>JADMIO011301962.1_pt1 | contig 54030 bp, 57 predicted proteins | sample 8958161 | NCBI WGS metagenome assembly JADMIO01 (sample SAMN16585339, study PRJNA669376) | soil metagenome | isolation source: Crop rotation soil | place: USA: Cullars Rotation, Alabama | collected 2011
TCGTTCGGCGCGCGGAAGTCCGATGCCTACGGCCAGTTCATGGACTTCGACGGGAAGCGCCAGGGGAACCCGGACAACTCGACGCGCGGAATGCTCGTCCCCGCCGCCGATGGGACCGCGGCGCATCGCTACTACCTGAACGTCTACCCGGGCCTGACCCATTCGCCTCTCGGACCGGCGGGAACGGCGCCGCAGCCAGCCATCACGATCTCCGATGCGAGCGTCACCGAGGGCGACAGCGGCGAGCGCCAGCTCGTCTTCGACGTCTCGCTGTCCGAGCTGAGCGGCCGCGACGTCAGCGTCCACTACGCGACAGCCTCCGGCTCGGCCAGCTCACCGGCGGATTACCAGGACCGGAGCGGCACGCTCAGCTTCAACCCGAACGATCCGAACGAGACCATCGCGGTCCCGGTCGAGGGTGACAGCGGCGACGAGCCCGACGAGACGCTCACGGTGAGCCTCTCGAGCCCGGTCAACGCCACGATCGCCGACGGGCAGGCCACCGGAACGATTCTCGATGACGACGCGCCGGCGCAGACCGGAGGCGGGTCGCAGGGAGGCGGCGGGTCACAGGGCGGCGCCGACGGAAACGCCGGAAGCCCGGGAGCCGGCGGTCAGCCACAGGTCGGCGCGAAGCGGAAGTGCAGGAAGCACCGGCGGCATCACCACCACCGCAAGCGCTGCAGGAAGCACAAGCGGCGCTAGTCAGTCGCTGAAGCGCGCGACCAGGGCCTGCTGGCCGGGCCCGCGCTCGAGCCGCACGACCGATACGTGGTCCGGGTCGGAGGGGATCCCCCCGCCCGAGCTGCCCGAGCGATCCAGGCCGAACCAGCGCAGCGGCACACGGCCGCCGTCGTCGGTGACCAGCTCGGCCCCGCGCAGGCCGGCCCGATCGCCGGGGGCGACGGTGATCAGAAGCCAGGACGGTGAGCCCGCGTAGCTGAAGACGGTTCCCGCGCGGCCCCCATCGGAGGTACGCAGCTCGTAGGAGCCGAACTCCTTCCCGTTGGCCTCGTCCAGGGTGTGCCGGTAGTGAGAGGCGAGCCTCAGGTCCGGTGAGACCACCGCCAGGACGATCGCGGCTGCGGCTGCCGCGGCAGCGACCGGCGCCAACGCGATTTTCCAGCGCCGCCGGCGCGGCGTCGGCTGCTCGCTGCGAAGCGGCGCCAGCGCGCGCTCCTCGAATCCGACGGGCGCCTCTCGCTGGGGCGCGAGCAGGAGCAGGCCGTCGGCCACCTCGGAGAGCTCCTCCACGGCCCGGCGGCACTCCGGGCAGCCGGCGAGATGCTCCAGCGCCCAGCCCCGGTCCTCCGCGTCGGCGATTCCCAGCGCCAGCTCGGGCGCCAGCTCACGCACCTGCTCGCAGCTAGGCGCCATGGCTCTGCACCTCCAGCTCGGAGCGCAGCTTCAGCATCGCGGTTCGGATCCGCGTCTTGATGGTCCCGAGCGGCGCATCCTCGATCGCACTGATCTCCTTCGCCGTCCGGCCCAGATAGGCAGCCTGGACCAGGGCCCGGCGCTGGTCGTCGGGCAACTCGGTGATGGCGCCGCGGAGACGGTCCCGCTCATCGGGCTCTATTCCCGCCTCGTCGGCGCCGGGCACCGACATCGAGATCTCGGCCGCGATCACCTCCGGGTCGACGGGATCGAGCCGTCGCACGCGGGTGACGTCGATGGCGAGATTGCGGGCGATGGAGAGGACCCAGGTGGATACCGCCGCCTTCCGTGGGTCGTAGTTGCCCGCGTGCTTCCAGACCCGGGCGAACGTCTCCTGTGCCACCTCCTCGGCCACGTGCGGCCGGCGAACGATCGTCAGCGCGAGGCCGTAGACCCTGCCCTGGTAGCGGCGGACGAATGCCGCGGCCGAACGGTCGTCGCCCGTCGCATAGCCCGCCAGCAGTGCCTCATCGGAAGGTTCCACCACTCGAATGTACGTGCCGCGAGGCCCATCGGATTGCGATTCATGTGTGCGCCACGTCTCGGAATCTCGTTCACCCGGCCTCGCGTACTACGGCCACATGGGGACAAGTCAAAGCAAAGGAATCAAGATGATTCGCAGACACGCTCCGCTGCTCACGATCGCCCTGGTCGCGCTGGCCGCGCTCGGGCTTGCGGCATGTGGTGGCAGCGGCAGCTCATCCGGAAGCTCGACGGCATCAGCGTCAACCGCCGCGGGCACGATCTCCACGAAGTCGATCAGCGGCGTCGGCACGGTTCTGGTCGATTCCTCCGGCCAGGCGCTCTACACCAACAACCGCGACAGCGGCAAGACGGTCGCGTGCACGTCTGAGTGCGCCGGCATCTGGATGCCGCTGACGGCATCGAGCGGCGAGCCGACCTCGAGCGACGGAGCCGTGCAGGCCAAGCTCGGTGTCGTCGCGACCAAGGACGGAAACCAGGTCACGTTCGACGGCAAGCCCCTGTACACGTTCGCGCAGGACAGCCCCGGCCAGGTCACGGGCGATGGCGTCACCGACAGCTTCGGCGGCACCAGCTTCACCTGGACGGTCGCGAGCTCCGGCGCGGCGCCGGCGCCGAGCACCACCAGCTCCTCGAGCGGCAGCTCCGGGGGCGGCGGCTACTCGTACTAGCCGGCCGAGGCCTCTGATCGCCCGGCGACCGCCCGCTCGACGAAATCCACGATTTCGTCGGTGGGCGTCCCGGGCGTGAAGACCTCGTTCACGCCGAGCTTCTTCAGCTCGGGGATGTCATCCGCGGGAATCGTGCCGCCGACGGTGACGACCACCTCGTCGGCTCCCTGCTCCTTCAGGAGTTCGACGACCCGTGGCACGAGCGTCATGTGCGCGCCGGAGAGGATCGAGAGCCCGACGGCGTCAGCGTCCTCCTGGATGGCGGTCTCGGCGATCTGCTCCGGAGTCTGGTGGAGCCCGGTGTAGATCACCTCCATGCCCGCATCCCGCAGCGCGCGGGCGATGATCTTCGCCCCGCGATCGTGACCGTCGAGTCCGGGCTTGGCCACGACGATTCGGATTTTTCTGGCCGTGTCCGTGGTCATGGTGGTGATGCGCCCCCGCCGCGGGTCAACCGTAGCCAAAGACGCTCGTCCCTACGGATTTCGACGACCGACGCCGATAGAAGAATGTGAAGCGATGTACGACGTAGTCCTTCTACACGCGCACAAGGAGGTCGTCCTCGCACGAGGCCTCCCGAAGGACGACGCGTGCTCAGCGGCGCGCGTCGAGTCACAGCGCCGCGGCGTCGGGCGGATGTTCCTCGCCGGCTCGGATCCGCGCCCGGCGGGCGACGTCATCGTCATCGTCGAGTCGCAGCGCAGCGCCGCCTAGCGGCACCCACCGCGTTTTCTGGGCGAACCTGCCGGGTAAGCAGGCGACTTGAGACCGGTACCGGTCGGTGCCGGGAAACGAGCAGGCAGGGGAAGTTCAGCTTCCTCACCTGGAGGTGAGTTGATGAAGCAGTTCATGAAGCGGCGCCCGAGTGCGGCCATGATCGTTGCGATCGTGGCGCTCGTCGCGGCGCTGGGTGGCACCGCCATCGCAGGCGGTGGACTGGTCACCAAGACCAAGTTCAAGAAGTTCAAGAAGAACACGAACGCCAACCTGGCGACGAAGGTGGCGGGTCCGATCACCTACGCGAACAGGACGGAGGCTGTGAACACCTCGCAGGCTCCGGTGAACTCGAACGGTCAGACCATCACCGCCGCCTGCCCCTCCGGGCAGCACGCGGTCGGTGGCGGCGTGAAGTCCGGGACCAACACCGGCCAGAGCACGCTGTTCGTCCAGCAGAGCTATCCCAGCTCGACCGGCTACACCGCGACGGTGTTCGCCGGCTTCGGTGCTGCGCCGGGCACCCCCGAGCAGATCACCGTGACGGCGGTCTGCGAGGGTGGCACCACCAGTGGTGCACCGCCCGCGGTCACTCCGTGACCACTCGCTAGACGGAGCATCGAGAGGGGCCGGCAAAGCCGGCCCCTCTTTTTTTGGCCGAATGCGCCTCTATGGTCGCGATCCAAGCTCGGCGCCTGAACGGCGCCGGGGAACCGATGGGGAACCTGGAGGTAGTTCGATGAAGCAGTTCCTGAAGCGGCGCCCGAGCGCGGCGCTGATCGTTGCGGTCGTGGCTCTGGTCGCGGCACTGGGTGGGACCGCGGTCGCGGGGAACTTCGTGACCAAGACGAAGTTCAAGAAGTTCAAGCAGAGCACGAACTCGACGCTGTCGACCACCCTGAAGGGACCGGTCAACTACGTTACCGTCGCGGCGAACAACCCGGCGGGCGCGACCACCGACATCGCGGCGTCATGCCCGGGCGGCACGACCGTGCTGGGCGGCGGGATCAAGGTCGAGAACGACAACACGCAGCTGGTGAACGACTCCCACCCCACCTCCTTCGGCTGGGCGGGGACGGTCAAGAGCACCGCTGCCATCAACCACACCGCCCAGATCACCGCGATCTGCGCGACCGGAGGCAGCACCGGGACCCGGCCGTCCTCGTAGAGACGACGGATTCATGACGCACCTGGAGGGGCCGGCGCGAGTCGGCCCCTCTTTTTTCGGGTAATCGACCGCAACTGGCCCGCTCCGGGCTGGTTTCGGAAGACAGGCCCCCGCTCGTCCGGGGGGTGCAGGACAAACCAAAGAAAGGCAGGGACCATGAAGCGACTCCGGATGCCACGCCCGGGCACTGTGCTCGGCGTGATCGCCGTCGTGCTGGCGGTGGGAGGAACAGCGGTTGCCGCGAGCAATCTGAGGCTGGCGGACTTCGAAAACTCCAGCCGAGACCGGCTGGCGGGGACGGGCGTGATCCAGTACGCCGCGCAGAGCTACACCACCCCGGCTGCGGTCAACTCGTTCAACACCGTTCACACGTTCTCGGTGAAGTGCGAGCTGAGCAAGAAGGCGACCTCGGGTGGGTTCAAGTGGACCGGCTCGGTCCCGGACGCCAACGACTACCAGCTCGTTGACGCCTATCCGAACGGGGGCGGTTTCGTCGTGCGGCTGCAGCTGCGGCCGGACGACCCCGCGACTCCGAACGTGAACGAGGGGACCGCGCTCAACAAGCCGATCGCGATCTACTCGAACTGCGTCAAGTCGCGCCACCAGAACGGGGCGCCACCCGCGTAGTCGGACGCCGGATAGGGTCGCCGCTCGTCCAACGAAGGAGGAGAGATGAAGCGGATGATGCGGCGACCCAGTCCGGCGATGGCGTTGGCGGTGATCGCCCTCATCGTTGCTCTCGGCGGGACGGCTGCCGCGGGAGGCGGGTTCCTGACGAAGAAGAAGTTCGCGAACCAGGCGGTCCGCGGGCCGATCGTCTACTCGTCGAGCACCACCGCGATCCCGCCGACCGGAGCCGGCCAGGGCACGACCGTCACCGCAACGTGCCCCGCCGGCTTCGTGCCGGTCGGCGGCGGAATCCGGACCCTCAACGACGTGACCGGCGACGTGAACGACAGTCACCCGATCGCGGGTGGCTGGGCCGGGACGGTCAACAACATCTCGGCGACCACGCCGTTCAACGCGATCGTGACCGCGATCTGCGCGCAGTCGAAGTTCACATCCGGAACGCTCCAGACCGGAAGCTGAAGCTCGTGACGGGAGGGCCGGCCACGCGCCGGTCCTCTTCGTCAAATCCTCGGCCTCAGAAGACCGGCAGCTCGGTGTAGGAGCCGAAGACCTGCTGGAGGGAGGAGACCATCTCCCCCTCACTGACCCTGGCCCGAGCGCAATCGAGGATCGCGGGCATCAGGTTCGCGTCGCCGGCGGCGGCGGAACGAAGGTCGGCCAGTGTCCGCTCCACCTCGGCCGAGTCACGCGAGGTCTTGGTCGCCTCCACCCTCCCCTTCTGCTTTCGCTCGAGCTCGGGGTTGATCCGCAGGATCGGGATCCCCTCGTCGTCCTGCTGCACGTAATCGTTGACTCCGACGATGATCCGCTGCTTGGCCTCGACCTCCTGCTGATAGGTGAAGGAGGCGTCCGCGATCTCGCGCTGCGGGAAGTTCTGCTTGATCGCCTCGACCATGCCGCCGAGCTCGTCGATCCGCGCGAAGTACTCGTAGGCCGAGCGTTCCATCTCGTCGGTCAGGGTCTCGATGAAGTACGAGCCGCCCAGGGGATCGATCGTGTTCGTCACACCCGTCTCGTGCGCGATCACCTGCTGGGTCCGCAGGGCGAGCCGGACCGCATCCTCGGTCGGGAGCGCGAGCGCCTCGTCATAGGAGTTCGTGTGCAGCGACTGGGTGCCGCCGAGAACGCCGGCGAGAGCCTCGATCGCCGTGCGGATGATGTTCACCCGCGGCTGTTGGGCGGTCAGAGAGACGCCGGCCGTCTGGGTGTGGAAGCGCATGCGCAGCGACTCCTCGCGCTTCGCGCCGTAGGTGTCGCGCAGCTCGCGCGCCCAGATCCGGCGCGCCGCGCGGTACTTCGCGATCTCCTCGAAGAAGTCGATGTGGGCGTTGAAGAAGAAGGAGAGTCGTGGCGCGAAGTCGTCGACGTCTAGACCCCGCTCGATCGCCTGCTCGACGTAGGTGAAGCCGTCTTTGAGCGTGAAGGCGAGCTCCTGCTGCGCCGTCGAGCCCGCCTCTCGGATGTGGTACCCGGAGATCGAGATCGGGTGCCAGCGCGGCATGTGCTCCGTGCACCACTCGATCATGTCCCCGACCAGCCTCATCGCCGGCTCGATCGGGAAGCACCACTCCTTCTGGGCGATGTACTCCTTGAGGATGTCGGTCTGGATCGTGCCGCCGAGCTGCTCCGGCGGTACGCCCTGCTCCTCGGCCGTGCAGACGTAGAAGGCGAGCAGGATCGCCGCCGGGGCATTGATGGTCATCGACGTCGTGACCTTCCCGAGGTCGATGCCCCCGAACAGCGTCTTCATGTCGTCCAGCGTGTCTACCGCGACGCCCTCCACCCCGACCTCGCCGAGGCTGCGATCCGCGTCCGAATCGAGCCCCATCAGCGTCGGCATGTCGAACGCCGTCGAGAGCCCCGTCTGGCCGTGATCCAGCAGGTAGTGGAAGCGCTCGTTCGTCTCCTCGGCCGTCCCGAAGCCCGCGAACTGGCGCATCGTCCAGAGCCGGCCGCGATACATCGACGGGTAGACGCCACGGGTGTAGGGGTACTCGCCCGGGTAGCCGAGATCACGCTCGGGATCGGAGTCCGCCCGATCCTCCTCGGTGTAGAGGGGCTTCACCTCCTGGCCGGAGATGGTCTCGAACAGCGCCTCCCGCTCGGCTGCCTGCGGATAGATCTCAGCCAGCCACTCGTGCGCCCGGCGGCGCGCCTCGGGCTCGATAGCCATGCCGGAAGTCTAGATCGAGGTGGGGGTGTCCCCGCGCCTGTCTCCGGCCGGCCTGCGCATGGTGGCGTCCGCCCGGTCGATCAGGTCTGCGAGGGAGTCCTGGGCCTGAAGCTCGGCGATTCCGACGGTGATCGTCGCGGAGTCCTCGTCCGCCGCGAGATCGGACCGGATCGAATCGAAGCGGGCCTCCGCCTCGGCCTGGTCGGCACCCGAGATCGCACAGACGAACTCGTCACCACCGAAGCGGACAACCGGGTCGTAGGAGCGCAGGCTCGCCCGCATCGCGGTCACGACTCTCTTCAGGAGCGCATCGCCGGCCAGATGGCCCTTGCGCTTGTTCGTCCCGTGCAGGCCGTCCACGTCCACGAACGCAATTGCCAGCTTCCCGTCCCCGCGCCGTGCGCGTTCGATCTCGTCCTGAAGGAACTCGAGGCCGAAGGCGCGCCGGTAGGCGCCGGTGAGCTCGTCCCGATGAGCCCTCTTCAGCTCCTCGAGCGCCTTGCCACGCTCTTCGGCGGCCCAGCTGCGGTCCGCGGCCGCCCGAACCCGATCCTCGGCGGCCTGCGCACGGTCCTCCGCCGCACGCTGCCGGATCTCCGCAGCGCCGTCGAGGATGGCGCGTGTCGGCGCCTCACCCGGCACCAGGCGCTCCTCGAGCAGCTCCAGCTCGCGGTCCCGATGCTGGGCGGCATCATCCCTGCGCGCAGCGGTTTCGTCTCGCGCGCGCGCGGCTTGATCACGTCTCGCGGCAGTGTGGAAGCGGTCCTCGGCTGCCAGCACCCGGCCGCGACGGGTCGTATCCCGATTCGCCCGCCCCCGCTCTCGTTGCGCCAAGGCGGACGCGTGATGCTGCTCCTCGTCGGGCGAGGGATGCCGTGCCAGTTCGCGATCGGCAAGCTCCTGATCGCGGTCCGCAAGAGCCTGGTCGCGGTCCGCGGCCCGCTGATCGCGGTCCGCGAGCGCATCGTCACGGTCCGCGCTCGTCTGGTCCGTGTCGGAGCTGGTCTGGTCGAGCTCGGCATGGCCCTGGTCAGCGCTCGCCCGGTCCTGCTCTTCCTGGAGCCTCGCTAGGCGTTCCAACCCCTGATCCTCTGCGTCCCCGTTCGTCTCGGGGCCCTCGGCTCCCGTGCGTTGCCGTGGGGTCATGACGATCCTTCCCGCGCGCGCCGTCATCGGATGATGCCGACGCAACACTTGACCTCAAGAGTGTCCCACAGATCGGGCGGCTGGCCGAGACGCTGTCGCCAGCCCAGCGTCCTCTGGCCGGCAGCCTGGGACTAGCGTCGCAACCGCTTGGAGCGAGAGGCGCCGCGGCCCCGTGCGGCTCTCGCCGCCAGACCTCCCGCCGCCGCCACCGCGGTCGCAGCGACCACTGCGAGCCTGCGGCCGAGCTTCTCGAAGCGCATCACCTGCCAGCCCTCCTGCCGGGCTATCTCCAGCAGCGGCCCATCGGGATTGACGACGACCGCGTGACCGACCGCCCGCAGCATCGGCAGGTCGCTGACGGAGTCCGAGTAGGCGAACGATTCCTGGAGATCGATCTCGTGCTTCTCCGCGAAGCGGCGCATGGCCTCGACCTTGCCCTTGCCGTAGACGAAGGGGCCGTCCATCTGGCCGGTGTACTTCCCGTCGTCACCGATCGCCCAGCGGGTGCCGATTCCACCCTCCATCCCCAGCACGGCGGCCAGCGCCTTGACCAGGTCGTTGCCGGCGGCGCTGACGATGAAGGTGGCCCGGCCCTCGTCCTGGTGGTGGTGCACCTCGTCGAGCATCTGCGGGTAGATGCGCGGGAGGATTCCCGCCAGGACCTCAGGTGCCATGCGCTCAACCTCGCGCTCGGGGATCTGGGCGAACACCTCCTTCGCGACGTCGATCACCGACTGGGTCTGCGCATCCGAGGATCCGCGGACCCGGTAGCGGAGGTGGTCGATGCCCCATCTCGCAAGCTGCCGCCGCGGCACGTACCCACGGCTGTTCGCCACGCGCGCGAACACCATCCCGCTCGACCCCGCCATGAGGGTCTTGTCGAGATCGAAGAACGCTGCGCCCGGCATCCGGCTCAGGCTAGGAGGTCGTGGGCTCCCACCGCTCGTGCGCGAGCGGGTCCTCTCCGAAGCCGGCAGCGACCAGGAGGTCGCGCCAGTCCCGCTGGGCCACCCGGACGGCCTCGTTCAACTTGCCGACGTCGCCCTCGCTGACCTTCAGCGCGGCGATCCGGATTCGCTCGAGAAGCCGCGGGTCGTCCATCAGCGGCAGGTTGTCGCCGCACTCCTCGGCGAGGATCGCCTCGACGTTCCCGCGTTCATCGGCGGGGAAGAGCTTCGCGATGTGACTTCGGACCCGTTCGTTCGGTGGCGGGGGCAACCGGAGAACTAGGCGCCGTTCACCTCGACGACGATTGCGTCGCCCTGCCCGCCGCCGGAGCAGATCGCGGCGCAGCCGAGGCCGCCGCCGCGGCGCTTCAGCTCGTGGATCAGGGCGCCGACGATGCGAGCGCCCGAGGCGCCGATCGGATGCCCGAGAGCGATTGCGCCGCCGTTCACGTTGACCTTGTCCTCGTCGATCTCGAGCATCCGCATCGAGTTGATTGCAACCGAGGCGAAGGCCTCGTTGATCTCCCAGAGATCCACGTCGCCGGGGGACTTGCCGATCTTCTCCAGAGCCTGCTGCGCCGCCTTGGCCGGCGTCTTCGCGAGATACGGGAAGTCGTCCGCGACCTGGCCGTAGGAGAGCACCGTCGCCGCTGCGGGCTTGCCGTTCTTCTTGGCCCACTCCTCGGAGGCGACGATGATGGCGCCCGCGCCGTCGTTCACGCCGGGCGCGTTTCCGGCGGTGTGGGTCGCATCGTCGCCTCCGACGGCCTTGAGCTTCGACAGAACCTCGAGGGTCGTATCGGGGCGGATCGCCTCGTCCGCGGCCACCTCGGTCTCCCCCTTCTTGCTCGCGACCGTGACGGTGACGATCTCCTCCGCGAGCCGGCCCTCCTCCGTCGCCTTGTGGGCGAGCTGGTGGGAACGCTCGGCGAAGCGGTCCATGTCCGGGCGGGTGATCTCGAGCTCGTTCGAGACCTCACTGGCCTCGTTGATCATCTGCTTCTCCGTGAACGGATTGGTGAGACCGTCGTGGGTCATCGCGTCGATCGCCTTGACGTCGCCCATGCGGAACCCGAAGCGAGCGCCGGGCAGCAGGTAGGGCGCCTGGCTCATCGACTCCATGCCGCCGGCGACGCCGATGTTCAGGTCCCCCGCCCGCACCGCCTGGTCGGCGATGCCGATGGTCCTCATGCCGGAGGCGCAGACCTTGTTCACGGTCTCGGAGGGGACCTCCTTGGGAATCCCGGCCTTGATCTGCGCCTGGCGCGAGGGGATCTGGCCCTGACCGGCCTGGAGGACCTGGCCGTAGACGACGCCCTCGACCTCATCCGGCTTCACCTCGGCGCGGTCGAGCGCCTCGGAGATCGCGGTCCCGCCGAGATCCGTTGCATCGAGCGAGGAGAGGCCGCCGCCCATCTTTCCGAAGGGGGTCCGGGCCGTGGAGAGGATGACCGACTTCGACATCTGCACCTTTCGTCGTTGGAAGCTTGGGCGCGGAAGGTTAGACGGCGCCGGTAATCTGCCGCCCCCTTGCGCGTCGAGGCCGCCGACACCCCGCTGGACCAAGTGGAAGCCGACCTGGTCGCTGTCATCGCCTTCGAGGGCGACGAGCTGCCGGCTCCGATCGCGGACGCCCGTGGTGCTGACGACGTGAAGCTGGGCTATCGGAAGGCGACCGTGGTCCATCCGGAATCGCCACGCCGTGCGGTGGTCGTCGGGCTGGGCAAGCGGGAGGAGTTCCAGCCGGAGCGGGCCCGCGTCGCGGCCGCGATCGCGGCCCGGACAGCGTCTTCGATCGAGGCCACGTCACTGGCGATCTCGGGACCGGAGAACGGCGACCCAAAAGCGGTCGCCACCGCACTTGTCGAGGGTGCGGTTCTCGCCTCCTACCGCTTCGATCAGTTCAAGTCCTCGAACGACGACGACGGGAACGACCGAAAGCGAATCGAGCAGCTGACGGTCCTCGGGGACGGGGAGATCGCGGAGACGATCGAGGCCGCTCGAATCGCGGCCGAGGCCGAGAACGCGGCGCGCGAGCTGCAGGATCTGCCCTCGAACGTCGTCACGCCGTCGTATCTCGCCGGGCGCGCCGAGGCCATCGCGGCCGAGCACGACTCACTCACCTGCGAGGTGATGGGCCGCAAGGAGATCAGCGAGAAGGGAATGGGCGGACTCGAGGCCGTCTCGCAGGGAAGCGCGGAGGACCCCCGGCTGATCGTGCTGCGCTACGCCGGCGCCGAGGGAGACCCGGTCGCGTTCGTCGGCAAGGGAGTCACCTTCGACACCGGCGGCATCTCGATCAAGCCCTCGCAGTCGATGCACGAGATGAAGATGGACATGTCCGGCGCGGCGGCGGTGCTGGAGGCGATGTCCGCCATCGCCAAGCTCGAGCTGCCGATCAACCTGCTCGCCGTGATCCCCAGCACCGAGAACATGCCGAGCGGAACGGCGGTCAAGCCGGGCGACATCATCACCCAGCTGAACGGCAAGACGGTCGAGGTGAACAACACCGACGCGGAGGGCCGGCTGATCCTGGCCGATGCGCTGTCCTACGCGGTCGAGCTGGGCGCGACGCGGATCGTGGATCTGGCCACCCTCACCGGCGCCGTGCTGATCGCCCTCGGGTCCACCTATGCGGCGCTGATCTCGAACGACGACGACTTCGCGTCCGAGGTCGAGGCCGCGGCGGAGCGAACCGGCGAGCTCGCCTGGCGCCTCCCCCTCCACCCCGAGTACAAGGAGCTGACGAAGGGCGCGGCGGCGGACCTGACGAACGCCGCGGCGAAGCGCAAGGCCGGGACGATCTACGCCGGCTCCTTCCTCGAGGAGTTCGTGGACGGCAGGCCGTGGGTCCACCTGGACATCGCGGGGACAGCCTGGGACGTCGGCCGCGAGTACGTCGGCAAGGGCCCGACGGGGTACGGCGTGCGCCTGCTGGTCGATCTGGCGCGATCTCTCGGCTCCGGCTAGACCGCGAGAAGCCGCAGCAGCCGCCGGGCGAGCACGCGGTCGCCCTCGACCTGGATGCGGCCGCTCGCGAGACGGCCGAGGGCCGCGCGCCCCTTCGGCCGGCGTGGGTCTGGGACTCCGTGGAGGCGGCCGCGCAGCGTCGGCACGGTGGCGAAGTGGACGATGTCCGGCAGTCGGCCCGTGATGACGAGGTCCGGCTTGCGTGAGTCGCCGTCCTCGACGACCACCGAGCGCGGCCGGAAGGTGATCCGCAGCGGCGAGAACTCCTCCTCGAAGCGGAAGACGACCCGGCCGCGCATCTCCTCCAGCAGCCTGGGCTCTCGCGCGATGCCGCGCTCGATCAGGCCGAAAATGCTCGGTGCCACGCCGTGCTCGACCATGCGCCCGAGCCGGACTCGGGGCACCCTGCCGTTCTGCCGGTTCACCGGCGCCAGGGTAGGCGCGCGGGTGGAGCTACTCGCCGAGAATCAGGCAGGTGCTGGTGCCGGTGGCCAGGAGCTTGCCGCCCTCGACCGCGGTCAGCTTCGCCTCCGAGGTCGCGGTCTTCTTGCCGCGATGGACGACGTAGGCCTCGGCTCGCACGACCCCCGTGTCGCGGGTAATCGGCCGCAGGTATTTCACCTCTAGCGTCTGGCTCGTGTAGCCCTCGCCCGCGGCGCAGGTGGTGTGGACCGCGCAGCCGAGCGCGGAGTCGAGGATCGTCGAGGCGTAGCCGCCATGGACCACGCCGATCGGGTTGTAGTGCTCCTCCCCCGGCTCGCCGTCGAAGATCGCGACGCCCTCGTCGAGCCGTTCGATCGTGTAGTTCATGACGACGGCGATGGGCGGAGGCGGAAGCTCTCCGGCCTGGATCGCGCGCACGTACTCCAGACCCGTCATCTCGGCGCCGGCCGAGGCGGTCGGGACCGGATCCTGCCAGGTGATCGTCCGGCTCTTGGAGGTGTCGGGCGAGCTCTCGGCGAACTGGCGCGCAGCCTCAGCGGCGCCCACAGGAGAGCTCACCGGCGCGGCCTGCGACGGGAGCCGTAGCGACGGGACCCCGCGGTCCGGCTCGCCCGCGCGGGGTAGCGCAGGTCGGCCAGGATCTCCTCGGGGGTGATCCGCACCTGCTCGGGCTGAAACTGGAACCTGAGTGCTCTCATGGCGCCCTCTTTCCGTCGCTGTCGGTTGCTTCAAGCAACCCGTGATCGCACACTATCAAGGTTGGTTGCGTGATGAAACCAAGTGTGCGAAGATCACAGAGTGCTCGGCAAGGAATACGAAGGCCAGATCTGCTCGATAGCGCGGAGCCTCGAGCTCGTGGGCGAGCGCTGGAGCCTCCTGGTCGTCCGAGAGATCTTCCACGGCCGCCGCAAGTTCTCCGAGATGCAGCGGTCGCTCGGGGTCGCGCGGAACGTCCTCACCGCCCGCCTCCAGGGGATGGTGGACGAGGGCATCATCGAGCGGCGCCCGTACAGCGAGCGTCCCGAGCGCTACGAGTACTTCCTGACCGAGAAGGGCCTGGACCTCTGGCCGGTGATGATCGCCCTGATGCAGTGGGGCGACAAGTACGAGCAGCAGCCCGAGGGCCGGCCCTCGATCGTGGTCCACAAGGGCGAATGCGGCGGCGAGATCGACGACCGGCGCATCTGCACCAAGTGCGGAAAGAAGCTCGAGGTGCGCGACGCCCAGGCGATCGAGGGCCCCGGAATGCGCGCCGCGCTCGACGCGGTGAAGACCGCGGCGTGAGCCGCGCCGCATCCAGTTAACCTGCCGCGCTTCCGAAAGCGACAGCGTTCCAAGGAGGGTTATTCGATGACCCAGAAACTCTTCGGGCGCGGCCGCCGCGGCGGCGTGCTCCTGATTGCCGGGGCGATCCTCGGCGCAGCGGTGGCCGGCCCGGGCATTTCCGCGGCCGTGAAGATGACCGGCACGAAGCTCACCACCACGACCGGCGACAAGCGCTACGTGCTCAAGGGCACGACGCTTGCCACCAGCAAGACCGTGGAGACCAAGATCGACAAGTTCAACTCGACGAGCTTCTCGTCGATCGCCGACACCACGGTGAACGTCCCGGCCGCGGGCTTCCTGCAGGTGGTGGGTGACGTCTCCGCCAAGGACGACGTGACCACGACCTCGGGCGTCAACGGGACCAAGCTCGATTACCGGCTGAGCGTGGGCTCGAACCCGCTGAGCAAGACGGCGGACTCGTTCGAGCTGTTCCTGCCCGACATCGCCCCGACCGCCGACCAGCGCGAGAACGGCTCGGTCAACGGCGTGGCGACCGTGTCCACCAAGGGGCCGGTCAAGGTCAGCCTCGATGCCCAGGTCAACAGCGGAGGCAGCGCGACGATCCTCGGCCGCAGCCTCAGCATCGTCTTCGTGCCGAAGGGCAAGCTGCCGAAGACGACAAAGACCGGCAAGACCGGCACCGGCAACACCGGAACGGGCAACACCGGGACCGGGAACACCGGCACCGGCAAGACCCCGACCACCTAGCCGGAGCAGCGTGCAGTGGGGACGCGTCCGCCGGTGGCGGGCGCGTCCCTAGACTGCCCCGCCGATGGACTTCGATCTCACCGACGAGCAGCGCCTGCTGCGCGACACCGTGCGCGACTTCGCGCGCCAGGAGGTCGCGCCGGTCGCCGAGGAGCTCGACCGCACCAAGGCCTTCCCCTACGAGCTCGTCAAGAAGATGGGCGACCTGGGCCTGATGGGCATCCCCTTCCCCGAGGAATACGGCGGAGGCGGCGCCGGGACCCTCGCCTACGCGCTCGCGGTCGAGGAGCTCACGCGCATCGACTCCTCGGTCGCGATCACGATGGCCGCGCACACCTCGCTCGGAACGATGCCGATCCATCTCTGGGGGACCGAGGAGCAGAAGAGCGACTGGATGCCGGTGCTCTGCCGCGGCGAGAAGCTGGCGGCGTTCGGCCTGACCGAGCCCGAGGCCGGCTCCGACGCCGGCAATACCCAAACCCGAGCCAAGCTTGACGACGACAGCTGGGTGATCGACGGCGCCAAGCAGTTCATCACCAACTCCGGGACCGACATCTCCGGCTGCGTGACGATCACCGCGGTCACCGGACAGGAGAACGGGTCGAAGGAGATCTCGAACATCATCGTCCCGAACGGCACGCCCGGCTACGAGCCCGGCGAGCCGTACCGGAAGATGGGCTGGAACGCCTCGGACACGCGCCCGCTCACCTTCACCGACTGCAAGGTGCCCGAGGGCAACCTGCTCGGCCGGCGCGGCGACGGGTTCAAGCAGTTCCTCCAGATCCTCGACGGCGGCCGCATCGGCGTCGCAGCGATGGGCGTGGGTCTCGCGCAGGGCGCGCTCGACGAGGCGATCTCATACGCGAAGGAGCGAAAGGCGTTCGGCAAGCCGATCGGGAAGTTCCAGGCGATCCAGGCCAAGATCGCCGACCTCTCGGCCCAGATCGAGGCCTCGCGTCTCCTGGTCTACCGCGCAGCGATCGAGAAGGACCGCGGCGAGTCGTTCACGCTGACCGCCGCCCAGGCCAAGCTGATCACCGGCCGCCTCGCGGTCCGGGCAACCGAGGAGGCCGTGCAGATCCACGGCGGCTACGGCTACATCGAGGAGTACCCCGTCTGCCGCTTCTATCGCGACGCCAAGATCCTCACCATCGGCGAGGGCACCGACGAGGTGCAGCAGATGGTGATCGCGCGGCAGCTCGGCTGCTGATCAGCCGTCGCCGCCGGCGGCTCCGGCAGGCACCGCGCTGATCTCGTTGGCCTCGCGGTCGCCGACCTGTGCCGCCCTCCCCTGGTCCTCACCGATGCCCCAATGGGCGCAGAGCTCGAGCTCCTGGATCGCCGTGAGGGACTCGGCCGGGCGAAAGCGCGGCGCCTCCTTGATCCACTCCTTCTCATAGCCGGCCCAGAGACGGCCGGCGCCGGGCGCAACGTGCTCGATCGGTATCGCCGTGCAGCCCGCAAGCGGCCCGAGGCGGATCAGGACCCAGCGCGGCTCCTCGTCCTCCGCGTCCACGTGGATCCCGGCAACGCGGCCCACCGACTTGCCGCCGAGGCCGTCGATGTGCCAGCCCTCCCACCCGAGCGCGTCCTCGAGGGTCGGCGGCGCCGGCTTCTCATCCTTCTTCTTCTTTCTCGGCGCCGGCTTCTTCTTCGTCTCAGCCATCTTGCTTCTCCAGCAGCTCCTGGGCCGCGCTGGCCGGGTCGAGCTGGCGCTTGACGACGCGATCGAGAAGCTCCTTGGCCGACGGGTCGTCAGCGACCTCCGCGTCCAGCCGGCGGCGCAGGCGCGACGCGGCGAGCTCCATGACCTCGTTGCGCAGATTCCGGTCCCGGCGCTGCTCGAGCGTCCCCTCCGCCTCGATGTGCTCGCGGTGCTCCGAGATCTTCGCGGCGAGGTCCGCAACCCCCTCCCCCTTCGCGGCCTCCGTACGGACGATCGGGACCTTCCATGAGGTCTTCGGGCCCAATGACAACACGCCGCGAATCTCACGGATCATCGTGTCGGTCATCGGGTGGTCGGCCTTGTTGACGCAGATGATGTCCGGGATCTCCATCACCCCGGCCTTGAGCGCCTGGATCGAGTCGCCTGAACCCGGCATCAGGACCAGCACGACCGTATCGCCATGATCGACGATGTCGATCTCGGCCTGGCCGACGCCGACGGTCTCGATGAAGACGTCGTCCTTGCCCGAGGCGTCCATCAGCAGAGCCGCCTGGAGCGTCGCCTCCGAGAGCCCGCCCAGCGCGCCGCGGCTCGCCATCGAGCGGATGAAGACGCCGGAGTCGAGGAAGTGGTCGGTGAGCCGGATCCGGTCGCCCAGGAGGGCTCCCCGCGTGAAGGGGCTGGAGGGATCGATCGAGAGCACGGCGACGTCGCGGTCGGCCTTGCGCATCTCGGCCGTGAGGGCTCCGATCAGGGTGCTCTTGCCCACGCCGGGCGGGCCCGTCAGTCCCACGATCCGCGCCTTGCCGGTGCGTGGATAGACCTCCCGGACCAGGTCCCAGCCGGCGGGGTCGTCGTTCTCGATCAGCGTGATCGCGCGGGCGAGGGCGCGCTTGTCGCCCTCCACGAGACGCTCGGCGAGGCTCGCTTCGGTCTTCTGGGCCACGGCGCGTGAGTCTAGGGCCAGCCCCCGATTCCTAGACTGCGCGCCGTGTTCCGATCCCTGGGCTTCTTCCGCCGCAACGGCATGCTCAATGTGCTCTACGCGCGGCTGCTCTGGCGCTACCTCTGGCGCCGCTTGCTGACGCCCGCCGGGTGGCGCTGGAAGACGGACGGACCCGTCTTCTTCGGCAAGAACCTCCAGCTCCAGATCGCCAAGGGTGCGGAGATCCGCTTTGGCCGCTTCGCCTGGATCGGCGACGGCACCAAGATCCGCTCGCACGAGGGAGTGGTCGAGATCGGCCCGAAGACCGTGTTCGGCCAGGAGTGCACGATCTCCTCGTACAAGCGCGTGCGGATCGGCGAGCAGTGCGTGATCGCCGACCGGGCGATGTTCATCGACTTCGACCACGGCGTCGTCGAGGTGGACCGGCCGATCCGCCAGCAGGGCATCTACACGCGCGAGTGCGTGGTCGGCTCGAACGTCTGGGTCGGCTACAACGCGTGCTTTCTGCGGGGCGTCCGAGTCGGCGACAACTCGATCGTGGGAACCAACGCGGTGGTCACAAGGGACGTGCCGGCCAACGCGGTCGTCGGGGGCGTCCCGGCGACTGTGCTGCGGATGCGGGACGAGCCGAAGACGCTCCGCTGGCCCGACCCGATCGAGCCCTAGGCCTCATGGCCGGGGCCGATCTCCTCGGCCTCGTCCAAGCGAAGCGGCTGCTCCTCCTCACCATGGGCGTCTCGGCCGTCAGTCGGCTCCAGCAGAAATCCGGTGTGATCGCCGAAGCTCCGCTTGTGCACGATCCGCCCCGCGAACCGGATCGGGCAGTCGTCGAGCAGGGGCACGCCCTGGGGCCCCTTGGTCCAGGCGCAGCTCGAACTTGTCCATCTCGTCGCCGGTCTCGCCACCGAACAGATCCGCCAGCTCGCGCCGTTCTTCGGGCACGACATGGACACCCAGAACCGGCGCCTCGGCGGCGATCTCATGGGTGTGGTTCGTCTGCGATACGCAAACCAGCGTCCGCGGCGGGTCGATGCTGACCTGAGTGTGGAACCCGACGAGGCAGCCGGCCTTCCGCTCTCCAGCGGCGGCGGTGACGATCACCATCGCCGGGTCGAGTGCACTCGCCACCTTTTCGAGGTCAGTCTCCGCCATCTACCCACTCAGACCGGCGGCGCGCAGCGCCTCGTCGTGATCGAGAAAACCGCGGATGCGCGCGATGGCGCTCTCTCGAAAATCGAACACCATCCCGAGCGCTGAGTCCACCGGCACACCGCTGCTCTTGCCCAGGCCCTCGAGCCGACCGAGCATCACCACCACGTCCGCCGAGTCGTCCCGGAACCGGTCGGGATGGATCCGAAAGGTCTCCCAGGCGTCGCTCAGTCGACCGAAGTAGGTGTCGATTCCCTCGCGCCCGACGAATGTCTCGCCCTCGACCGCCAGCATCGACGGCGCCCATTCGAAGTCCGGTGTCGTGAGAGCCGCGAAGGCATCGATGTCGCGCTCGTTGAATGCGGCTATCGCCCGCTGTGCGACCTCGACGTTCCGCTCGGACACTCCGGAGCCCTCAGAGCCGCTTGCCGGAGGCGAACAGCAGCAGGCCGAGCCCGAGGATGACCACTCCCCCGATCCAGAAGAACGCCGCGCCGCTCCGGGCCCCGGCGACGACGAGCGCGATGCCGACGGCGATCATCGGCAGCCCGAACGAGATCGGGACGCTGATGTTGAGGGACCTGCCGAAGCCGGGCGAGCGGCGCTTAGTCACCTCTCGGGACGGCTGAACCTCCCGGCGCCCTTCCAGCCGCGTCATGCCGCCCTGGTTCCGGCGAGCTCCTCGTAGATCGCGGCGGTCCGCTCGGCGACGTCGCCCCAGTCGAAGCGCTCCAGGTGAGCAAATGCGTCGGCCACCAGGCGGCGGCAGAGATCGGCGTCGTCGAGGACGCGGATCGTCATCTCGGCCAGGGACTCCGGGTCCTTGGCGCGGAAGCGCAGGCCGACCTCGTCGTGCGGAACGACCTCCCGCAGACCGCCGGTGTCGGCGACGATGCAGGGGCAGCTCGAGGCCATCGCCTCGAGCGCCACGAGACCGAACGGCTCGTAGATCGAGGGAACCACGCAGACATCGGCGATCCGGTAGAGCGAGTGGAGGACGTCGTCGCCGATCCAGCCGACGAACGTGCCGTGCTCCATCAGCCCGAGCTCCTCGGCCTGACGGCGCAGCTCCTGCTCATGGGTGCCGGAGCCGGCGACGATGAAGCGGGTATTCGGCAGCCGGTCGATGATCGTCGGGAGCGCCTCCAGCGCGAACTGGAAGCCCTTCTCGTAGACGAGGCGGCCGACCAGCAGGATCAGGGACTCGTCGGGCTCGGCAAACTCGGCTCGCAGCCGCTTCAGTTCCTCATCGTTCTGAGGCTGCAGGTCCTCCGGATCGATCCCGTTCGGAATCACCTCGACCTGGTCCTCGGGCACGCCGAAGACGTCGACCACCTGCTCGCGCATGAAGGTGGAGCAGACGCAGACCCGATCCGAGCGGTTCGCGATCCAGCGCTCGACACCGTGGATGTAGGACTGCGGGTGCTTGTCCACCCAGCCCTGGTGGCGCCCGTGCTCGGTCGCGTGGATCGTCGTCACCAGCGGGCAGTCGAAGCGCCTCGCGAGGTGGTCGCAGGCGTTCGCGACGAGCCAGTCATGACCGTGGACGATGTCGAAGTCGAATCGGTCGCCCAGCTCCACCCCGGCGGCCAGCATGTCCGAGTTCATCCGCTCGACCCAGGCGACGAACTCGTTCAGCTCGGCCGGGCGGGTCGGCTCGCGCACCCGATGAACGTGGACGCCCGCCATGACCTCCTCATCGGGCGACTCCTCGCCGCCTCGCGTCAGCACGTGCACCTCGACATCGAGTTCGACCAGTCCCTCCGCCTGCTTTCGCACCACGCGCGCGAGACCACCTTCGATCAGCGGCGGGTACTCCCAGGTGAGGATCAGGACGCGCTGGTTCATCTGATGTCAGGGCTCGAGGAGGGGCGCGAGCGAGAGATCGGGGGCCAGATTGCGCACGCGCGGCTCGTCCGTGTTGCCTGAGTCTATGGCCTGGAGCAGGCCCTCTGCGTGGGTGACCATCCTCCGATAGGGATAGTCGCCGGCCAGATTGCGGTGGTCCATGAAGGCCCAGTCACTCGACTGGATCGCGAGCAGCTCCCTGGCGGCGCGGAGTGCCGCCGGGCCACGGAGGCCACCTCCCAGCGCCCTCAGGAGCCGCAGCTCGGAGCGCCGCATGGCCCAGGTCATGTCCGACACGGCAGGCGAATCCCACGTCTCCAGCGACTTGCCCTCCCCCCAGCTGGCCTGCCGTGCGTTCCGCTCCTCCCCCTCATGCTGGGCGAGCGCCTGCGGCAGGGTCAGCAGGCGGACACCCTCGTGCTCGGCGCCGCGGATCACCTCCCGCATCCAGATCGGGCCCTCCGCCCACCAGTGGCCGAGCAACTCGGTGTCGATCGCGAAGACGCAGAGGCCCGGGCGATCGTGATCGCTCCGGTGCCGCTCAAGCCGGTCCCGCACCGCCGCCAGGAAGGAGGCGGCGTCCTCGGACGCGCGCTTCGCCGCCTGCTCTGGGCTGTACGGGTTGCCCGAGATGGACCAGAGCCGGACGCCGTTGGCAGAGAGCCGGTGGTATTCGAGGTAGGCGGGGTCGCTGGGGTAGCCGCTCTGCGACCAGGCGAGGCGGACGGTCGGCCAGTCGATCGTGAAGGCGGTCGGGCCGCCCGGCAGGCGAATCGGCGTGAGCGCGGTTGTGCCGCGCTCATACGCGCTCTGGTCGAGGCAGGTGTAGGCGATCCCGCGCTCGGCGAGCGCGTTCTCCAGTCCCGGCACGTAGGCACACTCGGGAAGCCAGAAGCCGTCGGCGCCGCCGAAGCGCCTGGCGTGCGATCGCATTCCGGCGTCGATCTGGAGGCGCCGCGCCGCGCGGGTCGCGAGCTTCGGAAGCACGGCATGCGTCGCGGCAGAGGCCATCAGGGCGACCCGGCCCCTCTCGTACGCCTCCTGAAAGGCGCGGAGCGGCCGGCCGCCGAGCTTGCGGAGGCGGGTGGCTGCGTGGGTGTAGTGCTCGGCCTCCGCCCTCGCCGCAGCCCGTACCGCGCCGCCGCCGTCCGCGACGTCGCGATCGGCCGCGTCGATGCGGTGGCGCCGCAGGAAGGCCAGCATCCGCTCCCCCACCCCCTCCGCCTCGAGCTGGTCCGCAAGCACCGGCGTGATCGTCATCGTCACTCGCTCCGCGACGTTCAGGACCGGCAGATGGGAGCGTGCAAAGGCGTCGAAAAGCCATTCCTCGCCGAAGGGATACGTCCCGTACCCCTCCACGTAGGGCATGTGACTGTGGAGGACGATCGCGAGATCGCCAACTGACTTCAACCGATCGCCTCCTCCGCTTCGCGTCCGGGGGTGCCGGGGGTCACCGGCTGCAGACTGCGACGAAGTCCAGCGCGCGGTCGAGATCGCCGGAGCGCAGCGCGAAGTCCCGCGCGCTGATGGCGGGGATGAAGCGGTCGTAGAACGGCTTGGTGATGTGAAGCGCCGGATGGACCCGGTCCCAGCCGGCCCTGATCGCGAGCTCGTGTATCCGCAGCTTCCGCGCGTGGTGGAGGCCGAGGATCTCGACGCCGGAGAAGTGGGGCTCGAGCAGCTCCCGGTACTCGCCGGCGTCGTACTCCCGCAGGTGCCACGGGTTGTCGGACTTCTCCGCACCCTCGGGCGCCAGCGTCAGCCTGTTCGGCGTGGAGATGTAGGCGGCCGGCGCGATCTGCGCGATGCGCTCGAGCAGCTTGCCCGGCTCATGGATGTGCTCGATCGTCTGGAGAAAGACGACGGCGTCGACTTCCTCGTCGAAGTCCTCGACCAGGCCGCGCTGGAAGCGGAGGTTCGGCCGCCGGTAGCGCGCGGACGCGTGATCGAACGCCTCGGGGTTCGCGTCCACGCCGATCACCTCGACGGCACGGTCCGCGAGCAGGTCGGAGCCATAGCCCTCGCCGCAGGCGAGATCCACCACGCGCAGCCCTGCGCAGCGCTCGGCGATCCACTCGTAGACCGCGACGTGCCGCCGGTACCAGTAGTTCTCCTCCGGCACGTCGGGCAGGGTCCGCTCGCCCGTCAGCTCCAGCGGCGGCACTCCGTCGGGCTGGTTGTCCTGCAGGTAGGTGCGCTCAGCCTGCGCCATCCGCCCGCAAGTTAGAGAGCTGGACGCCGTCTACGATCCCGCGGCCATGACCGCGCCCGCGACCGCAGACGAGATCAAGGACGTCAATGAGCGCTACCACGACGTCGCGGCGGCGGATTACGACGCCAAGTGGGGGATCGACTTCGGGGAGATCGGCCGCAAGCAGGTCACCGACAAGCTGCGCAAGGCGCTCGGCGGCCTTCCGGACGTGCCCTTCGGGGACGCACTCGAGATCGGAGCCGGGACCGGCTACTTCTCCCTGAACCTGATGGCCGCCGGCCTGATCGACCGCGCGACGGCCACCGACATCTCCCCCGGCATGCTGGCAACGCTCGAGTCCAACGCGGACCGGCTCGGCCTCAACGTTCGGGCCGCCGCGGTCGACGCTGAGTCCCTCCCCTTCCCCGATGAGAGCTTCGACCTGGTCTTCGGCCACGCCGTCCTGCACCACATCCCCGATCTCGGGCAGGCATTCGACGAGTTCGCACGGGTCCTCCGGCCCGGCGGGACGGTCGCCTTCTGCGGCGAGCCCTCGCGCTACGGCGACCTGCTCGCGGCGGTGCCGAAGCGGGCCGCGATCGCGGCATCTCCTCTCTGGAGGCGCGCCATAGGGGCGGAGCGGCGCGACTACGACGCCGAGCCCGACGCCGACAGCCACGTCCTGGAGCACGAGGTGGACGTGCATGCCTTCTCCCCCGGCGACCTGCGCCGCTTCGCCCGCGGCGCGGGCCTCGACTCGGTCCGCGTCCGCGGCGAGGAGCTGCTCGCCTCGATCCACGGCTGGACGATGCGCTCTCTCGAGGCAACCGCCGTTCCGGAGGAGGTGCCATGGGGCTGGCGCCGCTTCGCGTTCCGCAGCTACCTGGTCTTCCAGCGCCTCGACGACCGCGTCCTCGAGCCGTACCTGCCTCCACAGCTCTTCTACAACCTGCTCGTCTCGGCGAAGAAGTCCTAGCCGAAGGTGAAGGCGTAGCCGTGGATCCCCGGCTCGAAGATCAGGGAGAGGCGGTGCCACCGCCGGCAGGTCCACGAGGCGGTATAGCCGCTGGTCCTGCACGGTGACGCGGCCGCCGCGGACATCAGGTCCAGCCAGCTTCGCCGGGATCGGCCTGCCGTCCAGCAGGACCTGGACGGAGCGGGCCTCCTCGGGTGACCCGAGGACCAGGAAGACGCGGCGCGCGTTGAACTCGAGGTCTATCTGAGCGCCGGCGCCCGACCGTCCGTCCTCGTCGGTGATCCCCCAATTGCCCGAGTAGGCGAACCGGTCCTTCGCCAGTTGCCCCGGCTGCGCCCCGTAGTCGTGGTCGCCAGGAACGATCGGCCCGTTCACCCAGCCGCGGGCTCGGGCCGAGCCCAGATAGGTCTCCGGCGTGACCTGCCCGGTTGACGGCGCCTGGGCACGGGCCCGAGCGCCCTCACCGAGGTCGTGCCGGCCCGAATCCTCGAGCAGCGTCCTGATCGCGCGCTCCGTCTCCGCGTAGCCGCCCTCCCCGAAATGGGCGCTGCGAACGTTCCCGTCCGCGTCCACCAGGTAGTCCGCGGGCCAGAACTGGTTTCCCCACGCGTTCCAGGTCGCCAGGTCGTTGTCCTGAGCGACCGGGTAGGTGAGGTGATTGCTCCGGATCGCGGCCTGGACGTTGCCCGCGTCCTTCTCGAACGGAAACTCGGGCGAGTGGACTCCGACGATCGTCAGGCCCTTCGGGCCGTAGCGCTGCTGCCAGGCCTCCAGGTAGGGCAGCGTGCGGATGCAGTTGATGCACGTGTAGGTCCAGAAATCGACGAGCACGACGCGCCCGCGAAGGTCCTCGAGCGAGAGGGACCGATCGCCGGGCGTGTTGAACCACCGCTGGTTGCCCGTGAAGTCCGGCGCCTGCCCATAGGTCTGGAGGCTGACCGGCCGGTTCAGCTCCGCCGCGGGCACGACCGGGTCGCCGTGCTGGGCGACCGACGCCAGATCGGATGAGATCGCGGGGCTCGACTCGATGTCCTTCGTCGGATCGACGAGGAACCTGGGCAGCGAGCTCGCGATGGCCGTCTGGAAGCGGACGTCGAGATTCGCCGCCATCGCCACCGCGACGAGCACCATCACGGCGCCGAGCGCCATCTGAACCCTGCCGCGCACCGGCGAGAGGCGGTCGGCCACCCTGCGACCGCCGAGAAGCAGCAGATAGAGGACGAGTGCGGATCCGACGGCGTAGGAGAGTGCCACCGCCAGGCGGCCCGCGGTGAAGTCCTGCGCCGCGGAGACCACGATCACTCCAGCCAGGATCGGGCCCGCGCAGGGCGCGTACACGAGGCCGAGGCTCGCCCCGACGACGAAGCCGGAGGCGAATCCGTCGCCACGGAAGCGGGCCGGGCCCGGCGCGAGCCTGCTGGCGAACGCCTCCAGACGGTCGCCCACGCTGGGGATCAGCAGGGTCAGGCCGAAGATCAGAAGGACGGCGATGGCGAGATCGCGCGCGAAGCCGTTGGGCAGCCCCAGGGCCTCGATCACGTAGACGAGCGCCACCGTCGCGAACGTGAACGAGACGGCGAGGCCGGTCACGAGGCCGAGCGGCCGGCGGCGGCCGCCCGTCACCCCGGCGGACAGCACCGCGGGGAGGATCGGCAGCACGCACGGGGACAACGCGGTCCCCGCACCCGCCACCAGCGCGAACAGCATCAGCAATGCCATCTAGATCCAGACCTCCAGGCTCAACATTCCCTACGTCGGTGCCCGGTGATCCGATCAGGCGCGGATAAGCGCCGTCTCAGTCTTCCGATCGCCGAACGCGGTGGACCGCGACGTCGCCCTTGATGCCCTTGAAGCGATGTTTCCCCGCGAACGAAAAGCTGAAGTCGTGGCCCTCGTCGTCCAGTCGATCCTTCACTTCGTCCGCGGCCACCAGGCTGTCCGGTCGAGCGAATGACGTGATCCTCGCGGCCAGGTTGACCGGCCGTCCATACCAGTCGCCCCCGCGCCTCAGGGCCTGTCCCGTTGCCGCGCCGGCACGCAGCGAAGGCATGTCGTCGGAGCGGGCGGTCTCAACGAGCTCAAAAACCGATTCGAGCAGGGGCACCGGCTCGGTCGAGGCGAACATCGCCGCGTCGCCGATCATCTTCACGAGCCGCACCGGCGGGCTTGCGGCCTCGGATGCCAACTCGAAGAGTCGCTCGGTGAGCTCGCCGATCGCCTCGATCTCAAGGGACTCGCCCAGGCTGGTGAAGCCCACGAGATCGGCGAAGGCCACGGTGACCTCGTCGGACCCGGTGATCCGGCCGGCGGCACGCTCGGCCTCGGAGACGACCGCCTGCCGTATCGATTCCCTGAGATGAAGTCGATAGGCGTGAAGGAGGGTCTCGCCCAGAAGCGGAGCCATCGCCTGCGCGGCTGCCGCATACCGCAGTGCCAGCTCCTGCTCGTCCACTCCGGGCTCCGTGAACACCTGCCCGACCATGTCGCGGTTCGCGGCCGCCAGGTTCGCCATCGATATGCCGATGATTCGTGAGGTCTCCAGGACGCCCTCCTCGGGAACCCCGAGCTCGAGGAACGTCTTCGCACGCTTGGCCGCCTCGAGGTCCGCCTCGCCGTAGACCTTTTCGCTCGCCTCCGGGATCGGCGTGCCCAGCGACCGCAGGAGCCGGACGAAGAAATCCAGGTCGAGGCCCGCCCCCTCGGCGATCTCCTTGGTCGTGTAGCGCTCGGAATCGGCTTCGAACGCGCGCTCCACCGGCAGCAGGACCAGGCGGTCCTCCTCGACGGCCGTCCTCAGCTCAGCGAGGGGCACCCCGGCATTGCTGAGGTCACGCAACAGGGACAGTCTCGCCTCGCGAGCCTCCCCCTCGAGGCCCTCCAGCAGTCCCTCGGCCTCGAAGTCGATCTCCGCCACGGCGGCCATCCTAGGCGTCGACCCTAGACTTGGTCCGATGGCGGGTCTCGAGCTCCCCATCTTCGAGCTGCCGCTCGTCCTGCTTCCCGGGGAACGGGTCCCGCTCCATATCTTCGAGGAGCGCTACAAGCGGATGATCGGCCGCTCGCTCGACGAGGACGAGCCGTTCGGCATCGTCCTGCACGACGACGACGGCGCACGCGCCATCGGCTGCACCGCGCGCATCGACGACGTCGAGCGGCTCGAGGATGGGCGCATGAACATCGTCGTCAGCGGCGAGGCGCCGTTTCGCGTGCTCGACCGCTTCGAGTCGGACGAATACCCCCTCGGCGAGGTCGAGCTGGTCGAGGACGAGGACATCCCGCCGATCGACGAGGAATCCGCCGCGAGCGCCCGGGAGACCTTCGCCGAGCTGGCCGAGCGGGCCACCGGCGAGCGGCCGGACAGCGAGGAGCTCGACGAAGCGAGCGCCTACTCGATCGCCGCCCGGATCGAGCTGCCCGTCGAGACGAAGCAGCAGCTCCTCGAGCTGCGCGACGAGGACGAGCGCATGGAGCTGCTCGCGAACGCCCTCGGCGCGGTCGGGAAGGCGCTGGAGCGGGCGGAGGAGGCCGCTGAGCGGGCGAGCGGCAACGGGAAGGTGCACTTCCCGGGCATCTCGGACTAGGCGAAGGCCACTGCGCCGCCGCGGCGCGGATCCCCTCCCCCGCTGAGCGAGCCGTCCGCCCGGCGAGCGACGGCCTGGGCTCCGCCGAAGTAGAGGTTGAGCCGGCGCCAGCGGACGACCGGCACACCGCGTCGCTCCAGGTCATCCAGCGCAGCCTCGTCCACGCCGGGCTCCGCCTGCACCGTCCCGGCCTCGAAGTGGATCCGTCCGGCCTCGACGGCATCGGAGGCGTCCCACTCGTCCTGGAGGACGTGCACCGCCGCCTGGAGGATCGCCGAGCGGATCCTGTTCGAGCCCGCACTTCCCAGGGCCAGTCCGACCTCTCCGTCGCGCAGGGCGATCGTCGGGGCCATCATCGAGCTCACCCGCTGGCCCGGTGGGATCTTGTGGAAGCCCTGGGGGTTGAGGTCCTCCTCGCCCAGCATGTTGTTCACGTGCACGCCGGTGCCGGGCACGATCACGCCCGAACCGGTCCCGTTCGAGCAGGTCACCGAAGCGCAGTTGCCGTCGCCATCCAGCACGGCGATGTGGGTGGTCGAGCCGAGCTCGTCACCGGGACCGCCGGCGCCGCCATGCCCCCCCACCCAGTTCCCCTCGCGGATCGCCGACGCCACCGCATCCAGGTCGCCGGCCATGAACCGCTCGACGAAGGCCTCGTCGTGGAGCCCCGCATTGAACTCAGGGGTCCGTTGCGCGTTGGCGGCCTCGATCGCGGCCACCAGCTCGTCCACGCCGGATCGCTCCCCGAGCCGCTCGAGGATGCCCAGCGAGTAGGCGATCAGGATCCCTCCCGAGGAGGGCGGCGGGTTCGTGAGCACGTCGTAGCCCCGAAAGCGGGCGGTGACCGGACGGCGCTCGATCGGCTCGTACGCGCGCATGTCGTCCATCCCGAGCGTCCCTCCGCGCTCGCGTACCCACTCACAGACTCGCTGCGCGATGTCGCCCCGCGTGAAGGGCTCAGCGCCCTCGGCGGCGAAGCGCTCGAGCGCGTCGGACATCTCCGGGTACCTGAAGACGTCCCCCTCGACCAGCTGCCTGCCCTCCGGGGCGTAGAGGGCGGCCGACTCCGGGGTCGAGGTGATGATCGGGTGCAGGATCTCGTGGAGGTATTCGGCTGCGGCGGTCAGCCGCACGCCCTCGCGCCCGAGCCGGATCCCCGGCTCCGCGAGCCGGCTCATGGGGACCGAGCCGAACCTGTCGTGCAGGTGCTCGAGGCCCGGCGCCATGCCGGGCACTCCGCATGACGCCGCGCCGCAGTTGAAGATCTGAGGCGTCTCGTCGAAGTAGACGGAGATCGGCTCGAGCTCGGCCGTGCGCTCCGCCCCATCCGCTCCCCCCGCGGCCACGAAGAAATCGGTGAGGGTGTCGCTCTCGCCCTCGTGGGCCATCATGAATCCGCCCGCCCCGAAGCCCGTCAGCTGGCTCTCGGTGACGAACGAGGTGAGAACGGAGCAGACCGCCGCGTCCACCGCGTTACCGCCCTCACGGAGAATCTCGGCTCCCGCCTCGGCGGTCAGCGGATGGCCGGCCGCCACGACTCCCTTCGCGCTCATGCGCGCAGCCTAGGCGGCAGCTACTTCTTCTTCTTTTTCTTCTTCTTCTTGGCGCACGGCGACTTCTTCTTCTTTTTCTTCTTCGCCGCCTGCGCGGTCTTGCCGGCGTTGGGGCAGGTCGCAGCAGCCGGCGTCTGGGCCGGGCTCTGGGTCGTGGACTGGGCCCATTCCGCGTGCAACAGGATCACTCCGCCGGAGGTCCCGTATCCGCCTGCCCGCTCGTCCCCCACGCTCCAGGCCGGGAACCATCCGGTCAGATACCCGTTGGGATCAAGGTTCGCGGGGATCGGAACGTTCGCCGCGAGCACCGAGAGGGCCAGGTGCTGGTCGACGTAGTACCCCGTCGCCGGATCCGGTGCGGTGTCCTGTCGCACCGCCAGGCTCACGGGCACGGTCGTGGTCGTGCCCGCCGCCGGAGTGAAGACCTGACTCGCCAGGATCGCCTGGCAGCAGGCGTAGGTCGGATGGCCGGGGTCGCCGGGGTTGTCCTTGCGGAGAGCCTGCTCGACGACGACCTGCATCGGGCCCGTCGTGGGCCCGACCTTCACCGACACGGAGTTGACGACGCCCTGGCCGCTCGGCGGGAAGGATGTCTCTCCGGTCGCGAGATCCTGAAAGGAGAAGGAGCAGCTCGTGTACGGATTCGCGTACGGAAAGGTCCAGGTGATGTCGTTGCAGGTGGTCGTGTTGTTCGCCGACCTGCCGAGATTCGCCCCGAAGCCGACCGCGGAGCTGCTCGAGGGCGCCGCGAGGATGACCGCGGTTGCCATCAGCGCGGTGACGAGCCCGAGTCGCGCTCTTTCCTTCATCAGGGCTCAGCCTGATTGATCGGGGCGCTCTTCGCACCCGTAATTTTCCGCAGATCCGGGCGGCTAGTGGCCGGGCGTGAACTCGGGCACGTCGAGCACGCGGCCCTCGAGGTGACGCGGCTCGGAGGGACGCCTGCCCTGTCCGCGGCCCCAGACGCCGTCGCCCCAGAGGTCGTCGGCGCTGCCCGTGCGGGTCTCGATCGAGCCGCCGCCGCGCCAGTCGCCGACGGGGTCGGCGTAGCGCTCGGGCCTGAGCGTGGCGTCGCGCTCGGTATCGCGCGGCTCGCGCGTCTCATCGCGCCCGCGCCGGTGGCGATGGGCGAAGGCGGTGTCGAAGCGGGTTGCGATGACCGTGATCCAGACCTCCTCGGTCATCTCCTCGTCGACGCTCGCGCCGAAGATGATGTTGGCGTCCGGATGCGCGGCCTCGCGGACGACGTCCGCGGCCTCGCTCGCCTCGATCAGGGAGAGGTCCGGGCCTCCGGTGATTGACAGAAGCAGCGAGTGCGCCCCCTCCACCGAGGTGTCCAGCAGCGGCGAGGAGACGGCCTTCTCGGCGGCCAGGGTGGCGCGATGCTCGCCGACGCCCATGCCGATGCCGAGGATGGCGTCACCGGCCTCCAGCATCGTTGTGCGGACGTCCGCGAAGTCCAGGTTGATCAGGCCGGGCAGCATCACCAGGTCGGAGATGCCCTGAACGGCCTGGCGCAGCACGTCGTCGGCGACGCTGAAGGCATCGGTGATCGAGGTGCGGCGCTCGAGGATGCTGAGCAGCCGCTCGTTCGGCACGACGATCATCGTGTCGACCTCCTTGCCGAGCGCGGCGATGCCCTCCTCGGCCTGGGCCATCCGGCGTGCACCCTCGAAGGAGAACGGCTTCGTCACCGCGGCGACCGTCAGGGCGCCGACGTCGCGGGCCAGCTTCGCCACGACCGGGGCCGCGCCGGTACCCGTCCCGCCGCCGGAGCCGGAGGCGAGGAAGACCATGTCGGAGCCCTTCAGGAGCTGCTTGATCTTGTCCTGCTCCTCGAAGGCCGCGCGGTAACCGACCCGGGGATCAGAGCCCGAGCCGAGCCCGCGGGTCAGCTCCGAGCCGATGTGAAGCGTCGTGTCGGCATGGGAGTTCTGCAGGGACTGAAGGTCGGTGTTGATGGCGACGAACTCGACGCCCGGGATGCCGGCTTCGATCATCCGGTTGACGGCGTTGACGCCGGCGCCACCGACGCCCACGACGCGCAGAACGGCGGCGTGGTTGCGCGGTACGGCGGCGACGCGCGATGCGGGATCCTCGCGGCCCCAGTTCGTGCGCTCCTCGGCAACCTCCCCGCCCATCAGGCGCTCGAGGCCCTCGTGATGGACGTCGTCCTTCTCGATCGTCACCTCGGCTTCGGCCGGCTCCTCCGTGATGGTCTCGGAGGTGCTGGTCTCCGCGGCGGGAGGCGTCGGCTCGGGAACGGTCTCCGGGCCGGGGACCGGCTCGGGCACCGGGTCCGGAGCGGGCTCGGGCACGGGATCGGGGGTCGGTTCGGGGACGGGCTGGGGAGTGGGCTCCGGGACGGGCTCGGGCCGCGGCGGCGCCTCGGTTTCGGCGACGGTCTCCGTCTCGGCAACCGTCTCCTCAATAGCGACCTGCGTCGCGGTCCCGCCGCCGGCTGTGACCTTGATCTCCTCGTCCTTCACCGACTCGTCGGTCGAGCGGAAGAGGTCCGCGAGGGGGCCCTCGCGCATGCTCGCGCGCTTCTTACGAGCCATGGGTCAGGACCTCCTCGGCAAGGTCGCGGTACGCGCCCGCGGCGCTGGACTTGGGGTCGTACTTGATGACCGAAGTTCCGCGAACGGGCGCCTCGGCGAACTTGATCGCCTTGCGGATCCGCGACTTGAAGACGAGCTCTCCGAAGTTCTCCTCGAGGATCTCGACCGCCTCCTTGGCGTGGACGGTGCGCGCGTCCAGCATCGTCGGCAGGATCCCCTCGATCTCGACCCCGGGGTTCAGGTTCTCCCGGATCATCTGAAGCGTGTTCTGAAGCTGGACCAGCCCGCGCATCGAGAGGTACTCGCACTGGACGGGCACAATCACCTTGTCGGCGGCCGTCAGGGCGTTCACGGTGAGCAGCCCGAGGCTCGGCGGGGTGTCGATGCAGACGAAGTCGTAGTCGTCGCGGACCTCGTCGAGGCCCTTCTGCAGCGCCCGCTCGCGGCCGATCTGCGTGCTCATCGCGATCTCGGCGCCGGCCAGGTCGATCGAGGCGACGGCGACGTCGATCTCGCGCTCGACGATCACCTCGCTGATCGGGATCCGGTGCACCAGCACGTCGAACATCGACTTGTCGACCTTGTCGGGATCGACGCCCTGGCTCATGGTCAGGTTGCCCTGCGGGTCCATGTCGACCGCGAGGACGCGGTGACCCGACTCCTTGAAGGCGACGGCCAGGTTGAGCGCGGTCGTCGTCTTGGCGACGCCGCCCTTCTGGTTCGCGAAGGCGATCACCTTCGCCGGCCCCTTGTTCTTGGGCGACGAGGCGTGCTCGGTGGCGCCCCTCTTCTTGGCGGGAGAGGACTTCTCGTCCTTCGACGGCTTGCCGCCCCCCTTCTTGGGGTTCGGGCCGACGAGGTCCTCGGGCTTCATGCGCCCGCTCTCATCCGCTGTTTGAACAGCCTGCTTTCTGCGGAGACTAGGCATCTATGCGCGCTATTTCGCAGCCTGAGCCCGCTTTCCTCCCCGTGGTTGGAAGAATCCCGCCTCGTGCCTGACATGCTCGACAAGCGCCTGCTCTTCGTGACCGGCAAGGGCGGGGTCGGAAAGTCCACGATTTCGATCGCCCTGGGCCTCGCTGCGGCCGCACGCGGCAAGCGGACGATCGTCTGCGAGGTGGCCGGCCAGGAGACGGCATCACGCGTGTTCAGGCGTGCCGAGATCGGCTTTCACGAGGTCGAGGTGGCCGACAACCTCTGGGCGATCTCCATCGACCCGGACGACTCCCTGCGCGAGTACCTGCTGCTTCAGCTGAAGGTGCGCGCCATGCGGGACATGCTCGTGCGCTCGAAGCTCTTCAACTACCTCGCCGCGGCCACGCCCGGTCTGAAGGAGCTGGTCACGATCGGGAAGATCTGGGAGCTCGCCCAACCGGACCGAAAGGTGAAGAAGGCGACCGACTACGACCTGGTGATCGTGGACGCGCCGGCCACCGGGCACGGCATCGGCTTCCTCCAGACGCCACGCACGTTCGCGAGCATCGCGAGGGTGGGACCGGTCCACACGCAGGCCGAGGAGCTCGACCGCTTCATCACCGATCACGACACGACCGGCGTGGCGATCGTCTCACTGCCCGAGGAGATGCCCGTGAACGAGACCTCCTCGCTCGAGGCCTCCCTGACCGATGAGGTCGGCATGTCGGTGGACCGGATCTACATGAACGCGCTCTACCCGGAGCGCTTCTCCAACGACGACGCCTCCGCCCTCGAGAGCGCACTCGACGGCGCCGAGGACGGCGCGAGGGCCGCGGTCCGGGCGGGCCTCTCCGAGTACCGGCGTGCGCGATCCCAGCGCGCCCAGCTGCAGCGCCTGAAGCGCGGTGTCTCGACGCCCGTGAAGACCCTCCCCTTCGTCTTCAAGCCCAGCCTCGACGTCCCCGCGCTCGAACGGCTGGCGGGAGCGGTCGGCTGATGGCCTCGGTCAGCGAGATCGTCGAGGGGCGCGGCATCTGCATCTGCGCCGGCTCCGGGGGTGTCGGGAAGACCACGACGTCCGCGGCGCTCGCCGCCGGGCTTGCCTCACGCGGCATGAAGGTGTGCGTGCTGACGATCGACCCGGCCAAGCGCCTCGCGGACTCCCTGGGCCTGAAGGAGCTCGAGAACGAGCCCCGCCAGGTCGATCCGAAGCTGTTCGAGCCCTGCGGCGTCGAGCTGAAGGGCGAGCTCTGGGCGATGATGCTGGATGCGAAGGCCACGTTCGACGAGCTGGTGCGCAAGCACGCGCCCGACGACGAGACGCGGGACCGCATTCTCGAAAACCGCATCTACCGCCAGCTCTCGAACGCTCTCGCCGGCTCTCAGGAGTACATGGCGATGGAGAAGCTCTTCGAGATCCACCAGGAAGGGGAGTTCGACTTCCTGGTGCTCGACACCCCTCCCTCCCGCAACGCCCTCGACTTCCTCGACGCACCGAAGCGGCTCACCCAGTTCATCGAGGGACGCGGCATGCAGATGTTCATGAAGCCCACCGGCCTGGCCACGCGGGTCGTGGGCCGTGGCAGCTCGATGGCGATGGGGGTCCTGAAGCGCATCACGGGGCTCGACCTGCTCTCGGACCTCTCCGAGTTCTTCCAGGCCTTCAGCGGGATGGTGGATGGCTTCAGAGAGCGCGCCAAGCGCGTCTCAGAGCTGCTCTCCGACCCCGCAACGACCTTCGTGATCGTCTGCGGCCCTCAGGGCGAGCCGATCAACGAGGCCGTCTACTTCCATCGCAAGCTGGTCGAGGCCAAGCTGCCGGTCGGCGGCGTGATCGTCAACAAGGTCCACTACGAGACCGAGGCCGACCTGGAGAGCGGCGAGGTGCAGTCGGATCTCAGCGACCTCCTCGACGACGAGCTCGCTGAGCGCGTCTCACGCAACTTCGCGGACTACCAGGCGCTCGCCGAGCGCGACGCCGGCAGCGTCCGGCACCTCGAGCAGGAGCTGCAGCCACGAGCGGTCATTCGCGTCCCCTATCTCGACGAGGACGTGCACGACCTCGAGGCGCTGCTCAAGATCGACCGCTACCTGTTCGCGAGCGAGGAGCAGCGCGAGGCGCTGGCGGCGAGCGGTGCGGCTTAGGCGCAGCTAACCGGTTCGCTTCTTAGGTTCGTACTTCAGCTCGCCGACGGTCCAGTCGGTCGCGTCCGGCACCGGGAAGAGGTGCCCGACCCGATCCTGGCTCGGCTCACGTTCGCGGTCGCCGTCGCGGCGGCGCCGCGGGCGGGCGAAGGCGGGCCACTCGGGTTCGCCGTCGCCGGCGCTGAACCAGTCACCGCTGTCCGGTTCGGGCGAGACGGGCTGATCGCCTTCAGGGCCCATGATCTCGGGTAGTTCGACGTGATCCACCACGATCCTCGTCGTCTGGCCACGATCGTCCTCGGGCTCTCGGACGGACTCGGTGTGGATTTCGTTCGTCTCCGTCCCAACGTCGTCCGAGGCGCGGTGGACCTCGATCTCGGCGTCTTCCAGGTTCCCGTCGGCGACGGCTGAGAGGTCCAGCTCGGCACCCGGCTCCTCCTCGAGCTCGGGGAGGCGCCACTCGGCGGTCTCGCCGCGCTGCGGCTGCTCGCCCGCGCTCGTCGTCAGCCCGTTCGACAGAAGCTTCTCGTCGGCCGCCGCGCGCAGGTCGCCGGACAGCTCACCGGTTGCGAGCCCCTTCAGCAGGCGGCGCAGGAGGTCCTCGAGCTGGGCGATCACGTCCAGGGGCGAGGATCCCGCCGTCGGGCGGTAGCGCCCGCCGCTCATCAGCTTTCGCTCGATCGCCAGGGCCCGCTCGACCGTGACCCGGCCCTGCTCGCGCTCGTGCGGCTCGCAGGTGAGCGCGGCGACCCGCGCCGAGAGGGAGGTCTGGGCCGGGCCGCCTCCCTCGAGCAGGCCGCGCAGGCCCAGCAGGTAGTCGCTCAGGGCCTCGATCAGCGAGCTGCGCTCCGCGCCGAGCTCGAACCGCGATGCGGCCCATTCCAGCGAGGGGATGCGCGAGCCGCGCTGCGTGAGCGCGCGCGAGAAGTTCTCCAGTTCCGCGGCCTCATTCCCGGTCAGCCGGTAGCCGCCGTGGCGGGGCCGCCCGGCGCCCGTGCCGAACCGCTCCCAGCCGCCGGTTCGCTTCGCCCATCCCTGCGAGTGAAGCCCCACGGCCCCGGGGCGGAAGAGACGCATCGTCCGAAGCGCTCTGCGCATCTCGTCCTCGATCACTGCCGCTGGGGCCACCTGCGCGAGCTTGCAGCTGACCACCGCAAAGAATGCGTTCGTGCCGCCCCCCGCCTCCAGCGCGTCCGTGGGGGCGTCGGAGAAGCTTTCGGCGCGCACGATGCGGACGCCGTCGAGCTCGATCTCGTCGGCGGGCATGTGGAAGCCGACAAGGGGCACGATCACCTCGCCGGTGGCGGTCGCCTCGCCGGAATCCGACTTGATCGTCGCGAGGACGCCGTCGATCGCGCCCTCGAGGCGCTCTTCGGAGATCTCGAACTCGCTCTTGCCCTCCCAGAGGCCGAACATGAATCCGATCGCGGCCTCCTCGCCGGCGATCTCGCGCACCTCGATGAAGGACTCGAGGCGCCGCAGCTCGGCCAGGTTGTCCTCGATGAACTGGCCCGTGAGAGGCGCGTAGGAGTACATCGGGAGCAGGCCGGGGCCCTCGGAGGGCTCGAGGTCGAAGGGCAGCTCCGCCCCGCTCGCGAGCAGCTCCTCGAACAGGCCGCCGGCCTCGTCGGCGAGCCGCCGCAGTGCTTCCTCGAGCCGCTCGGTGGTGCTCTCGAGCATCGTCATGCCTGCGGGATTCACCCGCGACAGGCACGACCCTGCGTATGCAGGCGGAGTTGCAGCTACGGCTTCGCCATCAGGCGGAGCAGCGGGCGACGCCAGACATCAGGCGCGGCGCTAACGCGCCGCTTCAAGGACTGCGTCTGGCTGCTCCTGAGGGAGCCAGCGGCGACCGTAGGTGCGCATGTCCTCGATCAGCGGGACGAGCGCACGGCCCTTGTCCGTGAGCTTGTAGGTCACGCGGGGCGGCACCTCGGGGTAGGTCTGGCGCTCGACGATGCCCTGCTCCTCGAGCGAGCGCAGGCGCAGCGAGAGGGTCCTCGGGCTGATCCCGTCGAGCGACCGCTCGAGCTCACAGAAGCGGAGCGGGGAATCCGCGAGGTCGCGGATGACGAGGAGGGTCCACTTGCCGGAGATGATCTCCGCCGTGCGGCAGACGGGGCATTCACGGTCGAACACAAGCCGCAGAATAGCGGCATAGCTTTACTTTGTGAAGCGTCTGGGCGCCGTGAGAGCTACTTGGCGATCCGCTTGATCGCCGCGACCTGGAGGTGGTAGGTCTTGCCGTCAGGCCCGTAGATCAGGTCCGCCCCGCCCCCGGCGTTCAGGCCCAGCAGCTGGCACTGGTCCGCGGTGGGGAAGCAGGTCCCGTTCCCGCCGACGCCGGTGACGTCGCGCGAGACCATGAAGATCGCCTGGCTGCCGCCCTCGCTCGTTCCGAGGTAAACGATCACCGGCTTGTCCGCGCTCGGCAGGAAGGCGAACTGGGCGACGCCGTTGATCATCGTCTGCGCGCCGCCGGCCTCGCCGACCACGACGCTCGTCCGGTAGGTGACGTTCTTCGTGACGGTCTTGGTCTTCGTCTTCGTGCCCCCGCCGGAGCCACCGGTGGTGCCTGAGTTCGTGCCACCGGAGATGGCCGGGGCCTCTCCGGAGTTACCGGGCGTCGAGAAGCTCTCGGTGGAGCCGCCGGAGCCCGAGGTCGTCGAACCCGCGGCCTCCGTCACCGCCGGGAACTGCTGGCGGAAGGGGTCCTTGGCCGCGAGGCCGCGGAGGCGCTGCTTGAAGTTCCTGACACCCGGGTCGTAGGCCACAACGGCGGTCTGGGCCTCAGGCCTGGCGCTCGACGCCGACAGGGCGACGCTGTTGCCGGTCGACGCAGGAGCGGTCGAATCGGAGGATCGCGACAGCAGGACCGGCACGGCGATGATCGCGATCACCAGCGCGATCGCCGGCAACAGCAGATTGCGGCTGCGAAGGTCGTAGAGCAGGTCCTCGAAGAACTTCTGGACCTTCCAGGGCTTCACTTGGCCACCACCGAGCTCGCGGGCTGTGTGGGCGCGGCGCCGGGTGCGGTCGGGCTGACCGGAGCGGGCCCGCTGGGCGAAGCACCGAGCGTCAGGCCCTGGTCCTCAGGCGTCGAATACGCCGTCAGGGCGATGTTCGCGGAGAGCTTCTGGGGCGATCCGTCGATCTTGAGAGCGAACCCGTCAACCGTGAGGAGCCGGCCGTCCGCGCTGATCTGGGAGGCGCTGACGTCCTTCGGCGTGACCATGTTGTCCACGCCTCCGATGAAGTTGGCGACCTGGAAGAAGTTGCCCTGCATCGTCAGGTCGTAGGGGAGCGTGGGCAGACCGGCCGGCCCGACCGTGGCGCCGATCGGGAGCGTGGACGCCGAGGCCTCGGTGGCCGGGACCAGGGTCGAGGCGGCTGACGTTCCGCTGGTGGCGGTCGTGCCGGAGGTCGTGCCAGACGTGCTCGGCGTGGTGCCCGTGGCGCCGGCGGTGCTCGTGGACCCCGTTGCGCTGGTCGAGGAGGTCGAGCTGCCCGTGGTTGAAGCCGAAGGAGTCGTCGCCGTGCTCGTGGAGGCCCCCGCCGCTGCGGCCGGCGCAGGTGCCGAGGAGGTGCCCGTGCCGCCCGAGGCGCTGTCGCCCTGGCCAAGCTCGATGCCGATGAACTTGGCGTTCGTGCGGCTCGAGACCGAGCTCAGCTGAACCAGCATGGACGCCGTGTCCGCCTGGTCCGGAACGGCCTTGCCGAGCACGACGAGGCGGCCGTAGTACTTCGGGAAGTCCTGTCGCGCCGCCTCGCCGAAGCTGGCGACCTGCTCCTGCTGCGAGATCGAGCTCTTCAGCGCGTCGGCCTGCTGGTTCAGCTCCGAGACCTTGTCCCGCTTGGGCGCGAGCAGCATCAGGTAGAACGCCACGGCGAGGACCACTGCGAGGACTCCGAAGACGATGGCCTTGTCGGTGCCCTTCATCTCACTGTCCTCCCTGCACGGCGGTCGCCTGAGCGGTCAGCTGAGAGCCCTCCGATCCGCCGGCGGTGGCGGCGGGGGGCACGGACGGCGCAGCGGTGGCGGTCGAGGGCGTCGGCACCTTGTCGAAGGCGACGACGATCTCGAACTTGATGATGAAGTTGCGGGTCTGGCAGTCGGAGCTGTCCGAGCTCGCTGAGTCCTGCGCGGCCGCCGTTCCTCCCGAGGTGTCGTCGGGCAGCTGGGAGGACTGCACGCCGACCCGGGTCACACCGTCGATCTCCTCGAGATCGGAGATGAATCCGGCGACCGCGTCCTGGCTCGTCGTGCACCCGACGATCTCCAGGGCGGGGCCCGGGATCTCCGTCCGGCTCGAGATCTCCGGAGCGTTCTCCACCGAGACGCCGGGGCTCACGGTTCCGCCCAGCTGAACCAGCCAGACGTCGGAAGGGATGATCCGTGCCAGCTCGTTCATGACGCGCTGCCAGTCGAAGCGGCTCTGGGCGAGGCTGGACACCGTCGCCTGTCGCTGCTCCTGAACCGTCCGGAAGTTCGTGAAGGCCGAGAGGCTGTTCGCCTTCGCCGTGGCCTCCTGCTCCTGCTGCTGAAGCGATGCGATCTCGGACTTCTTGTCCGAGACCTGCTTGTTGGTGAGGACGAGGGCGATGACGCCGAGCAGCGCCAGTCCCAGCGCTCCGAGCAGGACGTAGGAGAGCGCGCCGGTGCGAAGCGGAGCCCGGTCCTGGCCGCGCTCCTCGCTGGGGATCAGGTTGACGGGGCGCATCGGGTCAGCCTCCGAGTGCCAGGCCGTAGGAAACGGTCAGCCGCGCCGCGTCCTCTTCATCCAGATGGGAGAGGGCCGGGGGAACCTCCGAGGTGATCGGCATCGCGAGGCCGGCCTGGACCTTGTCCTGAAGGCCGGGGATCGTGCTGCCCGCACCGCACATGACGACCCTGTCCACCGCGGTCACACCGTCCTGGGCGCCGTAGAAGTCGAGCGAGAGCCGGAGCTCGTCGATCAGCTTCGACGCGCCCTCCTCGAGCACCTCGCGGGCGGCGGCGGGGCCGCTGCCGTCGTCCGAGAAGAGATCGATGTCCTCCTCCAGCCCGACCTCCATCAGCATCTCGCGAGCCTCGTCCAGCGGGATCTGCTCCCGCGATGCGAGACGCTCCGCGATGCTCTCGGTGCCGAACGGGGCGACGCGCGTGAACACACACTCCTGCCCGCGGGCGACGGCGAGGTTGGTCACGTCGCCGAGGTGGCAGTAGAGGGTGGTGACGGGGGGCATTCCATTGCCCTCCTCCACCGGCGGCGACTCGCCGTTCTTCAGCGCCCTGATCATGCCGAACGCCGAGAGGTCGATTCCCTTGGGCTGCAGGCCCGCATCCCTGACCGACTGGAGCAGCGAGGCGACCATGTCCCTCCGAGCGGCTACCGCAAGCACGTCCATCATCCGCTGCCCGTCATCGCCGTCGTAGCGGCGGATCACCCGATGGTCTAGGACCGCCTGTTCGAGCGGCATCGGGATCTGGTCCTGCGCCCGGAAGCGGACGGCGGTGTCGATCTCCTTGTCGTCCTCGATCAGCGGGAGCTGGAAGGTGCGGACGACGACGCGCTGGTTGGCGATCCCGACTCGAACCGACTTGTTGAGCTTGTACTCGTTGAAGACCCTCTGGAGCTTCTTGGCGAGCGCATCCGGATCCTGGACCTCACCCTCCTCGACCACGCCGGGGCCGAGCGGTGCGATCGCGGTCCGTGAGACGCTGCCCGAGCTGAGCTCCGCAGCGGCCACGCTGGCGGCCTCGATGTCGAGGCCGACCGCGGCGCTGGGTCGCTTCACCGAGATGTTCTTCTTGAAGGTGGGCTTGCGCATAGGAGGTCCTAACCGCTACTGCTCACATCGGCCGTCAAGTGGGATCTCGCCATACCCGGAAACAATGAGAAATTGGCCATGTGGTCTACGACGCACGCCTAGTGCACGAAGGCATTCAGGTAGGCGTCGATGAGCTCGCCGCCCGCGAGCAGGCCGACCACACCGCCCAGCGCCAGGAAGGGCCCGAACGGGATGGCGAGCTTGCGCGCCCCCGGCCCCCGGGAGAGCATCACGCCGATGCCGGCCACGGCGCCGACCGCGATCCCGACGAGGAGCGCCGGCGCGACCGCCTTGCCGAGGAAGAGGCCCATCACGAAGGCGAGCTTGACGTCGCCCATGCCCATCCCCCGGGGGTACGCGAGCGCGAAGAGGAGGAGGAACCCGCCGGCCGCGAAGGCGGCGATGGTGCGCTCGGGCAGGCTCGACGGGTCCGTCGCGGCCACGATGACGAGGCCGGCGACGCCCCCGGCGAGCAGGATCACGTTCGGGATGATCCGCTGCTCGAGGTCGGTCAGCGTGATCGCGGCGAGAATGGTGACGAACACGAGCCCGAGAGCGAGCTGTGCGGGATCGTGGCGCAGAACGATCGCTGTGGCCGCGAAGGCGATGCCCACGGCGACCTCCATCAGCGGGTAGACCGCGGGAATCCGTGCGTGGCAGTGCCTGCAGCGGCCGCGAAGCAGCACGTAGGAGAGGACCGGGACGTTGTCGTAGGCGGCGATCTGGGCCCCGCACGAGTCGCAGACCGAGCGCGGGCCGACGATCGACAGCCCGCGCGGAACGCGGTGCGCGATCACGCCGACGAAGCTGCCTGTGACGGCGCCACCCACGAACGCAAGCGAGGCGAGGGGGAACATGGGTCTCTAGTCGTCTTTCGACGCCGCGGGCTTTAGTCCCGCCACGTCAGGCGCTAGGGGAAATCGACCGTCTCCCGCTGCACGTGCCAGGCGGACTGCACCGGATCGAAGAAGTGCGGTGGCTCCTGGTACCGAAGGCGGTCGTCGTAGTTGTAGTCCTTGATGTATCCCGTGCCGCCGGTGGTGCCCACGGCGCCGCGGAACTTCTGGGCGATGGCGCCGTTCACGTGGAGCGTCCCGAGGCTCGCGCCGCAGTTGTAGTGATCGACGATGAACGAGTGATCGATCGCGAGGATCGCGGCGTCGACGTTGACGTCCTGGAGTCGCGTCTCCGTGCCTCCTGTGCCGCAGGAGCTCTTCGAGGTCTGGCTGGAGTAGTTGTGCTTGATCCGCACGAAGTTGTTGGCGACCAGTCCGAGCAGCCCGCCGCTGCCCGCCGACCGGTTGATGTTTCCGTCGATGACCACGTCGTTCTCCGCCGCGATCGTCAGCTGTCCCGAATACGACCCGCTGGTGTGCACGACCGCGTTGCCGCAGCCCGATGCGGCCCCGTCGCTGCTGGTGAAGGGTGAGTAGCTCGTGGTGCAGCCCGCTCCGTTCTGGACGTAGACCACCCCGTCGGTGGGGACGGCCGTCGTGAACGGCGAGCCGCCGTTGGGGGTGATCGTCATGTTGGTCCCGCTGAGGGTGATCGAGGTCCTGCCGGTGTAGGTGTAGGTCGGACCGGCGAAGCTCTTCAGGGAGCCGTTGGTGGCCGGCGGCGTCAGCACCGGCGCGTTCGTCGTGAAGCTCCCGGGACCCGGCAGGCTCACCGAGCTGCCGATGCAGCCGTTGCCGCTGCCGCCCGTCGAGGAGTAGTACCCGCGGGGGGGCGCGCTGACCTCGATCACGTCCGCGGGGGAGCGACCGAAGGTCGGCGTGTCGCCCGGGTTGATGCACAGATCGTCGTTCGTGTGCAGCGGCCCGTCGATGTGGTCGCCGTCGACGAAGACGATCGTGTCGCAGATGTTCGAGGGCGTCGTCGTGCCGGCCCGCGGGCGGCCGTCGCGGCGGAACTTCGTGCACTGGTCGTAGGTGGTCTGCAGTTCGCTTGACGGGTTCGGGAATCCGTAGGTCACCGGGTCGGAGGTCTCGAGCTGCGTGAAGTACACGTAGTCGAGGAAGGTCGCCTGCTTGAACGTCGCGACGATCGAGGCCTTGCTCGTGCCGCCGGAGTAGCCGGTCGAGCGGATCCGGAAGGTCCCGATGTTGGGCCCGCTCGACTCCAGCATGGTCCCCGTGGGGTTCGTGCTGCTGCAGGCGCTCTGACCGGTGGCCGGCAGAAGCTCGATCGCGTACTGCGAGCCGTCCGTCGAGCCGGGGACCGTCCGCTTCTTCGTGGTGGAACCGCCGAGGTTGACGGCGTTCGGCGTCGGCACGTTGGCGCAGCGGGTCCAGTAGCCGGTGTCGTTGTTCAGGTGGTAGGTGTAGTCGGCGATGCCGGCCTGGGCCGCCTGGTAGGCGCGCTTGGTGTTGAGGTCGCGGCTGATCAGCTTCTGGTCCTGGTTCGTGGCCGCAACCGCCGCGGTCAGCAGCAGGCTGATCACCGCCACCGCTCCGATCACGGCGAGCATCGTGTACCCGTCCTCCGAGCGGCGCAGCTCCGCGAGACGCTGTCGAATCCGGTTCAGACGCATGGGAGGTTGTCCTGGTTCGGGTACTGGCCCGCGGCCTCGAGGCGGAGGTCCACGGAGTCATTCATCGTGATCGGCGACTTCGGATCCTGTGCCGAGGCGCCGGGGTGGGCCGCTACGCCGTTCGGCGAGACAGCCAGCGAGATGTCCACGACCGCCGTGTGCGCCGCGTCGGTAGCGCTCAGTCCCGGCGACGACGTGAGCGGAACGAAGGACAGGGTCCCCCCCGGGTTCGCGAACTGGAAGTAGCGGAAGACGACCCCGCCCGGGGCGGAGACGTTGGCCAGGAGGGTCCGGTTGTTGAACCCCGTGTAGGGAGTGGACGAGAAGGTCCACGGACCGGGCTGAGATCCCGCCGTCGCCGGATAGACCGACTCGGTCAGATTGGTGCCGCTGAGCTGGACCACGTGCAGGTCGGGAGTCGGGGTGACCGCATTGCCGCTCTTGGAGAGAAAGCTGATCCGCGTGGCCGTGCTGCCGGTTGCGGACCCGTTCCCGATGACGGGGGTGACGCGCTGCGCCACGCAGGCGGCATGCAGGTCCTGAACGATCCCTGTGATCACCGGCCGCGCCCGCTGATTCGCATCGACCCTGTTGGCGATCCGGTCCTGGTTGTGCAGCGCGGCGGTCATGATCGTGGCGATCGCCGCCATCAGGGTCAGTGCCGAGAGCATGCTCACGAGCAGCTCCGTGATGCCGAATCCGTCCTCGCTCCTCAGGGACATTGCGCACCCGATCCGGAGGTCGCTCCAGTGCCCGTCAGATAGATCGTCCGAACGGCCCCGGCCGTGGGATCGGTCACGGGAACCTGCTCGATCGAACTGCCGATCATCACGAAGTTTCGGCGCTGCGTTCCGGAGATGTTCGCGTCAGCGCAGACTCGGTAATTGGTGCTGTACGGCATCCCGGGGTCCGTGGTTCCAGTGGCCGAGTCAGCCAGCTGTCCCGATGCGTTCGTCGCATACTGCCTCGTCACCGCCGGAGAACAGTTCATGTCGGTGATCCGGACATCCGCGCCGTTGACGATCGAGCCCTGCTGTCCGCTGTTCACGCCCGATCCGGTCCTGACCGTCAGATGGAGGGCCGGCAGCGTGATGAACCCGGGCGCGAGACTCCCGGTTCCGCCGCGCGGGACGACGACGTTGCCGAACTCGAGCGGATTCGCCCCGATTCCGGTCGGGTCGGGGTTGTTGGAGGCGCAGGTGCCGGCGTAGACCGAGTAGGACGAGGGGTTGGCGAACGGGAACAGCGTGCGCGTGGTGGTGATCGTGTTCTGGTTGGGGCTTGTGAACGTCTTCGCGACGTTCATGTTCGTGTTGTTGACCGTGATGCCGTCCGCGGACGAGTTGATCGGAGTGCCGTTTCCGTACGGCTCGGTCTTGAAGTTCACTGCGAGTCCGCCGGGGGTGTCGTACTGCTTGTCGATGGTGTTGGTGGCCTGGTCGACGACGCTCGTGGTGATCGTGGTCGGCGGGTTGCCGTCCGGATCAACCATCCCGTTCACCGCCCCGCCGAGGGTGATCGTGTACGTCCCCTCGGGCAGGTTCTTCCACTGGACGCACCCGGTGGCGCCCGTGCTGCCCGAGAACGAGGCCGGCCCGCTGCCGCTGGCGGTCACTCCCGAGATCCCGTTGCTGTCGGCGTTCTCGACGGTGAGCAGCAGCGATCCGCTGTCGGGCACCAGCGATCCACTCGGGGCGGACACGACCGTGCCGGCGGTGATCGCCGGGTGGGGCGCCATGTTCGGCCAAGTCACCGACGCGCTGACCTGGAGGAAATCGCGCGATCCGGTTCCGGCGGAGCAGGTGCTGGTTCCTGCGGGCTCCGTCAGGAACTGCGACTGGGAATGGATCGTGTAGGTCGTGCCGTCCGCGGAGAGGGTGCGCGTCTGGTTCAGGCTGGTCAGGTCCCCGATTCGCAGGGAGCGGACCCGCTCGAGCTCCTGCTCGGCGAGCGCATTCGCACGCGCACGGTTGCGCTCGAAGGCGGTGGATCGCGTGGTCGCGGTGAAGGCCGTGAACACGCCGACGGCCGCGATCAGCAGGACGACCGCGCTGACCAGGACCTCGACCAGGGCGTATCCCTGCTCACCCGAGCTGATGCGTGTCAACTTGCGCGAGACCACGCTCATTCATCGGCACCTACAGGCGTCGGGCTTTACCCGAGAAATCGAGACTTGAGCCCGCCCAGCGGTCGTTTGGACGAAAAGCGCAGTTCGGCCTCCGGACAAAGAAAAGGGCGGGTCCGAAGACCCGCCCTTTCCGTGCGTGAGATTCACGCAACTGGTGGCTGGCTAACTAGCCCCAGCTACCGCCGGAGGGACAACCGCCTCGGTCGTTACCGGCCGGGACGGTGCAGCTGAAGGTCAGCTGACCGGTGGTCGCATCCTTTGCGATGGTGAACGTGTTGCTGGTCTTGGAGGTCACGGTGATGGTCCAACCCGTGCCGCCGGCACCAACAGCAGCCGCCGCCGACAGATACGGCGCGGGGGCCGCAGTCGTGAGCGACTTCTCGATCGTGTTCAGGTTCGCAGGGCTGGCACCGGTGTAGACACCACCGTTGTCAACGCCGTACGACTCCATCGCGGTCTGGGCGGTATGAGCCATCGACTTGGCACTGGCGTCCTTCGACTTGTTCGTCTGGTTGAAGAACGTCGGGATGGCGATAGCCGCCAGGATTCCGATGATGAGCATGACGACCAGGAGCTCGATGAGGGTGAAACCCTCTTCGCGGTTGGCCATCCGCTCACGGAGCTTGAGAATCATGTGATTGATCTCCTTTTTCACTTATCTCCGTGCCAGAGCCCCGTTGGCCGTCGAAGTCGGGAAAGACCCCGGTGGCAGCCCGGCTGGCTCCTCGATTTCTCTCGGAGCCCCGATGGCTTTGCGTCGCCGCCTCACGGCGGGTCTGCCTTTCACACCGAAGGCCCTGGCGTTTCCTGTTACTTCGCCTTCATCGGTCCGGCACGGCGGCGCTTTAGCAACTGCCCAAATAGTGCGGATGGCCTTGCACTAGAACGTGCGTCCACTCAGGCGCACGTTCGTGCCCAGCTAGGCGGCTGGCGAGGGTGCCGGCGCGGGTGGCGGCAGGGTCACTGCGCCGGTCCTGGGCCCGCCGTTCCAGTCGTGGTACGTGCCCCTGTAGAGGGCGTGCACGACCCAGAGGAAGTAAGCGGCGGCAGGCACGGAGATCCAGCCCGAGACCAGCCCGTGGATGTCCGGCCCGTACAGGCCCGTGAGCACGTAGAAGGCGTAGACGAGGTGCATCACGCTGCAGGTGATGAAGATGCCCGCCAGCGCGAGACCTGAGGCCGACCACCCACGCAGCGCACGCCTGTTGTGGAGCTGCGTGCGTACGAGGAAGAACCCGATCGCGCCGTAGAGGCCGACCAGCAGGAGGTTCGGGATGACCTTGGGGATGTCGTGGAAGCCACCCGACGCGTGGGAGATCATGGCGGCGCCCACCGCGGTGAGGTAGATCCCGAGCAGGGTCGGAATGGCGAGCAGCCAGACGGGCGTGCCGGAGATGTGACGGTCGCCGGGCCCGCCGCGGAACGCCTCGTAGCGGAGGGAGACCCACACGACCGCCGTGGGCAGGCCCACGACCACCGCAATCAGGTCGAGGACGCCCGGGCTCCTGCCCTCGAAGGTGACGTGCATGCCGTGGGCCAGATGGTGGGGGCCGCAGGTGAACGCAAGCGCGGCGAATGCGAGGCCGAAGTGGGAGAAGCCGCGCTGTCCGCGGCCGGTGACCATCTCGTAGGTGACCATCGTCCCGATCACGAGGTACGCGATGCCGAGCCCGATGTTCGAGATGCCGACGGCGAGGGTCACGGGCCCACCCTCGCCGGGATGCCGATCTGGCGCATGAATTCGCGGATCACGGACGGGTCCCCCACCCCGGGCTGTACGGCCGTCGCGAAGCCGTCGAGGACGAGGTCCTGGGCCGGCTGGGGCTTGGCGTAGAGATAGCCCTGTCCGAGCTTGCAGCCGAGCTCTTGGAGCTGCCAGTGCTGGCGCTGATCCTCGACACCCTCCGCGATGACGCGGAGGTCGAGCTCCTCGCCGAGGGAGAGGACGGCGGCGACGATGGCGCGGTCGTCGCTCGACTCCGGCAGGCCGTCGATGAAGAGCCGGTCGATCTTGATCACGTCCACCGGGAGGACGCTCAGGTAGCTGAGGGAGGAGGAGCCGCCGCCGAAGTCGTCGATCGCGATCCGCACCCCCCGATCCCGGAGCTGCTGGAGGACGGGCACCACGCGGTCGGCGTCATCGATCAGGAATGTCTCGGTCACCTCCAGGTAGAGCAACTGCGGAGGCAGGCCGGTCTCGAGGAGGACCCTGTCGACCATCGTGCCGACGTCGCCGCGCACCAGCTGAACCGGCGACACGTTCACCGAGACGTGCATGTGCCGCCCGCGGCGGCGCCACTCCTGCGCCTGGCGGCAGGCGTGTTCGAGCACCAGCGCCCCGAGCTCCAGGATCTGGCCCGACTCCTCGGCGACCGGGATGAACTGATCCGGGCCCACCAGGCCGCGCTCGGGATGCTGCCACCGCACGAGCGCCTCACAGCCGATCGGAACGCCGTCGGGCAGCGAGGTGATCGGCTGGTAGTGGAGGACGAGCTGGTCGGTCTTGAGCGCCTCCTGGAGCTCACCCTCGACCTCGATCCGCTTCTCGAGCCGGGATCGCATCTCCTCGTCGAAGACCTCGACGCGGCCGCCCCCCGCAGCCTTGGCGCGGTACATCGCCAGGTCCGCCTCCACCATCAGCTGGTCCCCTCTGCGCTGCGTGTCGGGCGAGAAGGAGGCGATGCCGATGCTGGCCGTGACCGAGCGCGGCGTGCCGGCAATCCGGACCATCGCGTCGCCCTCGAGCGCCGCGATCAGAGAGTCGGCGATCTCCTTCGCCTTGAAGACGGAGCAGGCCGGGAGGACGACGCCGAACTCATCTCCGCCGATCCGGGCGAGGGTGTCCGTGGCACGAAGCCGGTGGCTCAGGTGGCGCCCCATGCGCTCGAGCAGCTCGTCCCCCGCCGGGTGACCCAGAGAGTCGTTGATGTCCTTGAAGTCGTCGACGTCGATGATCAGGACGGCGCCGCGCTCGCCGGTCCGCTGCGCGCGGACCACCTCCCGGTCGAGCTCGTCCATGAAGCGCCGGCGGTTGAAGAGGCCGGTCAGCGAATCTCGGTTTGCCAGCTGCCACAGCCGGTCCTCGTATGTGAGCCGGCCGGTGATGTCCTCGGTCGTCCCGACGTAGCGGTCCGGCTTGCCGTCACCCGCGGGGACGAACGCTCCCCGAACGATGACGCTGCGAGCCGAGCCGTCCGGCCGCACGATCCGGTGCTGGATCGAGAACGGCTCCCGGCTCTCCACCGCGTCCCGGAACTTCTGCACGTACGTCGGCAGGTCATCGGGATGGATCAGCGGCCTGACGCTGTCCAGCGTCGGCTCGAACGATCCAGCCTCTACACCGTGAATCCGGAAGACGCCCTCGGACCAGACAGTCGTGGCGGTGGCGAGCTCGAACTCCCAGCTCCCGTGATCGCCGCTGGGTTCGCCAGGCGAGATCCCCCCGTCCCGATTCAGCGCTTCCATGCGTGTGTCCCTCCTTGGACAGAGGGGAGTATGCCGCCCGCCGTCCGCGGGGGCGTACTCACTTTGTGACGTCCAATGACCCGGCTTAGACAGGCAGCTTCTTCGCGCGCTTCCTGCAATTCGCGCGAGCCCGACCGCGCTTCTTCTTGCACTTCTTGAGCGCCGCGGCGCGCCGGCCCGTGGCCGCTGCGGTCGTCGTGGGAGGAGCGACGGTCGCGGGGGGAGCGACGGTGCTTCCACCCGAGCCGGGCGGCGGGGTCGACACCGGGTCCGCGAACTTCTGGATTCGGTGGTGGAGGGTGTCGGCGACGTAGAGGTTCGCCGACCCGTCGGTGGCGACGCCTGATGGGAAGTTGAGCTCTCCACCGAGTGCGGGGTCGGTCGTCGCCCCGGCCTTGCAGACCTCGCTGGCCGCCACGCAGACCTCGAAGCCGATCCCGGTGTTGCCGGGCCCGGCGCTCGCAACGTCCTCCCCCCAGGCACGCTCGAAGGCTCCCGAGGTGCTGAACCGCTGAACACGGTTGTGACCGGCGTCGCCGACATAGACATGGCCATCCGTGTCGGTGGCGACTCCGGACGGGGCCGTGAACTCCCCGCCCAGCGCGGGAGGCGTCTGCACCCCGGTCTTGCAGGTGTCGCCATTGGCCGCGACGCAGATCTCGAAGCTCCCTCCGGCTGTGTTGCCGGGTCCGGTCATCACCACGTCCTCGCCCCAGGCGCGCTCGAAGGCCCCCGAAGTGCTGAACCTCTGGACCCGGCTGAAGTTGCTGTCGCCGACGAAGACGTGACCGGCCGTGTCGATGGCGAGTCCGTCCGGGAAACTGAGTGCTCCGCCCGGCGCGGGGCCCACGATGCTGCCCACCCCGATCTTGCAGGTGTCGCCGTTGGCCGCGACACAGGTCTCGGGGCCGGTCCCTGTCTGGCCGGGCCCGGCGCTCACCACGTCCTGGCCCCAGGCGCGCTCGAAGACGCCGAGGGCGCTGAACTTCTGCACCCGGTTGTGAAGGCTGTCCGCGACGTAGACGTTCCCCGCCCCGTCGGTGGCGAGCCCGCGCGGGCCGTCGAGCTCCCCGCCCAGCGCGGCGCCCGTCACCTCCCCGGTCTTGCAGGTGTCTCCGCTGGCCGCCACGCAGACCTCGAAGCCGGTCCCCGTGTTGCCGGGCCCGGCGCTCACCACGTCCTCGCCCCAGGCGCGCTCGAAGACGCCCATCGCGTTGAACTTCTGGACCCGGTCATGGGCGTTGTCGGCGACGTAGACGTTCCCCGCCCCGTCGGTGGCGACGCCCACCGGGCTGTTGAGCTCCCCGCCCAGCGCCGGACCCGCCGTTTCCCCGATCTTGCAGAGGTCCACGCCCGCGACGCAGACCTCGAAGCCTGTGCTCATGCTCCCCGGTGGGCTCGCCACGTCCTCACCCCAGGCGCGTTCGAAGATCCCCGAGGATCCGAACTTCTGCACCCGGTTATGCGCGGTGTCGGCGACGTACACCTTCCCCGCCGAGTCGGTGGCGACCCCCTGAGGGTTGTTCAGGTCGCCGCCGAGGGCCTGGCCGGACACGATCCCGGTCTTGCAGCTGGCGGCGGTGACGCAGACCTCGAAGCTGAGGCCCGGCGCCGTGCTGTCCACGTCCTCGCCCCAAGCGCGCTCCCAGTTGCCCGACGCGGCCTGCCCCGTCGCCGTCGCTGCAAGTGCTGCGATCGTGACCGCGAGTCCCGTCGCGGAAGCGATCCTCAGGCGCTCCATCACCCTGCCTCCCGTTCTCCCCTACGTGCGTTCTCCCTAGCTCGAGCGCGGGAGACTAACCGTCCGGTCGGGACCGGTCAACCCTTTGGGACGCCCCAAACTCCGAACCGAATCCGGCCCGCCGGCGGCTATCGGATCTTGTCGTACAGACTGAACAGCGGCAGGTACATCGAGATGACGATCACCCCGACCACGCCACCGACGAAGAGGATCATGATCGGCTCGAGCAGCGAGGTCAGCGCCTTCACCTTCGCGTCCACCTCGGCCTCGTAGAAGTCGGCGATCTTGGTCAGCATCTGCTCCAGCTGCCCCGTCTCCTCGCCGACGGCGACCATCTGGGCCACCATGGTCGGGAACGCGCCGCTCTTCTCGATCGGGTGGCCGATCGACCCGCCGCTCTTGACGGAGGCGTAGACGTCGTCCATCGCCTCCTCGACGGCGATGTTGCCCGAGGTCTGGCCCGTGAGCTTGATCGACTGGAGGATTGGAACGCCGGACCCGATCGCCCCGGCGAAGGTCCGCGACCAGCGGGCGATCGCCACCTTCCGGACCAGGTCCCCGATGTGGGCGGGGATCCGCAGCTTGACGCGGTCCCACTGCGCACGTCCGGCCTCGGTCTTCTTCCACTGGATGAACCCGATGATGCTCGCGGCCAGCGCCGGAATCCAGATGAACCAGTAGCCGGTGATGAAGTTGGAGATCCCGATCGTGACCTGAGTCAGTGCAGGCAGGTCGGCGGACTCACCCGGCTGGTCCGCCACCACGTCCTTGAACACACTCGCGAACACCGGGACGATGAAGATGACGACTCCCAACATGACGACGAGCGCCACGGCGAAGATGAACGCCGGGTAGAGCAGGGCCGAGCGGATCTGCCGGCGGAGGTCATCCATCTTCTCGAGCTGGTACGCGACCCTCTCCAGCGCCTCCTCGAGCCGCCCTGAGCTCTCTCCCGAGCGGATCATCGCCCGGAACAGCGGATCGAAGATCTGTGGCCGCCGCTCCATCGCGTCCGCGACAGAGCTGCCGGCCTCGACGTCCTGCCGGACCCCTGTGATGGCGTCCCTGAGGCGCTCGTCCTCGGTCTGGTCCTCGAGCGTGTAGAGCGACCGCAGCATCGGCATTCCGGAGGCGATGAGGGTCGCGAACTGGCGGGCGAACACGGCCAGCTCGCGCATCTTGATGCCGCGGAAGCGATCGAGGATCTTCTCGAACTTGAAGGACTCGCTCTTCTCGGAGATGTCGAGGACGATCAGCCCCTTCTCGCGGAGCTGCTCGGTGACCTGAGCCTTCGACTCAGCATCCACCTCGCCGCGCGACGGGACACCCGAGACGTCGACTGCCCTGAAGGCGAAGGTGCTCATCTCACGACCCGTTGTTCATCGCGGCCATCGCCGGATCCGGCTGCATCGCCTGACCCTGCTGCATCGCCTGGCCCTGATCGCCCGGACCCATCCCGAGCAGGCGCTTGAGCTCCTCGGGCACGGCGGCCCTCTGCTCGGCGAGCTTGTGCGAGACGCGGCCCATGCGCACCAGCTGGGCGAGGTGCGCGTCCATCGTCTGCATCCCGACGGAGCCGGAGGTCTGGATGGCCGAGTAGATCTGGTGGGTCTTGCCCTCGCGGATCAGGTTCCTGACCGCGGGGTTCGGGACGAGGACCTCGCAGGCGACGACGCGGCCGGAGCCGTCGGCGGTCGGCAGCAGCTGCTGGGTGACGATTCCCTGGAGACCGACAGAGAGCTGCATCCGGACCTGGGCCTGCTGCTCCGCGGGGAAGATGTCGATGATGCGGTCGACCGTCTGCGAGGTCGACTGGGTGTGGAGCGTCGCGAACACCAGGTGCCCGGTCTCGGCGGCGGTCAGCGCAGTGGACATCGTCTCGAGGTCGCGCATCTCGCCGACGAGGATCACGTCGGGGTCCTCGCGGAGGGCCGCCTTTAGCGCCGTAGCGAAGTCCTCCGCGTCAGCGCCGATCTCGCGCTGATTGACGATGCAGCGCTTGTGCCGGTGGAGGAACTCGATCGGGTCCTCGATCGTGAGGATGTGCTCCTCCCGGGCCTCGTTGATGATGTCGAGCATCGCGGCGAGCGAGGTCGACTTGCCCGAGCCGGTCGGTCCCGTGACGAGCACGAGCCCGCGGGGCTTGCGGGTGAATTCCTCGAGAACGCGGGGCAGGCCGAGCTCCTGGAGCTTCGGGATCTGGTGCGGAATGCGGCGGAAGGCGGCACTGATCGAACCGCGCTGGAAGAAGCAGTTGACTCGGAACCGGGAGACGCCGGGAACGGCGTAGGCGAGGTCGAGCTGCTTCTGCGACTCGAACCGCTTGCGCTGGTCGTCGTTGAGCAGGCTGTAGACCGTGTCGCGGGTCTGCTGCGGCGACAGCTTCCCGTACTCCTCCATCGGGCTGATCAGGCCCCGGACGCGCATCGCCGGCGCGAAGCCGGGGCTCAGGTGCACGTCGGAGGCCCGCTGCTCGCTCATGCGGGTCAGGATCTCGGCGAAATCGAAAGGCCTTTGTTGCACGGCGGCTTCCATGCTCAGGTTCCAATCGTCCGCAGGGACGCCGACCTTGAATCCGAATCCGAAAATTGGGGTGGCCCGGGCGGCGGATCACATCGCGACACGGGACACCTCCTGCACGCTCGTGAGCCCCGCACGCACCTTCTCGAGACCTGCGTCGCGGAGATTCAGCATCCCCTCCTGGGCGGCGACCTGCGCGATCTCGGCCTCGGGGGCGAGGTTCACCACCATCTCCTTGATCCGCGGGCTCAGGACCATCACCGAGTAGATGCCGAGCCGGCCCTTGTAACCGATGCCGTGGCAGCGCGCGCAGCCGACCGGCTCATAGACCTCGATGTCCGTGCCGACGCGGAAGCCGGCCTCGCCAAGCGCCTGCTGGCTCGCCACCGCTCGCCGCTTGCACTGCGGGCACAGGAGCCGGGCCAGCCGCTGGGCGACGACGCACTCGACCGCCGATGAGGTCAGGAAGGATTCGATTCCCATCTCCTGCAGCCGCGTGACCGCGCCGGGCGCGTCATTCGTGTGCAGGGTCGTCAGCACCATGTGGCCGGTGAGGGCGGCCTCGATCGCGATCCGCGCCGTCTCCGAGTCGCGGATCTCTCCGACCATGATCACGTCAGGGTCGGCCCGGAGGACCGAGCGGAGCCCGGTCGCGAAGGAGAGACCGGCCTTGCGGTTGACCCCGATCTGGTTGATGCCCGGCAGCCGGTACTCGACGGGGTCCTCGATCGTGACGATGTGCTTGTCGACCTCGTTCAGGTCCTGAAGCGCGGCATAGAGGGTGGTGGACTTACCGGCACCGGTCGGCCCGGTGACGAGGACGGCGCCGTAGGGCTTGCGGAAGGAATGCTCGAAGCGAACACGCGGGTCGCCCTCCATGCCGAGGTCGTCGAGGGTCCGCAGGGCGGCCGACTCGTCGAGGATTCGGATTGAGACACCCTCGCCCTCCTGCGTGGGCAGGGTCGTGACTCGCAGGTCCACCTTGCGCCCCTCGACGTTGATGCCGACGCGGCCGTCCTGGGGAATCCGCTTCTCCGCGATGTCGAGCTCGCTCATGATCTTCATGCGGGAGATCACGCCGGCGACCATGCGCCGCGGAACCCTGGCGCTCTCCGTGAGCACTCCGTCGATTCGGAACCGGATCCGCATGTCACCGTCGGAGGGCTCGAAGTGGATGTCCGAGGCGCCCTCCGCGACGGCCTGGCCGAGGATGCTGTTGACCAGCTTGATCACCGGCCCGTCCTCGGCCGAGGCGCGCAGGTCGGTGACCTCGCCCTCGGGTGCCTCCGGCTGCTCCTCCTCGTCGGACCCCTCCGCGATCGCGTCAGCGACCCTTTCCAGCACATTGGGATCCTAAGCTTAGAATTCCACGTGGACAAGTTGTCGCGGCCGCTTCTATAGTGTCACCTAAATACTAGTGACTCCAGCGTAACTGGACTGGCCACAGTTAGGCCGCAAATGTAATCACACTGGCTCACCTTCGG
>JADMIO011602865.1_pt1 | contig 54025 bp, 37 predicted proteins | sample 8958161 | NCBI WGS metagenome assembly JADMIO01 (sample SAMN16585339, study PRJNA669376) | soil metagenome | isolation source: Crop rotation soil | place: USA: Cullars Rotation, Alabama | collected 2011
CTATACAAAAATACACTCCAATCGGCAATGATGGAAGAACCAATTTCCCATACATACCGTTTTGGCCGGCAAAAGATGAAACTTGCTGACCAAGAATATTGATTATATCTACGGAGTATTGTTCAGATCGTGGGAGTTGAATTGAGATAACACCATCACCAATAACTGGGTTGGGGGTAATACGAACAAATGGATTCTCATCACATATTGTCCAATCGCTTACATCGGTAGAACCTGAAACTTCTATATACTTTTCTTTAACTATGGTTTCGGAAGTTGAATCGCCACCTGATTCAGATGGGCATATCGAACGAAGGGTTACGGTGTATTTTCCCGGTCTTGCGTATATGTGTCCCGGATTTATTTCAGTAGAAATAAATCCTTCACCAAAATCCCATTCAAATCTACACTTTGTATAAACAGGTACGCTAGTATTGAAAAACTGAACTGTATCGCCGGTAGCCACAGGCTTTTTACCTGATGGTGCTTCAAATCCCAGTATTTTCTTAACGGCTAATGGAGGGACATCAAACATTGTTACCACCCCGCTTTTATCTCCTAGAGCGACTTTACTTCCATCCTGAGAAATTGCAAATGAACTGACAGTGCTATTCGCTTTGAAATAATGTACAAATGATTTTGTTTGAAGGTTAAATACAGAAGCCGTATCTGAATTAGGATACCTCACAAGAAGATGAACCCCATCGGGGAACGGCTCGAACGTTTGTGCGGATAGAAGGGGAAGCGAATCTATTTTTTTATTATCGGCAAAACTCCATACAGCATCATTTGTGAAACTGTGGTAGTGGTCAGGGGAGTGGCGGAGGGTAGTTCCTTTTGTAGGGAACGATGATATGAGATCAAACGTTTTATATCGTATCCAACGGATAAAAGTTGAATCAATGACAAAGTATGAGTTTGGATTGTAGGGAAGGCCGCCTCGTATTGAATATACATTTTTGTTTTGCATTGAATAAGCACCATCTAATAAAAACGGGTTTCTATTGCGATAGGTATTCGGATTATCATTGAGTCGACTCATACCATTATCATATACAAATGTATCTATTCTTGGTGCAAATGTTCCTACATAATTTCCTTTTGCTGCACCATCAAAAATATAATGACCATAATAATCAGGACCATAAGTATCATAATAATAGCTAGCAGAACCATAATTAGAATAATGAATATAAGTAGAATCACTATTCAAATCTAATGAAGCATAGCCACCATCGGTATTCTTTTCTCCAAAATCTGTATCCACATGTAAATTCTGCCAAGTATAACTTGGAATATGCAAATTTATCAATTTTACATTTGATGGATTTTTAAAGGAACATTTTACAAGAAATGCAAATGCAGATATACCCTTAGGAATTCCAATTGCATATAACTCATCAGTTTTTTTTAGATAAGAAACAGCCTTAAATGATAAGAATTCTGTATGTGGATAGTTCGACCCGGGTATGAAACGATATTCTTGTAGATTTTTTTTAACTAAATAGCTATTTAGTAATCCACCTGAAATTATAGAAAAAATAGAACCGTCGGTCGTTCCTGCAACTATACTATCATTCGAAATAAAAATCAATGAGGAAACTCCTCCGTTCGTATATCTTTTTGCCCAAAGCGATTCTAACGGTTTTTCTAGGTCTTTATATTCGATATAGTTGGTTTTTACCATTGTACTTTTAATACCAGACTCTGTAGTTATGGTAAGAGTTACTGTGTAAACTCCCGGTTGTCTGTAAGCATGTAAGGGATGCAAAACAGATGAGGTGTCTCCGTCACCAAATTCCCAAAATACCGAGTATTTATTTTCAGTCAGATATGAATTATTTCTAAACTGTATTAAACCACCTACAAAGGGTTTTTTATAGTCAGATATAAAATCTGCATGCAGTGTAGGTTGTATTCCAATAGGAGGGATATCATACACAGTAATATTTACATCATTGGTGATTATTGCAAACCGATTACTGTTACTGCTTAACTGGCATACGTTTATTTTAGCGTCACATTCGATTTTTAATGCAGCAGTGTCGCTGATAAAAGGAACAAAATTAATTGTTCTATTTTTTATAGCTATGTAAAAATCATAATTGGAGGAGCAACTGTAAAATGTTCCAACTTCTTTTGTATTAAAATAATTAACATAATCGCCGGTTGGAATATGGTATAGTTTTTCATCTGTTACAAAATAGTTGGTATCGCGGCAAATTCCTATTTTTGAATATTCGCTGTATTTTCTAAGAGCCCATTTACCTGTATTTAGTGAATTAATGTATGTATATGGGATATCTCTTGGAGGCATATCTTTTGTTTTGTCGTGAGATTTTCCAGTTGCTACTAGATAATTACTAGAAAAATTCAGATTAAATTCTTTTATGTCATCACTTATTACTTCACTTGTTTGTTGACCATCAAGATTAATGATTCCAACCCTACCACGTTTATATTCGCTCGGATCCTCAAATTTTAGTGTGAATGAATACTCAAATAGTAATTTTGAAGAATCTTTAAGTGCATATAGATTCCTAAACGTTTCGTAAATAATTCGAAAAGTTCCTACTCCATAAAACGAACCCTTGATCGGTAGTTCTTTAAATGGTCTTAAGATAACCGAATCACCATGTACAGGAAGGACATACAGAAAATTATTATAATTGATTTTCCCTAAACAGTACACTGTATCATTGTTGTTTGAAATCACAGGATTGGACATGGGAATGATAGCAACCTTTCTAACCCACACATTCGTATCTGTTCTCCAAACAGTCAGAGTATCTTTAGTAAGTGTTGCAAGAATAGTCCCATCCTGAGAAAGGGCAAGGTAATTTACAGCGGAAGTAGTGTTTTTTTCCCAAACTTTAGTTTGAGAAAACAGCGGTAGGGAAGTAAAAACAACAAACAACACAATGAGGATTTTCATATCGACCTTTCAAACAAGTGAAAAAATATTTGAGCGGTTCTTCTACTGAATTGTTATACTGCTTTATGGGTGAAAAAGTTCCTTAATTGTAGATGATGATAAGGAAGCGAAGAATTGTAGAGCATTTTCAAAGTAAATATATTAAAAAGAAAATGGCAAGTATTTGAACATTTCAACAAAGCTCAATGTGACATAAGATTATAAAATGAAAGGTCGGTTGTAGCAACCGACCTTTCATTAAAATTTCCCGTTATGTATATTGCCCTGTACTTTGTTTTGTTTTGCCTCACTCATCCTTAGAAACAATCTTCCGTGCAAGGGCAGCTTTAATAAAAGCAATGAACAGCGGATGTCCACTCACTGCACGGGATTTCAATTCAGGATGGAACTGAACACCCACAAACCAAGGGTGGTTCGGTAGTTCAATCATTTCTACAAGAGTCGTATCCGGTGAAAGCCCGCTGAGAATCATTCCGTTTTCTTCAAGTACACGTCTGTATGTATTATTTACTTCATAACGGTGGCGATGACGCTCACTGATATATTCAGACCCGTATGCTGCTGCTGCATGTGTGCCTTTTTTTAGAATACAAGGGTATGCTCCTAAGCGCATAGTGCCGCCTTTGTCGGTAATGTTCCTTTGGTCCGGCATTAGGTCGATTACATTATTCTTTGTCTTCTTGAACTCACGTGAATTTGCATCCGCTATTCCACACACATTTCTCGCAAATTCTATTACGGCACACTGCATCCCAAGGCAGATACCAAAGAACGGAATTCCGTTTTCTCTTATGAGTTTAAGCGCATGAAGTTTACCTTCGATACCTCGTGATCCAAAACCCGGGGCTACCAATACACCATCCAAACCGTTCAACTGTTCAGCCACGTTTTCGGTTGTGATATGTTCTGAGTCCAACCAGCGGACATGAACTTTAGTATTATTAATTGCACCTGCATGAATGAACGCTTCCGATATACTTTTGTACGAATCCTGTACCTGTGTGTATTTTCCTACCAAACCGATAGTCACTTCATGTTTGGGATTCTTGATACGGTTTACGAATTTCGTCCATGTTTCAAGCTCTAAATCCGGAGTCTTGATATGGAGTTTACGAAGAACAATATCATCCAAACTGCGTTTTGCAAATGAAAGGGGAACTTCGTAAATCGTTTCGGCATCCAATGCCTCGATAACAGAATCTTCCTCAACATTACAGAAAAGTCCGATTTTGGAACGGACATCCTTGCTTAGTTTATGCTCTGTGCGGCAGAGAAGAATGTCGGGACGAATCCCTACTTCCATCAATACTTTTACGGAATGTTGGGTGGGTTTGGTCTTTAGCTCACCTGCAGATTTGATATACGGAACGTAGGTTAAGTGAATATTGAGTGTATTTCTACCGCCACGTTCAAGGCAAATCTGACGTACCGCCTCTAGAAAGGGAAGTGACTCAATATCACCCACCGTACCACCGATTTCGATAAGCACCACATCTACCTGTTTATCAAAAGTCGTCATACGGCGTTTGATTTCATCGGTAATATGGGGAATCACTTGAACGGTTTTGCCCAGATAATGGCCACGTCGTTCACGTTGAATCACCTCGAAATACACCTGTCCGGCAGAGGCACTATTATTACGTGTATTGGAAATATCAAGGAATCGCTCATAGTGTCCCAAATCCAAATCGGTCTCTGCACCGTCGTCCGTTACGTATACCTCACCGTGTTGATGAGGGCTCATCGTACCCGGGTCGATATTGATGTACGGATCAAATTTCATGACCGTTACTGAGAGTCCGCGACGTTTGAGAAGCAAACCGAGAGAAGCCGATGCGATACCTTTGCCTAAGGATGAAAGCACACCGCCTGTAATAAAGATATATTTTGTTTTATGTGTCACGGGAAATGGAATTTTAATTTCTAAGAGATTGTTTTTATAATTAAATATATGTAGGTTGTAGGTCAAATTGGTTGTAAAACCGCTTTGACTGAAATTATTTAGAATGAATCCAACGGATTCAAATGTTTATAGAATCACAATTAACCAAATACATACGACCCTGTAGGGCGCACAATTTAAGCACGGGATACATTCCTATAAACACGCAATCCCTTCAGGATTGATTAACACAGATTATTAGTCTTTACTACTGATATTATGGCAACTTTATATAGAAAGGGCGTATGCAATACGCCCCTACATTTTTTTGACTCACATCTTCCCAATCACAGCATCCCCGAATTCAGAGCATTTCACTTCAGTTGCGCCTTCCATAAGACGTGCAAAGTCGTAGGTAACTGTTTTTGCTGCAATTGCCCCGTTGATACCTTTGATAATCAAATCGGCTGCTTCGTTCCAACCCATATAGCGGAACATCATTTCACCCGAAAGAATTACCGAACCCGGATTTACTTTGTCCAAACCTGCATACTTAGGAGCTGTACCGTGTGTCGCTTCGAAGATTGCATAACCGTTGTCATAATTGATATTAGCACCGGGTGCAATTCCAATCCCGCCTACCTGTGCTGCAAGGGCATCTGAGATATAATCACCGTTAAGGTTCATACATGCGATTACATCATATTCAGCAGGGCGTGTAAGGATTTGTTGCAAGAATGCATCGGCAATAACATCTTTTACGAGTAACTTATCACCCGGATTACCACCGCAGTCGTCCCATCCTACAGCCACATCGCTGAATTCCTTACGGACAAGTTCATAACCCCAATCACGGAAAGCACCTTCAGTGAATTTCATGATATTACCCTTGTGTACCAATGTAAGGTTCTTACGTCCTTGCGAAATTGCATAGCGAATTGCAGCACGTACCAAACGCTCAGTACCGGGTACTGAAACAGGTTTGATACCGATACCTACTTCACTTGGAGCATCTGCTCCGAAACGGATTTTCTTAGCCATAGCTGGGAAGTTTTCTTGCAAGAATTCAAGCATTTTGGCAGCTTCAGGTGTTCCTGCCTGAAATTCTATTCCTGCATAAATATCTTCTGTATTCTCACGGAAAATAACCATATCCACCAAGTCGGGACGTTTAACGGGTGAAGGAACACCGTCGAACCATCTTACCGGACGAAGGCATACATACAAGTCCATCAATTGACGCAAGGCTACGTTAATCGAACGGATACCGCCTCCTACGGGTGTAGTGAGAGGTCCTTTGATACCTACGGTGTATTCCTTGATTGCAGTGAGCGTGTCATCCGGAAGCCATGTGTTTTCACCATAGACATCATTTGATTTTTCACCTGCGTACACTTCGAACCATTCAATTTTGCGAGTTCCGTTATATGCTTTTTCAACGGCTGCATCAAAAACACGGACGGAGGCTGCCCAAATATCTGCACCCGTACCGTCACCTTCAATGAAAGGAATAATAGGGTTGTTGGGAACAGAAAGAGTACCGTCAGCATTGACAGAGATTTTTTCGCCATTGGACGGGGGAGTTAATCGTAGATAAGACATAGCTATGCTTTCAGGGATTGTAGGAAAAACGAGAGGATTAAATTTGAGAAGGCACAAATTTACTTAATTTTCACGAAATAGACAAGAATGAAACGCTGGATTTGGTGCAATAAAAAAGGCGAACCGAGAATGGGTTCGCCTTTTATTGCACAAAACAAAAGTTTGCCGGGTTATAGAACAATTAATCTCGAGGAAAAGGTAAACATTATACTAGCACCAAAATTAAAACCTGAAGGATTGAAACGAATATTACCGTTTGTGTAATTAGAATTCAGCCATAGATTATAACATGCAAAGCCACCAATCCACATATCTGTTCGGTTTTCTGAATTGATTGGTCGGTATGGTAATCCCTGCATTTCTTGTGTCTCTGTAGAAATAGTAAATAATTTAAGGAATGCATCCATACGGAAAGAAAGATTTAAATTGGTTGTAGTACCTTCGATTTGTCTTAAATCTTGATTTAATAATTCGGTTTTAATCCCATCGTAGAAAGTTATTGGACCTGTAGATTTATTGGAGGTAAATGAAACAGTTGTTGTATTCCAACCGGATGAACTACCTATACTCGGTATTACCATAAATAGCTTGTTGTGGATCAAAAAATAGCCCAGGTTAACACCTAATTCGTATCCTGATAGACTAGTAGAAAATGCTCCGTTTGTATCTTCTATTCGCGAAGACACTTCAAAATAGTTTGTACCTTCAATTCCCAATAAAAATCCCTTTCCGAGTGGCATTCTCAAATTAAGGGTTGCCATTAACGTATTGGACTCAACAGTATTAAGCTTCGACAGTTTTAAGGTTTCATTCAGCTTATTTACATCTAATGAGCCATAACCTATCCCAAAGGACATACATCCCCTAAAACCAAGTGAATCACCTTCAATCGGCTTTTGAATAGCTCTTTGTGATAGTGCTTCAGTGTTTTCACATATAGCAATCAGTACAATTAAAATTACAAGACTGACATTGAACATCTTGCAAATCCTTCCCACCAAACAAAGCAAATGTTTCATAGTATCCCTTGTATGAAGAATGAAAAATAAACAGATCTGTCAATGAAAAAAGTAAGTAAGTATCCGGATGAATTTGTTAGAGTAATCGAAGGAAATAATTGAAATGATTTGTTGAGTTTACTTTAGGTGTCAATTGTCTGCAAAACTATCTAAATTAATCATATATACAAATAATAAATACTACATTTATGACAATAAAGAAGTAACCATAATATAGGGTTGCTTTGTAAAGTGACTAATATTAGTTTTCTAAGTCAAGGTGCTAAAAAAAATCTCAATGAAGATGTAAACATCAATCGCAAACCATAGTTTACTGCTGATGGTTTGTAACCAATACTTCCGTGAGAGAAATTATCATAAAGAGTAACGCCTTTTTCAAATGATGGAGAAACGAGTATCTGGTTATAAGTGACAAATCCGCATAACCAAATATCACTTGTATGTTGGACATTAACAGACTTATCATGAATCGTATGAACGGAGGTTTCGTTTCCTCCAATACTGAACAGTTTAAGGTATGCTTCCATTTGAAATGAAAGATTCAGATATCCTACCGATTCTTGGATATTGTCAACACTGCTATTGAGAAGTTCATCTTTTACTGTAGGGTGAGGTTCTTCAGAAGATTTGGAACGAAGGGTTACGTAGGTTGAATTACTTCCGCTTGATAAACCGATGGATGGCAAAATAAGCAACGAACTACTTTGAAACAATAAATATCCTACGTTCATTCCAAAATCATAAGAATTTGCTGTAACCTGATAAATACCAATTGAATCCAACGTTGAAGATGTATTGAGAAAGAGCCCTTTAATGTCAGCACCCAGTAAAAATTTCTTACCGATTGGGATTTTAGCATTTGCATTTATAAACGACATTTGCTCTTCTACAGTATTCAGATTGGATTCAATTAATGTTTGATTCAATTGTTTCATATCCATAGTTCCAAAACCATATCCTACAGAAAAGAGCCCCTTGAAACTCATGGAGTCCTCTGTAATCGGCTTCTCTACTGTTGTTTGCGACAGTATATCCGTATTGCAGCAAAACGCAAAAGCTGCCATCAAAAGGGCATGACGCAAGCTGAACAGCTCATACATATTACCTGCGAAACATAGTGAATGTTGCATAGCAATCCTTATTAAAATGAAAAAATCAAAGATTATAAGAGAGAACAGGTAGATATGTTGCTATATGTGGGTTCTTAAGGTAAGGACAGGTAAAAAAAGAAAGATTCACTAATCATTCTTTGGTAATCTTATTTTCTGCAAAACTACTAAAACGGCTATATATATAATAGACAAATATTACATTCAAAAATAGAAAAGACGAACCGGATAAATGAGTTCGCCTCTTCTATTTGTAGTCTGTCTATCCGTTATGGTACTAACAATCGTAAAGACGTTGTGAACATCAATCGCAAACCATAATTTACAGCCGATGGATTGTAACCTATGCCCGAACTCGAAAAAAAGTCTGATGTGCTTTTCTGAAGCGTGGACGTAAGCAAAGGATTGTAGGATGCAAATCCCCCGAGCCATATCTCACCCCTGTCCTGAACACTTACCGGTTTGTTCGGCAATTCCTGAACAGGTGTTTCCTTCACTCCAAAACTGAACAGCTTGAAATATGCTTCCATTTCAATTGAGAGATTGATATACGCCACCATTTTATTGATCTCGGGGCGAGAGCCATGAAGGAGTTCATCCTTTACTGTAGTTCGTGGGAATGGTGAATACACGCCTGAAATATATATATCCGTAAAATTAAAACCTGCTGAAAACCCTACCGACGGGACAACGAGAACAGAGCTGTTCTGAACAAGTAAATAACCAAGATTCAGCCCGCCTTCCAATGAGCGTATTGTAGCTTGGAATACACCGCTAGTATCTTTGGTGGTAGATGAATTTTCTGTGAAAGACTTGAAGTCCGAACCCAATAAGAACTTCTTACCAAGCGGTACTTTTGCGCTGACATTATAGAATGATACGGCGGATTTGATTTCATTCAGATTGGACTTCCTGAGAGTTTGATTCAACTGATCTATATCAAACGACCCGAAACCATATCCTACTGTAAAAAATCCCATAAAACTCAATGAATCACCTTCTATCGGCTTCTGTAATGTTTGGGACATTGCATCTGCATAACATCCGACAACAAAAACCATTACCAAAAGGGCACGGTGCAAGGTGAATACCCCATATATCCTGCCTGTTAAACAAAGCAATCGTTTCATAACAATCCTTATGAAGAATGAAGAAAAAAATGAAAGATTATGAGAGAAAACAGGTAGATGTGTTGCTATATGCGGGTTCTTATGGTAAGGACAGGTAAATAAAGTGATTCACCACTTATTCATTGGTAATGGAATTACCTGCAAAACTAATTAAATCTGCAAAACAACCAAAAGCAAAAATGTTAAAATTCCCTCCCCAAACAAAATTCTCAAAAAAACCCTTCGTGAGTTCATAATTAATTTAATAATGTTGCGGTGAATTAATTAAAATTTTAATATTTTCTGTATTCCTGCAGATATAAACCAAACAGAAAACAGGTCATACTGATTCTTATGACTTACGCAAGAATAAAAATAATTTTTAACATTTATTTGAAGACCGGAACATAATTTTTATCAAAAACGGTTTCGTCTCTTACAACTGCACACGCATAACTGATGAGTTTGTATTCGATGTTGTTTATCACTAGTCTTTTGTTTTTTCCGGCTTGCACTAATCGGTCGTAGTAATCTTTGAAACTCTTGTTATGGGCGGCAACTGACATTGCTCCAAGATAGAGTAGTTTCCGTATTGTTTGATGTCCAAATCCCCGTGAACGTGCTTTTCGATAGACTGACGTTCCGCTTTGATAATCTAACGGTGCAATACCCAAATGGGCCGCAAGTTGCTTGTCGGTGTATCCAGGATGGAAACAATCGGTAATAACGATCATATAGATTGCCAAACTTTGTCCGATACCCGGAACACTGTCGATTGCATCAAACATCTTTTTGAGGGAATCATCTGAATCTATCCATCGTTTGAGTTCCTTGTCAATCTCTATAATGCGTTCTTTGACGCGGGTAATATCGGTAGCAAGCATTTTTTCAGCCAATGAAGTACGGACGTATTTACGTTCAATACTTTTGAGTTGATTTTGCAGAGCCGTTGATTGCTTGGTATATCCTTCGCGCAATGTCAAGAGAGTTGTAATATGTTCAATTGTTTGCGAGGGCGGCCTCCAAAAGTGTAATTGGTCAAGGAACCTGGCAGCATACCGTGCAATTTTTTGAGCATCAATTTTATCGGTTTTCGCAGAATTAGCCTGCGCGGTACGAGCGATTTTATGAGGCGGTTCGGCAGCAATGTTCCAATTGGCACTTTTCAATTGATAACAGACAGTTTCAGCATAGACCCCGCAAGTCTCAATGCAAATAACACTTGATTCGGTTTTGCACCCTTGAGTAGCAAGCCAATTCGTGAATTTAGCTATCCCTTCAACAGAATTAGTAAAGGTGAAGGTTGCAAATTCAGAGGCGGAAACACTGTTGCAAACAGCAGCAACGCAGTTTGTAGCCCCGATATCAATTCCTATAAAATGTTGCATAGTACTTTATAAAAAGTTTGACAAAAAAGAGTTCGGAACTCATATTTGCCGTGCAGAGTGCTCCTGCTCTGTTACTCGGGTTTTCCCGGCTTTCTTATATGGAGTCGCTCTGCTCGCGATTGTGCCTTAATCAGTGTATAGCTTTTTACTTGAGCCGTCGTAGGCTTACTCAATCGCGGGCAAATATAGATTCGCACTGAAGACAGTTTTGCGGGGCATAATCTAACAGAGCGTAGTCGAAGTGTCGTACATTTACCATTTACACACATGTATTGTAAAATAGGCAAGTATCAGACACTTCGACTATGCTCAGTGTGACCACCATGCCGAAAGCTTGTTAACAGATTTACTTCATTATTCCTAATTCTTACCGAATTGCTTGCCGTGAAATCATTTATGCCTCAAAACAAATCACCTTGATATTCAGGCTGAAAGCCTGTCACACCAAAGCTTGGGGCATCGCCCCAAGAAAATCAAGAACATTTACCACAACTATTCCATACACCCAATGAACACACCATTCACGTTCAGCAAAACCCCGTCCCTTTGTCCGTGCGGGGAACACAAACGGTTCAACAAACTCACATCACACCCGACAGGCGGGAAATGTTGGACATGCAATAAGTTCTTTTCTCCAAATAAAGGCACACCGACGCCTGCTTCACCTGAAGACAACGTAACCATTCAGGAGAAAATTGAAAGAAAGGAAGACAACTACACAAAGGAATTCGTTCGCCAACACATCTATTGGAACGAAACAGGGGACAATTACCTTATGAAAATAGTCATATACCGCAATTCATTCGGCAAGAAACTCTGCTTCCAGTACAAATGGACAGGTATGTTGGAATGGAGTGACGAAAAACAGGCTTTCGATAAAATCGGAACATGGGAGCGTGGCATAGAAGGCGTAAATCTTACACTCTATAACGCCCCTCTCATAAACACATTCAGGACATCCCTCCACAGGGATGAATTTTCAGTATATATCGTGGAAGGGGAAAAAGATGTAGACACTCTTTGGCAAAAATTCGGCAAACTTGCCACCTGCAATCCTATGGGAGCAGGCAAGTGGAAAAGCAGCTACAGCAGTCTATTGAGGGGTTTGAATTGCGTAATTCTTCCCGACAATGACGACGCAGGCGCACTTCATGCGCAAATGGTTTATGATTCCCTAAAGGGAGTGGCAAACAAGGTAATAATTTATAATTTAACAGATTCAATGCCCGACTTACCGCACAAGGGCGACGTAACCGATTATATTGAAAGGGGAGGAACACTATGAACAATACACCACGTTTAGGCGACACACTGCAGGAAATACTTGCGCAAACACCGTCGCAAGCCAAAAGCAAGACACTGCTGCAATTACTCAGCGAACCGGATATTAAAGTTCCGTTCCTATGGGGGGAGATTTTCCCGAAAGGAGAATTTTTGGGAATCGTAGGTAAGAGCGGTGTGAACAAAAGCACGTTTTGCCGTCAGCTTTGTCTGTCGATTGCATCACGGCAAACCACGTTTCTGAACGACGGGCTTACACCCACGTATGGCAAGGCAATGTACTGTTTTTCGGAGGAAAATGAGAATTGGATTCGCCGTTACCTCCGCAAGAATTGCAACGGAATCGACTACAATATGAGGGATTTGGAAAACATGACCGTAGTCAATATGCAGAATTTCGAAACTGGGGAAGACATGCTTTCGTTCTTTCGCGAGGAACTCACACGTCAGAAATTCGACTTGATTGTAATTGATTCCTACAGCGATTTCATTGTGAAATTCAATGCAAAGCTGAACGATAACGATTCAATCCGTGTGCTGAAAAGTCAGATAGAATTTTTGAAAGACGGGGGATGCTCCATTCTTTTCAATCACCACACCTCCGACAAGGCCAGCGCACTCGGGACATTCCTCGGTGCAAACGCATTCAAACAGATAGTACGTTCGCAGCTCGAAATATTCGAAGACGGGAAACAGCGCATCCTTTCATGTGAGAAGAATTCCTACGGCTCAAAATTCGAACCGATGGAATGCGACATATCAGAGGATTTCCTGTTCATCCCTACGGGTAATAAACTGACACGCTCCGAACTCTACGAACGTATTTCAGCAGGTGACTATTCCACCCCCGCCGCACCCGTCGGACGTCCTAAGGCAGCACCGTGCGACGCCGAAACGGTGGAAAGTGTATTTGGGGATAGTAAAGAAATGACGACAGGGGAGATAGTGGATGTTTTGAATGGGGAGTATGGATTTTCCCGCAGTTCGGGAAACCGATGGATAAATGAGGTAAGGGATTTGGGATTGATTGTTCAGACAGGAAGGGGAGTGTATCAAAGGTTTGTCCCAAAAGAATGTCCCATAATTAATACGGATAATAATGGGACAAAGGAAGAGATAAAATACACAATGCACCCTAACTATCTGGATTATATAGCGAATTAGGATTTCAGGTTTAATATTAAATGTCCCATAATTATGTCCCATAATTACACTATGTAGTTTTGGGACATTAATTTTGGGACAAAGGGGGGGATTTGCAGTAACGAGAAAAGATGAAAGGAGTTGTAATGCTTTTTTGTAGTTTTGGGAGTAAATGTGTTGTAAATAAAAAGTGAGAGAATACTATGCAGTTTATTAATAAATTAACTGAATCAATTAAACGAAATCTAACGCTACTAATAACACTTATACTTGTAGGTGGGGTTACCTCCACAGTTTTTATTTACATACAGATATTGTTCAGCTACAAATACAACTTAAAAGACACTCGTTTTTATGATTCTTTTTCAGCTTATGGTTCTTTTATGCAAGGAACATTAGGTGTGGTACTGTCTGCTCTTAATATATTCTTTTTGATTTATATATGGAATAAACAAAAAATGGAAAATGAAAAACAGCAAATAGAGAAGCAGTTTTATTATCTTCTTTCTATACGTAAAGAAATTCGTGACGAGATAAAGTACGACAAAAATTCAATTGTCAATAAGCAAAGAAGCCAGGACTTAGATATACCGTTAAGCATCGATAGTCATACATCTAACATTCTTGAATCGAAGGAAGCTATAAACAAAATTGCACAGGAATTTGCCATCATTACACTTAAGTACAAAATTAAAACAGATGAAGTAAGTAGCCAGAAAAAAGGGAATCTGATTAGCCTTTTGGAAGAAGAAAGGCGGAGAGCAAATGAAAAATTATCCATTTTGTACAGTGACCATGGTGCTTATCTGCGTAATTACTTTGATATAGTTTTGGCGATAATTGAATACATAGACACTCAGGATAGCCTTACTACAATACAAAAGGTAAATTACATCAAAGTACTTAAAGCAAACACATCTCCGAGTGAAGTATTGATTTGGCATTTAATGCTGTATGACTACGAAGTATCAAACCCAATTCATAACGTAAAGGAATGGATAGATCAGGTACGTCAAGATAATAAGTTTGACGACTACGCACGGAAATATAGTCTATCGGACGGGAAACGGATGTAATAATGCTCCAAAGCCATATAAGTGAATTATGGAACAACACAACAACAATCTATTGACAAACAATATTTTTTGCAAATAAAATCCTAAAATCGAATGTCCCAAAACAATGTCCCAAAACTATATATAGTAATTATGGGACATAATTATGGGACAATGAAATAAAAGAAGTAACCTATTGGTAAACAATATTTTTTGCAAATCAAACCCTAAAATCGAATGTCCCAAAACAATGTCCCAAAACTATATATAGTAATTATGGGACATAATTATGGGACAAAGGGATTTACTAATTCTCAAAAGCTCCGTTAGGAGCGACATAGTAATAGCATGATGACCGCACCCCGACAAAGCTCCGTAGGAGTGACATGTTCTGCTCGTTCAATAGGGTTTTTCTATTGCTATGTCGCTCCTACGGAGCTTTGTCGAATCTGGGTGGATTGTTACTATTACTATGCCGTCCCTATGGGACTTTAAGAAAGGGATGGTGATTTTGTTTTCTACCGATATTTCATCCCTAACGGGATTGATTGTTTTTTGCGTACAACGTCATCCCCTTGATAAAGGGGAAAGAGGGGATTTACACCGCCGTTTCCTCACCAACCGTCACCACCGGCAAATGATGTCCCTTATTCTCAATAATAAAGTACACACCACCCACAAGCAACGTGACAAGATACCCAACACCGTGGGTAATCGTGGCATAAGCAAGGGCTTCCGCGCCGTCCATACGGTAGAGCTTTATCATTGCACCCGTTACCAGTGTGTGGAATAAACCAACCCCGCCCGGTGTAGGAATGATAAAAGCTATTGTACCGATAATGAATAAAAATGTGGCGTCGCCAAAATCCAAGTGCAGGGACGATTCAAACCCGAACGCATAGAATGTCATCCACATAGGGATAATATACACAAACCAAATAGCAAGCGATTCCAATATTAAACGGTAGTATTGTGAAGGGGATTTTACGATTTCAAACCCGCGTCTGAATGATTCCACTAGCTGATGAAACCGCAGGTAAATCCGTTGCGAATAACGGCGGATTGTTTGCTGCAGTATCCACTCGGTAAAACTTGGATAAAGCACCAAAACAAGAATACAAGCGGACGCAAGTGCTACGATTACACCCATTCCAGTCAGTTGCGAAAGCGTAAAATTCGGATAGGCAATAGCTATATCGTTCCGCATAAAAATGAACACACCCGCAGCCATCAATAGTGTAACGGGCATGTCGAAAATAAACCGCTCCAACACTATAGTTGCCATTACAAGTGAAAACGACACTTTCGCCCTACGGCTAAAAATAAGTGGACGTAGGAATTCCCCGCCTTTGGGAAGGACGTTATTCACTGCATATCCAATCATTACAGCAGAGAACAGATCTGATAACTTAGCATCTTTCATGGTCGGTCTGAGCATTGTTTTCCACCGCAGAGCCCTTAGCCAGTGCGAGAGCAATACCACAGGAACAGTAGCCAAAACCCACCAATAGTTTGCGCGTTTGAGTGAAATCATTAATTGCCCGAGGTCAATTCCACGTTGGGCATAATACAACGAGCCGACAACCAACAGGATGCTGAGAGTGATTCTAAGAGCTGATTTTGTCTTTTGTGTCATTAAGAAATGAGTATCGTGTCTTATATATATAAAGTCAGGTGTTGTTACACCTGACTTTTGTTCCTGCTAAATGGAAGACCGGTTGTGATAACCGGCCTGACCTGAAATTGACTAAAAAAGTCAAGTCAGTTGCTACAACTGACTTTCCGTATAGACCCTTAGAAGGAAGGTCGGTTGTAACAACCGACCTGACCTGAATTTTTTACCGTGTGCCTGTTATAACATCATTCCTGAAGAGAAGCCATTTCCGCGTTGTTTTGGAAGGAGGTACCACACCTTCTCTTGCTTCTTTGTATGTTCCTGTGAACGACTTACCATCTTTGCTTAGAGTAATTTCAAGCTTACCGCGGATGTCGAGATAATAGTAATCGTCAAATACAAAATCAGGATTCGGACTTGAACTCCAAATACTATCTGCGGGATATTTTATGGTTGTGCTGAACTGTTTGTCACCTAATGAACCGACTGATATTCCGCTTAGAGTGCTTCCTTCGGTTTTTGCCGTAAGAAAATACAAATTATCAACATCACCTAATTTGCTTAAAACAACCTTTGTACCGGTAAATTGCTCGGTAATCACATCGAAATTAACTTCCTCTGTCGTTCCTTGAAACGATACAGTCCATTTTCCCTTAAAGTCCTCAGATTTTACTGGGGTGGCGGTGGTATCTGTTGAATCGGTTGTACTCTTACAACCTCCTATTAGAATCAAAGCAATGAATGCCAGTGTAGTAGACAAAATATTTCTCATAATTCTCCGGTAAAAAGTATAGTAAATAAAAAACTTATCGTTTAATAAAAGTTCTGCTGAATGTTGTCCCGTCGTTAAGTCGTACCAGCATCATATACATACCTTCTGCAACTGATGATACAGGAAGAACCATATCATACGTTTGCGGGGGTAGGGGATTGGAAAATACAGTTTCACCCAAAACATCTGTCATGGTAATCATCCCGCCTGTATGAGACATTTGGGGAATGGTAAGTTGTACCATATCGCTTGCAGGGTTAGGAATGATGGAGAGTAAAGTTTTGTCGGTTTCTGTTCCTTCATCCACGCCTTGAATAACGCCCTTGATTCCTTCTTTTCCGATAGTAATAAAACGATTGATAGGCGGGTTTACTACTACCGTATTAGCAAGTGTCTTGTGTGGCCAATGAATAACTATAGAATCAATTTTTGTGTTTTGCCCGATACCGATTACTTTTTCTAACGGTTGCTGCTGCCCGAAATGCCCTTGTCCCGTAAGGACATCACGTATTTGGGCCATACCGCCTGAATAGACGGTTATTCTTGCGCCGATACAGTCGTGATTCACACCTTCAGGTGCTACAAGTTTTACTTCCACACTATTGTTGGAACGCCCTACATTATTTCTAAGAAGTGAAAGACGTGAAATAGGAGTGGAGGAAGTAGGATTCTCTGCCCAACCAATGAGCATATCTTCATCACCATCCAAATCATAATCATTAGGACGTGTAATATGACATGTTGTGAATTTGAGAAGTCCCAATTCTTCTGTCATATCGGGGAACATGTGCGTAGCGGGATTTTGATGGAACATAAAAAGTCTGTCGTGTTGTGCCTCATAGACAAGCTCACCGTAAGCACAATCCTGCCATCCGTCATTGTCTAAATCGAACCAGGCTGCATCCATATCACCTAATGCAGCTGACTGAGGGTCTTTGCGTTGCAATCTTGTCATATCCCATTTGTATCTGAATCCTTTAGCAGCGCCTTGATTAACGGAAATAGTTGTACGGCCTTCACCAAAGTCGATGCCACCATGAACTAATGCTTGAAGTATGTCTATGTCGCCGTCATTGTCAAAATCAGCAGGAACAACTGCCCATTGACATAATGCTCTTTCACCTATACCATCCACATCACCGTGAATAAGCTGGGACGTATACCCCGCAGTTGCCGCAACATCCGTAAATGAACCATCCTTATTGTTCTTCCAAAGACTTCCACCACTTCTGCAATAAGCAGAGGTAAGAATATCCGGCCAACCGTCACTATTCCAATCCATTGCGGTTGCACCATACATTGGGAATGAAACTTTTGAGATGCCTGATTCTTCAGATACATCTGTAAATGTTCCGTCACCATTACCTTTTAGCAGATAATCGGGCATAAATCCAAGGTCGTTGCCCTGGGTGTAATTGAGGTTTTTATCCTGGAACCATGTGGCAATGTAGAGATCTAAAATTCCGTCGAGGTCGTAATCTAAAAAGGTAAGTCCTGCACAATTAAGCAAACCGAGTTCGTGCAGACCATTGTTTTTGACAAGTGTGAAATGGCCGTTTCCGTCACCGAGCATTACTTCACAACGGTCTTCCGGGAACTTGAAGTTTTCCAACCTGTCGTAATACGGTCCTGTTACAAGGTCGATATTACCGTCGTTGTTAATATCTGCCATAAGGGCAATGTCAATCACACGGCTGCTGTCAGGAATAGTAGGGTGAACCCATACACCTGACTGTTCGGTTACATCTACAAAGATTCTGTCGCTTTTAAATTTCGAATTGGGGTCTTGCTGGTTAAGGTAGATTTTCATGTTACGGTCACGTGTAGAGATATGGTTGGTAAGCTCTACCTGTACAAACATATCGGGGTAGCCGTCGTTGTTAATGTCCACCATATTAACACGTGCACCTTTTAACCCTTGGATTTTTGTAGCTACAGATACATCGGTAACCCAACTCTTATCCTGGGCATTTAGTTCGTTTGAACTTATCAAAATCAAAGATGACAATATCAAAACACCAAACATAGAAGCAATTCTCATAATAACCTCATCGATAAAAGTAAGGGTAAACCGGAATAATATTCAATTTCAATATTCAATTTCGGAAAAATGCAATATAGGGAAATACAAGGACTTTTGAACCTGAATTAAAGGCGGTTTCTTAAAAATAAACTGTTACTTGGGGTGTTACCCCAAGCTATGATGTGTAAGCCCGTTGGGCTATTAAGAATTTATTCTTCTCATCAAATCCAATATATCCTATGTCTACCTCAGGCTGAAGGCCTGTAACACCAAAGCTTGGGGTATCACCCCAAGACTATATCGTCCTAAGATTACATCGTCTTAAGATTTCTATACCATTTCCTTCAAGACCCCATACCGCAATCCCTTCACGCTCACCATACATTTCACCTGTTCAGTATAACGAAGAAATTCATGGAGTATAAGCGTGCCAGCAGGAAGAATATCCGCACGACCCGGATGGACACCGGGGATTTCTACAAGTTCGTCATAAGTGGAATCCACAAGTTGCCTTAGCAGTATATGGACGCTGAGTGTACTGAGTGGGTAATTATGGATTTTAGATTTGTCGAATGTTTCAAGTCCCAGACATACCGCAGCAAGGGTTGTTGGAGTTCCTGCCACAGCTCTCAATGGGTAAAACAATTCTTTGTCAATCGAATGGATTACCTCGCGTACCTCATCAAAAGCAGCTTGTACTTGCGAGGTAGTTGGTGGTAAGTTTTTGAAATACTTTTCAGTTAGGCGAACAGCTCCGATGTCCAGGCTTGTACGGAACGAAATTTCGTTTCCTTTTCCACTGATAATTTCGGTACTTCCACCTCCAATATCGAGAACAGTGGTAGGTTCGTCATTTTCTACAGTTCCCATGAAACATAGACGTGCTTCCTCATCACCTGAGATTACTTCAACAGGGCATCCGAGAACCTGTTCAAATTCAGCACAAACTTCATCCCTATTGATGGCATCTCGCAGACAGCTTGTTCCAACTGCACGGATCTTCTCCACACCAAGCTCAGAGCAGCGTTCCTTATATCTTTCAAGAATTTCAACAGCACGGTTTACAGCTTGTGGCTGAATTGTTTTGGAAGCATCTACATCCTGGCCAAGACGGGCAATGGAATGAATATCATCAATAATGTCCAGTCCACTATCGGTAGCATCGGCAATAGTCATCAGCAGAGTATTTGTACCTATATCGACAGATGCAATTCTATGATGTTCCATTATGATTATACGGTTAGGTTGTAAAACGTATTGCCGCCCATTCATTTTCGAGTTCAGTGTGAATATGCTTGAATGAGACCGCTTCTGCAGAGGAAATAATTTCATCCACATCGTATTTCAGAATTCCTGAAACTATAAGTGTTCCTCCCGGACTTTTGATTGCCTGATAGAATTTAGGGAAATTGGGAATGAGCAAGTTCCTATACAGATTAGCACATATCCCGTCAGATTTGGGTAAATCAACTGTAAAAACATCTTCTTGTGAACAATCTATATTCTTATCAGTTTCATTAAGAATAATATTCTCTTTCGAATTCTCCACCGACCATTCGTCATTATCAAAGGCAAAGCAATATTCCGCTCCAAGTTTCGCTGCCAATATCGCGAGTACTCCCGTTCCTGTACCGGCATCAATCCACCGTGACCCCTGAGTAACTGATTCTTCAAGCATTCTGCAAACCATCCGGGTGGTAGGGTGGTAGCCTGTTCCAAACGACATTTTGGGATTAATGAGAATGACTATCGGCTGCTGTACTTCTGATGCCTTCCACGTAGGGGAAATAGCAACCTTGTTACTGACAATTACAGGTTCGAGAGATTCTTCCCATTCCGCATTCCAATTCTTATCATCAATCACTTCCTCAGAAAGCATTTCTGCATTGATTTCACAAGCTGCCAAACGTTCTAGAAGGGAAGTGGCAAATTCAGGAGTATAGTCGAGTGCGTTAAAGGTGATGACAATTTCATCAATTCGCTCCTCAATGCCTATAAAAGGAAAGTCTGTAAGTGCGGAATAGGAGAGGTCGAATTGCTCTTCAGGAATAGCGATATGAAGATTGATAAATTGTTTTATAAGCATGGATGAGGAATTGATTTAGAGTCTATTTGAATACTTAAAAAATCGATTTGTCATTCAGAAGGCTTCTTAGACTGAAGAATCTCAGTTTAATCGATCTTGAGAATTAAGAGTTCTACTGTCATTTGTGTGAACGCTTTCTACTTTTTTAGACTATTTTTTTAAGTCTCAAGAGTCCACTAAACCGAGATTCTTCGGTCTAAGAAGCCCTCTGAATGACCTACAGTACAAAGCGTCATTTACACATTTCAATACGTCAGCACATACTCAAGCAAACATTGTCCGACACAACCGAGTGTCTCTACTGAAATATTATCAATTGTATCATGGGTAGTATGCCAGTATTTCCGTCTTGGATTCTGAACATTTTGCCCTACAAGATTTACATCAATAATATCAATCGAAGGAATGCCTGCCTGTATAAGCATATCGTGGTCGTCACTTACTCCGTTCCCGTCTTCCTGTAGGAAATATTTGCAGTGACGTCGTGCAGCTATATCCCATATTTTTCGCATGGCCTCAGGATATGATCTCATCGAACCCGGTTCGAATCGAAGTTCAGCATCTTTATCACCAATTAAATCCAATAAAATTGCACCGAACGGTTTGGCAAATGGCAGGTTACCCGCATAGTGCCTTGCTCCGATAAAGTAATTGGAAAGGTCATGTTCATACCCGTAATCTTCACCGTCGAAAAGCACTACATCAACTCCTATTGAAGGAGAAGAGGTTTTGAGTATCCGTGCTATTTCCAAAAGTACTGCCACACCGCTTGCACCGTCATTTGCAGCAGGACAACCCTTTGAAGTGTCTGCGGGGTTCGGGTCTTGGTCTGAGCGTGGACGGCTGTCCCAGTGTCCGCAAATAAGAATTCTATTATTTGATTTCGGGTTGAATGCAGCAACTATATTTGAGAATAATATTGGCTTCCCATATATTTCCGCCTTAAATGATTGCAGAAATGCAGTGTCAGCATACATTTTGACCGTAGAAAGCAAAAAATCCCTGCAAGCTGTGTGAGCAAGGGAGCCCGGTACTCTTGCACCAAAACTTAACTGCTTTTCAACCAATTTATAGGCAGCTTGTCCATCGAATTGTGGGATTGTGTCTTTTGTTTCAATTGTTGCTTGCGGTGTCTCAGGTTTTTTTTCGATAATTTCATGTTTTTCTCCCGGACATCCGGTAAGAATAAGGGAACATACTATTATTAATAGTCCGAATATTCGAAAGTTAGGGGTTGTTTTTGTGGAGTACATGTTAGAAAATATAGTGGAGTGCATCACGATATAGCTTGCAAATTAGGGGAAAATTTATGGAGCAGCAAATATTACTTGAAAAATCACTCAAAACTGTGCTTGTAACAACTACTATGAATGCTCATAATTGAAAACACAAGCGAATGAGAACATCAGAAAATATCTTTCCGGATTATATTACATTTGCTTAATATGAGAGAAAATATTCGAGTAAACATTGACCGATACACAGCAGAGTTTCTACTGAAATATTATCAATTGTATCAAGGGTCGTATGTCACTATATACACTTTGGGCATTTGTGCTTTGCCCGAATAAATTCATATCAATAATATCGATTGAAGGAATACCTACTTCAATAAGTATATCATGGTCATCGTTAGGCATGATTTGGATCTTGGTCAGAATGTGGATGAGTGTCCCGTGGCAACAAAGCAGAATATGATTGTTTGAAGAAGGGGTGTATGCAGCGATAATATTTGAAAATAATATCTGTTTTCCATATATTTCTGCTTTAAATGATTGCAGAAATGCTGTATCGGCATACATTTTGACGCTGGATAAAATAAAATCCCTGCTAAAAGTATGGGGCAAGAGAACCCGGAACTCTGGAACCAAAACTTAATTGTTTTTCAACCAATTTATATACAGCTTGTGCGTCAAACTGCGGAATAGTATCTTTTGTTTCTACAACAGCTTTTTCCGCAATAGATTTTTTTTTCAGGTTGCTGAGGTTTTTGTGGTACACCCGTAGAGGAAACAAACACAAACTAGTATGAATAATCCGTGCAAAAAGAATTTTGGAATTGTTTTTGTGGGATGAATAGTAAGAAGGAAATAATAAAGTACTGCACGAAACCGATTGCAAATTTTGAGAAATTCTATGGAGCAACAAATTTTACTTAAAAAATTAGAGAAAATTGAGCTTGTAGTGATGGATGTAGATGGAACGCTGACGGATAGTGCTATGTATTTCTCCCGGGATGGCGAAGAACTTAAACGCTTCTCGACACGCGACGGAATGGGCATTAACCTTCTTCATTTAGCCGGCATACAAACTGCAATCATGACAAGTGAGCTTTCGGAAATAGTAACTGCACGGGCAAAAAAACTACGGATAAAGCATGTGATTTTGGGATGTAAAAACAAGAAATATGCACTTACTGAACTTGGTGTAAAACTAGGGCTTACTTTTCAGAAAATTGCTTATATCGGGGACGATGTAAACGATATTCCTCCAATTAAACTTGCGGGGGCTTCGGCTTGTCCTGCAGACTCAGTTCCACTTGTAAAGGAAGTTGCAGATTATATATGCGTGGCAAACGGCGGTAACGGGGCTGTTAGGGAATTTGCTGAAATGATATTAGTTGCTCAAAACAAGCCGATAGTAGTGCCTGAAGATAATTGGTAGTTTATATTTTAAAATCAAAAAAAATCAAGTTTTTATTATTATAATTCATAGAGGTTAAAATGGAAAATCATAATGACGGTTCATATACAAAAGGTTTTTTATTGGGTGCACTCATAGGCGGAGCGGTAGGAGCGGTAACTGCTTTATTACTCGCACCAAAATCAGGTGAAGAATTACGTGAAGATATTGCCCGCCGTTCAGGTGAAATTTATGGCAAGGCATCTGACTATATTTCCAATGCCCGTGATGAAGCCGAACACATGGTAAATCAAGGCAAGATGCAAGCCGATAAAATTGTTTCCAGCGCCAAAACCCAAGCAGAAAATTTGATGCACAATGCCGAACAAATGATACAGGAAGCTAAATACCGCGCAGCTAACGTAAAAGACCAGGTAGGAGATGGTGTAGCAAGGGTTCGTGATGCAGCAAAAGCAGGGGCGGAAGCTTTCCGTGCTGAAATGAAAAATGTAGATGATGTTGATACCGAGCTTGGATAATTTCATATCTTTTTCGTTGATTCTCAATTTTTCTTTCTAAAATCATTATGTCAATATTTCTTGAAATTGCCGGATTGATAGCATTGCTATGTTTCGCAGCTATGTGCGTATATGTCATCGCTGCTCTTAAAGAGTCCCGTGTATTTATGCAGCAGGCAGTTATATCATTAGAGGACACTGTGAAGGCAATCAATCGCATTGAGTCGAATGTTGAGAGAACATTATCAACTGCCAACGTGACTTTGGAGCATACAAGCAACACTGTTATTCGTATAGATAACCAATTTGAAGCTCTCGAAACAGGTATTGAGTATTTCAATTCAACTGCCAAAAGAGTGAACGACTTAGAATTGATACTGCAAAAGAAGATTGAAGGGCCACTTATGCAGGCTGCTACTGTGGTATCCGGAGTTGCCAAGGCATTTTCTGCAATTTCATCGTCTCTTTCATCAGGAAAAAACAAATGAAGTGTAAGGTTTATCCCTGTTTGTCGGTCTTGATTGTAATTGTATATGCATTTCTGGGTATCGGATGCGGGCATCTCAATAAACTGGATACAGTTAAATTTAGAAGTTCATCTGTATATTCAGATTATAGATTGTCAGGTGATGCAGCAAGAGGTGTAGTATGTGTTGGGTATTTGTCGGCAAAACCTGTTGTAAAAGACAGTACACATATTTTTGGTCAGATTTTAAATACAGTCGGTACAATCGGAAGCAGTATTGCAACGTCAACTGTAGAAAGTAAAATTGCACGATCAGTAAGCCCGGATTCATTAGGATGGTTTGTAGCAAGCGGTTTCGAGGAGAGCTTGCAGAGATATGCAATGGTTAAACCTGTTAATTCATTGCATGGTAATCCGGATTTCATAGCAGAAACATTATTGGAACGGTATGAATTGTCATCCACTCAGTTTAATGTCTATGCGAAAGTTACAATAACATCTCGGATTATAGAGCGAAGTACAGGCAAGAAAATTTGGGAAAATTCGGAAAGTAAGACGATTGAGTTGAGTAGCATTTCTCCTGCCGGAGTCTCCTCACCAATTGGTCGGAGTGTTAGTGGAATCGTAAATATGATTCAAATTCTGTCGATGACTGACGAAGAAGTGAAAGGAGTCCTATTAGCAGCAGCAGAAGAGGCAGGGCGGAAAATGGGCGAAACATTTCGGGAAGATATATCCGAATAGTAAGTTTGTTTTATATGCTGATAATCAAAAATCCCCTTCTCACCAAAGAAGGGGATTTTCTTTTTTTAAAGCTGTATATTGCAGTGTAAAATTGAGTGCATAATTTAATTTTTGGTTAGACGGGTTGTTTTGGCTAGAAATGATTTGCTATAGAATTACTGTAGAGATGGGGCATTGCCCTATCTACCGCAAGTTGTTGGTGTGTTTGCAATATCTATTTGTTTTATCTTCAACATGATTAAAGATAGGGCATGGAGTAGTTGTAATGTAGAGACACACCGTAGTGTGTCACCTGTACTTGGGGGGGGAAACTGCAAGCTTCTGAGATGCACTGCAGTGCATCTCTACAATTCGATAACTACTTGTACCCAGAGGTAAACAATTGACTTAACATGCGATTATTCTATTGCTTAATGTTGCTTTAATTAGAACTGTTGTTACTGTTTATCTTGCGAATGGCAGTAAAAAAAATGGCAGTTGTAACAACAACTGCCATGACTTAAAACAATCTTTCCAAACTCATACTCACTTCCGAACTTGCAGAGGAATCTTCTGCTCTGCAAGAGCAAAAGCTCCAAAAAATATAGCAGTAAAGAAGGCGTCACCCATGAATGTATTGAGCATCATACTGCTAAAAATTGAATGGTCGTAGAAAGGAATTGCTGCAGCAAAACATTCAACAAGACCTGCAAAGGTTAACGGGTATATTGTTGACGGATAGTATGACCCAAGAGCCCATACTGCAAAATTAGTGATAACAAAAAAGAGTGTTGACCCGAGTACTGAAGCAAGAGCAATTCTTCCAACAGATTTGTTATCTTTCAGGCGGAAACCTATCAGAGTTATCAGCATAAAGCATCCGTACACAATAAGTTGTGATGCATGAAAGCCGATGAATAAGTCACTGATAATCATAGCAAGTAAGGGGACGATAAAAGCAAGGCGTTTATCGGTAATATAAGCACCTCCGAAAAGAGCCATAGCAGTAATAGGTGCAAAATTAGGCGGGTGAGGCAATAACCGTGAAAGTGCAGCCAAAAGAATCAAGCCGCTGACAGCTGCAAAACGGGAATTAATAGTAGATTTCATTTGAATTCCAAAGATAATATGAGTAATACAAATACGTTTTTATTGTGCAAAAATACGTTTTTTTTATATAAGAGTTGCGTATTTTTATTAGGAATAATCCTAATTTCTTCTGTAGTTTCTGCTCAGCAAACAACTGCCTCCGGAGCTGATGAATTAATATCTTTCAAACCGGGAACAGGGCAGAATGCAGGACAAACATCAGAGTATTTTCCCAAAAATGTATTTGGTTTGCCCAGTACTAAAGCTCGATATGAAATACCTGAAGCTAGTCCCGATCAAATATGTTCACTTGGATTTGGCGGAGAGATAATTCTCAGCTTCCATAATAAAATCCTTAGGGACTTACCCGGTAAGGACTTTACAATTTTCGAGAATGCTTTTTTCGCTCCTGAATTTCCAAAAATGTTCAGGGAACCCGGCAAGGTTTCTGTAAGTAAGGATGGAACAACTTATTATGATTTCCCTTATGATCCTCTTACTTTCGTTGGCTGTGCAGGTATTACCCCTATAAATGGGGATAAAGATCCCTTCAATCCACTCGAGAGTGGCGGAGATAGTTTCGACCTATCCGATATAGGTATCGATTCAGTTCGCTTTATCAAAATCAATGATATCGCTTTTCTTCTGCAAAATCGAAAGCATCCGCTTTATGATGCTGTCGTAACAGGATTCGACCTTGATGCAATAGTCGGTCTTCACCTCGAAGAAATAGACCCTATCACCATTTCAATCGGAGAAAGAAGTATAAGAATAAAATCCGAAACAGAAACAGTTTACTCTGTCTACACTATAGACGGGCGCAGGGTCTCCGCTATTGAAAATCCTACCAAAAATTCAGAAATTCCATTCGAAGCAATCACCAATGGAATTTATGGTCTTGTCGTCACTTCTTCGGACAATAGATTCCAAAAAACAATTACTTTCCTCAAATAGTTTAACTGCAATGCGTAATTTATTGATAATTATATTTATTGTTAGCTTGTATGGATGTGTGGATACACCAGTCCCGCCTTCAAATAATGGTAATCTTACACCCGAAGGTAAAGGTGCCTACATACTTTGTGAAGGACTAAGCGCACAGAATAATGCATCGTTATACAGATACAACTTTACAAGCCAAACAATACTTACAAATCAGGACTATTATAATGCTGTTAATCCGTCACTTCATTTGGGTGATGTAGCTAATAGTTTTGTAAAAAAAGGTGATACGGCATTTGTTGCGGTAACAACAGGCGGAACAATTGAAATATTTCGTATTTCTACCGGAAAATGGATAAACAGGATTATGCTTTCAGGGTCGAAACCTGCTCCAAGGGAAATTGCAATCGTAAATGATTCAATTGGATTTATTACCGATTTGCATAAGAACTCACTCACAAAATTCAACCCTACAACTTTTGAAATAATCACGGATAATATACCTGTCGGGTATGCACCTGAAGGTATTATTGCAACCGATAAATATGTTTTTACGGCAAATTCAGGATTCGGTGATTATGCCTTGGACCATCCCGAAATCAAAGCACATAATATTTCGGTAGTTGATATCAAAACCAATATAGAAATAGCAGTTATTCCTGCCGGACCTGATGTGCAATCATTACGGCTTCACCCTTCCAAAACAAAATTCTATGCGCTCTACACCCATTTACCGCACTTCATGAAAGATGATTCACTAGGTGGAATTGTTGAGTATGATGCAAACACATTTCAGGAACTCAATAGATGGAGAATGAAAATAGCGAAGAGTTTCAATCTCACTCTGACCGGAGATACACTTCTTTTTATGAATAATGACGGGTTGTATATATTGCCGACAGATGGGAATCATCAACCGGAAATGGTAGCAAAGTCTGCAATAAATGAGTATTGGTATGGAGTAAATGTATGTCCTTATGATGGCACTGTGTGGGTCTGCAATGCAAAAGGGTACACAACGAACGGGGAAATATTGATTCTAGACCCAAAGAGTAAATTTCAATTACAGAGGAAATACCCGGTTGGAGTTTTACCGAATAGTGTGATGTTTTTCGATTGGAAGCCGTGAAGTGAGTTCTATTTTAGAGAATTGGTTATTGAGTAAAGTTTCTAAATTGGAAAGTATCCGATGCTTCAACTACGCTCAGCATGACAATTTTGTAAATTAATCTATATTATAAAGTTATGTCACACTGAGCGGAGTCGAAGTGTTGAAATACTTGTCAAATTATTAACGATTGTTTTTACAAAATTTCAATACTCAACACACCTACACCATCCCGGCCCGTTTCCTGATAAACCATTCAGTAGCAAAGCAGAGTAATCCTGCTGCAAGCAACCAGGGCAAATTCCACAATGCAAATTCAGATTTCTGTGTAATCGTTCTTGGAGAGAATGTAGGTTGTTTCTTTAAATCTTCAAGGAATGCAGAAGCTGTAGCAGGAGTATAGAATTTTCCTCCTGTTCGTTCAGCAATCTGACGTAGAAGCTCAGAGTTCATCCTCACATTTTGAAACTCAAGGGCTATATCACCAACGCTGAATCTTCCAATGTCCGTTCCATACGGTTTCTGTCCAACAGAAACGGAACCTGTAAATGCATAATCACCCTCGGCTAACCCATCCACTTGTCCGCTATAGCGACCATTAGTGAGGGGAGTGAGGTGTACTTCCCGTGGCGTTTTCCCGCCTGATATTTTTACAATTACATCAGCATTTTCAACAGGTGCAAGTGTCTGATCGTAAATCTGTCCGATAAATTCAATCTTTTCGCCGCTTGCATACAGTTTTTTAGTTGATTTGATACGAACAGTTTTTTGATTGTCGGTAGTTGTCAGCCATCTTGTTGAATTTTGCAGAAACGCTGTGAGAACGTCTGGTGCATCTGTCCGACCTTTTGATATTTCGGCAGCTTCACCGAGTAATTTCCACCGATACAACCCATATCCAAGAACTGCTATTGATTTCTTACCCTGAAATTCACGGGAGGAAACAAGCGACTCGTTCAGAGGTGTTGCATTTACTTTGATTGTCGATAAAACTTCAGATTCAGGCTTAATTTTTACAAATGTTTCGGTTCGGAATATCGGGGGAAGTTGATTCCAAATTGATGCATCTTCGTCCGTTCCTTTTATTTTCATAATCGGATTTGATAATGATTTCGGCTGCACATCAGCAAAAACCATGAATTCCTGAGGACGAGATGAAATTATGGTAAAAGGCAGATATTGTTCTAATTGCTTTAGTTTGGTGTAATCTGTTTGAAGCGAAGCGACTAACAAGAGCGGTTTCCCGCGTTCACATTCCTGAGCAATAAGTTGCAGTGAGGCAGCACTTGTTGAACTGATAGGGAAGCCGATTAAAACTATGAGTTCCGCATCGTGTAATGATTGAGCAGTAGGGGCTTCGTCGTAATAATCAGCACCTTGTTTTTGAATGAATGGCTTTATTTCTGCTCCTTTTTCATTGGAGAGAATAGCTCTGATAAATGAAACATCAGAGCTGGGTGCTCCGGCAAATAAAGCAACTCGACGCTTTTGTTTAAGTACTGTGATGAATTCTGAAAGGGAGTTATTCTTTGTAGTTAACTCACCTTCTCTTGGTGTTATTGATGCTGTGAGCTTGTGGATACCTTCAGTTTTAGGGTGGTAATCAAATACTGCGGAATATGCCTGCTGTTCTTTACGAAGGACTAGTGTTTGCTCAGCTATCGGAGCTCCATTATCAGAAAGTATTAGTTTTGTAGCTGTAGCATCATCATCGGTAAAACCATTTGCTTTGATATTTACATTGATGGGAACAGAAGATTCAAGATAGGTAAGGTCGTTGGTGATTATCGTTTGAATAGCAATATCCTTTGGTTCGGTTGAATCACCTATACCGATAATATACAATGGCTTACCGAGTAATTCAGCATCATAGAGGGGATTGGCACCTGCATTGAATGCACCGTCAGTTATCATTAGTCCTGCACGAAGATTTGCATTTTCTGACTGTTCGGCAGTCCAGCGGATTGCCCGAGAAATGTCAGTAACCTGTCCGTTAAACTTCATTGAATCAATTCGTTCACGATCAATTTCACTCATATCTTCCTGGAATGAAGCCATACGAACTTCATCACCTAGCGAAAGAACCTTAGAATTATCAAGGGCAGAATGAAAACCCTCCTTGCGGTTACCGCTTTTGTCGGTTATGGTCATCGACTGTGAGTTGTCAAGCAGTAATGCAATCTTAGGAGTATCTATACTGGACTTCACGAACGAAAGAATCGGCTCAAAAAGGGCAAGAATAAAGAGTGCTAATGCAAGTGAACGAAGTGTTATAAGAATTGATTTTCTGCCGGATGAAATAGGTGGAACTGTTGTTCTGTAACAATAGACTGCGAAAGCAGAAGAAGCAATGATGATACTGATGACAGCAATCCATGAGCCGCTAATGCCAAGTGAGTATGAATTCATCAATAATCTAAAAGTGTAAAAAATAGTCCATACAACGACGAACAGGTCAAGGTTGAATTTTAGGACTATTGTTGCAAAAATAAACTTGCTGTTTTAACGTGAAGGTAGTAACTTCGTACATTATTTCCGTAATATAAGTACAATTTGCTAAAAATTCAGAATTTATCCTCACTATGTCACAAAATACAACTTCCTTTACTCCTCCAAACACGCGAACGGAACTCACTGCAAAAGAACTGAGATGGCATTGCAATCCCGATAGTTTTAAGTTTGAAACAACCCAGGAAATAACCCCGATGAAAGGGATTGTAGGGCAGGAAAGGGCAATAGAAGCAATACATCTTGGTGCACAACTCTTTTCACATGGTTACAATGTGTTCGTTTCCGGAGTATCCGGTACGGGACGCCTCACTACAGTTAAAAAAATACTTGATGAAGTAGCTACATCAGGTCCGGTTGTCTTTGATTTTTGTTATGTACAGAATTTTGTAAATCCTGATAATCCCCGTTTACTTAGATTTCCTGCCGGGCATGGAAAAATGTTCGCAAAGGCGATGGATGATGCAATCAGTTTCCTCAGAAGAAGGATACCGCAGCTATTCGAAGAAGAGGGATTCCAACAAAGACGTACTGCACTGATAGAGCTTTACCAAAAGAAGGAACAGGATATAGTAGAGCAGTTTAATCTTAAAATTCGCCCGACAGGATTTGTACTCGGTAGGGTTGAAACAGAAGAAGGTGAAGTTCAGACTGAAGTTTTTCCGATTGTTGCAGGTAAACCAGTTCCTATTTCTGAGCTTGGGAGTTTGGTAAATGCTAAGAAACTATCAGGAAAAAAAGCTGAGGAGCTACGGGAAAAATATGACAGTTTGCATGATGAGTTATATTCTCTGGCGCGTATGGGTGTAAAACTGATGATGGAGTTCCGTTCTCAATTAGCTGATTTTGACAGAAATGCAACATCGCTTATTTCCAAAAGCGTATTTGATCAAATACGCAATGATTTTCCTGATAGAAGAGTTACTGAATATTTGAGAGAGGTTGAGAAGGATATTCTCCTAAATTTAGAATTATTCGAAGGGACACTTGGAAAATTACCGAATGAACAGGGAGCAGATAAAAATGAAAATGAGAAAAAGGAAAAATTCACTAATTACTCAGTAAATGTAATAATGGATAATTCCGAAACGAAGAGTGCGCCGATTATAGTGGAAATCATGCCTACGTATAGTAATCTATTTGGTGCAATCGAAAAAAAATATGATCCAAGTGGATCGTGGAAAACAGATTTTACAAAAATCAAAGCCGGTGCATTGCTTAAAGCTGATCAAGGGTATTTGATTGTAAATGCTCTTGATGTTCTGCGCGAGGAAGGTGTATGGCAAGTGCTTAAGAAGGTACTTCTCTATGGGAAATTGGAGATTCAATCCCAAGATTCCTTTTTTACCATTTCACAAACATTACTCAAACCTGAAGCGATAGAACTGAATGTGAAAGTGATAATGATTGGTGATGAAGACCTCTATAGAGCACTGTATTTTTCAGAAGAAGATTTTAAGAAAATATTCAAAGTGAATGCCGCTTTCGATTATGAAGCGACACGTACACCTGAAATGGTACAGTATTATGCACATTTTATTCATAAAATATGCTATTGTGAAAACTTGCTTCATGCCGACAAATCAGGTGTTGCTGCTATCGTAGAATGGGCAGTGGAGCACACGGAGACCCAGAATAAAATTACACTGCAATTTAGCGAAGTGGCGGATGTTATTCGAGAATCTTCCTACCATGCCCATCTTAAAAAATCGAAATTTATTTCGAAAAAGGATGTTCGTAATGCTCTGAATGCCCGCAGAAGGCGTAATGAGATGCTTGATGAGAAAATTAAGGAGCAAATCATACAGGAATCATTGATGATAGATACTTCCGGTGAACGAATCGGACAGATTAACGGTCTAACTGTATATAGCACCGGGTTGATTTCCTTTGGTAAACCTGCGCGTATTACTGCCACTGTAGGTGTTGGTGAGGAGAGCATTGTCAATATAGAACGGGAAGTAGAACTAAGCGGCAGCACGCATGATAAAGGTGTGATGATTCTTACAGGGTTTATGACCGAAAAATTTGCACAGCGCAGACCTCTTACTCTTTCCTGTGCAATTGCTTTTGAGCAAAGTTATGGAGGGATAGACGGTGATTCTGCAACAGCTGCTGAAATTATTTCTATTCTATCAGCATTGTCAAAAATTCCTATAAAGCAATCGCTTGCAATCACCGGATCAGTAAATCAAAAAGGGGATATACAACCGATAGGCGGGGTGAATGAAAAAATCAAAGGGTTCTTTGAAATTTGCTCAATTCGAGGTCTGACCGGTGAGCAAGGAATTATTATTCCGGTTCAAAACACGCATGACTTGATGCTTTCCGAAGATATTATCGAACAGGTTAAACTCGGCATGTTCCATATTTATCCTGTTGTCACAATTGAACAAGCAGTTGAGAGAATTCTAGGAATGCCGGCCGGAGAAATGAATTCTGATTATTCCTATCCCGAAGGTACTGTGTTTGGACTGGTGGACAAATGTTTGGAAAAACTTCACGAAGCAAGTTCGGACCAAAATAGAAAGCATCATTCAGAAAAACTAAAAGAAAAGCGAAAAGAAAAATTAAAAGGTAATAGCCGTTAACCTAAAAATTTCCCAAGTAAAATACTTGCCTTATATTATTATAATTTCCTTGCCGTACAATTATGAAGCAAATACTACTCTCTATTTCTATCCTGTCTCTCCTTTTTTCATCTCCTCTCACAGCTCAGACCTATAAAAGAATGATGAATGACCCTAATGTCAACTTCTATGATGTAGTCAAAGAGGCAGATGCCTATTTTGCAAATCGTGATAAGGGCAAGGGATCTGGCTATGCACCATACCAACGCTGGAAATACCTGAATGAAAACCATTATTATCCATCAGGAATAAGAAACAATGTTTCTCCATATTTTGCTCAGGAAGCATTTCAGGCATTCTTGAATCAATCTAACAACTCTAATCAACGTAAAGCATTATTTGAAAATGGATGGAATGATTTGGGGCCATATAGAATTGATAATATCTCAGGACACTATGCCCCCGGGTTAGGAAGAGTAGAGAGTTTCTATGTCAATCCGAATGATTCACTACGGATTTACCTTGGGTCGAGAAGCGGTGGTTTTTGGAGAACAACTGATGGTGGAAAGAACTGGGCTGTAACAACAGATTTCCTGTTTGCAAGTGGTGTTAATGCGATAGCAGTTTCACCCACAAACCCTGATTCTATTCTTATAAATGTAAGAAATGCGAACAATGGGGTAACTCATGGTATTTACCGTTCAACTGATGGCGGGCTTACATGGAATATAACAAAGTTTAATCCGACAAACCTTAAAAAAGGAGGGTTAGGAAGTAGTTTTGGGATTAGTAAGATTGCCTATAGCCCACATATTGGCAATTTGATATTTATTTCTGCAAATGACGGTCTGTACCGTTCTACAGATAATCTAAATACTTGGACAAAAGTAACCAGCGGCAGTATCTCTGAAATTGAATTTCATCCTACTAATCCGAATATAGTTTATATCTATGATTACTATTATTGGGGAGCTAATAAAAACGTAGTGCTCAGATCATCAAACCAAGGGCAGTCGTTTACACCATCCAGTACAATTACCGGTAATAATGATAATACAAGTGTAAATCTTTCAGTCAGTAAATCTTGCCCTGATTGTTTGTTTTTCGGTTCAAGCAGCGGGATATGGAAGTCGAGTGACAATGGGTTCAGTTTTGCATATCTAAATAATCCCAAGACAGGGAATGGTGCTTTTGCTGTAAATGATCTTAATCAGAATTTTATGATAACCGGGGGGATTGATGTTTTTGGTACAACTGACGGAGGGGTTACATTCAACCAGAAAACATGGTGGGCATTGAGTGCTGAACATCCATTTAATGGACAGAATTATGTACATGCCGACTTGAGGGTGGCAAAATCCATAGGTGGTGTATTTTATCTTGGCACAGACGGCTATTTAAGCAAAAGTAATGATGGTGGAAAAACTTGGGTTCGGCTTAGCGAAGGGGTTGGTGTAAGAGAAAATTACGTATTGGGCGCCAGCCAATCAAATGCGTACAGGAACATTACCGGCTCCCAGGATAACGGACAAAGCCTCATCACTGAAAAAGGGTGGATGGAAATATATGGAGCAGACGGTATGGAAGGAATTATCCATCCGCTTAATGCAGATTGGATGATTGGTAGTTGGCAATATGGTGGTAGAAGGCGTAGCAGAGACGGAGCAAAATCTGGGGAGATTGTTACACCCCCCGGACAGGTGAACGGTTCGTGGGTAGCACCATTGCTGTTCGATCCTAATAACCAAATGCGGGTTTTCTCCTTTTCCGATTCAATCTTTGTAAGTGAAGACTTTGGAACTACCTGGACGAAAAAAGGGCCTACCACTATTGGGTCAGTAAGCAAAGCGCTTATTGCTGAAAATAATTCTGATAATATACTCCTTGCTGCTGGCGGGACTTTGATTAAATCAAATGACGGTGGTCAAACCTTTCTCTCAGTAAAAGGATTGCCAAATTATGGTATATCTGATATTGCCTTCGACCCTAAAGACGATAATACAATAATCGTTACATACAACAGGTTCGAAAAAGACAGTTCAAAAGTGTTTATTTCCAGGGATTTTGGATATAGTTGGGAAAATATAACCTACAATCTGATGGATATGCCGATAAATTCAGTTGTTATAGACCATACTGAATCCTCCAATATCTATCTCGGAGCAGAAATAGGAGTTTTTGTTAAACCGATGAACGGAAATACATGGACATTATACAACAAAAGCTTGCCCAATACTGCCGTCAATGATCTGAAAATTCAATATGGGACAAATTCTCTCCGTGCAGCAACCTGGGGAAGAGGATTATGGGAGTATTCATTAGTAGGACGAAATGACTATCCTTCAATTCCAATGGTAACTACTTCAGCCCCTCCAACTGACAATCAGCCTGTAGAAGGCGTTCCAATGGAAGTAACTGCCATTGTTAAATATAAAGGCAAATTATCAAATGTATTTATAAAGTGGTCTCAGGACGCCCCACTTTTTACGAATACAATAGTAATGAATAATACTAAGGACAGCACCTATGTCTCGGCATCTCCATTGCCTGATTTACCTGCCGGTACCAAGATATACTTTAAGGTATATGCAGTAGGTGCAAATAATGATACTACTGAGACTTATAAATTCATGTACACAATACATCCTTTCAAGTATTGCGATGCAATAGGAGCCTCTAACACTACTTCGGATTTTATATGGTTTTTTTCTGTCGGACAGCTAATAAGTACTTCAAGAAATGAAAGGTATGCTGACTTTACAAATAAAATAATTGAATTGGTAACTGATTCAGCATACATTCTTCAAATAGGAATGAACTTCCATTGGGAACCTGATACTGTAGCTGCATGGATTGATTACAACCATAATGCACTCTTTGAACCCAATGAACAGATAGTGATGTCTGAACTAGACTCACTGCACAATTCAATCGGAAAATTCAGGGTTCCATTAAAAGTTGTAAAAGATACTACCAGGCTCAGAATACGAAGCCAATATTGGAACGAAACTCCGGAGCCTTGCGGTGAAAGAACAGGCGAGGTAGAGGATTATACAGTAGTTTTCAAACATGCTCCTCCAAAGATTGCATATTCATTTGATCAAACTGCCTTTTGCAGTCCTTCCTATGTGAATTTCAGATATACAGGAGATGATGTAGATTCCCTGAGGTGGATTCTTACAAACGGTAAGTTCAAATATACATCTACAAGTAAGAAGGATTCAGTATACTTGAACACAAAGGGAACCTATTCATTATCTCTGCTTGCATATAAATATGGTACGGAATACCCTGTTGCAAACGATAAAATAATTAAGCTAACCATAATAGATACATCTGTTACTCAATCTGTAAATAGGTTAACTTCCAATGCTGACAGTGCCTCGTATCAATGGCTACAATGCTCTGATAATCATAGGGCAATTCAGGGGGCAACTTCAAAAACATTTACACCAAAAGCAAATGGCTTGTATGCAGTTCAAGTTACTCAAAATGGATGTATAGATACTTCCTTATGCTATAATGTACAGATAGTGGGTGTTGATGAATCTGCTGTTTCAGAGCAAATTGTACCCGTTTATCCCAATCCGACCAGCGGTATGGTTGAGATAGACTTGCAATCTAATCAACCTGAAATAAATGTTTCGATAATCAACATCCATGGTAAAAAAGTAATGGAGGGTTCATTCAATAACCAAAATAAAATAAAAATGAATATCGGGCATTTACCGGATGGAGTATATTATTTTGAAGTTAAAACAAAGGGTGAAGTGAAGTATTGTAAAGTTGTAAAGAATGATGGTAATTGATGTTGAAAATACAATTTGATAAAAATATATGTTGCTTATCTTTTAGAGTACTTAACTGTCGAACAAATTTAATGAGATAAATTGTTGAAAATTTAATATTTTCGTTAAAATGATTCATCTTTTCTTAAATAGTAATTTTTTTTATCCACTTTTTTGCCAATCAATGTAATATGTTAACTCAATTAAACTTTTGCGCACTAATCATATTGATTATCGGATGTAATGTAGCTACCGGCCAAACAAACACGCAAGAAACTATCAAAAATTTAGTTAAGGAAAAAACACATATTTCACTGGAAAAAGTGAAAAAATCCCTTGAAGTGCAACGCTTAATAAGAGAGGCTATTCACGAAAAAACAAGATTTACTCAGGAGCAAATTCAACAGGCATTACAAAATAAAAAGCAAAATAATGAAGTAATGCCTTCATACGAACTACATAAATCACACAAACAACAAATACTTACAAACAATGAAGTTGTTGTAAGCGGTGATGGAAGTTTCGAATCAGAGATTCATGCTGCTATCAACCCAAAAGATAGTTCAAACATTGTTGTTTCACCGATTAGTAATACTATTGATCCATTAGCCGGATTGATGTGTCCAATATATTATACAAAGGATTTTGGGAAAACATGGAAAAAAAGCAATTTTCAAACTAAACCCAAAGAGCCTACTGCTATTACCATTGGTGGCGGTGATCCGATGTTTGCTTTTGATGCAGATGGGAAGCTGTACCTATCGTGGATAAACCTCTATATTGCGAATTTTTCATTCGATATAATCTATGAGGATATGTCATGGGCATATTCAACAGATGGGGGAGCTTCTTGGACAAGAGAAGCAGGAGGGGTAATCGGTAAAACTTCTATAGTAGGACAAAACGAAACGGAATTTTTCGATAAACAATGGATGATGGTTGACCAAACCAATTCACCATATAGAGGAAATCTATATGCAGGAATATTTAATCCTTCAGGAACAGATCAAAGGATTGGATTAAGACGAAAAGATGCAAAATCCGTTGAATTTACAAAAACTACTGTGCGTCCTGTGGGAGATGATTATTCTCTCAATCAGTTTACGAGTGTAGATATTGACGGAGATGGAGGAGTTCATTTAACGTATTTAGGCGATAAAGCTGCTAATAAATTACATCCGGCTTTGTATCATGCAGTTTCTCATGATGGTGGAAAAACGTTGGAACCTGAAGTGAAAATAACCGATCTTCAAATCCAACGTTTCTCTATAGGGCAAGAGTCAGATTCAATTGTGGGTATTCAGGCAAGCCGGCTCTATCCTTGTCCTCATTTTATAATCGACAAATCTGCAAAAAGTTCATTCAAAGGAAACTGTTATATGGTTTGGACAGCAAATGGGGTGACTAAAAAAGAAGCAAATGGACTTGATATATATTTTAGCAGCTCTTCGGATAATGGTGAAACATGGGACACTCCTAAAATAATTAATGACGATGTAAAGGGTAAGCAAATAGAACAGTATTATCCTACTATTTCTGTAAATCCCAAAGGGGTTGTTTGTATTGCATGGTATGATCGCAGAAACGACGCCAATAACATAAATACCGACGTATTTATGACTTTTTCTTTTGATGGCGGTAAAAACTTCATCAAGAACTTTGTTGTTACTCAAAGCCCTACAGATTTTTCAACAGTTGGCCTACTAAACAATGGGTTCGGGATCGGCGATTATAATGAAATGATTTCAACAGAAAATTATGCTATCCCTTTTTGGGGAGATGCACGGAATAACGACGGTGATATGAATTTGTATGCAGCTTTTGTTCCTATTTCATCTACAACAGATGTTCCCGACAAAATAATTCCTCTATCTCAGGATTATGAGCTGTATGATGTATATCCTAATCCTAGTGGCGCTACTACAAAAGTTGGATTCCGCTTAACTAAACCATCAAAGGTTAAACTGGAAGTTACTGACATAACAGGAAAAAAAATAGCAACCCTCTATGAAGCCGATGAAAAAGAAGGAGAATACTTTACAGTATTCGATGCAGGAACTTATGAAATTGGTTCCTATTTCATAAAGCTGACAACAAATTCAGGATATACTGTTAAAAAGCTGATGATTTCACGGTGATGTGAAAAAATATCAAATTACCCTTAGTTTTTACCAAATTAAGGGTAATTACACGTTTACACCAGATGAACTCGTATAAAATATTCTAAGTATTCAAAATTATCGAAAAATAATATTTCCGATAAATAGATTTAATTTAGAAAAGTACTTAGAAATATTTACCAATTTTTACCAACCTTTAAAATGACCATTCTATTAAGTCACTGCTTCATAATCGTATTGATTCTTGGGTCTACTGTAGTTTCAGCACAAACAAATTCACAGGAAACAATTCAGAATCCAGTAAAAGAAAAAACACTGGAAGTTCAAAGTAGAATCAAAGAAGCATTACGTGAAAAAATCAGGTTTACTCCTGAGCAAATTAAAAGTGCGTTGGAAAGCAAAGCACAAAAGAAGGAAGGGTTTCCAAAATCTGAATTCCTTAAATCTGATAATCAAAAAGTGCTTTTGGGTAACGAAATTGTTATTAGTGATGATGACAGTTATGAATCTGAAGTACACGCAGCAATAAACCCCACTGACAGCTCAAATATAGTTGTTTCTCCAATACGTACCACAAAGGATCAATTTGCAGGGATTATATGTCCTATTTACTATACAAAGGATTTTGGCAAAACATGGAAAAAAAGTTCATTTGAAGCGAAACCCAAAGATACACTTATATTAGAAGTAGGAGGTGGAGATCCAATGTATGCTTTCGATGCAAATGGAAAACTGTACTTTTCATGGATGAATTTTTATATCAAAGGTTTTGGATTTGATACAGTATACGAAGATATGTCATGGGCATACTCTACTGATGGCGGTGATTCATGGAAAAGAGAATCAGATGGCGTAATCGGTAAAACCGTTATTATAAGCTCAGCTGAAAAAGAAATGTTTGATAAGCCATGGATGATTGCAGATCAGACGAATTCCCCATACAGGGGAAATCTTTATGCAGGGATTTATCACCCTTCTGGAACTGACCTACGGATAGGTTTACGGCGTAAAGAAGCAAAATCTGTCGAATTTGTACAAACTACTGTACGCCCGGTAGGAGATGATTATTCTTTTAATCAATTTACAAGTGTAGACGTTGACCAAGATGGGGGAGTTCACCTGACTTTTTTTGCTGATAAATCGGAAAACAAGTTACATCCTGCTTTATACCATGCAGTTTCTTTAAATGGTGGCAAGACTTTACAATCTGAAAATAAAATCGCCGATGTACAAATCCCCCCCTATTCTCAAGGTCAAGAATTAGATTCTATTGTTGGCATTGAAACATCACGTTTGAACCCTTGTCCGCACTTTATTATAGATAAGTCAACTAAAAGCTCATACAAAGGGAATTGCTATATGGTTTGGACTGCAAATGGTGTGACTAAGAAAGAAGCAAATGGATTGGACATATATTTTAGTCGTTCTACTGATAATGGGGAAACATGGGGAAGCCCGCAAATTGTTAATGATGATGCAAAAGGAGTAAAGAAGGAACAATTCTATGCTTCTATTTCGGTAAACCCTAATGGAATTGTTTGTATAGCATGGTATGATCGAAGAAACGATCCAAAAAATCTAAATACAGATATTTTTATGTCATTTTCATTCGATGGCGGTAAAACTTTCAACAAGAATTTTGCCGTTTCTCAGCACTCAACAGATTTTTCAACTGTAGGTCTATTAAATAGCGGATTTGGAATTGGTGATTATAATGAAATTCTTTCAACTGAAAGCTATGCAATCCCTTTTTGGAGCGATGCTCGAAACAACAATGGAGATCTGAACTTGTATTCTGCATTTGTACCAATTACATATACTACTACAATGGCAGATAAAATCAGTTCTGTTTCAGATGATTATGAATTGTATGATGCTACTCCCAATCCAAGTAGTTCTGTTACAAAATTTGGATTTAAATTAGTAAAGCCTTCGAAAGTAAAATTAGAAATTACTGATTTAACCGGTAAAACACTGGCAACTCTCTATGAAGCAAATGTTTTGGAGGGAGAGTATTTCACTATGTTTGATTCCGGAGCACTTCCAATAGGTACTTATTATTGTAAACTTACTGCTAACTCGGGATATGCTGCTAAGAAACTGATGATTTCACGGTGATATTAGGTTGTTGAGTAAAAATATTATGTTACCGGGGAATTGCCCTTACGACTACAATCGTACGGTCATCATGCTGCTCCAAATCCCCTTGGAATTTAATCACTGCCCCGCAAATTGCCGCTTCTGTTTCGGAGGCACTAATGAAGTTTTGGGAATTGACTAATGAAAGAAGTTTATCCTCACCGAATTGATCTTCATTATTGTTATGTGCTTCCGTTACACCGTCGGTGTAGAAAATCAGTGTATTGTTCTCTACAAAAGGAACCGTTATCTCCTCCAATTTGGAAGCAAATAAATCACCCTTCACCAAACCTAGTGCAAGCCCTGCCGTATGAAGATATTCAAAATGCCCGTTAAGACACAAGAGGGGGAGAGTTTGGCCGGCACGACAAATGGTAACTGTTTGTTTCTCTGTATCAAAAAGCGCAAGAATTAACGAGATGAACGATTTCCGGTCAAGTGTAGAATAGAGGTGGCGGTTGACATGTGTGAGTATTTCTTTCGGTGAGGTGTACAGATGGGCTGCAAGGTGCATCATTCCCTGTATTTTCGACATATAGAGCGCCGCAGACATTCCTTTGCCTGATACGTCAGCAACCACAACTAATAGTTTAGTAGGTGAAACAGGAATATAGTCGTAATAATCTCCTCCAACTACCAAAGCAGGTTCATTTGAAGCACAGAGATCCAGACCGAGAATATCAGGATTACATTTCGGAAGCAGTTGCTTCTGTATAGCCCGTGCAAGAGCAAATTCCTCCTGAATCTTTACTTTTTCCAGTTCTCCGAGATGCAAACGTGCGTTTTCAATTGCAACTGCTGCCTGTGATGCTACAGTCAGGAGTAAATCTATATCTTCCTGAGAAAACGGTTTACCGTTCAGCTTCTTCCCTACATTGATGGTTCCGATAAGTTTATCCTTCAGCATCATAGGAATGGTAAGAGCTATTCCAAATTGATTAATACGTTCAGATTCTGTATTGTTCAAATGAGATTGTAATGAAGTATTCGCATCAGCAAAATAAAGTGGTGCTTTTCTTTCCAGCATTAGTTTATAGAGGCTTCCTTCTTCATTATCCGGTGTATAATAATCCGGCGGGATTATTTTCTCCATAGCGAAGTTATCAAACATTGCTGTTACAACGGTTTCAACATGCATGGTAGAAGTGATTCTTTGCATAGTGGTTTGCAAGATTTCCCTTATATTGATTTTAGAGGGTAATTCACGGCTGAATTCAAGAAGAGCTTTTTGATAGTTCAGGCGCTCTTGATAGAACATTTTGTCGATAGCATCCTGAGCCCTCCGTTTCATAGGGTCTAATGCAAAGGCAATCGCTAGTAATGCTATAATATTTAACAATCTGCTTTCGGATAAGCCGAAGGAACTTTCCAATATATGACCAACGTCAATAACTGTAAGCAAATATATTCCTGCCATAGCGGCTGTCAAACCTCCGTATACCAGGCTTCTACGAACAACGGAATCGATGTCCATCAAGCCATACTTAAAGATACTAAATCCAAAAGAAACGGGGAGTCCAATGAATAAAAAAGTAGGTGTCAGGAGAATGGGATTGGTGAAGATGGCATCGGAACGTGTAATATCAAGAATAAGCAAATAGGTAAACGTCAGGAGTGCAACTCCTATACTAACAACAATAGGGCGAAGCTGGTCTCTGAAAGGAATGACAGATTTACTGAAATACACATAAATGAAAATAGATAATCCAAATGTAAAAAATATAGAAGGATTAAATATAAAAAAGAGATTGTTCCCATAAAAAGGAAGGTTAAACACCCTAAAAGTAAAAAGTACAAAAACCAACCAAAGACATGTAGTACTGCTTATCAGGCTTATTGTGAGAGCTCTTCTATGCTTTGGAGCTATATCTATTGGAAATTTTGTGAAAAACAAAATAAAAACCGGAGGAGCAACTAATCTTGTGACAAAGAATGTCAGCCAACAAATCAAGCTCATGAATCCCTTAAATGTCCAGAGAAGATTCCATGCTTTTGAGGGATTGTTAAAATAAATCCAAATAATATTCATTCCGATTACTGATGGGTTTTGAACTGCAAAATATACCATAGTAATAAGTCCAAACACCCAAAATCGCATTTGCAGTTCGCCTTTCGGTTTAGTCATTCCCACTATAAATCCCACAACCAGAAAACCGAATCCAAGAAGGAAAAGAGAAAAATATGCAAAATCGAACACTTTAATGATCCGGATTTTTGCATCAAACTGAATATCTCCGCGTAAGATTGTATAGGTTACTATTTCATTAAGATGCACGTCATTCAGCATTATTATAGCATCGTTCCTACTTGTGAACGGTTTGCCGTTAAACTTGACCAGATAATCGCCATCTTTGATATGAGCCTGATCTGCCACTCCACCTTTTACAACTCTACTGATGAGATACATTTTCTTATCAGGTTGGTACTCCCATAGGCATTCATCATTGCTTTGGGCTTGCAACACCATGATATTGATAAACATATAAACAGAAGGGACAAGCGCTGCTATCGTAACGATAGTAATAAAGATACGGAGTAGTTTTGGCGAAATGGAGTTGATTGCGAATTTCATTGTTTGAGATTACGGCAAAAGCGAGGTAGTTTCTTTCGAGTTACTTGGAATTGTTGTAAATTTACGAAGGTTTTTGCAATTTTTCCTCAGATTGCGAATAATTTTAAACGTAATTTATCTGGAGAATACTATGAAAATTTCATTACCCCAATTGTCGATTCCATATTGGAAGTTTGTTTTAATTATAATAAGCGGTGCATTGATTCAATGTGCCGGAATTACTAACTTTCTTATGCCTGCTAAAAACGATGCTAATTTAGGTGCACAGATGGATGCACAAATTAGAGCGGATCCAAAGCAATATCCCATTCTGAATGATGCAAACTCACGTCAGTATCTGCAGAATATGGTTAACCAGGTAATCCAGTCTCCCGAGATAAAATATAGAGGTATGTTCCCATATAAAGTGGAAATCATCAGAGATGACAAAACTATTAATGCATTTTGTACACCTGGTGGCTATATCTATGTTTATACAGGATTAATCAAGATGTTGGAAAATGATGCGAGTCTAGCAGGTGTGATTGGGCACGAAATAGCCCATGCAGAACGTCGCCACAGCGCACAAAGAATGGTTCAGGCTTATGGAGCAGAGACGGTAATATCAATAGCGCTTGGACAAAACCCTAACCAAACAGTTGAACTTGCAGCTAACATGTTTACCGGACTTGCATTACTCAAAAACAGCAGAAGTGACGAAAGTGAAGCTGACGAATATTCATTCAAGTATTTACAATCGACAAGCTGGTATCCGGGAGCAATTTCTTTCTTCTTTGATAAAGTAAAAGGTCAGGGCGGAAATGCAATTGAGGCATTATTATCTACTCACCCTCAACCTCAAGACAGGTTGGATGCTGTTAATAAAAGGGTTAAGGATGCTAAAATTCCACCTCCTACAGAGGCAAATTTATCTTCACGCTCTTATGCTGACTTTAAGAAAAGATTGCCTTAAAACTATAGTAAATATTAAGCCATTATAATATACTCATCAGACAACTATGACGATTTCGGAAAAACTTACAGCAATTCAACAGAAAAATCAATCACGTTTATGTATCGGGTTGGATACTGAGATTGCAAAACTTCCTGCAAGTCTAAAGAGCAGACCCGAAAGTATCTTTGAGTTTAATAAAGCAATTATAGAAGCTACTTTCAATCATGTATGTGCCTACAAGATCAATTTTGCTTTCTATGAGCAATATGGTGCTGAGGGAATGGAAGCATTACGGAAATCGTTAGAATGTATTCCCACTAATATTGTTACAATCGCGGATGCAAAGCGGGGAGATATTGGAAATACTTCTAGAGCGTATGCTATTTCAATATTTGAAGAAATGAATTTCGATGCAATTACTGTTAGCCCTTATATGGGAAAAGATTCAATCGAACCGTTCCTCGAATATGAGAATAAGATAGTTTTTGTCCTCGCTCTTACATCCAATCCCGGTTCAGCAGATTTCCAGCGGTTAATCTCAGATGGGAAGCCGATATACCGTCATGTTGTTGAAACTGCACAAACTTGGAAATGTAACGCTACCCTCGGGTTTGTTGTTGGTGCAACCCACCCAACGGAAGTTGAGGAAATCAGAACCTATAGTCCTAACAGTATTTTTCTAATTCCAGGGATTGGAACTCAAGGTGGGGACACTAAAGCAACTATGGCAGCAAATGGGAATGCTCCTGCAATAGTAAATGTATCACGGGCAATTCTTTATGCTTCAAGCGGAGATGATTTTGAAAGCAAAGCCCGGGAGCAGGCTGAGTTTTATAATAAGGAGATTGGAATGTGAGCATTGCTTTAGCGAATACCATTAATGAAACTGCTCTTCAACGCGGCGTACATGCTCTGCTCAGTGAGCCCTCACGTACATGGAAAACGCAAAGCGGAAAACAACTCCAAACCCTCTCTCCAGGTCGATTAAATGTTCATGAAGGTGCTGATTTTATTGATATTGCTATCTTGCTTGACGGTGAAGTGATTATAGGAAATGCAGAGTTTCACCGAAAAGCATCCGATTGGATATCACATAGACATTATGAAAATCGTCAGTATGATAACTTATTGCTTCATTTGGTTTTTGTACATGATGTATCCGGTTCTTTTGCCCGGGAAACATTGGTACTGCCTACGAATGAAGTACTCGAACTTCTTAAATCTTCTAAGATTGCAGATACCACTCGTGACCGTGAAGTGATGGAAGACCTTCAGGATTATTCTCTTCTCAGGTTGTTACGCAAATCATCGGAAATGCAAATTGAAGTCAATAAAACAGGTCTTTCTGCAGCATTCTTTGGATCGATTCGAGACTTCCTCCAAAATTTCAAGCAAAAGCGTCGACGTCCTGTCTATTCGGATGAGAGACTTCACTATCTTTCTGAAAATATCGGCCTTTCATCTTTAGGCGTCTATTTTGACAAGGTAGTAAGTAATACTTCTAATGTTAATTTTGCTGAGATTATGAAGCAATTGCTCTCAAAAAAATTAGTAAACGAAGGTGCCACCCTGAGACGTGAAATTGTGCTGAATTGTTTCCTGCCCGCAATAATTTCTGCTGCTGATGCAAAACTGAGAATAGAAATCTTTTCATGGTTTTGGTCTGTAAATGCTCTTGGCAAGTATGGGGTTCTAAAACGTCGCTTTCCAAATGTACCTCAGGATTTTCTATGGCAGCAGCAAGGTCTCTTGGAGTTTATCAGAACAAACGGCTTGAAGGGAATGATGTGTTCTGAGGCTATAAAGGGGTATGGATTCGCCGAAACATTACATTTCTACAGAACAGCAAGCCAGCCCTTAAGCCGTGAAGTGAGTATCTTATTGGAACAGGCGGAAGGAATTGAAAGCGGGGAATTTGATGAAATGGATTGAAAACCTGATACGCAGATTAGGTGTATTTCTTTTTAGGGTATTTTTGAGAAACAAAGAAGTACAGCTACCTTTGGATACATCCAAAATAAGAAAGATTATGTTGCTGCGTTATGACGTTCTAGGTGATATGATTCTTACTACACCATTATTCAATCTATTAAAGAGCAAATTGCCAAATGCTGAAATTCACATATTAGGAACAAAGCGAAATGTTGGTTTACTTGCTCATGATACTCGAATCAGTAAAGTACTCTGTTATGAAAAAACATTTGTGTCGCTTTTGAAAATCAGAAGAGAGAGTTTAGCTGAAAAGTATGATTGTGTTCTTCCGCTAGTGTTTAATAAATCCACAAATGCCGGGATATGGGCAAACTGGATAGTAGGTAGTAAAAGCCCTAAAATCGGCTGGACAAATTCCTGGAGAATGGATAATTATAAAACATTATTCAATGCTCAAGTTCCTTCAATTGAAGCTTCAGGGACTAAAATGAACATGAGTCAGATTATTGTATACTTTGCATGCAGATGCTTCGGGTGGCAATATAGCAATGATCTTGTCAGGTTAAGTATTGAACTGTCGCCCGAAAATGAACAATTTGCAAAAGAATACTACTCAAAGTTCAACGAAAAGAAAACTGTCCTTATTAATATTTCTTCAGGTAATATCAGTAGAGAAATGCCGTTTGAGACTGTTTCTTCGTTGATAAAGTTGACAATAGATAAATATCCTGATGCTTTGATTTTATTAAATGCAATACAACAAGATATAGATAAAGCAAATCAACTGCAATCTTTATACCATGGGAAAGTACACATATTGCCATATTCATCGGATGTCCTGAATTTTTGTGCGCTTGTAAAGTTATGTACAGTTCTTATTTCACCCGATACAGCTATTATTCATCTTGCTTCAACATTTGACATTCCTGTAGTAGGATTGTATAAAAATTCTGAACATCATTGTATAGAATGGGGACCCCAGCATTCGAAAGCTATATTAGTTCATCCCGATGAAGAAATGGGACAAGTGAGTACAATTCAACCGGAAAAAATATTTAATTCACTTATAGAATTAAATAATCAATTGCAGTTTATTTAAAGTATTGCTTTTTTTCACCTGACATGAAAAGTTCTTCTTCAGATCCCAGGGTATTGGTTTTAGGTGAAAATACAGGCTTTTGGTCATCTAAAGACCGACAAGCTTTAAAGAATACAATGAATGGTGTAGAGGCATGGGTTTTTGCGTTTAACGGTGATTATTTAGGATATAATGTAGCCAAAGAAAAAGAAATTGCTAATTATGATATTATTATAGCGAATACAAAAAAAGTCAGTTTGCCTAAGTATTTACGGCTTCGTGATAAACTTCCGGTGAATTCTAAGTGGGTTGCACTCATGGAAGGATCAGGTTCAGATTACATAACACCACAATTATTAGTAAAGCAAGCTTTTGATGCTGCTGATGTTGTAAATTGCATAAACCGTTATTCTCTTCCTCTCTTAAGAGCAATTACGACATCAAGAGTAGAGTATCTTGGTATTCCGTATCCGGCTGAAGGGATTAGAAAGTTTGCAGTTCCTGTTGATTTGCGAAAAAATGAAGTATTTATTTGCCCTTCACTATTATCCAGATGGAATGACTACTTTGTTGCAAAGAAACTTGGATTGAAGTATTATGGATCTGAACTCTTGTTAACACGCAAATTCAAAATGTTATTTGAGAATTACATGAATTATGGTACATTGATAAACAAAACAAAGTTCTTTGACAAAGTTGACGCAATTTATCAAGACCCGGACTTGCATAAAATCCCCATAAAAAAGCTTGAAGACGTTTTTAAAACTACAGGAAATTCTCTGTTATGGGTGAATTTAGACGATCGTTATACCTGGGGTAGAAACGTTTTGGATGCTGCAGCACTGCAAATACCGATTATTACAACTCGCTCAACAGGTCATGCAGAAGATTTCTTCCAAGACACAATGGTAGTTGATGAATTTGATTTGGAATCTGCGGTTAATATTGGCAGGAGACTTATTGATGACAGGGAATTTTACTTTTCAGTTTCTCAAATTCCAATTGAAAAATTCGATCATCTAAGTCACGAAAATATGAAAAATAAACTACTTAGCTGGTTTTGAATCTTAGTTGTACATTGCATAAAACCAAAAATCTTTCAATTAAAATCTATTAAACTTATTCATTATTAATCGCTGAACTAATTATGAGCAAAAAAACAATCTTAATAACCGGTGCAAACGGAGAAATCGGACATACTCTTCTTGAAGATTTAACAAACCAAGGTCATTCGGTAATTGCAATTGATCTTCAACCTCTTTCATCTGAACATGAGGCACTTTGTGAGGAAGTGATAGTTGGGAATATATTAGACGAAGATGTAATTCGAGCAGCAGAAAAACATGACATTCATGAAATATACCACCTCGCAGCTTTACTTTCTACAAGTGCCGAGCGTAATCCGGAACTTGGTCACCGTGTGAATGTAGAAGGTACTCTCAATTTCTTACAACTCGCATATCGTTTAGGAAAACGAATGGGAGAGCCTGTTAAGTTTCTGTTTCCAAGTACTATTGCCGTATTTGGAATTTCATCTTTGGAAGAAAAAATGAAAATTGGAAAGGTAACAGAAGAAGATTGCCTTATGCCAATGACCATGTATGGGGTGAATAAACTTTATAACGAACATTTAGGACGGTATTATTCAGAATGGTATAAGCGTTTGTCACCAGAAAAAGAAACAGGTTTTATAGATTTTAGAGGTGTGCGCTTCCCCGGGTTGATTTCTGCTTTTACTGTGCCTACCGGAGGAACAAGTGACTTTGCGCCGGAGATGATCCACTCGGCAGCGCAGCATAAACCATATTCATGTTTTGTACGTCCGGATGCACAAATCCCATTCATGTCCATGCCCGATGGTGTTCGTGCATTAGTAGAACTTGCTAATGCACCGGCTGAAAAACTGACAAGAAGAATTTATAATATTGGAGCTTTCGCTCCATCAGCAAGGGAGATTGCAGAAATTGTAAAAAAAGCATTTCCCGATGCACAAATTACATTCAATGCAGATGTAAACAGACAAGGCATTATTGATTCTTGGCCGGCAGATGTAGATGATTCAGCTGCTCGCAACGACTGGGGATGGAAACCGGAGTATGATTTAACGCGAACATTTAATGAGTATCTCTTGCCGAATATTACTAAAATGTATTCTTAAAGTAAATCATATTAATGATTGATAGTAAATATACATACACCAACGAACTTATTCACGAACAATCACCGTATTTGTTGCAACATGCACATAATCCGGTGAATTGGAGGGCTTGGAATGATGATACTTTTGCCTTAGCACTGGAAGAGAATAAGCCTATTTTTCTATCTATCGGCTATGCAACATGTCATTGGTGTCATGTTATGGAGCATGAGTCATTTGAAGATATTGAAGTTGCAGAAATATTAAACAAGAATTTTATTTCAATCAAAGTTGATCGTGAAGAAAGACCGGATATAGACTCTGTGTATATGGAGGTTTGTCAGGCAATGGTGGGGCACGGAGGGTGGCCATTGACGATTTTGATGATGCCTGATAAAAAACCTTTTTTTGCAGGCACATATTTCCCAAAAAGAAGCAGTTTGGGCAGAGCAGGGATATTGGATATTCTTGCTAAAATCAACGGGCTTTGGAAGGAAAACCGCGAAAAAATATTGGAATCAAGCAACTATATTTTTAGTGCTTTACAATCAAAATCCGAACAGGATCTATATTTGGAATTATCACCTGATATTCTCCAAAAAGCTGTCGATGCTTTTGAGTCGAGTTTTGATTCGGTAAACGGAGGATTCAGACAAAAACCGAAATTTCCAAGTCCTCATCAGCTATGCTTCTTATTGAGGATGTATCGAGGGGCAGGAGAAAGCTCTTCTCTGCAAATGGTTGTTAAAACTTTGAAATCTATGGCTAAGGGTGGGATATGGGATCATATTGGCTATGGTTTCCACCGCTATAGTACTGATGAACAGTGGCTATTGCCTCATTTTGAAAAAATGTTGTATGATCAGGCATGGATGACAATCGCATACACGGAAGCATATCAACTTACAAAGGATGAAGATTTCAAAACAACAGCTGAGAATATTTTGGCTTATGTTCATCAAAAACTGACTTCACCTTTGGGCACGTTTTATTCAGCAGAAGATGCTGATAGCGAAGGAGTTGAGGGTAAATTCTATGTGTGGCATAAGGAAGAAATTGTCCGGATTCTCGGTGAAAACGATGCAGCACTATTTAATGAGATTTATAATATTGACAGAGAAGGTAATTTTCGAGATGAAGCAACCGGTGAACAAACCGGGGATAACATACCGCATCTAAAAACCTCAGTACTTGATTATTCTGCCACTCAAAATCTTCAGTTAGATTTGTTTGAGGAACGACTTGAAAATATCAGGTTAAAACTTTGGACAGAAAGAGAAAAAAGGGTTCATCCATTATTGGACGATAAAATTCTTGCAGACTGGAATGGGATGATGATAGCAGCTTTTGCTAAGGCTGGAGCAGCTTTTCAAAATATCAAATTTACTGAATATGCTGAAGCTGCCTGGCAGTATATCCAAGCAACAATGGTTGATTCCGAAGGAAGATTACTGCATCGGTCACGTAATAATGAGTCGGCAATTCGGGCATTTCTGGACGATTATTCTGCCCTCGCATTCGGTCTTTTTGAATTGTACCAAACAACGGGAAAAATCAAATACTTGATAGAGAGTACGCGACTTACGGATGAAGCAATAGTGATGTTTGAAGATGAAAAAGGCGGTTTTTTACAAGCTGAAAGAGGAAATGAAGCTACCCCTTTCTCAGGACAAAAACAGGTGTACGACGGAGCAACTCCATCCGGAAACTCAATGATGGTATATAATCTCTTTCGTATTGGAACGGTATTGCAAAAGAACGAATATTTTGAATATGGGATGAAGGCAATCTACTCATTCGGAAAACAGATTGAGCAATATCCAATAGGATTTGCATGGATGCTTTCTGCTTTAGATTTTTTCACCGGTTCAAGACAAGAAATAGTATTGCATGGTGATGAAAAGAGTCATTTACTGGAATTTGCTCTAAAGCGATTACAAGAGGAGTTCATGCCAGGTTCGGTAATAATACGATCAAGAGAAAACTTTCTACTTTCAGCTCAAATTGAAAAATTGGAGATAGAAAAGGATATTCCTGCAGTTTTTGTTTGCGAAAATTATCATTGTAGATTGCCGTTGAAGTCAATAGATGAGATTGAAGGGTTCATTGTTGATGAAACCTCTATGAAAGGTACATTGCAATGAAATATATTTTGATGATCCTTTCGTTTTCAGTTTTTTTAGGCATCTTCCGAATATTTGCTATTGATACGTATTCAGTTACAGCGTTTGATGTCGGTGTTGTAGCTTTCTATATATATGCAGTAATAAAGATATTTTGGCAAGGGGAAATACTTGAATTTCCTCGAAGTCCGGGATTGTATTTTGTATGTGCTATGGTGGTTGTAGTTCTCCTTTCCGGTGCCGCACCTATATTGGAGGGCAACCAGGAGAGAGAGGTTCAATTCTTTAAAACTACACTACATTTTTTGTATTTAATCTTTTTTGCAATTTTATGCGCAGGATTGAAAGTCAAACTATCCGATTCTAAACGTGCGATACAGGTTCTGATGGTTTGTGCAGTTGCAATTCATATCTTCGGAATTTATCAATTAGTTGCCCGTGCCACAGATCTTCCGCTTGCGTGGCTGAATATATCAGATATCACTCTTTCGTCATCGACAAGAGGTGCAGATATCGGTGGAGGAGGATGGACTGATGGTGAAGGAGAAACGCGCCAGATAAGTTTGAATTACGGGAATTTTTATAGAGCTACTTCTATTTTTAGTGAGCCTTCGGCACTTGCAGGATTTTGTAACTTTATTTTAGTATGTCTACTTGTGCCAGTCTTGAGAAACGAAAAACCATTTTTTAATTCAAAAAAATTCAACACTTTTCTTACAATTCTTACGGTTATATCACTTTTTCTCACATTTTCCTTGACCGGTCTGGTTCTCTTTGTAGGAGTAATAGGATTCGCATTTTTAACAGACCGTTCAAAAAGTATTGTCAAGATTCTCAAAATCATAAGTTTTGTTGCTGTACTATTACTCATAACTGATGTTGTTGTAGAATCAACTACACAAATGAGTGTGGCCGGGCTATTTACACAAAGGGTTGGTGGTATTATAAGTAACTACACTGGTGGGAGGATTGAAAGAACGGGAGGAGAATCGTTTTTTACCAGGGTTAGCACTTTATCGAAAGCTGTTGAAATATGGATGGCTTATCCAATCACCGGGATTGGCATGGGATGCTATTTTTTCTTTATGCGCAATATTGATTTTGGTTTTTCAGATTCAGGTCTTTTTTCTGTTTTAGCTGAAACCGGGATAATAGGGGGAATAGTTTTCATAGGAATGTTTGCAGGTTTATTCCGTGACTGTCATCGTTTATTATTTACCGGTCTCTATAAGAAAATGCAACCTGATACCCGGCTTATGGTGCTTTTCGTATTTTATAATTTACTCCTGAATTCAATTTCGGCAATAACTGCAAATACATTTGTAACCTCTTATTTATGGTTACAATTTGGTACCACTTTTATTGTTCTGAGGAATGCATATTCTGAATGTTCATTGCCTATGGCACGTGTTCAAGTTATGCAAACTCCATTAAGACAATTACTTTCAAAAGTTGCTAAAGTGTAGAAGAAAGAATATTTCATTGAAGAATTATTACACAAATTTCTTGATAAATAATCAGATTAAAACTATAAAATATGGCGCATATTATAGACGGAAAATCAATTGCAGAACAAATTCGATTGTGCTGGAAAGCTTTCCAGCACATTGGGATCCTAAGCTTAGAATTCCACGTGG
>JADMIO011851759.1_pt1 | contig 54019 bp, 43 predicted proteins | sample 8958161 | NCBI WGS metagenome assembly JADMIO01 (sample SAMN16585339, study PRJNA669376) | soil metagenome | isolation source: Crop rotation soil | place: USA: Cullars Rotation, Alabama | collected 2011
GCCGCGACTTCAAGTCACGTGAATTCCAAGCTTCGGATCCCACTGTGCTGGAAAGCTGATCACCTGCAAGTACAGCCCCGGGAATGCCCAGGAGCTTGAGGTCACGTGAAAGATTTAATATATAATCGTTCGGAAAATAGACGCTGTTGACAAGCAACTGTCTAAATTCATGACTTTGTTTTAATTCAACAGTGATGAAATCTTTATGCGTATGGATGCGCAGGTTTTCTGCTTTATTTTTTGCATATTCACTCCTGCAATGTTCTGCCAGCAGATTCCTGATCTTATCAAATTCCAACTGTACTACCGCCGATTCGGGAAAAACTTTCAATTACACAATTTTTAAGTCTGCGAATTTCGTATTTTTTTGCCACGAAGACACGAAGGTCCGCGAAGGTTTTCTTTGTGTCCTTCCAGTCTTCGTGCATGAGTGGCGAATTGCTGGGTTAATGATGTCATAAAAAACACCGTAAAGCGGAATTTTAAATCCAGTTTAGGATAACTCATAATAACTTGCGTCACTATTTCACTAATGAACATGTATGAAAATGCTAGGTTTGATAACAATTTTAACAACGCTGAGCGTGTTTAGCAGTTCATGCGCACAGAAAGAAAACCCCAACAAGGTTATGAAAGATGTAATAATTGCAGAGGGTCTCAAAACAGACACCGCCACATTTGGTACGGGTTGTTTCTGGTGTACGGAAGCCATTTTCCAGCAGCTGGAAGGGGTGTTGAAAGTGAGTTCCGGCTATAGCGGCGGGCATGTAGTGAATCCAACTTATGAACAGGTTTGTGAGAAGAATACCGGGCATGCTGAGGTAGTACAGATCGTATATGATCCGGCTAAGATCACCTTTGATGAATTGCTGGAAGTATTCTGGCAGACACATGACCCAACGACACTGAACAGGCAGGGCAACGACGTTGGTCCGCAGTACAGGAGTGTAATTTTTTACCACGATAATGAACAGAAACAGCGTGCTGAGCACTATAAAAACGAGCTGGATAAAAGCGGCGCATGGAATGATAAAATCGTTACCGCGATAGAACCTTACAAGAATTTTTACATAGCCGAAAACTATCACCAGAATTATTACAACAATAACGGCTCTCAACCTTATTGCTATTTCGTAATTCGTCCGAAGCTGGAAAAGTTTGAGAAGGTGTTTAAGGATAAGATCAAAAAGAACTAGGATTTAAGGATTGAAGAACCAGGATTTAAGGATTGAAGGATCTGTAGGTGTATTTCTGGTTTCAACAACAAGCTTTTGAACCACCTACTCACATCTAAATCCTTTAATCTTTCAATCTTAGTTTCCTAAGTTCCAGCAAATTCAACCCATTCATCTCAAATCCCTTTACATAAGGCTGCGTGAGCCTGATGACTTCATCATACCATAATGGAATAACCGGTGCGTCGGCAATGATCATTTTATCCATCTGCTGGTAGAGTTTCATTTTTGTTGAATCGTTGTTTTCTGTAAGGCATTGCTCGTAGAGCTTGTCGAATACCGGATTGCTGTACCTCGTATAGTTTGGCGGCGCAGGGTTTTTCGAATAAAAAACACTTAAATAGTTTTCTGCGTCCGGATAGTCCGCGATCCAGCTGCCACGGAAAAACAATGCCTGTGATTTTGCGGTCTGTTCAAGCAACAGGCTTTTTTGTATCACTTCCACCTGGATTTTCAGGCCAAGGTCTTCCAGCTCTTTTGCGATAAAACTTGCGAAGTCTGCATAAATACTCACCGTTAGCAGTTTAACCGGGGGAATAGGCTTGCCGTTTGTAAATCCTGCTTCTGCCAGCAATTTTCTGGCCTTAACCGGGTCATAGCAATATCCTTTCACAACTGCTGCATCGAAGGAAGGCAGACCGGCAGGAACGAATCCGCTTTCAGCGGGAATGCCAATAGAATTTCTAAGATAAAGCATCATCTTACGGCGATCGAATCCATAATTGATCGCCTGCCTCACCTGTTTATATTTCAATGGAGATGATCTGGCAACAGGCGATTCCGGGTCGACCAATATTCCCAGGTATTCCGTATTCAGGTACGGATGACGTGACAGCGTGATCTTATCCTTCCATTCTTTTTTCAGGTCACCTTTTTTGTTCAACACCTCGTCTTTAAAAGAGGGATCAATGTCATTTACATAATGCAATTGTCCTTGCTGGAATAAAAGGAATTCGGTAGCCTTGTTGTCGAAAAAACTGATCTTGATTCCATCGAGATAGGGCAGCGGGTTGCCGGCAGTATCTTTTTCGAAATAATTTTTATTCTTTTCCAACAACAACGCCTGGCCTTCTTCCCACACTTTAAAGCGGAAAGGGCCTGTACCACAGGGATGCCTTCCAAAGTCCTTACCATATTTTTCTACCACTTCTTTCGGCACAACCGAGCAGTACTGCATACTCAACAATCCCAGAATAGGATTGAACGGCGCGAGTAGTGTAAGCTGGAATGTAGTATCGTCAAGCGCTTTAAACGGTGCTAAGCTGTCTACCCTTCCATTAAAAATCCACGCGCCGCTGCTGGCAGTTTTTTTATCGATGATTCTTTTGAAACTGTATTCAATATCATACGCATTCATCTTTCTTCCTTTCCCGTTTGTGAAAGCAACGTTGTCGTGGAAGAAAACGTCGTTCCTGATAGTAAACCAATAGGTTTTCCTGTCATTCGACACTTTCCAGCTTTTAGCAAGTGAAGGCACCATATTCAGGTCCTGGTCTGTTTCGATGAGCGTATTATAAAGTTGATGTACCGGCCAGATGATCGACTGGTTTTTTGCAAAGGCCGGATCGAGTGTAGCTATACCAGTGATTTCATTATACCTGAAAATGTTACCGTTCCGCTTATGCCGCTCATTGCACGAAATCGTTAAGACGGTACTAAATAAAAAAATGAGGTAAATGACAAGAGGAAACCGGCTTATATGATTAGTTATCTTCATTATTTATACGGCGTTAAATTTAACGAATGAAACAGCGCAGGCAATACCTCACTCTATGTCTTTCACTTTTTATTTTCACTTACTGCAGCGGGCAACAGGTTACATCTATTCACCGGTTTACGCACCAGGATACATTAAGAGGCACCATCACTCCTGAAAGGGCATGGTGGGATGTTACGCATTATGATATTACAGTGGAACCGGATATCCTTAATAAAACCATATCAGGGCAGGTGGTTCTGTCTTTTAAAGTAACCAGCCGGGGAGCGGTCATGCAAATCGACCTGCAGCAGCCTATGATGATCACCGCATTGAAATGGAAAGATCAGGCACTTCAATTTTTGCGCGACAGTAATGTTTTCCTTATACAATTTCCGGAACCGCTGGTCATTGGTAGCAGTCATAAAATTTTAATCAACTATTCCGGTAAGCCGAAAGAAGCGGCCATGCCACCGTGGGATGGCGGATGGATCTGGAAGCAAGACCGGAATGGGAATCCCTGGGTAACTGTCGCCTGCCAGGGACTTGGCGCAAGCGTATGGTACCCTTGCAAGGATCACCAGTCTGACGAGCCAGACAGTGCCATACTGCGCATAAGGGTGCCTGATAGCCTCATGGCTGTAGGCAACGGAAAGCTACGTGCTGTACAGGAAAATGGTAATGGAAAAACAACCTATACCTGGGCTGTTACCAACCCGATCAACAACTATAATATCGTCCCTTACATCGGTAAATATGCAAGGATCAATGAAACATACAAAGGGCAGAAAGGTAATCTTGACGTCAGCTATTATGTAATGAGCTATAATGTGGATACAGCAAAGAAACATATGTCCCCGGATGTGCATAACATGCTGAAAGTTTTTGAGCATTGGTTCGGCCCCTACCCTTTTTACGAAGACGGCTACAAACTGGTTGAAGCCCCACATCTTGGCATGGAGCACCAGTCTGCCGTGGCCTATGGCAACCACTATAAAAAAGGCTATGCAGGTAAGGACCTTTCAGCCACAGGCTGGGGATTAAAATGGGATTTCATCATCATTCATGAAAGTGGCCACGAGTGGTTTGGAAATAACATCACAACCAAAGATGTAGCAGACATGTGGGTGCATGAAGGATTCACCAATTATTCTGAGACCATTTACACGGGCGCGCTTTACGGTAAGGAAGCCGGTACCGACTACATAGAGGGTATACGGAAACTTATTGAAAACGATATTCCTGTAACAGGCATATATGGCGTGAACAAGGAAGGAAGCGGGGATATGTATTATAAAGCCGGCAACATGATTCATATCATAAGGCAGGTAATGAATGATGATGAAAAGTTCAGGAAGCTACTGGTAGATATGAATAAAACATTTTATCATCAAACGGTAACCAGCACCGAAATAGAAAATTTTATATCGAAACAATCAGGCATCGACTTTTCAAAAATCTTCAGCCAGTATTTAAGAACTACTATGATTCCTGCACTGGAATATAAAATTTCAGGTAACAAACTTTCTTACAGGTGGACGAACGTGGTCAACGGCTTTAATATGCCGGTAAAAGTGATGTTGAATGAAGAAAGATGGCTGAAGCCTACTGCAAAATGGCAGCACATCACCCTAAAGGATAATGTAACGGAATTAAAAGCCGACAGGAACTTTTATATTGATGTGAAAGTAACAGGATAAAAAAAACCGGGCACTATTAGCACCCGGCAGGATAAAGGATAAGGTTTAATCAAAAAATGTATCGGTGACGGTATTATTTTGTCAGTAAATATTTCCTTTATGTGATTTCAGGAAACGAAAATCTGGTTCATTGCTTCCATCAGAGGTACTGCCTCCATTTGCGTCTCTTCTTAACGGGTTATCCCTGTCTTTGTCTTCCGTTTCGTCTGTTTCTCCAAATCCGAGCTCTGCTCCTCCATCTTCTTCAAAATGTTCGTTGCCGATCCCAATTCCCTCGCCAAGATGTTCTGCGTCAAACGGCGTGCGCTCATTACGATTAGAAATATCGTCAGCAGTTTGCGGTTGTGCGCCCTGTGCCTGGTTGTTTTCTGCCACTGCGTTATTTACATCATAGCTTTGACGCTGTTCGTTATTATCCATATACAGGAATTTTAAAGTAATGAATATTGATGTATACTACAATATCATGCCATGCTTTCGTTAAGTTCCGGTCGTAGAGGTCACGAAGAACACGAAGGACCACGAAGTACACGACGCAGTGTCCTTTGTGGTCCTTCGTGTTCTTTGTGACCCCTATGACCGGAATTTAAAGAATAACGGAAAAAGTGGAAAAAAAGCGACAATTAAGGAATCACTTTGTCAGCAACCGCGGTGATGACTCTTCCTGCCCCGGCGAACCGCCTGGCAAAATAAGATTCTTCAAGGTCGCTGATCATCACCCCTTGTGAGCTGGAAGCGTGAACGAATTTATTATTCTTGAGATACACGCCGACATGTGAGATCCCTTTGCGGATGTTAAAGAAGACAAGGTCTCCTTCCTGCAGCTGTGTTTTGGCAATTCGTTCGGTAGCATGAAACTGTTCCCTGCAGGTGCGCGGAACGCTGACACTGAAAACTTCATTCAGCAGGCTGGAAGTAAATGCGGAACAGTCAATGCCTTTTTTGCTGGAACCACCATATTTATATTTTGTAGCGTACCAGTCGTCTATAAAATTTAATAACCTGACGTTGGTCAGTTCTTCAACCGCCACCTTCAGCATGATGGCATATTTGAACTGGAGAAAACTGCTGTTCTCTATGTTTCTGAGAATATATAATCCAGGCTGAAAGGAATTTACCCTTAGATCCTTTACTTTATTTTCCTTCTTCACCGGTTGCATTTCCGGAAGGCTGTGTGTGGCACTTGTAACTGATGGTGTTACAGAAATGTTCTCCAGAAATTTCACTGTCTGCTTTTCCTGCCTTGCCGCGGAACGACTGGCTTCTGTTTGTGACGCCTGTCTGCTGAAACTGCAAGCAGTTAAAGAGCTGGCAATAATCAGGCTGTAGATTAACGGTTTAAGCAAATGTTTAGTTTTTAATAAAAATTTTCGCAAAATAAGTCCTGTAGACGTAAAAATTGGGGAAATATTGTGCTTATTATTCTCTTAATCCTCTGATGCTTTGTTAATTACTTTGCAAGCTGACCTCAGCTGCCGGATTTTTGATGAGGTTTTCCGAAATTCGGGGTTGGATTATTACGCGGGTATTGCACAATATATAAAAAATTATGAGATTTTCTCACTTACATGTACATACTCAGTTTTCTTTACTTGACGGGGCTGCGCCTATCCAGAATCTTTATAAGAAGGCGATAGCCAATAATATGCCCGCATTAGCGATTACGGATCACGGTAATATGTTCGGTGTTTTCGAGTTTGTGAAGCAGGCTTATAATAATAAGAACGAGGACGGGTCGCTGAAAGTGAAGCCTATTGTTGGGTGTGAATTTTACTTAACAGAAAACCGGCACCGTAAAACATTTGGCAAAGATGACAGGGACCCACGTCATCACCAGGTGCTGCTTGCAAAGAATGACACTGGCTACAAAAACCTGGTGAAGCTAACCTCGCTCGGCTATATTGAGGGAATGTATTCAAAATATCCGCGCATCGATAAGCAGCTGATTCATCTATATCATGAAGGGTTGATCGCTACTACCTGTTGTCTTGGTGCAATGGTTCCGCAGACGATCTTAAAGAAAGGTGAAGAAGAAGGTGAAAATGAATTTAAGTGGTGGCTTAATATTTTTCAGCAGGATTTTTACGTAGAGCTTCAGCGGCATGGCATACCGGAACAAGACAAGGTAAATAAAGTGTTGCTGAAATTTGCGAGGAAATATAATGTGAAGGTGATCGCGTCTAATGACTCGCATTATGTTGACCAAAGCGATTTCAACGCACATGATATTTTATTGTGCATTAATACCGGTGAAAAATGGCAGACAGAGAAGCTTACCGATTTCTCTGATGATGATGTGCTGGCAAAGAATAAACGCTTCGCATTTCCTAATGACCAGTTTTATTTTAAGAAGACGGAAGAGATGGAAAGCATCTTTACAGATCTTCCGGAAGCGCTTGACAACACCAATGAAATTGTTGATAAGATAGCACTGCTTGATTTAAAACGCGACATCCTTCTCCCCCATTTTACCGTTCCAAAAGAATTCACCTCGCAGGATGAATACCTCGAACATTTAACCTGGGTAGGCGCAAAAGAAAGATATAATGAGCTTACACCGGAGATAGAAGAAAGAATACGCTTTGAATTATTTACCATCCGCACGATGGGTTTCGCAGGATATTTTCTTATAGTGAGTGACTTCATCCGCGCAGGGCGAGACCTTGGTGTATTCGTTGGACCAGGCCGTGGGTCTGCAGCCGGCAGCGTAGTGGCTTACTGCATAGGCATTACCAATATCGATCCTATAAAATATAACCTGCTGTTTGAAAGGTTTCTTAACCCGGACAGAAAGAGCATGCCGGATATTGATACCGACTTCGATGATGAAGGCAGGCAAAAAGTAATTGATTATGTCGTAAACAAATACGGCAAAAACCAGGTGGCGCAGATCATCACGTATGGCACGATGGCGGCAAAAAGCAGTATCAAGGATGTGGCCAGGGTGATGGATCTTTCTTTGCCCGAATCAAATGCTTTGGCCAAGCTGGTTCCTGAAAGACCGGGCACTTCGCTTAAGCGCGTGCTGCATGCGCCAATGACGCCGAAGGATGGCGAGAAATCACTCACAGAAAAGGAAGGATTACAGCAGGACGAGCTGGAGAACATAAAAAAAATTAGAGAGATTTATAATGGCACCGATCTGCAAAGTAAAGTGTTACATGAGGCGGAGATCCTGGAAGGTTCAGTAAGAAATACAGGTATCCATGCAGCCGGGATAATTATCGCCCCGAGAGATTTGACTGACCTGATACCGGTAGCTACTTCCAAAGAATCTGAATTATGGGTTACACAAATTGACGGAAGCATTATCGAGGAAGCGGGTGTTATCAAAATGGACTTTCTTGGTTTGAAAACACTCAGCATTTTAAAAACCGCGCTGGAGTTAATAAAAGAAAATCATGGCATCGAGATCAGTATTGACGAGCTTCCGCTTGATGATCAGAAAACATTTGAGCTATACCAGAAAGGTGAAACCAACGGTACTTTCCAGTTTGAAAGTACCGGCATGCAGAAATACCTGAGAGACCTTAAGCCGGACAAGTTTGACGACCTCATTGCCATGAACGCACTCTACCGGCCTGGGCCACTCGCTTATATTCCCAATTTCATCGACAGGAAGCACGGCAGGGAAACCATCACCTATGACCTTCCTGAAATGGAGGAAATACTGAAAGAGACGTATGGTATTACTGTTTACCAGGAGCAGGTAATGCTTTTATCGCAGAAAATAGCCGGCTTCAGTAAAGGTGATGCGGATGTGTTGAGAAAGGCCATGGGTAAGAAACAAAAAGCTGTGCTCGATAAGATGAAAGCGCAGTTTATAAGCGGTGCGGAAAAGAACGGCCATCCGGCAGATAAGCTCGAAAAAATATGGGTAGACTGGGAAGCATTTGCACAGTATGCTTTCAATAAATCGCATTCAACCTGTTATGCATTTGTTGCATACCAGACCGCTTACTTGAAAGCGCATTATCCTTCTGAATATATGGCTGCCGTTCTGAACCATGCAGGCAGTATCGAAAAGATCACGTTCTTCATGGAAGAATGTAAGCGCATGGGACTCGTGGTGTCAGGCCCCGATGTGAATGAATCGAAGAAAGGATTTGCTGTGAATAAGAAAGGTGAGATCAGGTTTGGCATGAGCGGGTTAAAAGGCGTGGGTGAAGCAGCGATTGAAAACCTGATCAGCGAACGACAAAAGAATGGTCCTTATAAAAATATATTCGACCTCATTAAAAGAGTGAACCAGCGCTGCGTTAATAAGAAATCGCTTGAAAGTCTTGCTTACTCCGGCGCTTTCGACTGCTTTAACGAATTGCACAGGGCACAATATTTCTTCACACCGGAAGGAGATAACTCCACAGGGCTGGAAAAAATTATCAGGTTTGGAAATGTGTACCAGACCAGCATAACGCAGAATACTAACAGCTTATTCGGTGACCTCACTATGCCGGAAATTGTTACGCCTAAGATACCTGCCTGCGAGCCATGGACTTTAACTGAACTGCTTGATTACGAAAAAGAGGTAACCGGCATGTTCATGAGTGGCCATCCACTTGATCATTTTGGCTTCGAGATCAGGCATTATGGAATCACGACACTATCAGAATACAACGAGGTAAAGGAAGCGGTGCAACTGCTTCCTAACCCCGGTAAGCAATTTCGGATTGCTGGCCTGGTAGTAGATGCGCAACATCGTGTAACCAAAACCGGTAAACAGTTTGGTTCATTTACGCTGGAGGATTACAGTGGCAAGAGTGAGTTTCTGTTATGGAGTGAAGACTATATGAAATTTCTTAACTATCTCGAAAAAGGTAAGAATCTTTTCATGACCGGATGTTTCAGGTTGAGGTTTAATAAAACCGAATACGAGTTTAAAGTGGAGAAGATCACTTTGCTGGAAACCATCAAGCAGCAGCTTACAAGACAGCTGATTGTTGACATAGAAGCACGTCATATTAATGACAAAATGATCAGCTTTATTGAAGGGAATGTTAAAAAATACCCAGGCAGGTCATCGATTAAATTCAATATAACAGAACCAAAGCAGCAACTGAGAATCAGCATGTACACTTTGGAAAATGGTTTCCAGATGAATGACGAAATGGCAAGCTTCTTAACTGAAAATCCTGAGATGGAAGTGCAGGTAGTAACCTCATAACCTCTGCGTTAACCCGGCCTCTCTTGTTCTCTGCGGTGAATTTAACCGCGGAGAGGCAGAGAGGCAGAGAAAACCGCAGAGTGGCAGTTTAAACAAATTGGTGGTATTTTTGTAACTCTAGAGAAGAATTAATTTTATCATTTTAAATATATAGTCATGGCAGCAGAATTTACAGATTCCAATTTCCAGCAACAGGTATTATCATCAGATAAATTGACCGTAATAGACTTTTGGGCAGAGTGGTGCGGACCTTGCCGTGCTATTGGACCGGTAATCGAGGAGTTATCAAAAGAGTATGCAGGTAAAGTGAACGTGGGTAAGGTGAACGTGGATAACAATCCTCAACTTTCTATCAATTATGGTATTACAAGTATTCCTGCGATATTATTTATCAAAGAAGGTAAAGTGGTAGACAAGCTTGTAGGTGCCCAGCCTAAAATGAACTTCGTGAAGAAGATCGAAGCGCATATCTAATTTTATCTTTTGAATAATAGAGATCAGGGCCGGCTTTATAGCTGGCCTTTTTTTATTTAACCGCGAGGGCGCCAGGACGCGAAGAGTATCCCTCGCGTCCTGGCGCCTTCGCGGTTAAATCTCTCTTGCACCCGGAAACAAAACAATAGTTAGTATTATTGTAGATAATCTAACCAACATGCAATTGTACTGGGATAACCTGTTAAGAGGAGCCTTGGGAATGTTCTTTCTCATTTTTGTTTGTTTTCTACTAAGCAATAATAAAAGGGCGATCAACTGGAAGCTGGTTCTTATAGGCATATTTGCACAGGTTATGTTTGCCATGGGCGTATTGCATACTACGATTTTTGGTCAGCCTGTTTTCTGGATGGTATTTGGCCTGATACTGCTGTATACGATAGTCAGAAAATTTCAACTGGCAAGAACAAAGCATACCCCGGTTACATATGATACAACAGCATTGGTCATGTCATTTACCTGGCAGGCGCTGTTGATCGCCGGCCTTCTCCTCGCACCTCAGTTATTCGGCAATTGGTCTGCGCTTGTAATCACCATCAGCAGTTTTTCCATCATTGCAATTGCTTTTAAAATGGGCGACCGGCACGCAGAATTGCTGAAGTGGAATATCCTGCTGTCTTCGGCCATTATTACGGTTTGTGTATACCTGAGTGTCTGCCGCCCTGACATTTTTAAAGTAGTATTACAATCGGCTTCGAGTGTTTTTGTTGACCTTATCAATATCAGCCACCGCGGTACCGAATTCCTGTTTGGTAACCTGGCCGACGCATCGAAGAGCTGGGCTTATGTATTTGCCATTCAAGTGTTACCAAACATTATATTTTTTGCAGCGCTTTCCGCGATATTGTTTTATCTCGGAATCCTTCAGAAAATTGTATTTGTATTTGCTTACCTGTTGAACAAGCTGAACATCTCCGGTTCCGAAAGTCTTTCAACTGCAGCAAACATTTTTCTTGGACAGACCGAAGCACCATTGATGATCAGGCCTTACCTGGACAAAATGACCCGGTCTGAGATCCTTTGTATTATGGTTGGTGGGATGGCAAATACTGCCGGTAGCGTACTCGCCGCTTACGTAGGAATGTTAGGGGGAACAGATGTAAATCAACAGAACTTTTTTGCATTACACATGCTTAGCCAGTCGATTATGAGTGCGCCAGCAGCTATTGTATGCTCGAAAATCCTTTTTCCTCAAACCGAACCGCACCTTATTTCAAAAGAAATAAAAGTGCCTAAAGAGAAGCTCGGTGATAATTTTCTTGACGCCTTATCACTCGGAACCACAGACGGGTTGAAGCTTGCGGCTAATGTAGGCGCGATGCTGATTGTATATACGGCCATTGTGTGGGTAGTAAATGGTTTGATGGGCTGGATTGGCGACATTACACATCTTAACCAGCAAATTGCAGCTTCAACCGGGGGAAGGTATACCGGTTTATCGCTGCAGATGGTGTTGGGTTACGTCTTCTCCCCTGTTGCATGGTTAATTGGGGTGAACCAGGTAGATATGGTATCGATCGGCCAGCTGCTTGGTGAAAAAACCATTCTTAATGAATTTGTCGCCTATATCTCCCTCAATAATATGAAGGCCGCGAACGCCATTCATGATCCGAAATCTCTTCTCATTGCCACATATGCACTTTGCGGGTTTGCAAATTTTGCGTCGATCGGTATCCAGATCGGCGGTATCAGCCAGCTTGCGCCTAACCAGCGAAAAAATCTTACCGAGCTGGGCGTTAAAGCATTAATAGGCGGCACGTTGGCTTGTTTAATGTGTGGGTGTATAGCAGGTGCGCTCACCGGGAACTAGAATTAAAGGATTTATCGATTTAAGGTGATTTCATTAATATAGTCGATTAAATGGAACTAGTAAAAATGCGCTCTCAGAACAGGCAGTGATAATATTTAGATAGTTAATCTATTCATCCTCTTCAAGAATTAATCACAGTTCTTAATAAAATACGGCCTCAAAGCGTTTAGATTTTTGAATCTGAATACTTATGAAACGCATTTTACTGCCGGTATTTCTATTTAGCTGTCTCCTTTCAACAGCGCAAAAAAAATCCACCAATAAATCATCATCACCTGTAAATCAATCAAATCCTTCAATCCAAGTTGCGCCCCGCTGCGCGAATGATGCATACCTGCAGAAAGTTTCGGCTAAATATCCATCTTACCTCAACAGCATAAAACAATCGAACAACCTGTTAAACAGCGAGGTGCGCAAGCGCCTTGACCAACGGCTATTTAATAAGCAGGCGCCTTTGGCTTCCACCCCTGTGATCATCCCGGTGGTGGTACACATCGTTTTACCCGATCCGTCTGCGGTAACCGATGCGAGTGTACAATACCAGATAGACAGGCTCAACAAGGATTTCAGCGGGCTGAATGCAGACAGCAGTAACCTTTCGCCCATGTATCCCTATAGTTTAAGGGGGCATTCCAAAATACAGTTTGTATTGGCTAAGAAAGATGCCGGTAATAATTTCACAACCGGTGTAGAAAGACGCTGTAGCAGTACAAAATTCAATGGAGAAGATAATGACCCTATTAAGCTCACCTCCCAGGGCGGGCTATCAGCCTGGAACCCGGATAAATATCTGAATGTGTGGGTAGGCAATACAGATATTGAAGGCGCGCTCGGCTATGCTACCTATCCTTACTCCGTTGCAGGATATAACAAGCCTCCCCAGGCATTCGACGGGATTGCTATCAAAGCGGAAGCATTTGGAAATAATACCACTTTATACCCGAATAACCGCGGGCGCACGCTGGTGCACGAGACCGGGCACTATTTTGGCCTGTTTCATATTTTCCAGGGTGGCTGCAATAACCAGGACTTTTCATCTGCAGGGTTTGATACCGGCAATACTGACGATACGCCGGCGCAGAACAACGCGACCGGTGAGGGCAATGCAATTTCCTGCCCTTCGGGAACGGTTGCTTCTGGTTGCACTGGTAATACATTAAGCCGCCTATACCAGAATTTCATGGATTATACGGATGATCCGTGTATGAGCATGTTTACGGTTAACCAGGTGATCAGGATGGAAACCGCGCTTGACATTTTCCTGCCGGGGTTAAAGACTTCCATGGCCGCCACATCCCCTGTTGCTTTTAATAAAGACCTGCAGGTGCTAAGCACAATCGGACCGAACGCGGGAAACCCGGCATATATGCCATGCAACAGCGTAGTGGATGAAATCAGCTATTGCACTATACAACCAGAATATTTTATCTCCCCAACACTCATCTTCAGAAACACCGGTAATACGGCCATTAATGAATTGGAAATCTGGTATAAAGACGGAACCGGAATTGCAAAGTTGAATAAGAAGGTTCAGCTCAATCACACGCTCGCCTTCCTGGATACTGCAACTGTGCAGTTACAGCCTATAGGTCTTAATAACGGGCATCACGACCTGCAGGTGTTTACGGTCATGCCTGATGGAACCAGCGATGAAAATCCTTCAAATGATACTATTCATTTGTCCGTGTTGATAGAATTACCTGAAAACAATCCGGCGACAGAAGATTTTGAAGGGCCCTCGTTTCCTTCCAGCGGTTGGAAAATCGCAAACCAGGGTGACGATTCCTACACCTGGCAAAAAACAACCGCGGGTTATAAGTCTGGACAAACATCGGCGTATATCAATTTCTACGATTACGACAGGCCGGGAAGCGTTGATGACCTGCTTACACCAGCAATTAATATAGCATTTGCCGACAGTATTATTTTAAGTTTTGAGCGGGCGTATAAAGAATTTGATACGTCGGTGAAAGATTTTTCAGACACACTCGAGATCCTGGTGTCGGAAGATTGTGGAGCGAGCTACCGCACTGCATGGAAAGCCGGCGGCTCGGTACTTGCCTCCGTTCCGGGATCAACAGGTCTTTTTAACTGGGTACCAAACAGCAGTGACTGGAAGCAAACGACCATTGATCTCAGGCCGTTTGTCTCCCACTCCGCGCACGCAATGCGGGTAATATTCAGGGCAAAAAATGGTTATGGCCAGAATTTATATCTCGATGATATTTCAGTGAAAGCGGTGATTAAGCCAATCAGGGATGCAGGCATTTTAAGCATTTCATCGCCGGCAAGGAACATATGTAACGGGAACGTTACGCCTGCGATGGTGATCACCAACCTTGGAGAAGACTCACTCCGTAAACTAACCGTTAGTTATTCGGTTGATGGTGGCAGCGTGAATACACTCACCTGGTTTGGCAACCTCGCTAAGTTTCAGCAGGAAACGGTCACTTTTGACGAGATTGCATTGAACACAGGCAGTCATCTCATCAAATTCAGTATTCATTCTCCTAACGACCTGCAGGACGAACAGGCCGCTAATGACAGCCTTAACTGGAGAGTTATCGTATCCGACCTCGTAAATGCGCCGGTTAAGGAAGGATTTGAAAGCGCTGTTTTTCCACCGGTTAACTGGGATACATCAGGCTTTGGCCAGCGCTTTAACTGGCAACGGACAACCAGTACAGCTTCGTTACAACAGGCTTCCGCCTGGACAAATAACAACAGCAATACGCAAAAAGGAAGCAGGCAGGACTTGATTTCGCCTCGCATAAAGGTTCAGCCGGCAGATTCTGTGATCGTTGCTTTTGATGTTTCGCATGTCACAAAAGACTATCCATTCAGCCCGACAGCCACGGACACCCTACAGGTTTTACTCACGACGGATTGCGGTAAAAGCTTTACTACGGTCTATAAAAAATGGGGAGGTCTGCTGAACACCCTGCGTTTAGCTTATCCTGTAAGCAACATCAGGGATAGTGTAGGATTTCTGCCGACCCAGGCTGCACATTGGCGCAGGGATACGGTGAATATTACAAAAGCGCTCGGATCCTCCAGTGAATTTCAGCTTGTTTTCAGGAACACCAATAATAACGACAACAATCTCTACCTTGATAATATCCATGTAAACGAGGTAAATTTGCCCGTTAAATTAAAGCAGGCTGGTTACCAGTTGCTGCCTAACCCGACAACAGGGGTCTTTTTAGTAAGGCATTACCTGCCACCACTGAACTTAGAAGGCATACAGGTTGTTAATCCAGGTGGACAGCTGACAACGATTTTACGGTATAAGGGCAATGCACCTTCCCTGATCCCGATTGATCTTACCAATCATGCACCGGGCGTTTATTCCGTTCGCTTGAAATATAAAGACAAAACGGTCATCGAGAAAATTATCAAGGTAAACTAATGGCGACAGACAGATCTATTGACTCCATTCTTGTAAATGAAAATGATCCGCTGCTAAAACGGATTGGTGAAAAAGTGCGTGCCAGCGAGCGGTTGAGCCAGGACGATGGCGTACTGCTTTTTGAAAAGGGCAGCCTCTCTTTTACTGGTGCGCTGGCAAACTTTGTCAGGGAGCGGCTTCATGGTGACCGGACTTATTTCAACAGGAATTTTCACATAGAGCCTACCAATGTCTGTGTGTATGCCTGTAAGTTTTGTTCCTATTCACGCCTTTACGCCCATAGGGACGAAGGCTGGGAACTGACAATGGAGCAGATGCTCGACATTGTAAGAAGCTACGAAGGAAAGCCGGTGACGGAAGTACATATTGTTGGCGGCGTTCATCCTAAAATGAACCTGCAGTTCTTCGCAGAGCTGATAAGTAAGATCAAGGCGTTAAGGCCAGACCTTCATGTGAAAGGCTTCACCGCTGTGGAGCTGGATTATATGTTCAGGAAAGCGAAGATGACTGTAGAAGAAGGAATGAAGCTGCTGAATATGGCTGGCCTGGATTCTCTTCCCGGTGGTGGCGCAGAAATTTTTCACCCGGAGATCCGCGAGATCATTTGTGGTGATAAAGTAGATGCAGAGGGATGGCTGCATATCCACGAAACAGCGCACCGGCTTGGTATGCATTCCAATGCGACGATGCTCTACGGGCATATAGAAAAATACTGGCATCGCGTGGATCATATGGAAAGACTCAGAGCGCTGCAGGACAAAACCCACGGCTTTAATACATTTATCCCGCTTAAGTTTCGTAATAAGGACAATGAGATGAGCCATGTTAAGGAAAGTAGCATCGTGGAAGACATGAAACTGTATGCGGTTTCCCGCTTATACATGGACAATTTCCCTCACCTCAAAGCTTACTGGCCGATGCTGGGAAGAAACAATGCGCAGCTTTCATTATCGTTCGGTGTGAATGATATAGATGGAACGATCGATGACAGTACGAAAATCTATTCGATGGCTGGATCAGAAGAAAAGAACCCGGCTATGAACACCCGCGAGCTGGTGACGCTGATCAGGCAGGTAAAAAGAAAACCCATAGAACGGGATACGTTATACAAAGAGGTTAAAGACTATTCTGCAATGGAATTGAACGAAGTAGGATAAGCGCATTTTAGGGCTGAGAAGAACTCAATTTTGGAATTTAAGGCTGGTCTTGTTATTTTTGCCGTCCTTTCCGAAGGAACTGGCTGCGTAGCTCAACTGAATAGAGCATCTGACTACGGATCAGAAGGTTTCAGGTTTGAATCCTGACGCGGTCACAGAATAGTGTAAAAGGTTTCAAGAAATTGAGACCTTTTTTTTGGCAATTTGCATACAAGAGGTGCTACACAAGACTTCATCTCTGTCTCGAGTCATCCGCTTTTTATTTTCTTTTCTAAGATATGCTGTAAGTCTATCGGATAAATTGATAGCTCAATATCTATACCCAGGCCACCTGCTAACTTTAAAAGTTTGCTTGGCAATAATTCTGATTGCATGAGAACATCTTTCTTGTCAATTCTAAGGATTATGCTAAAGTCGAGCGTGGCAGTTTGCACTGTTTTCGTAGAAGTGATATGAGCCAGTTTATCCTTGTTCCTTTGCAAATACCTTATAGTGTTTTTTATTTGCTTTTGCAAATCATGAAAGTCTGCCTTGCTGGTTTCAATTGATAATAGAGAACGTGTAAGTTTTTCACCTTTGGGGTTTGTTTTCAATCTTGGCTGGCCTTTATAACTCTTTTTAAACGGACGAAGCTTGCTTTTTTCTATAAAGGCATCAATGTCCAGAAACTTTCCTGCTATAGTAAGGATACAACTCATAAGTACAAATTGCGGATAACGTTTGACGGGAAAAGATCCGCATAATAAACGGTCATAGGATGTACTTCCTTTCCAGTTTTCCAACCAGTTAGTTTCTATGAGCAATCACCTCCGAATGCACTGCTAATAGAAAAAGATCTCTTCATCCACATCCCTCCTAATTTACTGGCCTTCAATACATGTTTAAACTGTAAAAAATAAAATGAAATAACCGAAAGTTTTTAATGCGGGTTGATAATTAAATGATATAAATTATAAATTTTTAGTTGGTAAAAACGTTTTAATAGGTCAGCATCCGGTGACGTTAAACCACAATAGCCAAAACGCATAGCATGCTGCTGACCATTTTAGAAATGGAAAAATTGTATAACCCCTTAGCCCTCGTATCGCGAAAGCTTTGCTTTTTTCTGATTTTCATTATCACTGCATTTTCTGTAGCAGGTCCGGTATCCGCACAGTTGCGGCGGATAAATAATTTGCATGACAATCCTGCCAATGACATCCTCAAGCTAAGCTTCTATTCTGCTTCTGAAGGATATATGGCCACAGAGAATTGGGTTGGTTATACTAAAGATTCAGGTCGGACTTTTATACAGCGGCCAGTTACGAATGTCGATTTGAGCGGCTTTGGCAGAGTGAATCTCACTTTTGGCTTTAATATAAATGGCGTTAAAGCGCTAAATAAAGACACCATATTGGTTTACGGCGATTATGGCTGGGTACCGGCTATTCTGCGTTCCACTGATGGTGGAAATAATTATAAACTGGTTTTTCATTCCCTTTATGATCCGCTTAAACTAGTTGCAGAAGGCCTCACTTACGTTGAATTTCCGGAGAACAATAATGTAGGTTATGGCATTGATGCTGACCGTATTATTAAAACCGTGGACTGGGGACTTACGTGGACGGTAGTAAGAGTTGATCCGCAAAGCTATTTCGATCATTTGGAGGCGGTTGACAATAATCAGGTGCTTGCTATCGGCAATTCCAATATTAATAATAAGCTCGTAAGAACAACGAATGGAGGAAGCAGTTGGCAAACCCTGGCTATGCCAGTATTGCCGGGCGGTAAGATGCTGTACGCGCATTTCCTCAATAGTACTGTAGGGTGGATGAGCATGTATGATTCAAACAACAAAAAATATTTTTTTAAAACCAACAATGGCGGTGGCAGCTGGGTGCAGCAAAATAATACAGAAGCTACTCCCTTCAAAGCGAGTCATATTAAGTTCTTTGATGAAAACACAGGTTATGCCATTGATGACTACAGTACGCTTTTTAAAACGTTTAATAGCGGTGTAACCTGGGAACCTTTGCGGTCAGACAATCAATTCCCGTATTACCATAATGACCTGCAGTGCATTTCTTCCAACCAGCTGTGGACCGGTGGTGCAAGAGGTTTTCTTGAGATAACGACTAACGGTGGAGGAACGCCTATTCCGACCGGCTTCTTCCGGATAGATACCACCGACATTCTTCAGAAAGATACAGTAAGACTTGTCAATTATTCCCGGCCTGGTTATACGTTCCAGTGGTTCCTGAATAATGAGCTGATAAGTACATCCTACCATACTTCTTATTTTCATAACCTTGATAAGCTTCGGGATACTATCAAACTTGTTGTATCAAATGGAGTAGAGACGGATTCGACCATTAAAATCCAGGAGTTCTATCCACCGGTAATTATCACGTCTTTCAGTCCTACGTTTGGAGGTATAGGCACCAGGGTTACAATCAATGGTCCTCAGTTCAAAGATCTGCGTTCGGTAAGTTTTGGTGGGGTGAACGCAACAGATCTCTCGCAGTCGGTGTATACAAGTATTGTTGCTACTGTAGGAAACGGCGCCACAGGCGACGTAAAGGTTATAACGGCAACCAGTAAGGGCTCCCTTCCGGGGTTTGTTTTTTTCCCTCTGCCTGTAATCACCTCCTTCACTCCCATTTCCGCCACTGCCGGTACAACGATCACGCTAACAGGAGAAAACTTTGGCACGGCTTCTTCATTAACAATCGGTGGAGTGCCCGCAACTTTCAATGTATTATCAGCCACCACTATTACAGCTGTTGCACCTTCCGCGTCTTCAGGCGATATAGTGGTGATAACTAAAGGAGGCAAAGCAACTGCCACCGGTTTTATTGCCATACCAGTCATCACTTCGTTTACCCCTGATCGTGGCACACATGGCACCATCATGAGCATTACCGGCACTTCTTTTTCAGACATCACGGCTATTACGATTGGAGCAGTGCCAGTATCGTCGTTTACAATCAATTCTTCAACAAATATAACAGCTATAGTAGGACCAGGTGCTACAGGTAATTTAAAAGTCAGCAAGCCCGGAGCAGAAGCATCCCTGGCTGCTTTCACATGGTTTCCTCCGCCGGTCATCACTTCATTTACACCCGCAGCCGGTCCTGCAGGTACAACGGTTACGATTACAGGAACCGGCTTTCATGCTACCCCGGAAAATAACATGGTATTTTTCGGCGCTGTACGCGCGGTAGTAACTGGTGGTACTACCACTTCATTAACCGTAACGGTGCCAGCGGGCGCCACATTTGAACCCATTCGCGTGAACAGCAATAACCTGCTTGGCTCTTCAGCTAAACCTTTCCTGGTTACATTTTCGGATGGAGGGAGTATAACACCGAACTCATTTACTGAAGCATCAAAAATTACAACATCCGGCTATACACCAACTCATATATCTATCTCTGATCTGGATGGAGATGGTAAAACTGATTTAATTGTTTCAAAAAGTACCAGCATAGTAGCTAACCAGGGAATGCATCTTTACAGGAATACGAGTAGCGGAACAGCTATTACGTATGCCAGTCCCGTATATTTAAGTACAGGTTACATAGAAAGCGCGGTAGGTGATCTGGACGGTGATGGTAAAACGGATCTTGTGGTTATTTCGGATGAGGTCCTTGACATCTTCAAAAATAACTCCCAACCCGGTGTAATCTCTTTTGCAAGGGTGTCATCTCCTTCCACTCCGTTAATTCCGAGACAGGTTTCTATAGCAGATATTGATGGTGATGGCAAATTGGATATCATTACGAATTCAGGTTTTTCAAACAGTACCACTCTATACAGGAATATCAGCGAACCAGGGTCAATTAAATTCATGGCAGGATTAAAGATCTATGGTTATGCGGGAGATAGGAATATCATTTACACTGACCTGGATGGTGACGCAAAACCGGATCTGGTTTTTGCAGCTGGTATCATACTTCGAAATAAAAGTACCACCGGAAATATCCAGTTTGATGCACCTATCCTGGCCCCGGGATTTACGCATTCCTATCTTGCGTCAGGTGATATAGATGGTGACGGAAAAACCGATCTTGTGTCAGGAGACCTTTACGGCTCCAGGGTAGTTGTGTTTCCTAATAACAGCAGTCCAGGAAATATTTCATTCCTTCCGGAGATGGAATATCATGCCACATCCCGGCCGGAGGGAATTCAGGTAGCCGATCTCGATGGAGATGGTAAACTAGATATTGCAACGGCGTTGGAAAACTTTAAGCTGGGTGTTTTAAAAAATATCAGCACGCCTTCGGATGTATCATTTTTGCCAAACCAGGGTTATACCTCAGGTAATTTTAGCGGCACGCAGCAGCTCCAGATAGCCGATTTGAATGGCGACGGTAAGAATGACGTGGTTATTATTTCATCAAAGGATAATTCCATAACCACTTTTGCTAACAAAGTGTCACCGGAGCCTGTTATACATTCTTTCTCACCAACTGTAGGAACTGCAGGAACAGCAGTGACCATCACCGGCAGTAATTTTACCGGTGTAAATGCTGTTACTATTGGTGGCGTTGCGGTAAGTTCATTTACAGTTAATTCTTCTAATAGCATTACTGCTTTATTGTCTTCCGGTGGTTCAGGACCTGTAGCGGTTTCAAATAATTTCGGAAGAGGTGTAAGGGCAGGATTCGTATTTGGAAGACCTCCTTCAATTACCGGAATTTCTCCGGCTAATGGTGCAATAGGGTCAACAGTAGAAATCACCGGCAATAATTACAGTGCTAACCTCACTGACAATATCGTTTATTTCGGAGGCGTAAAAGCAATCGTTAGCTATGCATCACCAACGCTGCTCAGGGCTGTCGTACCTGTCGGTACAACCTACGATCCGGTTACGGTCACGGTTAATAACCTGACAGCTCATTCGATGCAGCCTTTCAATGTAACTTTTCCTGGTGCTGACAGTACATTTCTCGCCGGCTCGTTCGCGTTACCTATAGACAGGCCAAACGGCGGAAGAGGCACCCTGTCAGATTTAGATGGAGATGGCCGGCTGGACCTGGTAATGGGTAATCCTTATACCGGCAACACCTCTATGTTTATTGCAAGAAACATCAGTACATCCGGTAATATTTCCTTCTCACCCAATGTAACTTATACACTCTCCGAGGCACCATCAATACCAAATACAGGCGACCTTGATGGAGATGGTAAACCCGATGTGGTGATGTTCGGCACATCATCAGTAGCCGTGCTTAGAAATATAAGCAGCACGGGAGCGATATCGCTGTCAGCTCCTGTCAGATTTCCGGTGGGCAATCTTAACGATGGAGTAGTGAACATAGTAATCCACGATCTTGACGGTGATGGAAAACCGGAAATCGTAGCTGCAAATTATGGTGGTGTTATTTCTGTGTTGAAAAACGAAAGTGTTACCGGGAACATTTTATTTGCACCAAGAATTGATTACAAAGCGGAAGGTTATATAAGTGATATCAAAGTGAAAGATATGGATGGAGATGGAAAGCCAGATATGGTGGTATCAGCAACTGGCATTGAAGGAAGTTCTGTATACATTAACAAGAGTCTCATTGGGACGATTGTATTTGAAAGAAGGATAAACTTCGCCCCTATCCAACAACCATATACTATGGCTGTAGGTGATATGGATAATGACGGCAAGCCCGATGTAATTTTAGGTAAATACGATTCATCAGCCCTCGCTGTATTTAACAACCAGAGTGTTCCCGGAAATGTAATATTCGGTTCAAAAAAAGAGCTAAAAATAAATAGCAATATGTACAGGTTATCGATTGGTGACCTGGATGGAGATGGAAAACCCGACCTGGTAAATGCAGACACCTATCCTGCAAGCATCGTTTCTCTGATAAAAAACAGCAGCAGTCCAGGGAATATTTCTTTGCGATCTGCTTTCAGGTATTCGTTAAAATCAGATGCTTATCATTCATCGATCGGCGACATTGATGGAGATGGTTTACCGGATATCGTGGTTTATTTAAGAGATGGCACTACATCTATACTAAGGAATATTCTCGGGCAGTCTGTAACAGTTCAGGCCTGCGCAAAAAGAGATACCTCCTTCTCTGCAGGTATAACAGGAAGTTCATACCAGTGGCAGCAAAACACAGGGGCCGGTTTTTTGAATCTTACGGATAACAGCAATTTCACAGGTACAACCAGTTCAACGCTTCAGTTGAAGAATATGGCATTTACCATGAACAATGCCGAATTCAGGTGCCTGGCAGATGCTACAAAAACCAGCAAGATTTTTAAACTGAGCCTGGCCGACGCCGTTACACCTTCAGTTAGTATATCAACGCCAAAGACAAGTGTTTGCGTGGGTGATAATGTAGTATTTACCGCTCAGCCGAGGAACGAAGGGACAGCTCCTGTTTATTTATGGAATAAGAATGGAACTCCTGTAGGTTCGGGCAGCAGCACTTTCACAGCGGGTAATTTAGTGAACAGTGATGTGGTTTCGCTGCGTATGACGAGTAACGCAGCCTGCGCAAGTCCACTTACTGTTACCAGCAATAATATAACCATGAATGTAAGCGTGTTGGTTCCACAAATTTCAATCAGTGGAACCACAACGGTTACAGAAGGAAATGAAGCAACTATTATTTATACTAATGTTACCAATGGTGGTAATATCCCTGCATATAAATGGGAAGATAGCACCAGGGAACATAGCTGGCAGCCGACGGGCGACCCGTCTCATTCCAGTATTGTATACAGGCCGGTTGTTACGGGTACCAGGCTCCGGTGCATAGTGACAAGCAATGCATCCTGTGCGGCTCCTGCCAGTGTAACCAGTAATGTTCTTACGTTCACGGTGAATAAAATCACGGGTATCATTCCCGTTACAGCCGTTGAACACGGTGTGAAATATTACCCAAATCCTGCTGGTTCGGTACTGGTAATTGACAGTCTCCATCCTGCTGATAAATTTGAATACCTGGAGATTAAGAGCATTAACGGCGGACAAAAACTGATGTCTGTTCGTATAACAGGGAAAGCCAAAGTGGTTGTTCCTGTAGATGCGCTTAAACCCGGATTATACATCGCGATATTATACAGGAAAGAAGATCAACCTCTTTATTTCAAATTCATAAAACAGTAATCAAACTACCTGATAGACTGATTACGAGGCTGTACTTTCCTGACCAAGCGAGGATACTTTTCGCCTCTTACTGACGTTATTCTTAAGGAAACAATGCGGAAGTGAAAGCTGATAACGGACATGTTCGCCTGGCTCACTTCTGCCTTCATCTTCTTTTCAGTAGTGCGTAAAAACCGGAACAAACCAATAAGTATTACCCGTTACACTTTTTCTCTTTTTCTACCTAACGCTTTTGAGTTAATCAGCGCGCTTATTATTTTGTAAGGCGGCAGACTATTTAATCAACCAGTTATGATGAAGAAGAAAAATAAACACTCGCATCATTTAAAGGGCGTAATGATAGATGACACCAGTACGAAAGGCAGGGTTACTCATAACCGTTTAAATCGCAGCAAAAAGCAGATCAACGAAGCAACGAATATCCTGCTTCACCCTATTGATTTTAAAAATACAGTAGAGATATTATTTGTTGAAGACAATATTTTCAACCAGGAACTCGCCTCCTTCATTCTTAATAAGCTGGGTTGTAAATCAGACATTGCAAACAGCGGAACGGAAGCGATAGAGATACTCAGATTAAAAGCCTATGACCTTATTCTCATGGATATTAATATGCCGGGCATTGATGGATATGAAACCACCCGCATCATGAGAGAACGCCTGCTTACTGAAATTCCCATCATCGCATTCACCACCAATGTTCATGAAGAAGATATCCGCAAATGTTTACTTGCTGGTATGAATGACCATCTTGCCAAACCCTATACGGAGCAACAGCTGTCGTGGATGATTTACAAATGGACGAAATGATTTTGGATTTATGATTTATGATTTAGGATTTATGATTTATGATTTATTCTGAAATGGCAAGCCGTAAATCTTAAGCCATAAATCCTAAATCCTAAATCATAAATCCTAAATCATAAACCAATAAATCAGCTCCGGAATAGTTATTTTTAACTACTATGCCTACCACTTCCAGGAGCAATTGGCAATCACGGTTGCATGAAACGATTTATGAGTCGAATACCGCGGCTGGGAAAGCGTTTGATATCTCCCTTTTAATTTTAATACTCGGGAGCATTATTGTTGTTATGCTGGATAGTGTAGATGCTTTTCATAGGAAATACGGCGAAACATTTTATGCGATTGAATGGATCTTCACCGGTTTATTTACGCTGGAATATTTTCTTCGCCTTATTTGTATCCGGCAGCCGCTTAAATATGTTTTTAGTTTCCTCGGAATGATCGACCTGCTGGCCATTATCCCGTCCTACCTCAGTATCTTCTTTGTCGGTGCACAGTCGCTACTTGTGCTACGCGCGCTGCGACTGCTACGCATTTTCCGGATCTTTAAGCTCACCCATTTCGTTTCAGAAATGCGTTTCCTCCGGGTCGCCATCTACAACAGTTTAAGGAAGATCAGCATCTTCATACTTTTTGTAATAACCGTCACCGTGATCATGGGCTCTATTATGTACCTGGTAGAAGATGCTGAAGATGGTTTTACAAGTATACCCCAAAGCATATATTGGGCTATCGTTACTATTACAACGGTTGGATACGGCGATATATCACCTGCCACCGCCCTGGGGAAATTTATTGCAAGCATGATCATGTTGCTCGGGTACGGCATTATTGCTGTGCCCACAGGCATCGTAACAACGGAATTAGCCCTGGCAGCAAAAACCCGCACGCATGGCCAGGAAACCTGTCCCAGTTGCGGAAGGGAAGGTCATGATGAAGATGCAGATTTCTGTAAATACTGCGGTACAAAGCTTTAAGATCAATCGTGGTAATCATCATTTTCTTTGGTGCATTGATTTAGTAGCCACTAAGACACAAAGGCAGAAAGGGACACGAAGTACAAGCTTTGTATCCCTTTCTGCCTTAGCGCCTTAGTGGCAAAAAAAACCCGGATACTGATCCGGGCTTTTCGTTAAAACGATTATACATATTTCGTAACGCCAGGCACGGCTACCGGATAATAACCATCGTCGTTAGGAAGTACCGGTGGTTTTGCATCCCAGTCGTATACTTTCGGATGCAGGTCAAGACCGGAATTGATCGCTTTATCCCACTCAACAATCTGGCCACTGTAGGTCGCCATACGGCCGAGGATAGACGTCATGGTGCTCTTTGCGCCGTTTTCCGTATCATCAAATTTGTATTCGCCTTTTGCTATAGCAGCAAACAATTCATCGTGTTCAACCTGGTAAGGCTGGTTTTCTAATTTCTTATCAAACTGGTAAAGCACCTTGCCTTTATGGTCTACAATATTGGCAGCACCGGTTTGGATTTTTCCTTTTGTGCCAATCAGTAATTCGTCAACCCGGCTCATAGTGCCTGGTATATGACGGCACTGGCTGTTTAAAACAGAGCCATCAGCATAAGTGAATTCCACGAAGTGATGGTCGAAGATTTCTCCATGATCTTTTCCTTTTCTAACCTGTCTTCCACCCATACCCTGTGCTTTAACGGGGTAGCCTCCCTTAAACCAGTTGATCACATCGAGGTTGTGTATGTGCTGTTCAGTGATATGATCACCGCAAAGCCATACAAAATAATACCAGTTACGCATCTGGTATTCCATCTCAGTCTGGGCATATTTGCGTGGACGTACCCAAACGCCGTCGTTATTCCACCAGGCTTGTGCAGAAGTGATATCACCTATCTTGTCTTTCTGTTTGAACAGCTCGCGGTAGGAAGCCTGGTAATGGCGTTGTAATCCCACAACCACATTTAATTTTTTTTGTCTTGCTATCTCAGCATTGGCCAGCACTTTCTGGATACCTGCGGGGTCTGTTGCCACAGGTTTTTCCATAAATATGTGCTTGTTCTGCTTAACCGCTTCTTCGAAATGAATCGGGCGGAAACCCGGAGGTGTAGCTAAGATGACAACGTCCGCAAGCGGGATCGCCTTAAGGTAGCCATCGAACCCGGTAAATTTATTTTCCTCGGGAACCTGCACCCTGTCTTTTATACTGGTGCGGGCAGACGCATTTGGATTTGCCGAAGCAGGTGCCTCCCTTGTAAGCGTAGCATAAGCCCTGTCGAGGTTATCGCGGAAAGCATCAGCCATCGCAACCAACTTCACATTCTGTTTGGTAGATAATGCCTGCATCGCAGCACCGGTTCCGCGGCCACCGCAGCCTACCAGCGCAACCTTTATGGTATCGTCAGCTCCCGAAAAATAATTTGCTTTTGACAAAAGTGGAGCAGCTAGTAATCCGCCTGCGAGTAGTGAGCTTTGTTTCACAAAGTCCCGGCGGGTGGTAGAGTTTTTGGAAGCGTCGTTGTTCATGATTTGTATTTAAAAGTGATAGTTATTGACCAAGATGTTTTTTATAAAAATCTTCCGCTTCCTGGGCAGAAGGTTGTTTGGCGGGTCTTAAAATTCTGAAGCCTACATTCGGTGCGTCGGTTAACCACCACCTGCTCTGCGGCAGCTGCGGGTCTCTCTTATTCCACTCAAGATCGGAAGCAAGGCGGCTTGCCGGGCGTAAGGCAGCAGCGTCATCCCAGTAGCTACCTCCTTTCAATACTTTCGGATAAATTTCAAGCGATACCGTAGGCGCAGGGTCGGTGCTGTTATCAGCGATCTTTTCAAATGCTTTAGGGTCGTATTGGTCGAGTGTCCATTCTGCAAGGTTACCGAGCATATCATATAGTCCCCACGGGTTTGGCTGTTTGGTACCGGTCTTCTGGTATTTCCCGTCGCTATTGTCCTTAAACCATGCGTATTTATCAAGTTCTTTAGGATCATCCCCGAAGAAGTAGGTGGTAGTGGTACCTGCCCTGCAAGCGTATTCCCATTCTGCTTCCGAGGGAAGCCTGTAGAAGACACCGGTTTTTTTATACAACCACCTGCAATACATTAACGCGGTAAGCTGCTGCATGCTGTTAGCAGGGTACCCTCCTTCCTTTCCCATTCCCCACGTCAGGTCGATATACTGTGCACTCGGCCGGGTTACTGCATCCACTTCCGAATTGAGCGCGGTAGCTTCATCTTTATAGAACACATCGAATTCATCCCTCGTTACCTCCATTGCCGACATCCAGAAAGGCGAAATGGTTATTTTTTTCTGAGGTCCCTCATCAGGCCGGCGGTTCCTTTCATTGTTGCTGCTTCCAAGGGTAAAACTGCCTCCGGGAATGGCAACCATCTTCGTTTTGTATGCTGAGCCCGGAATATCCTGTTCGTAATTTGTGAAGTTTGCAGGGCTGGATTGACCATTTGAAAAATATCCTATCAATATGGCGGTAGAAATCGTCAGTAATTTTCTCAAAAGCAATTTTTTTGCAGGACGACAAGTTATGAAATTATTGTTTATGAACCACTTTCAACAGCAAAAAACCGCCGAAAGCGCAGCAGGTTTAACGATGATTTTATAAGAAAAATGGTTGTCTTGCCTCACCCAAAAACTGAATTATCTCCACGCTCATACATGTTGATTTATTTTAAGAATTTATTGAACGCATTTTCCAAAATGAATCAATAATCCTAATATCCTCCTAATCCCCCTAATCCAGGTCCCTTATTCCCAGTACTTATCAAAACCATCAGTTTTCTCAACCTGCACTTGGCCGTTTACCATGTAAGCCACAAGCATTTCTGCCTTCATTTTGTTAACTAATTTCTTTCCTTGTTCAACAGTTAATATAGAACAGGCAGTGGCGAGCCAATCTGCCGTAGTTGCATCATTTGCAATAACCGTTACATTTTTTCTTTCTGTTATTCCGTAACCTGTACGCGGATCTATGATGTGCGAGTATCGCTTCCCGTTATTTTCAATATACTGGTAAATATCTCCCGAGGTTGACACAGCCATATTGACGACCCTGATCTTTTTATCATGAATAGCGGTGGCATCTTCAGGCAGGTTTACACCAAGCACCCAACTGCTCCTCCCGGGTGGCGCCTCCCCTGTTGCAATGTCGCCGCTCACATCCACGAGCACTGATTTAATGCCCGCCCCCTGGATATAATTCAGCACCTGGGTTGCAATATATCCCTGCGCAATCCCACCAAGGTCAAGCCGCATCCCTCGTTTTTTGAGTTTAACCGTTTTCCTGCGGTTATTTATTTTGACATACTGGAATCCCACCAGTTTTTTTCTTTCCTCCACATCGGTCGAAGGGGGAAATATTTTTTTCTTTCTTGAAACGCGCCACAGATCAGAAAGCGGACCAATGGTGATATCGAACGCATGATGAGAATGGTGATAAGCTTCCCTGGCGCGATTTAATATATCCAGCATCGCAACGGATACGTTGTTCTTTCTGCCGCTGCCAGCGCTTGCAGATAAGCGGCTTAGTTCACTGCTTTCTATGTAATCGCTATAAATATTAACGAAGGAATCAACCAGGCTGAGCGCATCATCCGAAACCTTTTTCGCATAGGCGCTATCATGGTGATATAATATGATAGTGAATGGCGAACCCATTTTTGATGTAGTAAAAACAAATCGTTTATCCTGTGCAAATGATGAGATGGTAAAAGATGAAAGCAGGAAAGCGCAGAGAAGGTAGCGGTACAAATTTTTGGTATTTAGAAATTATCGTCGTTAAATTTAGCACACTAAAAATCAAATATGCAACGTAGAAAGTTTCTGGAACATTCACTGCTTGCCAGTGCTTCTTTATTATCTGCCGGGTCAGTACTTGGAAAAAATCCTCCTGCAATACTAAGGAAAGCTATGGCAGAGAAGCCGTTTAGGCTGAATTACGCATTTCATGATGGCATGTTCCGGAATCACGCGGGTGCGGATTTTATAGATCAGATCAAGTTTGGATATGACATGGGTTTCCGCTCTATAGAAGACAATGGTTTAACCGGTAGAACCCCCGAGATGCAAACTAAAATAGGCGAAACCCTCGCCAAGCTGGGGATGACGATCGGGGTTTTTGTTTTAAATAAAGGAGGAAATGGTGCCAATACACTTGCGGCGGGTAAACAGGAGTTTGTAGATATTTTCCTAAACGGCTGCAGGCAGGCTGTGGAAGTTGCTAAACGCGTCAACGGTAAGCTCACCACGGTAGTACCCGGTGATTATGAAAGAAATCTTCCTATAGGTATACAAACAGGTAATGTAATTGAAGCATTAAGAAAAGGCGCTGAAATTCTGGAACCGCATGGTATTGTTATGGTACTGGAACCATTAAGCGATACGCCTAACCTGTTTCTGCGTTACTCTGATCAAACCTATATGATCTGTAAAGCGGTTAACAGCCCGAGCTGCAAAATCCTTTTTGACATGTATCATATGCAAAAGAATGAAGGAAACGTGATCACGAATATAGACAGGGCGTGGAATGAAATAGGCTATTTCCAGATCGGTGATAATCCTGGCCGTAAAGAACCTACTACAGGGGAAATGAACTATAAGAATATCTTCAAACACATATACTCGAAAGGGTATAAAGGAATTTTTGGTATGGAACATGGAAATTCAATGCCAGGAAAAGAAGGGGAGCTCGCTTTAATTAAAGCGTATCGCGAGAGTGATAATTTCATGTAATATAGATGCAGTTCAGTTGTTTGAGGCGGGTGACGTTGATAAGTTGAAAAAATAATGGGATATAGTCAGAGAGTATAGAGAACATAGTGGTGATTAGTCAGAGACTAAGCACAGCTACGGAGTATAGTCGAACTTACCAGCCCCCCAGCACCCAGCGGTAGTTAGAGACTAACGATAGCGATCAGGTTATAGTCAGAGACTAAGCACAGCTACGGAATATAGTCGTACTTACCCAGCACCCAGCCCCCCAGCACCCAGCGGTAGTTAGAGACTAAGCATAGCGATCAGGTTATAGTCAGAGACTATAGAGAACATAATGGTACTTAGTCGGAGACTAAGCACAGCGATTACGACATATAGGTTACAGCCAGAGACCGGGGTCCGCTAGGGAAGTTTGAAGGCCTGCCTTGCTAGTAATTTCCATCCTCCCTTTTCCTTTTGCCATACCAGAAGCACACCCAGGTGTGGGTTTCCCGGGACGCCGTTATCTTTTGTTGTAGCGGTGAGGTTGTGGCGAACCAGTGCTGTTTTGCCAACAACTTTTACTGTTTGATTGGTAAGATCTATGGTAATAAAATCTGAGGCTCCGCTTACCAGGGCCTGAACGAAGGCTGCTTTATCTTCTATCTTCCCGCCTGAATGTCCGTAGCTCAGATCGGCTGCAGTGATATTTTCAAGTTGCTGCTTGTCTCCATCTATCATAGCCTTCTTTAATGTTTCCACCGCGTCGCTAACCTGCTTTTCCGCTTTTGTCTGGGCCATACCGGCTAAAGAAAACAAGGATAAAAAAGTAAATACAAAAATTTTTCTCATATAACGCTGATGTTTAAGTTATCTCTGCCATGGTTGACAGACCTACAATGTTACAGGATTAGTTTCATAATTGATCTCCTGGGCCGCTGCTTCCTGTTTGATTTCCGGCGATGGTATTCTGAGTACCCTTCCCGTCCAATTGCGGATTTCAGCACACAGCCGTGCATCGCTGCCAAGTGATTTATCATAGGAAGGGATCATTTTTTTTAACTTGTTGCTCCAGCTTTCAGAGGCAATACGGTCGGGAAAGCAGCGCTTCAATATGGTAATCATGATAGAAACCGCAGTGGAAGCCCCTGGCGAGGCGCCGAGCAGTGCAGCAATAGTACCATCACCTGCGCTCACTACTTCAGTGCCAAATTCAAGGATGCCGCCTTCTTCTTCGTCTTTCTTGATTACCTGTACACGCTGGCCCGCTATCTCCAGTTCCCAGTCTACCATCTTTGCTTCAGGAAAATATTCTTTTAGTGCTTCCATGCGGCCCTCAGGGGTTAGCCTTACCTGCTCAATGAGGTATTTTGTAAGGGGTAGGTTATGGAGGCCTGCGGCAAGCATTGGTTTAATATTGCCCATTCTGATCGATTTGGGCAGATCCATAACCGATCCATGCTTCAGAAATTTTGTTGTGAAGCCAGCATAAGGGCCGAAGAGCAGTTCCTGCTTTCCCTTAATCCAACGTGTGTCAAGGTGAGGAACCGACATAGGCGGCGACCCTACAGCCGCTGTACCATATACCTTGGCGTTATGCCGCCTGATAACTTCCTGGTTGGTGCACCTTAGCCACTGGCCGCTGACCGGAAAACCGCCGTATCCCTTTCCTTCAGGTATGCCGGACTTCAGTAGTAACGGCAATGAGCCACCGCCGGCGCCGATAAAAATAAAACGGGTCTTTACTTTCCTTCGCTTGCCGGTTGAAGCATCTTTCATTTTCAATATCCATGCGCCATCATCCGTTTTTTCGATATTCTTTACCTCATGGTTAAAATGAAGGTTCAGGTTTTTTCTTTCTTTCAGACAGTTGAACATACATCTTGTGAGTGACCCAAAGTTAACATCGGTGCCTATATCCATTTTAGTAGCGGCCACTGGTATCTCAGTGTCCCTCCCTTCCATGATAACAGGTATCCATGAAGTAATTTCTTCCCTGTCGGTACTGAACTGCATTTCTTTGAACAGGTGGCACTCCTGCAAGGCATTATACCTGTTACGCAGAAAGCTTACATTTTTCTCACCCCATACAAAGCTGATATGTGGTATGCGTCTGATAAAGGATGAGGGTGGTTTGACGATGTTATTTTCTACCAGGTAAGACCAGAATTGCTTAGACTCTTCGAAAGACTCGGCTATCCGCACTGCCTTACTGGTGTCAATAGAGCCATCTTCTTTTTCCGGTGTATAATTTAATTCGCAGAATGCTGAATGGCCGGTGCCTGCATTGTTCCAGGCGTCGGAGCTCTCCGCCGCAGCAACATCCAGCCGTTCGAAAATGTCTATCGAAATTTCAGGTTCCAGTTCCTTCAGCAACATGGCAAGCGTTGCGCTCATAATACCAGCGCCGATTAAGACAACATCGGGTTCATCAACTGTTGAACGTTTAAGGCTACTCATCGCGATGATTTTTTTTAACTAAATTAAAATAGTGTGCCATCGCAATCAGCAACAGCTTTACCCTTTTTAGGGAATTTTTTTTATCAGGAAGATTCGATATCTTTTAAAATTCTTTTTCTTTTAACCAAAGTTCTTGTAATGGAGAATCAAAAACGTTGCTTTGTAGTAATGGGTTTTGGCATCAAAACCGATTTCGCCACAGGACGTAAACTTGATCTTAACAAGTCGTACCGCCTCCTGATAAAACCCGTCGTAGAACAAAAGGGACTGGTATGTATCCGTGCTGATGAGATCATGCATTCAGGTGTTATTGATGTTCCGATGTACCATGAATTATTAAAGGCGGATGTGGTTGTTGCGGATCTTTCTACTGCGAATGTCAACGCATTCTATGAACTTGGAATCCGGCACGCGCTGCGACCAAGAACTACCATTGTCATTTCAGAAGATAAACTCACGTATCCTTTCGACCTTAACCATATTAAAATCACCCCCTATACCCATCTTGGCGATGCAATCGACTTCGATGAAGTGGAAAGATTCAGGAAAGTACTGGCAAACACCCTGGATACTGTATTAAATGAAGAGAAGCCTGACAGCCCGGTATACACTTATCTTAACGACCTTATTCCACCGTCGCTCCAGGAATCAGTAACAAAAGCTACAGAAGACCTCGGCCATGCCATTGACGACGTGATTGAAAATGCAGATAAGCTCGAAAAAAAACAGGCAGCTGCAAATAACGATGACAATCCCACTCTTGCTTTACTTACCGAACAAGCGGAAGATGCCATTTTCCAGAAAGATTTTCTGCAGGCAAAAACACTTTTTAGTTCTGCCCTTTATTTCGGCAATAAGCGGACGGAAAATAAAACGATAGTAAACAATCCTTACCTCATACAGCGGCTTGCATTTAGTACTTACAAAGCAAAATTTCCCGATGAAATAACTGCGTTGAAGGAGGCGATCCAGTTACTTGATAAACTGGATCTCGACCACACCAATGACCCGGAGACGGTTTCACTCGCCGGCGCTATAGAAAAAAATCTTTACGAAAACGGCGAGGGAGACAAGCATCTCGAAAAAGCACTTGAATTTTTTCATCGTGCTTTTTACCTGTTACACAACCGGTATAATGGGATCAACCTGGCGTTTCTTTTAAATTGCAAAGCGTCGTCCGACCTGAATAACACTGAAGAAGACATCATAGCGGACCTTGTTTATGCAAACAGAACAAGGCGGGAGGTGCTGGGTATTTGCGAGAAAGACCTGCAGCAGCTTGCAGAAAGAAGTAGCAAAGGAAATATTAATGAAAGCAGGCTGATTGTTACAAACAATGAAACCTCCGATGCAGACCGCAAATTCTGGATCCAGGTAAATAAGGCCGAAGCGCTGTATGGGCTCGGGATGTTTAAAGAATTTGAAAAAACCTACCAGGAAGCAAAGCTTCTTGATCACGCCCCCTGGATGCTGAAATCTTTTGAAGGCCAGCTACAGCAGCTTGACAAGCTTATGCGAAAACACGGGTCCCTCATCAACCCCGTGTGGGAAAAGGAATCCACCGCATTTGCGGAAAAGCCGTCGGAGCTGCTTGTGGACCGGGGATCGTTGATCGTTGACCGTTGATCGTTGATCGTTGACCGTTGATCGTTGACCGTTGACCGTTGACCGATTAGTGGTGGTTAACAGTAAACAGAAGACATCACTCATCATTCATCACTCATCACTAGCCCTCAAAGGTCAACGATCAACGGTCAACGGTCAACGATCAACGCTATTCCGTCCTCCTACTCAATCCCATTCTTCATTATAAAACCTAAACTCATGTCCTTACTGGAACGTTTGCAAACTGAAGGTCCAAAAAGAATTCTTGCATTAGACGGGGGCGGCATCCGGGGTGCGCTTACACTCGGCTATCTCCAGGGTATCGAAGATATCCTGCGAAAGCAGCATGACAACGACCCCGACTTCCGGCTTTCCGATTACTTCGACCTCATCGGTGGTACCAGCACTGGTTCTATCATTGCCTCCTGCCTGGCAATAGGAATGAAGGTAGAAGACATTAAGAAAATGTATTTCGAACTCGGAGGCAGGATCTTCGGTAAAAAATATAACTGGTGGAATGTCTTCCAGCTTAAGGAGTTAATAAAAGCAAGGTATGACGCTTCTCCACTCGAAGAAGAATTAAGAAAAGTTTTCCGCGATCCGGCTAGCGGGCAGGAAATTAACCTGGCCAGCGAAAAAATACTCACCGGTCTTTGTATCGTAGCCAAAAGGGCAGACACCAACAGCGTATGGCCAATTATAAATCACCCGAAGGGAAAATTCTTCAACTCTGATGTCGGGAAAAACAGCGAAATACTTTTATGGAAGGCGGTTCGCGCCAGTGCTGCTGCGCCTACTTATTTTATACCGCAGGTAATTGAAGTGGGGGGTGGACTGCCATCTGCCGCATTTGTTGATGGTGGATTAAGCATGGCTAACAATCCTGCGCTGCAACTGCTCATGGTAGCATCCTTAAAGGGATTTCCATTTCGCTGGAAGCTCGGCGCGGATAACATTTTACTCGTTTCTGTCGGAACAGGAATGGGTAGGCTCGAAAAACTTCCTGCAGATGTTCTGGATAATCACCTGTTGAACTGGGCGCAGGAAATTCCGGATATGCTGATGCAGGATGCCAGCTGGCATAACCAGATCATCCTTCAATGGCTGTCCAGTTCCCCTACGCGCTGGGAAATTGACAGCGAGATTGGTACAATGGAAGGTGACCTGCTTGTTGCCGACACCAGCAGCAAGGGATTACTGTCTTATTTGAGATATAACATGTGGCTGGATGAAGCCAACCTTGAAAAGTTGATGAAGAAACCATACAACAAAAAACAGGTAGCCGGGCTTGTGGAAATGAGCAATGCGGAAAGCCGGTTCGAGTTATATGATATAGGCAGGGAAGCAGCAAAGAATGATGTGAGCGCTGACCATTTTCCGGATAATTTCCGGGTTAAGGAAACAGCAAATCCAGTTATTGCATAAGCTTTTGCAACTAAGCCAGGAAGACAGGAAGCAACACGAAGCATTTACTTTGTGTTCCTTCCTGTCTATATGACTTAGTGGCAATTTATTTCGCGACCACGATCTTTTCGGTATAGCTTTCCTGCCCGATTATCACTTTCACGATATAAATGCCAGGCGTGCACCCTGACAAGTTATTTAATGTGATTACTGTATTCCCTTTGTTTACTGTGGCGTCGAACGCATGCATCAGTGAACCGGACATACTGTAAATTGCCGTTTTTGCGGTGGCATTTTCAGAAGAAGAAATTACCAGGTCAACCGGGTTGCTACTTAAACCAGAAACGAGCCGTATCCCGTTTTTTCCGGTGTGCGGATTCATTGCGATCACTTTACTGTACTCGCTATTGCCGTTAATATCGGTTATCCTCAAACGGTAGTAGATCGTACTGTTATCCTGGTCAATATTATCCGTGTATGCATACAGTGTGGTTTGCGCATCTGTGTTTCCAGGATAAATCTTTCCTAGCGTTATGAATTTCCCGCTGCCATAGCTTTTCTGCACTTCAAAGTAACTCACTCCTTTGCTGTTGGAAGCTGACCAGTTGAGTTTAGAATAATTGCCATTGAAAGTTCCGGTGAACCGTGTAATATCTGTTTTTAGCACGGCGCAGTTCACATCCTGCTGAACTACAACAGTATCTTTTGCATAAGAAGTTCCGCAACTGTCCATCAGTTCCTGTGTTACTACGTAACTTCCTGGCATATTTACATCGATACTCGGGCCGATGCTGGAACTAACGATGTTTCCGTCTGGTGTTGTCCATGTATAAAGACTGGTAGGAAGGGGATTGTTAACACTGATTGTGCTAAAGCCAGTAGTACCGCAGAAAATCGGAATCGTTGCTGCGGCATTTGCCCTTGGCGCCCTGAAAAAATCAAAGGGGCCTACAAAATCTTTCAATTCGGCATTAAAAGAAGTGGAAGACCTTGATTTCACCAGGATTCTCCTGAAAGGCATGGAACAGGGATCACCGCTGAGGGAAAGATGGTCGAGCCCGAGTTTACTCAGGTTAACTGAAAATTCCATGAACTGCCTTGCAGTATAATTAGCTACCACTGTGTTATTCTGCAGCACCAGGCTGAAAGGCCCTGCCCATGTATTATTTCCGCATTGCATGCCGGAATAAAAATCACCCGGGGTTTTCGGAAGAATGTTCGCGTAGCCAAAGCCGGAGCCGCCGGAAGCTGCTTCAAAAGCGCCTCCCCAGTTAAAGCTTGCAGGTGTGACAGACAGCATACTACTATGTACCCAGATCCTTGCCTCAAGCAAACTGAGGGAACTACTGCTGTATTCCGCAGTGAAAATAACATCACCTGGTCTTACTATGTTGCCAGACACATCAAATAACCAGGCGGTGTGCCCGGCATCAGGGCCATACCCGGAAAAGCTTAATGTTGACCTGTTATAAGTGATGTCCGTCTGGTACATCTCAAAATCGAAATAACGATTCCCCGTTGTGGCATCCATCGAAACACCGCCGAATAACCATAGAGGATCACTTAAATTCGGTCCATCCCGGCGGGCATGCATGAACATATCGAGGATGTCATTTTTATCGGGTATGCCCTGGGATATCGGTGTAACCCAGGTGCCGGGGTGTTGGGCGTTTTTATTACTTCCCGACGCAAATACCGTTGAATCATCTCCGTGATGATCCCTTATGAAAATAGCATCTACCAGCAGCCTGTTGTTTACTACCGACAATTGAGGATACCTCATCCCCCTGAAAAAGGGATACATCCTGAAATTGGGGTTGGCGTTGTACTGGTTTAAAAGAAAGGTGGCGCCTGTGGTATCAATCACGAAATCGCCCGGACCAGTATTATTCCGAAACCAGTCATCGTTTCCTGCCTGTATAAACCCGTCGAAAAAATTTGCTCTGAGGTCTGCGTCAACACCAAAGTTTGCATTGATCATTGGACTGGTAATCTGTGCGCTCGCATTAGTGAAAGCAGCGCAGGCAGAAAACAGGCAAAGGGCGAATTTTTTCATGGGCAGGAGTTTGGAAGGTGAGTGACCGCTTTTAATGTACTATCCGTTTCTTACAATTCTAACCATATCAACTTCGGAAGTCACCTCGCTACCATCATTCATTACTGCGGTGATTTTATAATACCAGTAACCGGGATATATTTCATTAGTATCGAGGTATCTATTCTGCTCATTTGTTGCTTCTATCACATCTATCGTCTCGAAGTACACGCCATCCCAGGAGCGTTCGATGATAAAGCTGCTTATTCCTTCGATATCAGAGACAGTCCATTGGATCGCTACCCCATTCTGCTGGCGATGAACATTAAATCTTTTAAAGACATCTGATGTATTTGCAGATATTTCAACAGCTTGCTCTCCCATTTCCTGCGGCAGAGGTGCAGCTTTAACGGAGGTGGATAAAACCGATGCAGTAAGGAGAAAGGATATAAGTGTTTTCATATTGGGTTGGGTTTTGATGCAAAGTATAGACAAACGTTTACGGAAAAAAGGGGTTTCTACTTAGTAATTTACGCAGGCGCGCATGATGCAAGGTGCGAATATTGAACGGCAGTGAATTAGGTTGGATATTATTTTTGTATCAGGCATATCATTTGTTCTGTAAATAGGAAATTTCATACAATGAATAACCACCACGAATGCGACGAGGAATTTTATATTCCTTATAACGCCCAGGATACACTTGTCAGTGTGACTTGTGAAGGGAATGATGTTCACTTTTACGTACACCTTCCAGACCGTCAGGTGAAACTTGTACATGATGTGGACGAAGAAGGACGTGATTACTGGATTGAAGATCCGGCTGGTGAAACAAGGCTTGCGATGAAGCTTGGGGAACTGATTGAGTATGCGTCCTTAGCTGCTTATGAGCAAGTGTGAAGGTTTTACCGCATTCTGGTTATTCTATGGAAGAAATTACTCAATAACTTCAGTTCTTTTTATATTAGTTGTCTTATCTTTTCTATTTATCTACCAGTTTTCAACAGTCACGTTAAACGGTTGATCTCATACCTACATTGCTGATCGCCATGAAGGCATTGTTACTAATTGATATTCAGAACGATTTCCTTCCCGGCGGCGCACTGGCAGTTCCTGAAGGTGACCAGATTATTCCGCTGTTAAATCAACTGCAGCAGCAATTTGAATTGGTAATTGCTACGCAGGACTGGCATCCTGCCAATCACAAAAGTTTTGCATCTTCACATAATAATAAAAGCGCTTTCGATGTCATTCAATGGATGGGTCATGAACAGGTGTTATGGCCGGATCACTGCATACAGGGTGAACCCGGTGCAGCGTTCGCTCCCTGGCTTGAAATGAACCGCGTGGCAGCAGTGTTCAGGAAAGGTATGAACATGGAAATTGACAGCTACAGTGGCTTTTACGACAATGGCCATCTTAAATCAACAGGACTTTCCAGTTATCTTAGGGGCCTGAATGTTTCAGACGTATATATCAGCGGCCTGGCGGGTGATTATTGCGTTTATTTTACTGCGAAGGATGCTTTAGCTGAAGGATTTCGCGTGCATATTATCGAAGATGCGACCCGTTCAATAACAAAAGAAGGATTTGAAAAAGCAAAGCTCGAAATTGAACGGTTGGGCGGTAAAGTTATCAATAGTATAAACCTCTGATAATCTGCGGAAGGAAATTTTTACATCCAGCTTTTCTTGCTTCATAACAATCGCCGATAAATGAAATTATCTCAAACAATAGCTGAAAGAAATAAATCAGCGATGGAAGCTGAATCACAGGATGACTTCGGCCAGGCAATTGCGCTTTATGAACAAAATATTAAAGAGCCCGTAGCCGACCCCTTCGCATATGAGCGGCTGATGATCCTCTACCGCAAACAGAAAGCATATAAAGATGAATTAAGAGTGATTAAGAAAGGTATACAGGTGTTTAAGGAGCAGACAAAGCAAGTACTACAGAACAATATAGCGAGGAAAAAAAATAAATCAGAAGTGGAGAAATTAAGTAATGCATTTATGAAGGGTGCCGGGCTGATAGACAGAAAAGGAAACGAAACACATATTCCTGAGCCAATTAATAAATGGATGAAGCGGCAGGTAGTTGTGGAAAAGAAAATTAAGGGGAAGTAATATGGAGATGCTAACGTCATTTAAATTAAAAAATAAACCTCCTGCAATTAAGCAAGAGGTTTTTTTGTTCGGACGGTTTAAGGGTTAACGAAAGACTTATTGATGTTACAGGTCTGTATGCCTGATGACTGAAAATTTTCCGCTGCTTACGGTTACTTTTGCGCCGTTATCTCTTACAAAACTTCCCTGGAAAGTTCCTTCAACCAAACCACCCACTGCATCGTAGCGTGTTATGGTGATCTGCGGCGCCGTACCTTCAATGCCAAAGCCTGACATATAGTTAGTAACGGTTGTTCCTGATTTCATCTGAACGAGAATGCCTGTATCATCACTTACAGAAACAGCACCGGTTGACTTACCTGAAAACGCTAACGTGAATCGGATATTGTCGGTTACATCGAAGACCGACACATAAGTTAAATTGGCCGAGCTGGTGTAAATAGAGGTGGATTGAGGATAGCCCCTGAGGTTGATTGTTTTAAGTGCGCTACTGTATCCATCGCCGCTAATAACAAAGCTGTTCTCCCGAGGCTCCGGACCGCTGCAAAAGTCTATTGTGCCGAGGTCTACCACGGAACCTGCAATGTTTGACGTGGTGATTGTTTTCGTGATCGTGCCTTTTTCTGTAGACATTTTTACTTCAATCGTTTTGTTTAAATCCACCGCGATACTAAAGCTGCCGTCAGCGCCTGGTATATCGTATTCGATTTTGGTACCCGCTGCAGCGTCCGGCCAGGTGGCGCTCACCTGCCCGGAACTTAAAGGCTGATTTCCGCAAACCACTTTTCCAATGATGTATGCGCCATTGATATTGCTTAGATCGATCACGCCGAGATCAAGCGTGGCACCAGCGGCAGGCGTTTCTATTGATTTTATGAGAGAAATTCCGCCTTCGGTTCTGGCCGTTAATGTGAGTGTTGTATTCGGAGGGAATCCTTTCAGTTGGAAATTACTTTCCGGTTCTGAGATGTAACGTTGACCGCCGAACGCAGATTCAAATACCAGGTATTGAAGCCTGTCTAAAGACTTGAGTTTGAAAGAAGCTTTAATAGTGGAAAGACAGGGAAATATCTGGAGCTTTCCCACATCGTATACCTGCCCTGGCGAAAGCGGTGGAACGATGACAATGAGTTTACCCTTACCCTGTTCGCCAGGCAGCAGCGGTGCAATATAAAGGGGGTCGTATACAACCACGGTTAACGATATGTTGGCAGGAACACGCTGACGGAACTTGCCATCCGACTCGTCGGAATCTGTAGTGCTTCCAACATCTTCGCCTACCTGTCCGAATTCAATATGACCCCAGGTAGGATCACCGTTACAATCGACCAGCGTGCCGATTATAGTTGCCGCGTCTTGCGGTGCGTCACAATTCCAGTCAGTAAAATGCCTGACCGTTCCAATATATTTGTCTCCCTGTTTGGCAGCCGTTCCTTCTTCAATCCAAATACCTTTCTCTTCATTAAAATACCAAAGCGGGATCGTGGATGGAGCGGTAGCAAGTTGCTTATCGGGGATGTCCATAACTATTGTAGCGGATTTGCCTGGCGCCACCTGCAGGTCTTCACCACTATTTCCTGTTAGCTTTACTCTTAAGATACCATACGAATAAAGAATACTTGTGCTTTCATCTGTTCTTTGCGCAAGCATGTCGCCACCAGGTACAAGCATTCCGAAGTCAGGCTTTGAAGGATCCAGGTAGCGTACGCACATATTCACCGCACCTGCGTAAGGATCACCAGACGCATCTACAAGCGCGTTTGCAGGCAACTGAACCTCGGATCCGTTCGCCAGTGCAGCCTTACCGCCAGCTGCCGCACTAATGATATGCGTAGTTGTTTTACTCATCATTACGAGGCGCATCTGCGTGTTGCCTTTTACTGCTGGCGTTTCAGCCCTCGTCGCTTCAAAATAACCATCCTTCTCCGCCAGCACTACACAACGGTTGCCAGGCACGCTGATATTTATGAATTCGTATGTGCCTGCCTGTGACGTGGTGCCTGATTCACCATGTGCTGAGATGTTTACTCCATTCAACGCATGCCCGTTCTCGTCAACCACCTGCACAATTAAAGTAGTAGTAATATCTGCTGCTGGCTTTAACGGGTCTTCTCCCGTATTTGGATTCCCACCTCCGGGTGAATGATCTTTTTTACAGCTGCCTGAAACCAGGCAGAATGCAAAGAGCAAAAAATACACAACGAAACGGCGGGTAGAATGCATCGGGTAAATGGTGAACATAACAAATGAATAAAAGATGAATAAATGTTGGCGGGAAGGATATTGAATGGTGAGTCAAAGCTAGAGGCAGAATGTTGTTCAGGCAATAGAACGAAAGTTAGGAGTGCGATTTAGGATTTATGATTTATGATTTATGATTTGTGACTACTCAGGAGTCATGTTGGTTATCGTGCGGTAGTTATAAATTTATTTAGCATGTTCGATTATAATAAACTCATCAATTATAAATCATAAATCATAAATCATAAATCATAAATCCTAAATCCTCCCGTGGAGTTTGTTCAGCGCTTCGGTGCGGTTTTGAACGTGGAGTTTTTCGTAGATCTTATGTATATGCTGCCGGACTGTGCCCGTGGTGATGGCGAGCTGGGAGGCGATTTCTTTGTAGAATAGCCCTTTAGAAAGCAGGTCAAGAATTTCGTGTTCGCGAGGAGATAATTTGAAATCAGGCGACGCTGTTTTTTGGATAACGGGAGTTCTTTCCTGGAATGAACTGATTACTTTCCGCGCTATCCCTGTACTCATCGGAGCGCCGCCTTCATGTAATTCTTTTAAGGCATTGATGATCCGGTCGGGAGGCGTTTTTTTTAGCAGGTATCCGCTTGCTCCTGCGGTAAGTGCCTCAAACACCTGTTCGCTGTCTTCATAAACCGTGAACATGATAAACTGCATGTCGGGAAATTGAGGCTTAAGTCTTCTTATGCATTCTATACCACTCATGCCCGGCAGATTGATATCCATGATCACCAGATGAGGCTGTTGCATTGAAAGGCCGGTTAAAGCATCTTCTGCATTGCGGTAAGTAGAAATGCAGGTAAACTCTGTCGTCTGGTTGATCAGGAAGCGCATGCCTTCGCGTATATCTTCCTGGTCTTCAATAATACTTACCTTGATTGCACTCATGAAACAAATATCGTAAACAAAAAAACTTAATAAATATAACAAAGGTTAGTATCAGGCCGCCTGCAACTGCACTTTCAGTTGAAGGGTGGTGCCTTTTTCAGAATGGAACTGTACTTCGCCATCAATCTGTTCAGCACGGTGCTGCATGTTGCGGAGGCCATTGCTAAATAACCTGACGTTGTTTACGTCCATTCCTTTACCGTCATCTGATATGGAAATAGTTAAGAAGCCGGTAAACCGCACATCTATAATTATCCGGCTTGCGTCGGCATGCTTGATGGCATTGTGTACAGCTTCTTTTACGATAAGGTAAATATTTCGTCTGTGCTTCTGAGATAGGTGGACTTCTGGTATCTCCCCAGCTATCCTGAATTCAAAATCCATCCCTGCGTTGTCGGCGGTTTCTGCCAGGTTTACCCGCATATATGCAAGCAGGTCCTGCAGGCTATCATATTTATCGTTAAGCATCCAGATAATTTCATTCATCTTTTCGATCAAACCACTGGCTGTATTTTTCAATTTATCAGCAACCTGCATGGTCTCGATGTCGCCGGCTGGTTTGTTAAGCGCATGGCTGAGGAAGAGAATAGAAGTGAGGCCTGAGCCCATATCGTCGTGCATTTCCTGGCTGATGCGCTGACGCTCCTGCAACTGGCCTTCAACCAAAGCCTTCAGCCTGATGTTCTCCTGTTCTCTTTTCATTGCTTCAAGCTCCTGCTGATCGAGTTGCATCTTCTGTCTGTAAAAACGGTAAATGAATAATACCAACAGTGATAATAAAATCAATCCACTTATCGAAACCAGCAACCAGTTTCTTTGCCTTGCCCCGGCTATTTTGCTTTTTTCAAGCTGCAGGTTTTTTTGAAGGATCTCAGTTTCCTTTTTATCCACCTGGTATTTTGTTTCCATTTCCTGTACGTTCTTCGCAAGCATTTCGTTCATCAACTGGTTGTCGATCTCGTCATATTTCGCTCTCATCCGCTGGCCTTCTTCAAGCCGTCCATCTGCGATGTATAAATCAGAGAGATGCATGTAGCCTTCTTTGATATTCTCTTTGAAGTCGTACTCAGTTGCAAGTTGTATGGCGGATTTAAACATTTCCTCAGCTTTTTTTAACTGCCGTTTAAAGTAGAACCCGACGCCTATACCAATCATCGCATTTACTTTTCCTTTCATGTCTGATATGGAATCTGCCATTGGCAGCGCCTGCTGAAACATAGGAATATATTTGTCAGGCAGTTCCTGCTTCATGTAAACAGTTCCAAGGCCAAGCAATGCGGACTGCTTATAATAAAGACTGGGAAGCAACTCTCCTGCTTTGTAAGTTCTTTGCATATACTTCAATGCTTCCTGCAGTTTGTTCTGCCGTATATACACCTGTCCGAGGTTATTTGCAGCCATTCCCTGTATATACATATCATTTGTTTTTTCGCCGATATCCAGAGAACGATTACCGGCATCGATGGCCTTATCGTATTGCTGAAGATCATCGTAGAGCACACAGAGGTTTGAATAAAATATGCCGAGGTTTTGCTGATCGCCGTCTTCCTCAAGCAAAGGCAATGCTTTCAGGTACCACTTCAGTGCGTTAGGCTTGTCATCTTTGTGTTGATACACTGCGCCCATGTTTGAATAAGCGGCGAGTAATTGCCTTTTAAGCCCGTGCTTCTTACTTAATTCCACGGCCTGCATATTGAGTTTTAGGGATTCATCAAACTTTCCCTGTACGTTGAGTACAGCGGTATAGTTTGAAATGTATTTGATGATACCCATTGGGTAATTCAATTTTTCACTAAGTGTTTTTGCCTGCTGGTAAAAATAGAGTGCAGAATCAGGTTGGTTCTCTTCGTATTGCTGACCAAGCGTAATGTATGTAAGCACTTTAGCAGTGTCTGATGGCATTTTACTTAACATGAAGCGGAGGCTATCCTTATTAAGGTTTACCGCTATCTGCGCCGTTGCAAAAAAAGAAAACGATAGCAGTAAAGCTGTAAGCATGACGTAATGGGAATATTTACATGACATACCTGGCATTGATGAATTTTTATTGATCAGTGAAATGGAGCGCCCGGGAGCATTATGATAGCATGTTAAGCGTAAAAGTCAAACATGGATTCATGGGAAAACGGATGCAGGAAGGAAAGGTTTAATGCGGAATTTAAGCAGTAAATATAAATATTCCAATCAACTCGTTGAAGCTGTTTAGGGAAGAAATTGAAACCAGTAAATGTTATTCCGGCGACATTTTTTGAACCATGTTCATTGTCAGAATGATACAAAAAATTAGCAATTGTTCTGTAAAGAAAGGAAGGAGCTGAATTCTATTTGTGATACCAAACCGTCGGTATTCCCGTTATATAGGCTATTGGATGCATCGAAAATCAGGATGTATTTTTCCAAATATTGATTAGCTACTGATTTAGAAGTGACTGTAAAAATTGTTTTAAATATTCAAGTTAATCCACCTAAAAACAAACGTGAAAACAGATGAAAAATCCAATTAACCTGTTAATGACCCTTACGGCAGCGGTATTAATTACCTTCACTGCGTGTAAGAAAACAAATGACAACGAGGCGCCATCAGATACGGCGACACATTCCGATGACCAGTCACAGTTTTCCAGTGAAATGGATGCAGTTGCAGAAGATGCAAACGACATCATCAACGAAAGTGCTTCATTTAATTTCCGCAGAAATTCTTCTGCTGTTTGCGATGCCACAATCGCGATTGATACAGCTGGTGATGTGAAGAAGATCACGGTTACTTACACCGGTGGTATTTGTGCTGCTAAAAACCGTACACGTACAGGCCAGGTAGTGTTATCGATGCCAAAGTCTAAAAGATGGAATGAAGCCGGCGCTCAACTTACCGTGGCATTAAAGAACCTGACGGTTACGCGTATTTCGGACAAAAAGAGTATCGTATTAAACGGGAACACTATTATAACCAACGTCAGCGGTGGCAATGTCATCAGGCTTTCCAGTTCAGGACCGATGCAACATAAAATTGTCAGCGAAGGCATCACCGTGAAATTTCCAAATGGTACTACACGTACCTGGATGATTGCTAAGCAGAGAGACTTCACTTATGATGGCGGAATTGTTATCAGTACATCAGGCTTTCATACTGAAGGCGACGTTAATCATATCTCTGAGTGGGGCGTTAACCGTGGCGGACAAGCGTTTAAAACGGTAATTGCTGAGCCGCTTGTTATCAAGCAGAATTGCGATTTCAGGGTAACCAGTGGACGAATCGAATACATGACCGACGTTAAGCTTGCTATTACTTTCGGGCTTGATGTGGCAGGTAATCCAACTGCATGTCCTGGATCAGGAAATTACTACTTCAAAGCAGAATATACTGATCTGCGTTCTATAACTCATACTTTGATCTGGCCTTACTAAGAGGTGATCATAAAATATTAAATGCAGCAACGAAAGTTGCTGCTTTTTTTATTTATGGGAATGCATTGGCGTCAGGGTGTTTAGGATTACTGAGTTCTTGAAAAAAAAAACGACTAAGTGAGCGAAACTGAGCAGCCGCGCTGGTTGCTTGATTATTAGTTTTAATCATCCAGCGGCTCGTCCGCAGACGTGGTGCCACGACTGTAGTCGTGGCACCACTATTTAAGTTCAGAAATTAAGGTTAATGACTGATGAGAAAAACACCCGATATTTTGCAGAATAACCGCATTCCAATTTATGCTTAACACGTTAATTCATTTCCCTGCTTTATTATAGATAGCGCGCTCTGCATTCCTCCGGGTTTATTTTTTCAGTATTCGCCCAGGCTAAACCGGTTCCAGTTCCTGCCGAATATTTTCGATCTGCTGTAAATGCCTTTTGGTATGATAAACCGTGAAATAGATCCACTCAAGTTTTGTAAATGTTCCTAACCTGTTATGCGGAAAGTCTGTGCAGAGTTCTTCGAGGTTTGTTTTTTCGATATTCACCAGCAGCTGTTGCTTCTGTGCGCTCAGATCTGCTATCAGTTGCTGCTTATCTAAGTGGATGCCCGAGGGTTTTATAAACGAAGGCGAGTTGTATTTTTTAGTCATGTCGCCGAATACCTGCCTGACGATCTCTATCTTTTCATCCGGTCTTCGGTCAGTAACAAGGGAAGCAGGAACATTTAAGATGTGATTGATATTCTTCTCCAGTGCAAGCAAATGTTCTGTTACTTCTGCTGCTGACCATCCACCCGAAGGTGGCTTATTGTTGAAAAGACCCGTGGGAAAGGATTCAAGCGTGTGCAGCAATTTTTCAGTGGAAGCTTTCAGTGCCTCCCGTGCAGGTTCCTTATATGACATAAGCTAAGCGGTTATTCGCTAAAAGTAACAATAACAGCAGTTTAATCCCGCCTGTTTTAACACAGCCAAAAAACGCCAGCTAATACACCAAGGCTGTAAAGGAAACCTGCCCCCTACAATTCATTTCTCACCACTACCCTTCTGCTCTTCCCTGGTTTCCTTCTGCTCCTCCGGGTTGCCCACAGTTTCACCGGTTACATAACGATCAGTATTGGTGCCGGTAAAGCTCGACGGCGGCGTTTTTTCGGTTTCCTCACGGTTCATTTCGTCCACGTCATGGCTTCTGGTTCTTTCCTGTTGAGGTTTTATTTGCATATAAAAGCTTTTGATTATTGCAAGTTCTGAAAATTTCATGCCTTATCAGGCAGTAAGTCCATATTTTACGCACAGCTCCCCATCCCTGCCAGTTGCGGAGGTGAGGAATCCGCGACCCTATAAGGGTTCCGTCTCCACAATTTATAATAGGGCTGAACCCCGGGATCCCGGCTTTCAACCTGCTGGGTTTGGGTGGTCTGATAATTGTAACCCTTCCTATCATCATAAACTAACACTCTGATATGGAGGAATCCAAGGAGCGCGAAGAGCTTTTATATCGCGAAGTGCAAGTCTTATACAGTGCAGCATCACTACTTACCAACGCCCTTCCAAGAATGATAATGAATGCCGAGGACTATGAATTGAAGGCAGCGTTAATTCAGCATCTGGAAGAAACGGAAATTCAGATTGAACGCCTGGAAGAAGTGGCTGGCTATTTTGATATCAGCCCTGAAGGCCAGCGTAGCACCGGTGTACAGGAGTTGATTCTTGAAAGTGAGCATGCAGCTTATGATCCGGGGATTTTGGACATTAGCCATAGAATAGCAGAATATCAAATTGCCGGTTATGGCACCGCGGCTGAAATGGCTGAAGAGCTGGGTTTTGAGTTTGCAGAAGAACTCCTGCAACAGTCTCTCGAAGAAGTGATTGCTGTGGACGAGGTGTTTAGGGCCCTTGCAGGAAAGTCGCAGGAAACAGATTTTCAAGGATCAACGCATTACCTGAGCCAGTTTTAGCTATTATCGTTCGCAAATGCCAAAAGCGTTGGCCTCCCCTGGGATTGCCGATTGGCATATCTTACGCCTGGCTTTCTGTCAAATGCATCTGACTGTCAACAAGCTAAAGCATTCACCGTTTTTCGAGCGGATTTATTTTTGCTGCGCACTATGTTTCTTTCAAATAACGAATTATCTTTTCGTTCTTCAATCGCTCCATCCTAAAAAAAGCTTCCCGCATCTACTTTTAAAAATGAACCAGGCACTGTGATTTGTTCACGGCATATTTAGTCAACCTGTTCATTTAATATAAACCAATACGCATGCGGCCGAAGATAAAGACACAATTTTTTGAGGATATTAATTCATTTAAACAGTTTGCACTTGACCTCCTTGCAGGAAAAGTAATTTTGTGCGAAACACTGCAGGATTGCGGTATAGCCGTGAAACACATACAGGCTGGCTTGTATGACAATAATAAATTTGAAGAGATCACTTTATTCATCATGCCTGAACTTCAACTGCAGTTGCTGAAACACAAGGCAGCGGGCGACCAGGCCGTACAATTGATTACCGATATCCTAAGCGTAAATCCTGTGCAGCCGTTTTCGGAAAGTATAAGAAAATAGAATCAAGCTGCTTTTGAACATGCCCTGTTAATTGCAAATGGGCAGTACAAGACTATATGTAGTCTGGAAAAAAAATTCTATTTTGGTTATCTGCAATTCCTGAATATCCTGCGCTATAACTCCCATTGATTGTTTCCATCCTCCTGCTGAAAACGCATTCCCCTCGTATCAAACATCAAAAGCATCTTTGTTATGGAACCACTTAGTTACGAACAACAATTAAGACTCAGGGAAATTATTTATGGTCTTGAAAACGCTGAGCTGGTGTGTATTTCAGGGCCCCTTGAAGACCTGGTGCAATTTGCGCAGTTGCGGATTATGGCTGGTTTGCCACCGGCGTCTGAGAAAACAACAAGGCTGCGGCAGTTAGACTTAAAAGGAGTAATAGTGCTTAACTAATAAGGCGGAAATCAGGAGGCGTGACTAAGAATCTGCCTGTTTATTTCTCCTGAAATAGTGTGAGCTTGTCTTTTTTCCATTTTTATACATTTCCGTGTACACCAACCGGTTCTCTGCATCATAAAACTTCCACTGACCTTCACGCAAACCATGTTTATAGAAACCAAAAGCCCAGCCATTACCGTCCTTTAGTGATTCTTTCCAAAGCTCATGCTTTAGCCCGTTGTAATAATAACCCGAATCTTTCACCAGGCCATTGTCCAGGTAGTTGATAAACTCACCATGGTGAAGGCAGTTCCGGAATGGCGCGATATAATGGCTTCCAGTTGCTGTATTTAGTTTTATTTTTTCAAGCATAGGAAGCTCGGTCGAAGGAAGTGAGCGTTCAAAAATGGGAAGGAAATACCTGTTGACATTTTGCCCGGCGCGCGCCTTGCGCGTAATCTGGTAACGCTGGTCTTTGGGATGGTTCCTTTTTACATCCGCTTTTATGTAATGATATTTTTTTGCGCTGTAATTTCTAACCGTTTTCAATTGCCCGTTTGGATACCAGGTTTTCCATTCGCCATCCGGAAGGTTGCGTTCAAATCGTCCTGAATCACATTGCTGACCTTTTGTAAAATAACTTTGCCATTCTCCATGCAGCCGGTTATTCAAAAAGTGAACAACGAAATGCGTTTCGTTGCCTTCCCTGAAACCAGTAGCTTGTATCTGCTTACCGGCTTTCTGTTTTTTATGTACGGCTGGATTATAAAGAATGCTTTCTATAGTTGGCATTTCCAAAACTTCTTCCATTGCCGCTGCACCGTTGGAGCCCGTTCCTTCTTCATTAGAAATTATAGCCGCATCCTGCGCATAAGTGAATTGAAAAAACAGCACGGAAAAAATGAATGGATAGAACTGAATGATACGCATAGATCGTCTTTAGATTTTCGCCTTCTTAAGTCAAAACTAATAATTATTTTTCTGCGGAATAACAGCTGTGAATGCTATAAATGAATTGTGCAGCTGATGAAAAACATAATGATAAAAAATATGTTTTTTCATTCCGGAAAAGAAGTTGGTATCACAGCGGTACGACAAAAATTTACCGGATATTTTTTCCAATCTTTTACAAAACTGCCGGGACGAGGATAGAAAATAAAAAGTTCTGCACCCTGATTCACTGTATTTTTCTTGTTATTAGCTTGGGATACAGCGGTTATTTTCTCATAATGCCTTGGAAAAGAACCCTACACGCATAACCCTTCTTTAACTAGCTTTTGACACATTATCAACGCGGCCCAAAATTTTTTATTAGATTATCTTCGATTCGCTGGATCTACAAACGCAAATTCTACCAGGAGGTAATGCTTTCCACTTATTTTAAATCCTGTTAACAGCATCTTAACACGGAGGTTCAAAGCATAAAAGTCGCTTGCGAATTAAAAACCTGGCAGCTATGTTATTTGATACCCTGCTTATATATGAGAATCAATAAAAGGATTGGACACTTACAAGATTGGATAACTCAAGTGTGGGTAAAATCAACAGGAAGACGATTCCATCCCGGGAAAGATCGCTGGCTTGTTGCACCAATTGGAGACACAGACATAATAAAAGACAAATTTATCCAAGTGCTTGCACAGAACGAGAAGCTTGAAATAGAAGAAAAGCAAGATGGAGCCGGACTTTTAGAGACTTTCGACGATTTGCAGCTTTCGGCGGAGGAAAAAAAGTTATTAAACCAGAAGGTGATCGACTTTTACGAAAAAACCTCCAACTATAATTTTGAGATTTGGTCAGAATGGTGTGGCTTTTTCAAACCGTTTGGCTGGCTCCTATCTGTGATATTCAGCAAGCGACTTCAACAACTTAATTTGCCTTTAAGTCCTCTGCAATCAGCAAAAGGCATTGACAGCAAGATCATAAAACTGGTTGACCAGGACAGCAAAAAGTCAAAATGGACAATCTGGTATCGGATTTTAAAAAGTACTAAGAACGTAATTTATTCGGGAGTTTATACAACTTGTGAAGTCCCAAATTACCCAGGCAGATTCTTAAAGGTGGTATTTCCATTGCCAAACGGAAATGCCATTGTGATAATGCGAAAAGAAATTCTAAAAGACGGCTCGTTGAAGTTGAGCTCTGACGGCCGCAAATTTGGAGACAACGGATTTTATTTCACCTTGACTAATCAAAAGGGCCAATACTGGGCACGGTTTGTAAAGTCTATGCATGAATGGATAACGGTATATGTTGATGAAGAAAATATTTTAAGAGCTGACCATAACCTCGAATTTTATGGTTTTCGCTTTTTGAACTTACATTATAAGATGACTGAGAAACATAGCAGCCAGAAAGCTGCTCAAAAAACTGCCTGAAGCATTAATCATATCAATATTCAGTAAGCTCTTGATCACCTTTGCGGCTTTTGCGAACCCCGCTGCGTTCTTTGCATTTAACGGTACTGCAAGTAGAAGCAAAAATCAGTTTAGTTTAACTCGCATCGTAAAACCGCCTCACTGCAGAATTATCCGCTGGTGACTTCAACGCAATTTTCATGGCAAAAAGATTCTAAGGGTGGTAGCCACATTCCATATATTTTTGACCATAGAAACAAATTGTGATTATGCGACTTACCCTATATCTTTTACTTGTTATCTCCCATTTGCCAGCACAGGCACAAACAAAAAAAGCATCTTCACCCGCAGCGTCAGGGCCTAAAGAACAACTTAAAATTGAAAAAGGTAAAGATGTGTGGATGCTGACTTATTTCCGGCAACGTTACCCAACCCGTATTGAAATTGACGCGAAAGGAAATACGGTTGAGGTGCCCCTGCCGGATCCCATGCTGATAGCAAAGTTGCATATAGCCTTGTCTACAGACGGACGCAACTGGACGCCTTTAAATGAAAATAAACCGGTGTGGGAGCAGCGTGTTCGGGATCCTTATGTCCGCCGCGGACCTGATGGGCTCTGGAGGATATTAGCAACTGGCGGAGGCGGTACTGATCGTGCAAAAGTAGGGCCGAGCTGTCTTTATGCGACTTCCACGGATCTCATTCATTGGCAGGTTGAAGGTTCCCTGCCCTTGATGAAAGATGTGCGTAATGATACAGGAGCTCTGGCCCGTAATATCTGGGCACCTGAATGGTTTTATGATGATAAAACAAAAGCGTATCTCTTATTCTGGTCTTCATCATTTAAAGATGCAGGTTGGAAAGAAAGCCGGCTTTGGTACTGCACGACACGCGACTGGAAAACTTTTACTCCTGCAAAAGCACTTTTCGCTCCTCCCTATTCCGTTATTGACGGAACATTAGTGGAACACAAAGGAACCTATTATCTTTTTCATAAAGAGGAAGAATTCGGCGTCAGGACCGGCGAACGGAGAGCGATCAGGGTGGCGACTTCCAGGCGGCTTGAGGGACCATACAAGATCGTTGAAGGACATTTAAATAAAGGCCCTTTCCAGCACATTGGGATCCTAAGCTTAGAATTCCACGTGGACAAGTTGTCGCGGCCGCTTCTATAGTGTCACCTAAATACTAGTGACTCCAGCGTAACTGGACTGGCCACAGTTAGGCCGCAAATGTAATCACACTGGCTCACCTTCGGGTGGGCCTTTCTGCGTTCGCGAGTGGACCCGATAAGCTCATGGAGCGGCGTAACCGTCGCACAGGAAGGACAGAGAAAGCGCGGATCTGGGAAGTGACGGACAGAACGGTCAGGACCTGGATTGGGGAGGCGGTTGCCGCCGCTGCTGCTGACGGTGTGACGTTCTCTGTTCCGGTCACACCACATACGTTCCGCCATTCCTATGCGATGCACATGCTGTATGCCGGTATACCGCTGAAAGTTCTGCAAAGCCTGATGGGACATAAGTCCATCAGTTCAACGGAAGTCTACACGAAGGTTTTTGCGCTGGATGTGGCTGCCCGGCACCGGGTGCAGTTTGCGATGCCGGAGTCTGATGCGGTTGCGATGCTGAAACAATTATCCTGAGAATAAATGCCTTGGCCTTTATATGGAAATGTGGAACTGAGTGGATATGCTGTTTTTGTCTGTTAAACAGAGAAGCTGGCTGTTATCCACTGAGAAGCGAACGAAACAGTCGGGAAAATCTCCCATTATCGTAGAGATCCGCATTATTAATCTCAGGAGCCTGTGTAGCGTTTATAGGAAGTAGTGTTCTGTCATGATGCCTGCAAGCGGTAACGAAAACGATTTGAATATGCCTTCAGGAACAATAGAAATCTTCGTGCGGTGTTACGTTGAAGTGGAGCGGATTATGTCAGCAATGGACAGAACAACCTAATGAACACAGAACCATGATGTGGTCTGTCCTTTTACAGCCAGTAGTGCTCGCCGCAGTCGAGCGACAGGGCGAAGCCCTCGGCTGGTTGCCCTCGCCGCTGGGCTGGCGGCCGTCTATGGCCCTGCAAACGCGCCAGAAACGCCGTCGAAGCCGTGTGCGAGACACCGCGGCCGGCCGCCGGCGTTGTGGATACCTCGCGGAAAACTTGGCCCTCACTGACAGATGAGGGGCGGACGTTGACACTTGAGGGGCCGACTCACCCGGCGCGGCGTTGACAGATGAGGGGCAGGCTCGATTTCGGCCGGCGACGTGGAGCTGGCCAGGGAAAG
>JADMIO011288113.1_pt1 | contig 54016 bp, 47 predicted proteins | sample 8958161 | NCBI WGS metagenome assembly JADMIO01 (sample SAMN16585339, study PRJNA669376) | soil metagenome | isolation source: Crop rotation soil | place: USA: Cullars Rotation, Alabama | collected 2011
CGCGACAACTTGTCCACGTGGAATTCTAAGCTTAGGATCCCAATGTGCTGGAAAGAGGACTATGTCCGCTCCGACGAGCGCATCCGCGACGATGCCAACGACAAGCTGACCGACGACTGGCGCGTCGACGCCAGCAACGTCACGGTCAGCGTCAAGGATGGCGAGGTGACGCTCAACGGCACCGTCGCCAGCCGCGAGGCCAAGCGCCGTGCCGAGGACGTCGTCGATGACATCTCGGGCGTGAAGCACGTGCAGAACAACCTGCGCGTCCAGACCGCCACAGCCAGCGGCGCGGCCTATACGGGCAACTCCGCCACGACGAGCACGTCGACCGCCGAGGGCGGCACGATCAGCTCGGCCAGCACCGATCCGAGCAGGCAGACCACGAAGGTCTGATCACGCTGAATCGAAACGGAAAGGCGCCTCCTTGGGGGGCGCCTTTTATTGTGCCATGGAAGCGTCGCAGGTGCGAGCTAAGGAGCGACGATGCGGCGGCGCGATGTTCTGGCAGGCGGATTGGCGGTATCGGGCACGGCCCTGGTCGGGGCGCGCGCACCCGCGCTGATCGGCGCCGAAAGCGCGCGGGCGCAGATGCCCTATGGGCCGATGAGCGGCGATGTGCTGCCCGATCGCGCGATGATCTGGGGCGCTGCCGATCGACGCGCGCGCATGGTCGTCGAATGGTCGCGCGAAGCCGATTTCCGCAAGGCGGTGCGCGGCCTCGGTCCGCTGGCGACGACCGACAACGGCTTCACCGCCAAGCTCGATCTGACCGGCCTGCCACCCGGCAGCGATATCCATTACCGCGTCGCCTTCCAGGACCCCGACAATGCGCGGCTGACCAGCGCCTGGACCGAAGCGCGGCTGCGCCTGCCCGATCTCAAGCCGCGGCCAGTGCGCTTCACTTTCTCGGGTGACGAGGCCGGGCAAGGCTTCGGCATCAACCCCGAGTTCGGCGGCTACCGGCTCTACGAGGCGATGCGGCAGGTCAGGCCCGATTTCTTCATCCACCTCGGCGACCAGATCTACGCCGACAATCCGCTCAAGGAAGAGGTCAAGCTGGCCGACGGCGGCGTGTGGCGGAACATTGTCACGCCGGCCAAGGCCCGCATGGCCGAGACGCTCGACGATTTCCGCGGCAATTTCGCCTATAACCTGCTCGACCGGAACAAGCGCGCCTTCCTCGCCGACGTGCCGATCCTCGCGCAGTGGGACGACCACGAAGTGCGCAACAACTGGTTCCCCGACAAGGCGGTGCAAAGCGGTCCGCCGATGCGCGAACTGGCGGCGCATGCCCGGCAGGCAATGGTCGAGTTCAATCCGATGCGGTTGCTGCCGGGCGTGGGCGGGGTCGAGCGCAGCTTCGCGATGGGGCCGCTGCTCGACGTCTTCCTGCTCGACGCCCGCAGCTATCGCGGCGGCAATGGCGAGGCAGCCTCGCCGAAGCCGGGGGCGGGGCTCTATGGCGAGCGGCAGATCGCCTGGCTCAAGCAGGGCCTCGCGCGCTCGCGGGCCGTCTGGAAGGTGATCGCCTGTGAGATGCCGCTGTCGCTGACGGTCAAGGATCTGATGCCCGACGTGCCGCCGGGTGGGATCGAGGCTATGGCGAATGGCCTGCCCGGCGCTCCGGGAGGACGCGAAGCCCAGCTGGCGGACCTGCTCTCGTTCATCCGTGCGCAGAACATCGCCAATACCGTCTGGCTCAGCGCCGACGTACATTTCCCCGCAGCCGTGCACTATCACCCCGACCGTGCCGCTTTCCGCGATTTTCTGCCGTTCTGGGAGATCGTCGCCGGCCCGATCAACGCCGGCACCTTCAGCCTCAGCCTCAATCCGCCCGATCCGACTTTCGGCCCCGAAGTGGTCTATACGGGCGTGCCCGAGCCACTGCCGGACATCAGCCCGCGCGCCGGGCTGCAGTTCTTCGGCCTGGGCGAGATCGACCCGCAGAGCCACGCGCTGACGCTGTCGATCCGCGACATCGCCGGGCGCGTGCAGTGGAGCAGGGCGCTGGAGGCGGAGCGCCGCTAGGCGTCAGTGCCCGGCCTGCGGCCCGCGTTCCAGTCCTGACGCGGCCAATTGCGCGTCGATCTGCGCGAGCAGCCGGTCCAGCCCGGCCTGATCGCCGCTCTCGGCGCGCGCGACAAGCACGTCCTGGGTGTTCGAGGCACGCAGCAGCCACCAGCCGTCGGGCGTGCTGACGCGCACGCCGTCGGTCGCATCGACATCGGCGCCCGAAGCCGCCAGGCGTTCCTTGACCTCGTCGACCACCGTGAACTTACGGCTCTCGTCGACCTGGAAGCGCAGCTCGGGCGTGTTGATCAGTGCAGGCATCGCGCCGCGCAGCTCGGTCACCGACTTGCCTTGGTGCGCCGAGGCCGCGATCAACCGGATCGCACCGTAGAGCGCGTCGTCGAAACCGTAGTACTGGTGCGCGAAGAAGATGTGCCCGCTCATCTCGCCAGCGAGCGGGGCACGGGTTTCCTTCATTTTGGACTTGATGAGGCTGTGCCCGGTCTTCCACATCAGCGGCTTGCCGCCGAGTTCGGCTACGCGTTCGAACAGCGCGCGGCTGGCCTTCACATCGGCGATGATCGTGGCGCCCGGCTCGTCGCGCAGCACGTCCTCGGCATAGATCGCCAGCAGCTGGTCGCCCCAGATCACTCGGCCCGTGCCGTCGACGGCGCCGATCCGGTCGCCGTCGCCGTCGAAAGCCACGCCGAAATCGAGCTTCTTCTCGGCGACGAGCGCCTTCAGATCGGCGAGATTCTTCTCCTCGGTAGGATCGGGATGATGGTTGGGAAAACGTCCGTCGACTTCGGTGTAGAGCAGGTGGTGCTCGCCCGGCAGCTTGGAGGTCAGCTCCTCGAGCGCGGGGCCGCTGGCGCCGTTGCCCGCGTCCCAGCCGATCCGCAGCGAAGCCAGCCAGTCGCGGTCGATGCCATCCAATCCCTGCAGCAGCCGGTCGACATAGGCGCTCTGCACCTCGCGGCGCTCGCAGGTGCCCAGCCCGTGCATCCAGTCGCCCGTCGCGGCCATGCGGCCCAGTTCGACGATGTCCTCGCCGAAAAATGGGCGTCCCTGAAACACCATCTTGAAGCCGTTGTAGTTGGCGGGGTTGTGGCTGCCGGTTATCTGGATGCCGCCATCCACGTCTTCCAGTGAGGCCTCGGCGTAGTAGAGCATCGGCGTCGGCCCCAGCCCGACCAGCACGACGTCGGCGCCGCTGCCGGTCAGCCCTTCGATCAGCGCATCCTCGAGGATCGGCGAGCTGACCCGGCCGTCATAGCCGACTACGACCTTCTTCCCGCCGGCACGCCGCAGCAATGTGGCGAAGCTGCGGCCGAGGGCGCGCGCGTCCTCGACGCTCAGCGTCTGGCCGATGATGCCGCGGATATCGTATTCGCGCAGGATGGTCGGGTCGAAACGGTGGTTCATTGTCGCTCCATATCGGATGGCATGGCGCCGCGCCTCCTGGGGCTTCTGCGCGCGAAACGGCGTCCGTGTCGATGGTGTCGTCCCGGTCCGCCCCTTCACCCGGTCAACGCCTCGCCGGCAGGCCGGTTCCCACGCGTTTTACCCGCGGTCAGCTTTCGTAGGGAAGCTCGTCGAGCAGCAGATCACGGGCGCTGTTGGCCTCGTGGACCTGGCCGTTGGTACCGCCTTTGTCGGGGTGCACAAGGACGAGCAGCCGGCGGTGCGCTTCGATGATGTCCTGGCGCGAGGCGCCGGCCTGCACCCCGAGCAGCTTGCGGGCACGGAACACGGCCTGCTGGCGCGTCGGCGCGGGGCGCAGATAGTCCCAGGGCCACTTACCCAGGATCAGCTTGCAGGCCAGCGACGCCAATACGAGGTAGAGAACAAGCCTGGACATCGGCCGGCGTCAGGCTCCGGCGGCCAGCGCCATTTCGCGCTGCGGCTTGCCCGGCAGCGGCAGGTTCAGCCCAGCGATCAGCTGGCGCACCTCCTGCCGCGCCACCAGATGGCTCGTACCGAGCTCGCCGAGGTGGCCCTTGTCCAGCAAGGTCAGGCCCGATGGGAACAGCTCGCGGTAGATCACGCGCTCGCTGAGGCCGCTGGTAACGCGGAAACCCACGCGCTTCGACAGCTCGGTCAGCGCCTGGTCGATACGGCGCATGTTGCGCGCCTCGGTGAAGCCGGTGCGGTTGCGCACGACGACCCAGTCCATCTCGCGCTTCTGCTCGCGGATCGTCGTCATCGCACGCTTCTTGCGGGCTTCCCAGATCAGCTCGGCATAGAACGACAGGCGGCGGACCTTGAAGGTCTCGGCGTCGACCTGGCCGATCAGGTCGAAGTCGACGAAACTGTCGTTGAGCGGCGTGACCAGCGTGTCGGCCGTGGTGGCGACATGGCGCGCGAATGGATCGTCGCGCCCGGGCGTGTCGAACAGCAGGAAGTCCATGCCCTCGGCCATTTCGGCGCTCAGCGCTTCGAGTTCCTCGATGCCAGCACCGGTTTCGGCGCCTTTGAACACGTCGAAGCGTGCCGTCGGCAGTACGACGTCGCGGCGGCGCTGTGTCTCGGCGCGGTTCTCTAGATAGCGGTGCAAGGTCCGCTGACGTGGATCGAGATCGATCGCCGCGACCTTCGCACCCTGATAGGCCAGTGCGACGGCAACGTGGACCGCGGTGGTCGACTTGCCGGTGCCGCCCTTTTCATTGGCGAAAACGATGCGGTGTGGAGCGTTGGATGGAGCCACGGGAACGATGTTCGCTTTCTGAAAGTGTTGCTGCTATCGCGCGGCGGCCCTGGCGAGCGAGCCGGTCCGCTGGGTCTTAACTGAGGGGACTAGCCCATGCAAACCGTCCACCAGCTTGATCCACTGCGCCGTGCTGTCGAGGCCCTGCGTGCGGACGGGACGCTAGCGCTGGTGCCCACCATGGGCGCCCTGCATGAAGGCCATCTCACGCTCGTGCGCGAGGCTCGGCGCCTCGCCAAGCACGTCGCCGTCTCGATCTTCGTCAATCCGCGCCAGTTCGGCGCAGGCGAGGATCTCGATGCCTATCCGCGCCAGCTCGCCCGCGATGTCGACATGCTCGCGGGCGAGGGCGTGTCGCTGGTCTGGGCGCCGACGGTGAAGGTCGTGTACCCCGATGGCTATGCCACCAACGTTTCCGTCTCGGGCGTCAGCGAGGGGCTCGACGGTGCCGCCCGGCCCGGTCATTTCGACGGCGTCGCGACTGTCGTCGCCAAGCTGTTCAACCAGGTGCGCCCTGACATGGCCTTCTTCGGCGAGAAGGACTGGCAGCAGCTCGCCGTGATCCGCCGCATGGCGCGTGATCTCGATCTGGTCCGGCCTCACGTTGATACGATCTACGGGGTCGCTACCGTGCGTGAGGCGGACGGCCTCGCGATGAGTTCGCGCAACGCCTATCTGAGCGCCGAGGAGCGCGCCCAGGCAGCGGTTCTCCCTCGGGCAATGCGCGAGGCGATCGCCGCGCTGGGCGCGGGCGAGAAGACAGCGGCCACGCTCGCCGAGCTCCAGGGCAAGTTGCTGGCCGGCGGCTTCGCCTCGGTCGACTATGCCGAACTGCGCGATCCCGAGAGCCTGGAGCCGGTTTTGGAGCTCGAGAGCCTCGGCGCCCGGTTGCTCGTCGCCGCGCGGATCGGCAAGGCGCGACTCATCGACAACATGCCGGTTCCCGGCCGCGGCTAGGGCAAGGCCCTTATCTGACGCAAGCTGTTGGCCTGCTGCAGATTTTCGTCATTTGCGCCCCGCTCAAAGCGCGTTATGAGGCGGTTAACGGGCGCTCAGCATAACAGCACAGGATTCCGGGCGGGGTGCCCGTGCGCCGAAGGCGTATGAAGGAGTTGGACTGATGAAGAAACTCGTCTGCGGGGCAGCTGCCCTTGCAATCGCTTTGGCCGGAACCGCGGCCTCGGCTGCCGACACGAAGGGATCGTCGGGCCGCCAGGCGCAAACCCGCGGCACTCAGGAAATTCCGCATTGCACGCGCAATCTGGGTGCGCTCGCCATCGTCGAGCCCGACAACCAGTGGTGGCGCGACTACAATCTCGGCAGCCCCGAGGCGATTCTGCGCGTCTTCGTCCAGCAGTCGGGCTGCTTCACCCTGGTGAACCGCGGCCGCTCGATGCAGAGCCGGGCGATGGAGCGCGCCATGGCCGATAACGGCGAATTGCAGCGCGGCTCCAACCTCGGCCGCGGCCAGGTCCGCGCCGCCGACTATTTCCTCGAGCCGAACATCGTCAGCGCCAACCGCAATTCGGGCGGCGGCGGTGCAGGCGCCGTGCTCGGCTCGATCGGCGGCGGCCTGTTCGGCCGCGGCTTCGGCGCCATCGCCGGCGGCATCAACGTGAGCAAGAAAGAGGCCAACGTCACTCTGTCGATCGTCGATGCCCGTACCACCGAGGAGACCGCGCTGACCGAAGGCTATTCGCGCAAGTCGGACCTGAGCTTCGGCGGCGGCGGCGGCGGCGGCAACTTCTGGGGCACCTTCGGCGGGGCCGGCGGCGGCGGCTATCAGAACACCGAGATCGGCCAGGTCATCGTGCTCGCCTATCTCGACGCCTACACCAAGCTGGTCAGCCAGCTCGGCGGCCTTCCCGACAACGCCGCCGCGGCAGCGCCCCGCGCCAACTGACGGGGAACCGGGCGTTCAGCTTAGGACGGGCGGGCCGAAAGGTCCGCCCGTTTCGTTTGGGGCGATTGGGCCTGCGATACCTGGGAAATATACGGACCGGGGAACTCCCGGGTCATCCACGTATTCTCCCTTCGCGGAGTTGATGGTACTTTAGCGCCCTTGGGAGAGGGTGCCTGCCATGGAGGACACGCCCATGTCGAACTACACCACGCACAGCAGCCTGTCCGACCGCTGGTCGAAGCCGCGCCAGCACCTCGACCCCAGCCTGCGCCGCAGGATTCACGGACCCTTGCGGCCGATGGACGAGCCGGGGTTTTTTGAGCGGTTGTTTCGGGGGCATTGAGGCTGGTCGGGCCATCTGACGTGGCGATCCGATAGCAATTCGATTCCGGGAAGTTTGGGCGCCCCGCACGGACCATGGCTACCCGGGAGCGCCCGGGTTAACAGAACGTCACCAAAGCGGCTGGTTTAAGTGCGTGTGACACCGTCTCCGACATTAAAATGGCCGATCCGCGGGTATATCCTGGATGTGGGATGCGGTCGCAGGGGCTAATAGTCTTAAATCGCTGACCTAGATGCGCTTTGCAGGTGCGGACCGTCCTGAGCCACATAGCGGATTTCCGCGCAAAAGGTTCGAGCCGGTGTTTCGGCTGCAAAAATGCGCGTGGCCGAGTTGCCGCCCCCTTGTCTGAGGGTCAGATGAACCGCGCTCCTTGTGAAAAGGCGGCTTTGAAGGCCTTGCGTCATTCTGCCGCTTCGATTGACAGCGGGAATGATTGGTCGGTAGTGCGCGCGAGGTTCCTCAACCTTCGATGGCTGACGATGTGTGTGTGGAGAGAGGTCGGGTTGGCGTGGCGTTCCCGCAGGCATGATGTAGAGGACGGGAGAGTATTTCTGTGCGGCGGGCCTTCCGATCCGTGTGGCGGGATAGCGAACCCCTCGCCCGGGATTTGCATATGATACCTAATCGGACACTTCCTTGATGAGCGAAGTCTTGCTTTCCCAGCACAGCCATTGGCATCGTCTGCGGTGGCAGATTTTCTGGGGCTTCCTGGCGGCGGCAATGCCGTTGGTAGTCAGAATGCTGATATTCGGGGTCGAGCCCACCAAACAGGGTATTCAGGATTCCGTCACAGCATTCTGGGGCGGGATGATCGCGATCATCCTCGGCATCTTTCTCGTTCGCAATGTTGGCCGCTATCCTGGCGTTGAGAAGGCATCGGCGATCATCCCGAGCTTCTCGCTGTCATTTGGCGTGCTCGCGGTGGCACTTCTCATGCTCAGACTCGACTACAGCCGATGGGGCCTCGGCGGCGCTTATTTAAGCGTAATCGTCATCTTGTATCTTGGCTACGCGCAAGTGTTTGGTCGTAAGCAACTTACCATTGGCGTAATTCCGGTAGGCGATAGCGTTCAGGCGTTACTCGCCGTCGATGGCGTTCGATGGGGATTGCTGGAAAGTCCGGACCGCGATTTGGCTAAAGTCGATGCGATTGCTGTTGATCTGCGAATAGATCTTCCGGACGTTTGGGAAAAGCGTCTCGCGGATTTGGCTCTGGCCGGCGTTCCGATCTACCATAGCAAGCACCTTACGGAATCGCTTACAGGTCGTGTCGAGCTGGAGCATCTTTCCGAAACTAGTTTCGGAACGCTGTCGCCGCCTAACGCCTATATGGTGCCCAAGCACATGGTTGACCGGCTTGTGGCTGCCGTTGCGCTCCTGGTACTCTGGCCGTTTCTGCTGATCGTGGCGTTTCTCGTGCGTTTGGACTCGCAGGGCCCGGCGATATTTCGGCAGAAGCGCATCGGATTTCGCGGTGTTCCGTTCACAGTCTACAAGTTCCGTACAATGCGTTGTCGCGTTGTCGAAGGTGCGGCGGCAAGAGATGATGCCATCACGCGGAGCAATGACGATCGCATAACCCGTCTGGGCAAAATCCTGCGCCGCACCCGGATCGATGAACTGCCGCAGATCATCAATATCTTGATGGGCAACATGAGCTGGATCGGCCCTCGACCCGAGGCAGTGGTTCTTTCGAATTGGTATGAAGAAGAAATTCCATTCTATCGGTATAGACACATCGTCAAGCCTGGTGTGACGGGATGGGCGCAAGTTATGCAAGGGCATGTTGCTGACATAAATGGCGTCCAAAGTAAGTTATATTACGATTTTTATTATATAAAAAATTTCTCATTGTGGATCGATATATTGATTATGTTTCGCACTGCGTTGACGATGATTACCGGCTTTGGTGCGAAATGAGTATAGTTTTTTGTATTTCCGTCAGGGAATTGCATGTTTAAAGATGAATTGCTTGGAAAGCTTGCGCAGAAGACCGCGACAATCGGGATTGTTGGTCTGGGATATGTCGGCCTTCCGCTAGCGCTGCGGTTCGCGACCGTCGGCTATCGCGTGTTGGGTTTTGACATCCATGCCGGCAAGGTCGGGAAGCTCAACGCTGGCGAGACGCTGATCGAGCACATTCCCTCATCGGCGATCGCAGAGGCATTGAGCCAGGGCTTCAGCGCGACGACTGACTTCTCCCGTGTAGCCGAAGCGGATGCGCTGATTCTGTGCGTCCCGACGCCGCTGACCAAACATCGCGAGCCCGATCTGTCGTTCGTGCTCAATACGCTTGAAGCGCTGCTTCCCTATCTGCGGCACGGCCAGGTCGTGTCCCTGGAGAGCACGACCTATCCCGGCACTACAGAAGAAGAACTCGGGCCGCGCATAGAGCGCAGAGGCTTCGAACTCGGCAATGATTCCTTTCTGGTCTATTCGCCCGAGCGAGAGGACCCCGGCAATCCCAATTTCTCCACTCATACAATTCCCAAGATCGTCGGCGGTCTGACATCAGCATGTCTCGAGGTAGGGTTGGCTCTTTACGGCGAGGTCATCGACCGGCTGGTGCCTGTGAGTTCCACCCGCGCAGCTGAACTCACAAAGCTCCTCGAGAACATCCATCGAGCGGTGAACATCGGTCTCGTCAACGAAATGAAGATCGTCGCCGACAAATTGGACATCGACATTCACGAGGTGATCACGGCAGCGGCGACCAAGCCTTTTGGATTTACCGCCTATCAGCCAGGGCCAGGGCTGGGCGGACACTGTATTCCTATCGATCCCTTTTATCTGACGTGGAAAGCACGCGAATACGGCGTGCATACTCGTTTCATCGAACTGGCCGGCGAGGTTAACTCGGCGATGCCTGACTATGTCATGACGAAGCTGGCCGGGGCGCTCAACGATCGGCGCAAGCCGTTGAAGGACAGCAAGGTTCTGGTTCTTGGGATCGCCTATAAGCGGAACGTGGACGACATGCGTGAATCACCGTCCGTCGCGCTGATGGAAAAACTGCGTGATCAGGGAGCAATCGTTTCCTACAGCGATCCGCACATCCCCGTATTCCCTGAGATGCGGGAGCACACTTTTGCGCTTTCAAGCGTGCCGCTGGAACCGGTCGGCCTGAGCGAGTACGATTGCATACTGCTTGCCACGGATCACGATTCCTTCGACTATGCGATGCTTGCTGAGCACGCCCAACTGATAGTCGATACGCGCGGGCGGTATCGCCAGCCGCTAGCCAACGTTGTACGCGCCTGACTTTGGGGAGCGGCATGGCGGAAATCGATATGAAAGGAATGTTCAGTCCGCCAATCTTCCGGACGGCGCCAGTTCGTTCGTCGCTGTCCGAGTTCGCGGGTCCCGGGCTCGAGGTGGTCCGGACATGCGACTTTTCTTTCGCTGCCAAGATACTCACGCTCGTCGATGACATATTGGTGCCGTTGATGAACGAGAGCGCCCTGAGCGACCTCTTGGCGCAAACCGGGATCAGCGGAGTTGTTACCACGCGGGCGCTTTCGCATCTCGTGCCCGAGCCATTCGGCTTGGCAATCGCTGAAGATCCGATGCAAGCGCACCATGAGATTCATCTCGCGCTTTCGCTTATGCCAGGCAGACTTTGGCAGGACTTTCCGAGCGAAATCGATCCAACCGCCGAAATCCATTCCACAGCGTGGGTCGCGCCACAGAATGTCCGGATCGGACCTGGCGTAGTGATCATGCCCCATGCAGTGGTTCACCAGCGCTGCACCATCGCTGCGCGCTCACGCGTTCACAGCCACTCGGTGATCGGTGGGGACGCATATGAAATCATCATGGTTGATGGCCGGCAACGGCTGCGACCGCAGACCGGCGGTGTGGCTATCGGGAGTGATTGCGAAATTCTGGCTGGATCGATCGTGACGCGTAGCGCCTTTTGCGGTGCAACCGTGATTGATGATCACACGGTGCTCGATTGCAACGTTACGATTTCGCACGATTGCCATATCGGCGCCGATGTCCGAATCGGCGGCTCATCATGGCTTGGCGGCCGCGTGAAGATCGGTGATCGCGTCACGCTCGGCCCCAACTGCACCATTGGCAACGGTCTCGTCGTCGGCGAACGGGCGAAGGTGTCGCTCGGCGCAGTCGTGACGCGCGACGTGCCTCCGCACCGCCAGGTATCAGGCAATTTCGCGATCGAGCACGCCAAGCTGATCGAGCACCTGCGCCGTATTCGCTAGCACCAAGAAAAGCCTGGCCTGTCCGTCAATCAGGAAGTGGTATAAGTGCTGAATCTGACGGTCTGGGCCGATATCCTGCAAAGACAGAGCGCGCTCCGTCGCTCTGTCTTTGCGCGCAATATCGGAAGCGTGATGGCCTATACGGCCGTCGGGCAGAGCGTATATTTGCTGACAGGGCCATTGATCGGGCGATTGTTCTCACCCGTACAGTTCGGGCTCTACGGCCTATTCTATTCGTTCACAGTATTGGCGATGGGGCTGATATTCCTCAACTACGACTTTGCAATTCCGGCCGCAGACAGCGACGAGGATGCGCGTAAGCTCACCATTGGTGCCGCTGCGATAGCGTTGATCTGCGCCCCCATCGCCGGCGGGGTGATGACACTATTGTCTTGGATGCGGATCGCAGGGTTCGGTGACCTGCCTGCCATGGCGGGAATCCTTGTGGTCCTTCTCCTGCTTGGGCAGGCGGGAGTCCAGCTTCTTCAGAATTGGTGCATCCGGGATGGCGAGACCGTTGTCATAGGAAAGGCAAGCGTGGTGCTGAACGTCGTGCGAGGCGCGACACAAATTCTGCTGGGGGCATTCACTCCCTTCTGGTGGGCGCTGGGCGCCGGGGAGGTCTCGGGTCGAGTGGGCAATGCGCTGCACCTGGGGCGAGGGCGGAAGGTGCGAGATGCGCTTCGCGAGGTGACCGCCTACAGGCCGCGCGAGATATGGTCGACCCTGCGGACCTATCGGCAATTTCCCCTTGTCCTGTTGCCTTCGCAGGCGATCGATATAACGGCCAGCTTCATGCAGTCCGCCGGCCTAGCCTATTTTTTTGGTCCGGCTGGTCTGGGAATCTACTTTCTTATGCGCCGCACACTCGATCTTCCGGTGGCGTTCGCGTTTCGCAGTCTCAGCGACGTCTTCTATGCGCGTCAGGCTCGAGATGCGCGCGAGGCTCCGGAGCGAGTCAGGCCCTTTTTCGTGCGCTCGGTGCTGCTACTGGCGGGAGGGGGATTCCTGGTCGGCATACCCGCAATGCTGGTGAGCCCCGCACTGTTCGCGCTCATTTTCGGGCCCGAATGGCGCGAAGCGGGCGTACTGGCGGCGATCATGGCGCCGGCATCGATCATGAACCTCGCTGTGGCGCCGGTCGCGCGCGTGTTCGCATTGACCACGCGGCCACAATTGCGACTCTGTTTCAGCTTGGTCAACATCGTGGGAACACTGCTGACGCTGGCTTTGATCGCTATCGCTTCGCTTGACCTCAGGCAGACAACGATCGCCATTTCTGCCGTGACATTCCTTGCGTACCTAGCCTATTTCATTGCCGGCTACGTCGCCAGCGCGTCGCTCCGTCCGCCGGCGGGCCAATCCGCTCTCGAGCAGCATTAGGATGGGGAGCCAGGCGATGGATGAGCCCAGTTTCTCCCGGCGCCAGTCTCTCGGCCTGATGGCAACGGCGGCAAGCCTGTCCGCCACGGCTACCCCCTTGGAGTCGCCTGTGTCCCACCCGCGCGTCTCGGTCGTCGATTTTGGCGCACGGGGAGATGGCGTGGCCGATGACAGCGCAGCCTTTCAGGCGGCGCTCGATACGGGCAGCAATGTTTTCGTGCCTGCCGCCGCCCGGTTCTATTTGCTCCGGCGCTCGTTGAGCACGCGCCGGCCAGGGCAGGCGATCGTCGGAGAAGGGCTTGCCTCCTACCTTGTGCAGCAGGGTGAGGGCAGCAATGCGACGGCGCTGGTCGTCCAGCATGCCAACTGTTCCATTGCAGGGCTTCGCATCAGGCCAGGTCTCAGTACCCCCCTCTATGAAGGCTGGGGTGTGATGATATCGCGCGCATCGCAGTGCGAGGTGCGCCAATGCTGGTTCGAAGGCCTTCGCCGAGGAGGCGTATTGGTCCACGATGCCACAGAATGCGCCATCTTGAACAATCGCTTTGTCGATGGCGTGGTCCGGGCCGACGGCAGCGTTCCCCAATCTGACATGGGCTATGATGTGCTCATTGCGGGCGCCTCGTCGCGCAACGTCGTCGAGAGCAACGAATGCTGTAGCGGATGCGGAACGGGGATCGGCTGCCAGACCGTAAGCGCGGGTAGCAGCCAGACGGGCAATGTGATCCGCAACAACCTTGTACGGGGACATCCTTGCTATGGGGTGATGATCTATCTCAGTGCCCCTGACGACCGTATCGACGGCGTGGTTGTCTCGGGCAACAGCATTGGTCAGATAAGCGGTTCCGTAAAAACTGACGGGACGACCTACTTCTACGGCGCTGGCATCTACATCCAGACCGCAAACGACTTCCTCGTCGAAGGCAACTACCTCGACCACACCAACCAAGATCGCCGATTGCCGCCATCGGGCAGCGCAGTACCGGCCGCGATCGCGATCAGCGGGCAGGGCAATGGGGTGATCCAGGGCAACGTCATTCGCAATTGTATCGACGGAATCGCCTCCATCCAGGCGACACGTGCGATCCCTCAAGGCGAGGGCACCGTCATAACCGGCAACAACATCACCGATTGCGACCGGATCGGCATCAATCTCATAGATTGCACGTCCGCGACCGTCGTCGGCAATCGCCTGACAGGCCGCGGGAAAGCGGCACAGGGCATTTTCCTGCTTCAAGCCCATCAGCAGGTCCGCATGTCCGATTTCTCGATCGCCAACAACTTCGTCCACCGGTTCCGTGTCGGGATTGCTATCGCCGGCAATAGGGTCGAGCGGGCTGTCGTCAGCGGCAACATCGTCACCGATGTGGTCGAGAGCGGCATCGCCTGCGGCGCTACAACCTCGATCGTCACTGGCAACATCGTGCGGGGCGGCGGAATCGCGCTAGCGTCCACTGCGCTTCACGGATGGTGCCGCGATAACGTGATGGAAGTCGTTGGCGCGACGGGCATCGACGATAGAGCCAGTGGCGTGACCGTTCTTGACAATTTGCTCGTTCCCAATGCGGGGCATTCAGCGAAGACTCGGTGAAGCGCTGGAGCACGTTACCCAGGAACAAACTGCTGCAGCCTCTCCGCTAGGGTTCGAGGGGCAGAGTGTTTTGATTCTGACCGAGAGCAAAGCCCAGCTCAATCGCCGGCCCGACGCCGTGATCTTTCCCTTCCTCGACGGGCTGCGGAAAGAGGCCAGTCTATCGCACAGCGCAGCTAAGCCTAGACTGGGGTGAGACGTGCAAAAGCGGCGGCCATGCGGGCTATATAGTGCTGCTCGCGATAGCGGTTCCGGGCGAGCGCGGCATTGCCGAGCGCGATGCGACGCAAGGTTTCGCGTTGGGCGCGCGCCCGCCGCAACGCCGCCACGATCGAGGTGGGTGACTGTTGGTCGACGGCCAAGCCGTTTTCTTCGGGCGTGAACACGTCAAAGATTCCGGCATGATCGGTCGTCAGCACGGCTGTGCCCGACGCATAGGCTTCGAGGATACTGATAGGCTGGCCCTCGTAGGGGTAGTAGGTCGGCAGGCAGAACAGATGCGCCCGCGCCAGCAAATCGCGTTTCCGCTCCCCACCCACCACACCATGATAGTGAACGTTCTCGTATCCCTTGATCGCGGCAACGAAGGCCTGCTCGCTCGCGGCATCTTCGAAACCGCCGGCAAAGTCGAAGGTCATGCCGGATTGCTCGGCCGGATCGAGCATCTTTATCGCTTGGAGCAACTCCTGGTGGCCTTTGCCGGGCAACAGATTGCTCAGGAAGAGAATTCGCAACTCGGTCTCGTCTGTGAAGTTGGCTTCGATCTCCTGGTCGGTTCGGAACAGGACGTCCGGGGCGAAGTTCTCGACGAGCGCGATGCGATCTGGCGGGACGATCGGCGCGTACATGTCTGCAAGGCGTTCCCCTAGTACGATGATGCCGCCCAGCTTGCGTAGGAAGAAGCGGTTCAGCGCGGCGAGGCCGGGAATTTTGCCTGCCAGCAATTGGCGCATTCCGGCGCCCCCATGGAGGTGGACGACCATTCGGTTCAGCCGGCGCCAGGACACCAGGTAGAACGCGAGGTCTTTCAGGTTCCCGGCGACGGATTCCGATATGGTCAGATAAATGATATCGGTATTGGCTTGGCCGCGCCTCACTTTCGTGACCGCACCGGCAATTTCGAGGACGCGTGAGGCCGAATTGGCACCCTGTCGAAAGCTCTCTTTGCGCAAATCAACCACGTTGACGTCATGGGTTTCACGCAATGCGTCCAGGAGAACCTTGCAGGCGAGAGATTGCCCGGTGGTCGGTTCGGGCAACGGGCCGATGAAGAGTAAGCGAGGCTTCATTTGGATGGACGCCTTTCAGCGAGGGAATTTTCTTCGGGCCGGTTGTCCTATGATCGGCGGGTAGCTAAGGCAACGGTTCGAAGCCGGCCTCGCAATTCAGGTTCCGTCAGACGACAAGCGATTCGATTCATCGATGAATAACGGCTACAGTCCGATCCAGGCGTCCGGCGCGATTGTTGATGACGGTCGGAACCGTCCAAGGTCCGCTACGCGTTTTCAGGCGACACGTTGGGCGAATGTGGCGGCCGGGCTGCTGTATTTGATCCTGTTTTCGCGTATCTACGCCAGTTATATCAGCCCGGTCTGGAGTTATACGGGGCTATATTACAGCCAACTTTCCACTTGGGAGCGGATTTTTCAGATGGTTTCGATCGGGGCCGTCTCTTTCTTTCTGCCCCGCCAACTCAACAAGCCGTCAGCGCTGATCATCTGGCTGCTCTATGCGTTCGTTTTCGTACCGACGATCGCGATCACGTTCATGATCGGAGGCAATCCGTCACGCTTCTACGTGACCGGCCTTGCCGCGCTGTCGGTCGCAATGATCATTTGCTGCGTCGCCACCCAGGGGAATGAGCCCGACGGCGCCGAGCTCGGGCCTTCGAAACATTTCGTCAATCTTCTGCTGGTGTCCTTCGCGCTAACCGCTGTGGTGCTATACTATACGTTCCGCGAAATCCTCTCCTTCGCATCGATCGATGACATCTACGTCCAGCGTTTCGCTGCGGCGGAGGCGGGCGGAGGTATAGCCGACTATCTGCGCACCTATTTCACCTATGTTTTCAGCCCCTCTATGATGGCCATCGCGCTGGTTTCGAAGCGCCGCTGGCTGATTGGCGCCGGCATCGCGGGGTACATTCTTTCCTATGCCATCGATGCGGCCAAGATCGCGCTTGTGATCCCTGCGGCGATCTTGGCATTCCATGTCGGCTTGAAGGTTGCTCGAATAGTCAGCACCTCGCTCTACACGGGGGGCTTGGCCGTCATGGCCGGCGTCGCATCGCTGTTTGTCGATTATTCAACCAGTGTGCGTTTTTTCGTCGACGTCCTCCTGCTCAGGACGATCACGATTCCAGGGCAGACCTTCAGCCAGTATTACGATCTGTTCGAAGCCAAGGGGTACACCTATTGGAGTAACACGAAGATCATCAATCTGCTGGTGCCACCGCCTGCGGCATTCCAGTCCGATCCCTTCTGGCCGGTGCTCGGCTCGATCGTCGGAGCGGAGTATTACGGCAACGACAGCCGGATGAACGCAAACGCCAATCTTTTCGTTGGCGAGGGAATTGCGGCTGCGGGGCCGATCGGCGTGATCGTCATTGCTTGCCTGTTGGCACTCTGGCTTCGCCAGTTGGACAAGTACAGCAGCGGTTGGAACCGTTCGTTTGTGGTTGCCGCTATCATCCCGGTGGGGATGGCGCTCACCAACATTCACCTGAGCACCCTGCTACTTTCGTTCGGAGGCTTCTTTTGGCTGGCTGCCTTCCGCTTCGGGCTCGCGCGCCAGGGGCGTGCTGCATGAAGATTTTGATGATTTGTGAGTTCTTCAATGAAGAACTTGACTACCAAGAAGAGATAATAGCTAAATACTATAAGAAGATTGGCTGTGAAGTTACGGTTTTGACGACGCTGACGAAGTCGGTTCACGACTATATTGCGGGCCGCGATCGTGTCGGGCCCATCGAAGTCGAGCGCAGCCAATTCGCCAAGGTTATCCGCGTGCCGCTCCTGGTGAAAATCGCTAGGCGGATTCGCGTTTTCAAGAGCATCAGAAAGATCGTGGAACGGGAGCAGCCAGACCTGCTTTATTTTCATGACATAAGTCCGAATATGATCGAGCTGCGCGGTTATCTAGCGAGCCATCCCGAATGTTGCGCGATCATGGACTATCATGCGGACTATTCCAATTCGGGCGCAAGTTGGCTTTCCCGACTTCTACTGCATCGCTGGTCCCGAAGGTTCATGCTCGCGACCGTGCGACGTCGGCTTGCAGCGATTCTGCCGGTGGTGCCGGCTTCTCGACTGTTCCTGCGGGATCTCTACGGCATCCTGCCGGAACAGACCGAATTGTTCCCTCTGGGGGTCGATGTCGATTTGGCCGACGAGATCCGCGGCAGCGACGCGCGCACGGTGGTTCGGGCGGAGCTTTCGATCCCCGATGATGCCTTGGTCATCTTTTCAGGCGGGAAGCTCGTTCCCGTCAAGCGGACCGAGGCGCTCCTCGATGCGGTGGCGGCGGTGGGCGACCCTCGGCTCCATGTGATCCTCGTTGGTGACGTGCGAGATGATCCCGAATATGCGGCGCGTCTCGAACTGGCGGCCGTGGGCAGCAATGTCCATTTCGTGGGATGGCAGAGTCGCGAGGGGGTGTATCGCCATCAGGCGGCAGCCGATCTCGCCGTCTTCCCGGCGAGCAACTCGGTGCTCTGGCAGCAGTCGATCGGCATGGGCCTGCCGCTAGTTGTGAGCGAAGGGGGGGGCGACGAGCGTATGCGTCAGGACGTCAGCTATATGAACCTGGCGGAGAACATCCACGTAGTCGACGGATCCGAAGACTTGGCGCCCCAGATCGCCAGCTTCCTCCGCGATTGTCTTCGCGATCCTGCGCTTCTCGAACGTATGTCGGCGGGAGCCGACGAGGTGACGCGCACGTTCCTGAGTTATGAACGCCTTGCTCAGCGTACGCTCGACATAGCAGAGGTTTATCGCCGGGCGATTGGTCGGGCGGAGGGAAATTCCTAGATTCGTTGCTCGTCATGGCGCGCTCACCAGCAGATGGCTTTGGCGGCAGAGTTGTCTTCCGCTACCTCCTGATCGCGCGTAGGGGACATCGTCGAGGCAAAATCGTCGCGGGAATTGAGATCGATCTATGAAGGAAACGCCGGGGGCTTCGCGCTCATATCAGATCTGCGCGAATTGCATCATGGACACCAGCGACGCCAACATCGTCTTCGACGCGCGGGGATGGTGCGACTATTGCAACAACTACCATGATAACATCGTCCCGAACTGGCATCCTGGCGAGCGCGGCGAGCGTGAGATTATGGCGCAGGTCGAGCAGATCAAGCGCGATGGCGAGGGACGCGATCACGACTGTCTGATCGGCCTGAGTGGCGGCGTCGACAGCAGCTATGTCACATACATAGCCAAGGAAAAATTCGGGCTGCGTCCCTTGCTCTACCACGTCGATGCGGGGTGGAATTCGCAGCAGGCGGTCAACAATATCGAGAAGCTGGTCGACGGGCTCGACCTCGACTTGTTCACCGAAGTCGTGGACTGGCCGGAGATGCGCGACCTCCAACTCGCTTTCTTCAAGGCCAATGTGCCGCACCTCGACACACCGCAGGACCATGCCTTCTTCGCGGGGCTCTACAACTTCGCCGCGAAGCACAAGGTAAAGTACATTCTGACCGGCGCGAACTACTCGACAGAGTGCGTGCGTGAGCCGCTAGAGTGGCACTACCACGCATCGGACCTGCGCCAGCTCAAGGACATCCACCGCCGCTTCGGCACGCGGCCGCTCCGCAAGTTTCCCTTGGCAGGCGTGGTCAAGTTCAAGATCTGGTATCGCTTTGCCAAGGGCGTGCGCGTGGTAAAGCCGCTCAACTATGTCCCGTTCCACAAGGAAGAGGCCATGCAGGAACTGGTCGACCGCTTCGGCTGGCAGCGGTACGCGCACAAACACTACGAATCGCGTTTCACGCGGTTCTACGAAAGCTATTGGCTGCCGACCAAGTTCGGTTATGACAAGCGACGCGCGCATTTCTCCAGCCTGATCCTGACGGGACAGATGAGCCGTGACGAAGCGCTCGATAAGATCGCGATTCCGGCCTACAATCCCGAGACGATCGCTGAAGATTTTGAATATATCGCGACCAAGCTCGGCATTTCCGTGGACGAACTGCGGGCCTTCCATCAAGGGGCAAAAAAGACCTTTCGCGACTACAAGAACGATATGGCGATCATGGACCTGGGAACGAAGATCTTGCGCATGGCCGGTGTGCAGCGGGCCATTATCCGTTGATTACCGTCGTCGACTATGGCCTCGGGAACATTGGCGCGTTCCTGAACATGTATAAACGGATGAACATACCCGCCAAGGCGGCGCGCAGCGCCGGCGAACTGGCGGACGCGGAACGTATCGTCCTGCCGGGCGTCGGCGCATTCGATCATGCGATGGAGCTGCTCGACGCATCGGGAATGCGCCCATTGCTCGATGAGAAGGCGCTCGGGCAGCAGGTGCCGGTGGTGGGTATTTGCGTTGGTATGCAGATCCTAGCGGAAAGCAGCGAGGAAGGTCAAGGCGCCGGGCTTGGCTGGGTGCCGGGTCGTGTCCGCCATTTCAGATCGATGCGCACATGCGAAGGACTACCACTGCCGCACATGGGCTGGAACGATGTCGAACCGTTCGCTGAGGGCGCCTTGTTCCGAGGGCTCGAGCAGGGCGCTCGCTTCTATTTCCTGCACTCATTCTACTACGAATGCGCCGACCCGGCTCATCGCGCGGCGACGGCGACCTATGGATCGCCATTTGCTTGTGCTGTGAGGCGGGACAATATTTGGGGCGTTCAGTTCCATCCCGAAAAGAGCCATCACTTCGGTGCGATGCTGCTCAAGAACTTCGCGGAGCTCTGACGTGTTGCGGCCCCGAATTGTCCCGTGTCTGCTGATCCACGAAGGTGGTTTGGTGAAGACCGTTGGCTTCAAGGATCCGAAATATGTCGGCGATCCAGTCAACGCTGTCAAAATCTTCAACGAGAAGGAGAGCGATGAACTGGTCGTGCTCGATATCGATGCGACGGCCAATGGCGTCGAGCCTGATTATGCGGTGATCGCGCATCTGGCCGCCGAATGTCGGATGCCTCTTTGCTATGGTGGCGGTGTGCGCACCGCGGTTCAGGCGAAGCGCGTCATCGAGCTTGGCGTCGAGAAGGTGGCGATCAGCGCCGCGGCCGTGGAGCGGCCGGAGCTTATCGCCGAGATTGCAGCGGAAATCGGTCGGCAGAGCGTCGTAGTGGTGCTCGATGTTCGCAAGAAACGGCTGGGCGGCTATGAACTTCGGACTCACAATGCTGGCCGGTCTCACAAGATCGACCCGATCGTATTCGCGAAGCAAGCGGTAGAACTCGGCGCGGGCGAGATCGTCGTCAATTCGATCGATCTCGATGGTTCGATGCGGGGATACGATTTGAAATTGGCTCGCCGGGTACGCGACGTCGTGCAGGTGCCAGTCACCTTCGTGGGCGGGGCGGGATCGCTCGCGGACATCGAGGCATTGATCCGCGAAGTTGGCGTGGTCGGAGCGGCGGCTGGCAGCTTGTTTGTCTTCAAAGGCATCTACCGAGCCGTCCTGATCAACTATCCTGCACCGGACATAAAGGAACAGATGGTGCGCTCTGCGCTCGCCGTCTGACAGAGGAAGCGACAATGTTCGAGGACAAGACCCTGCTCATCACCGGTGGGACCGGATCGTTCGGGAATGCCGTGTTGCGCCGGTTCCTGGATTCCGGACTGCGTGAAATCCGTATCTTCAGCCGAGACGAGAAGAAGCAGGACGACATGCGCAAGCTGTACAACAGCGCGCGTATTAAGTTCTATCTCGGGGACGTGCGGGATGAACGCAGTGTCGGCCCGGCGATGCGCGGGGTTGATTATCTTTTCCACGCTGCTGCGCTGAAGCAGGTGCCGAGTTGCGAGTTCCATCCGATGCAGGCCGTTCGCACGAATGTCCTAGGCACCGAGAACGTCCTGACGGCCGCCATCGCGGCAGGGGTCAAGCGGGTGGTCTGCCTGTCGACAGACAAGGCGGTCTATCCGATCAATGCGATGGGCATCAGCAAGGCGATGATGGAGAAGGTGATGGTCGCCTCCTCGCGCAATCTTGATGGCACGGATACGGTCATCTGCGGCACGCGATACGGCAATGTCATGGCTTCGCGCGGATCGGTGATCCCCCTGTTCGTCGACCAGATGCTCGCCCAGCGCCCGATTACGATTACGGACGGTGCGATGACGCGCTTCATGATGACGCTCGACGATGCTGTTGAACTGGTCCTCTATGCCTTCACCCATGGTTGCAACGGAGACATCTTCGTCCAGAAAGCGCCTGCGGCGACAGTGGACACATTGGTTGCCGCGATGAAAGACCTGCTCGGCCGGCCGGATCACGAGGTTCGTGTCATCGGCACCCGCCACGGCGAGAAACTCTTCGAATCTCTGCTCAGCCGTGAAGAACGCGCGGTGGCTGACGATATGGGCGAATATTTTAGGGTTCCCCCCGACGGTCGTGACCTCAACTATAACAAGTTTGTCGACCAGGGCGAAGATCGGCTGAGTCACGGCGAGGAATACAATTCGCACAACACTCACCGTCTCGATGTGGAGGGGATGAAGGCGCTCTTGCTGAAGCTGCCGCTGATCCATCGTGTGCTCAAGGGGCAGCCGCTTTCCGAGGATGCTTACGCATGAAGGTGCTCATCACCGGCGTGAACGGTTTCATCGGCCGCAATCTCGCAGTGCGGTTGGGCGAGGCCGGCCACGAAGTCATCGGTATCGGCCGTAAGGACGATGACGAAGTCTGGCGGGACGCAGCGAAAGCGGCGGATGCTGTCGTCCATCTCGCCGGAGTCAATCGCCCGGTCGATGTCGTCGAGTTCGAGACCGGGAATGCCCGGCTCACGCAGAAACTGTGCGATCTGCTCGCAGCCGCAGGGAACACGGCACGGATCATCTACAGTTCATCGACCCAGGCCGACCGGGACCAGCCCTATGGTCGCAGTAAAGCGATGGCCGAACAGGCGCTTCTCGCGCATTCCGAAGCTACGGGCGCGCCGGTAGCGATCTTCCGCCTCCCTAACGTGTTCGGGAAATGGGCTCGGCCGGACTACAACTCGGCGGTCGCGACTTTTTGCCATCGTATCGCGCGGGGTGAGGCGATCGAAATTCACGATCCGTCGGTCGTTCTGGCGCTCGTCTATGTCGACGACGTAGTCGAAACCTTCCTCGGCTTGATCGCCGAAGGCTTCGCGACGGGCAGCTTCGATGTCGCGCCGACCTATGAAACGACTGTCGGCATGTTGGCGGGGACCATCGGCGGTTTCCCGCAGAGTCGCGAGAGCCTGACGACTCCGCGTGTCGGCACGGGCTTGATCCGTGCACTCTACGCAACTTATCTCAGCTACCTGCCCGCTGAGCGGTTCGAATATCGCGTGCCCATCCATGCCGATCCGCGCGGGCGCTTCGTCGAAATGCTGAAGACGCCTGACAGCGGACAATTTTCCTATTTCACGGCAGGGCCGGGCATCACGCGCGGTGACCACTATCATCACAGCAAGGTCGAGAAGTTCCTGGTTATCTCAGGCGCCGCTCATTTTGGGTTCCGCCAGATTCAGACTGGCGAACGTCACGAAGTCGTCGTCGAAGGAGCTGAGGGTCGGATCGTCGAGACGATTCCGGGCTGGACCCACAACATCACCAACGTCGGCGAGGGCGAATTGGTCGTCATGCTCTGGGCCAACGAGATATTCGATCGCGCACGGCCCGATACCATCGCCATGAAGGTCTGATTGCCATGAAGAAGCTCAAGGTGATGACGGTGGTTGGCACGCGGCCGGAGATCATCCGGTTGTCGCGCGTGCTCTGCGCGCTGGATGTCCATTGCAATCACGTGCTCGTCCATACGGGGCAGAACTATGATTACGAACTGAGCCAGGTGTTCTTCGACGATCTTGGCATACGTAAGCCGGACCATTTCCTGAACGCAGCCAAGGGAAGCCCTTCCGCCACGATCGGAAACATTCTTATCGCGATGGAGGACGTGCTGAAGCAGGAGGAACCCGAAGCGCTGCTCGTGCTGGGTGACACCAACAGCTGCCTATCGGTAATTCCCGCAAAACGCCGGAACGTGCCCATTTTCCACATGGAGGCCGGCAACCGCTGCTTCGACCAGCGGGTCCCGGAAGAGACAAACCGCCGCATCGTCGACCATACGGCCGACGTCAACTTGACTTACAGCGACATCGCGCGCGAATACCTCCTTGCTGAAGGGCTGCCCGCCGACCGCATCATTAAAACGGGCAGTCCGATGTTCGAGGTGCTGCATCACTATATGGATCGGATCGATGCATCCGACGTGCTGGAGCGGATGGGGCTGGCCGAGCGCGAATACTTCGTCGTGAGCGCACACCGCGAGGAGAACATTGAGTCCGACCGGACTTTCTTCCGTCTCGTGGACATCGTGAACCATGTCGCCGAAACCCACGATCGACCGGTCATCGTATCGACCCATCCGCGGACCAAAAGCCGCATCGATGCCGCGGGAGTGACGTTCCATGCCAATGTCCAGCTCGGCAAGCCGCTCGGCTTCCACGACTATGTCCGACTGCAGAAGTCCGCGCGCGTCGTGTTGTCGGACAGCGGCACGATTACAGAGGAAGCATCCATCCTCAACTTTCCAGCGATCAATATCCGGGAGGCGCATGAACGTCCTGAGGGAATGGAGGAGGCGGTCGTTATGATGACCGGTCTCAGTCTTGAGCGGGTGCAGCAAGCCATGGCTATCCTCGAGACGCAAAGCCGCGGCGAAAAGCGCGACCTGCGCCTTGTCGCTGACTATTCGATGCCCAATGTCTCGGCCAAGGTCGTGCGCATTCTGCACAGTTACACCGATTACATCCGACGCGTTGTCTGGAGAATGTATTGACCGGCTGGTTCGTGCGAAGGCGCATGCGGTGTCGATACGTGTCTGACTTATGAAGGCTGAGAATATGGTCGTTCAGGCTACGCTTTCCGCGGAACAGATCGAGGCCTTCTATCACGATGAGTTCGTGGATGACCAGGTCCGGGATTTCTGCGCCATGCTTGGCGGCGGCCGCGATGGGAAGGTGGTCGTTGACGTCGGCGGCGGCTGCGGCTTTTTTGCCAGGCGATTGGCTGAAAAAGCCGGCGAGCGCACTCGCGTGATCGACATGGATTTGCGTTCGATCGAAGAATGCAGGCGCAACGGCGTAGATGGCCGCATCGGCGATGCCCTGTCGCCCGACGTTGAAGGCGATGAAGGCGTTGTAACGTTTAATTTGATCTTACACCACCTCATCGGTTCTAGCGAAAAAGAGACCCATCAGCTCCAGTTGCGTGCGCTTAGAGCTTGGTTGGGAAAGGCAGAACGCCTATTTGTAAATGAATATATATACCAGTCTTGGGTGAAAAACCTGAGTGGACGTTTGATTTACGAAGTTACTTCAAGTCGGGTATTATCCTTTTTTGCAAAAATGATTTCACAGATTGTTCCGGCGTTTAAAGCAAATACGTTTGGCGTAGGTGTCCGATTCCGATCTCATGATGAATGGTGCCGGGTTTTTTCAGAAGCTGGTTATCGTGTGGTCGACAGTCGGATCGGCCGGCCGGAACCCATTTCTCCGCCATTGAGGGTGTTGCTGATCAAGGCGATCCGGCGGGACAGCTTCGTGCTGGTGCCCGTTTGATCGACGAACGCGAATCCGGTTTGATAGGCGACCGGCCTCTTCGCCTGCTCATCGTCAGTCAATACTTCTGGCCGGAGAACTTCAGGATCAACGATCTGACGGAGGAGCTTTCGCGCCGCGGTCATGAAGTGACCGTGCTTACAGGCCAGCCCAACTATCCCGAAGGCCGCCTATTCCCGAGCTACCGAGCGAATCCGGGAGAATTTCACAGTTTTGGCCGCGTGCCGGTTATCCGCGTGCCGATCGTACCGCGCGGCAATTCCAGTCTTATGCTGATGTTAAACTATCTGAGCTTCGCGCTCAGTGCTTCGGTGATCGGCGCTTGGAAGCTGCGTAAACGGTCGTTCGACGCGATTTTCGTGTTCCAAACTTCGCCGATAACCGCTGCGCTCCCGGCGATCGTGCTGCGCTGGCTCAAGCGCGCGCCAATGCTCATGTGGATCCTGGACCTTTGGCCGGACACGCTTTCTGCCATCGGCGTGATCAGGTCGCAGCGACTGCTGGCGCTTGTCGGCGGCCTGGTGCGGTACGTCTACAAGCGGTGCGATCGCATTCTTGTGCAGTCGCAAGCGTTCACATCCAATGTGGCCACGTTTGCAGCGGGTGGTGACAAGGTACGCTATTTCCCCGGCTGGGCCGAGGCGATCTTCGCTGGCGAGGATGCGGATGCAGAACCTGCGCACGAACTTGCACCCTATGTCGACGACTTCAAGATTCTGTTCGCCGGGAACATCGGCGAGGCGCAAGACTTTCCCGCGATTCTCGATGCCGCGGATGCGCTTCGGGACACGCCAAGCTTGCGCTGGATTATCGTCGGAGACGGGCGCGCCGCGCCCCAGGTGCGGGAGGAAATAGTCCGCCGCGAATTGCAATCGAAGATTATCCTCCTCGGGCGCTTTCCTCTCGAGCGGATGCCGTCGTTCTTCGCTGGTGCCGATGCCCTGCTGGTCACCCTGCGTAAGGAACCGATCTGGAGCATGACGATTCCGGGCAAGGTTCAAAGCTACCTGGCTGCAGGCAAGCCTTTGCTGGCAATGTTGGATGGTGAAGGCGGTCGCGTTATCATAGAAGCACAAGCAGGTCTCGTCGCTCCGGCCGGTGACGGCCGGGCGCTGGCCGAGAGGGTGTTTCAATTGAAAGAGACGGACGCCGCGACCCGTAGGCGCATGGGGCTTAGGGGGCGTAGCTATGGCCAGCGTGAGTTCGATCGTGGAACCCTGGTGGATTCGCTCGAGGCCTGGATCGGGGAATGCCGCGCTTCAGGCTGACGCGCAGCTGCTGTGCTGATCCGATATAACAACAGTCGGGTTTCGTTTCCTCGCTGAGTCGCCTAGAGAGGCTTAACAATGAGCGCAAAAAGCCCCGCCTTGAGGAATTTCAGACCAAGCCTTTCCTTCGTTTTGCTCGTAGCGCTGTTCGGTACGCTCTGGGTGGCGGGGGGCGCCTCACGTGGCGACGAATTGGGGCAGGTGCTGGTCCGCAGCGTTTCTTGGTCCGCTGTTTTTATCATCCTGCTTTTCGGGCAACGCAAGGCTCTCCCGAACGCTAGTCCCTTACTGCTTCTCCTTGGGGCGGCCCTGTTGCTTCCGCTAGTGCAACTGGTGCCTCTGCCGCCTGCGGTTTGGCAGGCCCTGCCGGGCCGAGCGCCCTTCGCCCAAGCGGCGATAGCCGTTGGTGAAAGTCAGCCCTGGCGGCCATGGTCGATCGTCCCCGGCGCTACGATCAACGCGGCATTGTCTTTGATCGTGCCTTTCACAGTCTGGCTTCTCGCGGCCAATTTGCCGCAGAGCGAGCGGCGGCACCTTCCCGGCCTGCTTCTGGGTGTCGTCACGATCTCCATGTTTGTCGGGCTGCTCCAGTTTTCAGGTGCGGCCATCAACAATCCTTTCGTCAACGACAGTCCCGGCGATGTCGGCGGAACGTTTGCGAATCGCAATCATTTCGCTCTCTTGCTGGCGATAGGCTGCCTTTTGGCTCCGGTATGGGGCTTTGGTGGTGAGAGGAATTCGCACTGGAGGGCGCCTGTCGGATGGGGCCTGGCGCTGCTGTTCATGTTGACCATCCTTGCAAGTGGATCACGTGCCGGCCTGGGCCTCGGGTTGTTGGCCTTGCTGCTTGGCCTGGCCTTGTCGAAACAGGCGATGCGCAAGGCCTTGGCTCGCTACCCGCGTTGGGTTTTCCCGGCGCTGATCGCGGCCATCGTCGGCATGGCTGCAATATTTGTGCTGGTGAGCGTGATGGCCGATAGGGCCGTTTCGATCAGTCGCCTGCTCGCGATCGGCCAGGGTCAGGACATGCGCGGACGGGGGCTGCCGGTCGTGCTGGAAATGATCGGCACATATTTTCCATTCGGCACCGGTTTCGGGAGCTTCGATCCCCTGTTCCGCCTGCATGAGCCGTTCGACCTTTTGAAGCCGACCTTTTTCAATCATGCCCACAACGATTTTCTCGAGGTGGTGCTGGATGCCGGGCTGCCCGGTGTGTTCCTGGTTCTCGCAGGGATGGGTTGGTGGGCCTGGGCAAGTCTGCGCGCTTGGCGAACGGGGCGAGGCCGGCATCATACATTGCCTCGTCTCGGCTCGGCGATACTTTTTCTGGTGATGCTCGGCAGTATTGTCGACTATCCCGCGCGAACACCGATGATTATGGCAGTCGTCATGATCGCTGCGATCTGGCTGAGCGATCGTTCACAAGAGGCCGATCCGTCAGCTTTACCCCGATCCACTTAGCATCTATGAGCCGCCAGGGCCCTGTAATCGTGGAAGCTTGCTGAGACCGCATGCGTAGAATTTTATCCGTCGTGTTACTCGCGTTGGCTGTCTCGGCATGCGGAGGCCGGGAGCCGCTGGTGTCCACTGAGAGGCTCTCTGTCGTTGCGGATACAGCCGCGCTACCTCCGCCCCACCGTGCCGATCTCACGGCGCCGGACAGGCCGGCGCTGATCGGCCCTCTCGATACCATCCAAGTTGAGGTCTTCAACGTTCCCGATCTGACGCGTGAACTGCAAGTCGATGCCAGTGGGCGGATATCCATGCCCCTGGTCGGCATACTCGACGCGCGCGGCAAGACTGCCGAGGAACTGGCCGCGGCTATCGAGCAGTCGCTGCGCGGCCGCTATGTCCGCAATCCGGAAGTCACGATTAACATCAAGAGCTCGGTCAGCCAGGTCGTCACGGTCGATGGCCAGGTGGTGGAGCCCGGCCTCTACCCGGTGACTAATCAAATGACTCTGATGCGTGCAATCGCGTCTGCGAGAGGAATGACCGAATTCGCCCGCCAGGAAGACGTCGTCATCCTGCGCACTGTCGAAGGACACAAGATGGCGGGTCTTTACAACATGGCGGCCATTCGCCGCGGCGCTTACGACGATCCGCCGATCTATGCCAACGACGTGATCGTAGTCGGTGATTCGCCTCAAAGACGAATGTTCAAGGATATCGTCTCGCTGGCGCCGCTCCTGGCGGCACCGCTGATTGCCATCTTCCAGTAGTGCCATCACAATGAACGTCCAGCATCCCAATCCCCGTGGCGCCCTCCCTGGCAACGTCGCTCCGCTTCCGAACCTGCGCGAGGCGGAGGCGGACAGCATGCCGACGATCCGTCAGTATCTCCGGATTGCGCTACGTTGGCGCTATGTCATCATTGGGGCGACCGTAGCCGGCGTGCTTCTGGGTCTGATCGTCACGTTGCTGATGACGCCCAAGTACACTGCGACCGCCACGATCGAGATTTCCCGCGAATCCAGCAAAGTGACCGATTTCCAGGGGGTTGACCGCGAAACGAGCGTCGGCGACCAAGAATTCTATCAGACGCAATATGGTCTCTTGAATTCGCGCACCTTGTCGGAGCGTGTGGCCAATCAGCTTCGCCTCGTCGATGATCCCAAGTTCTACGAGCGCTTCGGCGCGTCGTCGGACGCTCCGGCGTTCCAGCTTACCAACGGGCACTATTCCGCGACCGGCCGATCAGAGCGTCAGCGATTGGCCGGTGAGATCCTCCTGGATCATCTTGCCGTGAGCCCGACGCGCCTATCGCGCCTTGTTGCAATCAATTTCACCAGCCCCGACCAGGCTTTTTCGGCGCTCGTAGCAAATGCTTGGGCGGACAATTTCATCCAGACCAATCTCGAGCGCAAAGTTCAGGCAACCTCTTATGGCCGCAACCTGCTTGAGCGTCAGCTCGCTTTGCAGAAGGAACGTCTGGACGAATCGCAGCGTCAGCTTGTCGGCTATGCGTCGCGGCAACAGATCATCAATTTACCCACGCAGTCGAGCAACGGAGCGATCACGTCGGAACGGTCCATCGTTGCAGACAATCTGGCCACGCTCAATTCCTCGCTCAGCGAAGCGACTGCTGCTCGTATCGAAGCGCAGTCGCGCTATGAGCAGGCCGGCCGCACGGGCGCATCGACCGAGGCCCTTCGCAACCTGGCGATCAACAGTTTGCGTCAGCGCCGCGCCGAACTTTCTGCCGAATATCAGCGCATGATGGTCCAGTTTGAGCCGGGCTATCCGGCGGCGAAGGCCATTCAATCGCAGATCGACCAGCTCGATCGTTCGATCGCGCGCGAAGAGGGGCGCGTATCAGGATCGCTGCAGGCCGACTATCGCGGCGCGATCGAGCGTGAGAGCGCGCTCAAGACCAAGGTCGACGAACTCAAGCAGAACTACCTCGACCTTCGCCGCCGCAGCATCCAGTACAATATCTACCAGCAGGAGGTAGATACCAATCGCGCGCTCTACGATGGGCTGCTTCAGCGGTTCAAGGAAATCGGTGTCGCCGGCGGGGTGGGCATCAACAACATTTCGGTGGTCGATGCGGCGGATATCCCGCAAAAGCCATCGAGTCCCCGCCTGCTTCTCAATGTCTTCGTTTCGCTGCTTGCTGGCCTCGGCATAGGCGCCCTTCTCGCCTTTGCGTTTGAGCAAATCGACGAGGCGATCGCCGATCCGGCGGAGGTCGAGCGCCGGCTCGGCTTGCCGTTGCTCGGCTCGGTTCCGAAAGTGGACGCCGGCACTCCGAAGGAGGCGCTGCTGGATCGCAAGTCGGATATGTTCGACGCTTACCTAGCGATACAGACCAACCTCGCCTTCACGACCGAGCACGGCGTACCGCGCTCGTTCGCCGTTACGTCGACCCGTCCCGCCGAAGGCAAGTCGACGACCGCGCTTGCGCTCGCCACGACCTTGGCGCGAGCTCATCGTAAGGTGATTTTGGTCGATGGTGATATGCGGTCACCTTCTGTGCATCACCTTGGCGGCGTCGATCATGAACGGGGGCTCAGCAACTTCCTGGCCGGACAGGATGATATTGCCCCGCTGACTTTCCAAATGACCGAGCTAGGCTTCACGGCGATGTCGGCGGGTCCGATTCCCCCGAACGCTGCAGAGCTGCTTACCGGTGAGCGGCTATCCCTGCTGATCGAACGCCTACTTCAGGACTATGATCACGTCGTGATCGATTCTCCACCCGTTATGGGGCTCGCTGACGCGCCTCTCATCGCGAGCCGCGTCGAGGGCGTGATCTATGCGGTTGAATCGCACGGTATCCGGTCGAGCTTGGTCAAGACTGCACTCAATCGCCTATCCAGCGCCAACGCCCGGATCTTCGGTGGTGTCCTGACCAAGTTCGAGGCACGCAAGGCTCACTACGGCTACGGCTACAACTACGGTTACAGCTACGGCCGCGATGAGGTGAAAGGTAGGGCCTGATCATGCCACGCCGCAGCCTTCTTCCGCGTCGCTCGTCTCGTGAATGGGCCATACGCGGTGTGCTTGCGGCGGGCGCGCTGGTAGCTGGCTACTTCAGCGTAGCGCATACTTTGGCGCAAGCTGCCGTGAAGAATAGTCCTGCCTTGGCTCACGCGCTCGCTCCGTGGGATGGCCGAGTGACTGCAGCGCTCGCAGCCTCACTCGCTGGCCCAAAAGCGACTCCAGGCAGTCGAAACCGAGCGGACGCGTTGGCGCAGCAGGCATTGCGGCAAGACGCAACAACGGTCGAGGCTGTCTCTACCTTGGGTATCGACGCGCAAGTCCGCGGCGATGCCGGGGTAGCACGCCGGTTGTTCGCCTATTCCGAAAAGCTCTCTCGCCGTGACCTCCAGACGCAGCTCTGGCAGATCGAGACCGCGGTTGCCGCCAATGATATTCCCGGAGCGCTACGTCATTACGATATCGCGCTTCGAACCAAGGCTCAGAGCTGGGATCTGCTTTTTCCGATCTTGGCCTCCGCTAGTACTGATAGCCAGGTGCGTGGCCCACTGATCCGGACACTCGCCGCCAAGCCGCTCTGGGCGGAGCCTTTCATCAACGATGTCGCGGCAAACCCTCCTGATCCGGCATCGGCATCGGCGCTGTTTCTCGAATTGCGAGGTGCTGGCGTCCCGGTTCCCGACGGGGCTCATGCCCATGCAATTAGCGCACTGCTGGCAGGTGGCCTCGCTGAGGGGGCTTGGCGTCACTATGCTGCGGTCCACCGCGGGGTTGACCAACGCCGCTCACGCGATCCATTCTTTGCCGGCGCAGGTGATACGCCTACGCCGTTCGACTGGAATCCGGTCAATGACGGTAGCGTGAACACCTCTATTCAGCGTGGAGACAGGGGTGGCCTGTTCGACTTCTCGGTGCCGGCTAGCCTTGGTGGCCCGCTACTCCAACAAGTTCAGATGCTGCATCCGGGAAACTACCGCATCGCCGGGCATGGTAGCGGAATAGAACAAACGCCGGGCTCTCAACCCTATTGGTCCTTGCAGTGCCGCGCTGATGGACGAGAATTGGCCCGTGTGGCCTTGCCCAACTCTTCTCAAGCCGGCGGCAAGTTCGAAGGGCGCATGACCGTGCCCGCCGGATGCCCGGTGCAGGTGCTCGTGCTCTTTGCGCGGGCATCCGAAGCAGTCTCCGGCTTGAGCGGCCAAATTGATCATCTGGAACTGGTGCCGGCGCCGTGACGGTTTTGTGGCGCCTTCTGCTCTGCGCGGCGAGCCTGGTCGGTTCAGCCACTCCCGCTATCGGTCAGAGCCGTACCCAGGGCGGCACCGCGCCTGTCGAAGATGAGCAGCAGGCACAGCCAGCACCACAGCAACAGCGGCAGGTTGCGGATACTCCTGGCCGGGTTGCCGAATCCGCCGTGGGCCGTGCTGGCCAGCGCCAGACGCGCGAGGATATGGCGCCCAACTTGCGTCCAACAGGACGGATCTCGAACCGGATAGAGAATCGTATTCAATCGCGGATACGCAGCCGGATCGATCCCGATGAAGATCCGCAGATCAAGGCCAAGTCGGCTTTCGAGGCTGCCGAGGAGCGCGAGCGCACCGCCGGTCGTTGATCGGCATTCAGGGCTCGGGGATCAGGGTGCTTTTGCGATCAGAGACTGCCAGTTGCCATCGAGCGGCTGCTCACGGCTTTCCAGAATTGCCGGTCGCGCGGGTCGCTCCGGTCCGAGTCTGGCAATGGCGTTCTCCAGTGTAGCGATGCGGTCCCGCCAGGCCGGGTGTGAACGGCTCCGCAGGATGCCCCCGGCATGCTTCGGTCCGAAATTGCGCCAGAAGCGTATGGCGGCGCGCGGATCGTAGCCGGCATTTGCCAACAATGCGACGGACAGGATATCCGCTTGGAGCTCGGTCTGGCGAAAATAGCGCACGTTGGCGCCAAGGCCGGAGAGCATGCCGAAGGAAACGCCTCTCGCTTCCAAGCGTTCGCGATGCCTCAGGATGTTGTGCGACAATTCGTGAGCCACGACAGCGGCTAGTTGGTCTTCGGGATATGTTTCGAGAAAGCGGCTGCTGATCTGTACGAGGTCGCCATCGGCCTGGGCGTCGAAGCCCATCCCGATTGCGACCTCGAAGCGCGAATGGCAGGCCGGCACCGGTTGTACTTCAATCTCGAAAGGGACGCCCGCCCGGTGCCCCAGGATCGTCAGCGGAGTGCTGGGCGGCAGCGCGGACAAGCGCGCAGTGATGTCGATCAACGCCGCTGTGCTGGCCTCGGCTTGTGGATCCGCGGCAGCGAAATGCTCCGCGCCGATGACGCTCAGGCTGTCGTCGGGCTGAATGCCGGCGCGTGCGGCCGGCGAAGCAGCGATCACTGCTTCCACGCCGACCGGGCCGTCAAAGCGGAAATGGCGTTCCGCGTCGTCTCGCTTGCTGCGCGCATATTGGCTTGGCGTGTGGAGCACGAGGCCGAGCCCCGGCTCCAGTCGATCGCACAATGCTGCATTTGCCGTGGCCAAACGAAAACCGATCCTTGCCAATGTGGCGTCGGTTTCGCGGATCGCTTCGAACGGACTTTCTGCCGCATCGACCGGGCTCGGTGCGGCTCCCAGGAGAATGATCGCGGCAAGAGCGGATGCCGATCGCCTGCGCCGCGCTTGTGAACCGGCGTTCCGGCTTTTCCGATATTCCATGTTCATCACAGCTGCCGTAACGGCCCGACCATGATTAGGAAACTTCTCTCTCTAGGTCGCAAGAGAGGCGATGCGCAAAGCACGCCGCGCATCCCGGATGGTCGCCGAATCTATGCCATTGGCGACATTCACGGCCGCTATGATCTGCTCGAAGGCTTGTTGGAACGCATTCGGAAAGACGATCATGCCCGTGGCGGTCGTCCGGGAGAGCTTATTTTCCTGGGCGATCTCGTTGATCGTGGGCCCGATTCGGCGACAGTGGTCGATCGCCTGATTGCGCTGCGCGACGAGCGCCCCGGTACCCGCTTCCTGCTCGGCAATCACGAGGAAGTCTTTCTGTCCGCGCTTCGGGGCGATGCAAAGGGGCTGCGCTTTCTGACCCGCATCGGCGGGATCGAGACGATCCTGAGCTACGGCATCGCGCGCGAGATCTATGCTGCGGCAGACTACGACGAGTTGGCCCGGCTGCTGGCCGCCGCGGTGCCAGCAACGCACCTTGCGTTTCTCGAAGCTTTCGAAGACCAGATAGTCGTCGGTGACTACGTTTTCGTTCATGCCGGCATCCGACCCGGCGTTGGGCTTGAGGATCAGCGGGCCAGTGACCTCCGCTGGATTCGCGAGGATTTCCTAAACGCTACACCGCCGCTTTCTAAGGTCGTGGTCCACGGCCACACGATTTTCGATGAGGTGGTCGAGCTACCGCATAGGATCGGGCTCGACACGGGCGCTTTCCGCACAGGCGTGCTCAGCGCGATGGGCTTCGAGGGCGTGTCGCGATGGATTTTGCAAGAGAGCGAATTGAACAGTGCTCAGACTTAGGAACGTGCGCGCTCGAACACGTAGTAAGCGAGCCCCGGCGCGAGCTTGTGGAAGGGATTCGTGCGCCAGTAGCGGTGCAGGAACTTCGTTGCAGCGCAAACGATGCTGTCGAGTGCAACGATCGTCGGTGAATTGAAAGGCTGAAGATTTCCGAGTGCCATCGCGCCGCGGCGCACTGGGCCGCTGTCACAGTGCTTCAGGCGTCGGAGTGTCCAGCCCTGCGCCGCTGCTGTCCGCACCATCCATTGCGGCGCAATGCCACGCTCGTTCTTCGTCAGGCCGGGGCGCGGTCGGGTCCAGTCGCCCATTGCGCTCGATGGTTCCTTGATCAGCATCAGGGTGCCGGGTTTCGCCACTCGAGCCAATTCGCGCAGAACCGCCGAGACGTTCGGAATATGATGAAGCACTGAGAAGCAGAGAACTAGCTCTACGCTTTGGTCGGGAAGATCCAGAGCGCCCGATTGCTCGGGCATACGGTACTCTGCCGGTGTTCTTCCGATCTTGTCTCGCCACCATGGCTTTGCAGGTTCCACCGCGATGAATTTTCCTACCCTGCCGGCGATCGGCAACAGTTCGTCACCGTCGGCGCAGCCTAGCGTCAGGCAGTTTTCATAGTGCTCGCCGAGATGGCGAAAACCGTGCCGGGCGTTGAGTGCATGGGTATGTGTCCCACCCACACCTTCGCGCGTATCGTAATAACCGAGCTGCTCAGAGGCGAACCACTCGGCGATGTCATCGGGCGAGAAGTCGTCGCCATAGAGCTCCGCACCGGTTTTGTAAGCAGCTCTCACGTCTCTGAAGCTCCGCCGCCGAGCATCGCATAAACCTCTCCCAGGGTTTGCATGGTGCACCGATAGCTGCCTGTTCCACGTTCCATCACGGAACAGGCCTACATTCTTTCTCTCCGCATACAACCCACCGCCGGTCGAAGCGCGATGAGATGGTTTTTGCCAGTCGTCTCGCTCGCGATGATGTTTCAACGCAGAAGGATCGCAGACACATTCCTACTTACGAAACGAGTGCGAGTAGTGCCTCGAGCTGCGCTTTGGTGAAGGGTGTGCCGCAAAGAACAATCTCGTCATTCGCATCATTGCCAATGACGATCTGATTGTCGGCTACAGGCTGAACGTCATGCCCGATGGCGATCGCGTTGCTGATCGTATCCGGCGTCGAACTACCGCCGCCGGCATTCCAACCTAGGAAGACGTTTCCAGATCCTGTCACGATGCTCTGGCCAACATAGGCTCCCACCCCGACATTCTCGCTTCCCGTAGTGAGGGAGAGGAAGCCCGATCTGCCGACAACGGTTTCATCGCCACCAGTGGAGAGGTTGAGAAGCACGGCGTGTCCCGCCGCCACGTTGTTGCTGCTTCCGGCGCCTGTGTCGTTCAACATGGCCTGCGACCCGATAACCACATTGTAGTCGCCACCGGTCCGGTTTTTCGCGACGCCTCCGCCGATCAGGACGCTCTCTTTGCCCGCCGCCAGCAGTTCGGCGGCGACGTAGCCCATGACGACGTTACCATAGCCTTGCGAGTAACCCTCGAATGGGTCTGCCGGGTTGATCGGTATGGGGGTTAGGCTCCATCCGGCACTGTCGCCCACACAGGTGTTGTTCGCCGCGTAGCCGGCCTTCCCCAGCGCCCGTCGACCGACTCCTACGTCGCCGACGCCCGCGACCTGCAATTCACCGGCCTCCCAGCCGATATGCACAACGTCTATACAGGTCTGCGAGAGACGTCCGGCTGCACTGCCGATCCATACGCTGCCCGTGCCGGTCTGGTGATTGACCGCTGCAGCATCACCAATTGCAACATTGTGCTCGCCAACTGTGAGACTTGAGAAGACATCGGATCCCAGACCGATATTTGCCCCCCCGGTCGCTGTGGCGGTGCCGCTGCCCGGGCCAAGCATGAAGTTGCGGATGGCAGGCTGAGCCATGGCAAAGCGCTGACCAAATAGGTTTATTTCGCTTTGAGCGCCGCCGCCGATCACGATCTGCCCACTGGCCGATGCGCCGGCGTTGCTGCCAATGACAATAGTATCGTTGGCCGTCACCGATTGGCCGCTTCCCGAGCCGCCCGCGTTCCAGCCAACGAAGACATTTCGCTCGCCCGTGGTGACGATTGTCCCGGCATAGGCGCCGAGCGCGGTGTTGCGGATTCCGGTCGTGGCATAAAGAGCGCTCCGGCCCACCGCCGTGCCTTCATTGCCTTCGTAGTTGCCCAGCGCATTGTTGCCGACAGCAACGTTGGAACTGCCGTTGGCGGCAACATTGCCGAGCGCAAATGCGCCTATGGCAACGCTTTCACTAACTGTGGTCGCACTCAGGAGCGCACCCGCGCCGACCGCTGTATTGGTGCTGCCGGAGGTTGCCATGCGTGCTGCCGCGAAGCCCAGGAGCGCATTTGTTTTCGCCCGTTGACAGACTTTGTCCGGCCTGCAGGCCCAGAAGGGTGTTGTTAACTGCTGGCATATGACCTCCGCTGCAATGCAGAAGGACTGTCGTCAGGAATTCTTACCAATTGCTGATGAAGAGACCGCGATTGATACGGCGAAAGAAAAATGATGTTTTGACTGCAACCAATTTGGTTGTGACCGCACTTGTGACCTTACGCAGACGGTGATAGCGGTCCGCTCAAATGTATCAGGGGGTCACTAAAACAATGAATATCAGCAAGTTCCTCGTGGCAGCCGCCGTATCGGTCCTGGTCGCGACGCCGGCCCTGGCCGACGCGCCCGCTCCCGCCGCTTCATCGCTCTCGGTTGCCAACTCGAAGCCGGTGAAGACTCCGACTTCGGTCAAGAAGGCGAACAAGGTCGCTTCCGGCGTGGCGCTGGGCATCGGCGCTGCCGTTGTCGTCGCCGGCACGGTTGCTATCGTCGCCTCGGACGGTTCCGACAGCAAGTAAGCTGCGGCCAGGCAGAACAGGAAAAATGGCGGCCGAAAGCCGCCATTTTTTTTGGCCGGCGAACACGGCTCGCAGTAATCCTGGGCCGCGCAGCGGGTTGCTTCGGCAGTGTGAAGAAGCTGGGAGAGTTGGAGCGGGTAAGGGGAATCGAACCCCTCTAGCTAGCTTGGAAGGCTAGTGCATTACCACTATGCTATACCCGCATGGCGATGGTCTCGCGCGGCGCTTCCCATGCCCCAGCGCGCGGTCATGGTCAATCACCGAACCTCGGCCTGCGCGTCTTGTCTCGGGCGGACATGCTCGTTGCCGCAGCCTTGAATCGCTTCGTCGCTTCCATAAGTCCTTGTCACACCACTGTCGGCTCATTCATTCTAAACCCATATTGTTTAGGATCGAATCGTCCGGGCCGGCGTTTGTCGGCCGATGTGGCGGGGAAAAGGATAAGGCCATGGATATGCCCAGATCGCGCCCGGTACGGCGCAATCCGCTGGAGCTCGTGATGAATTCGCGGCTCGGCAAGCTGCTGTCGCGGATCGGCATCGCGCCGCGCCCGGCGACCAGCGAAGGGCTGCTCGATCTCGCCGGCGCGCTGCTGTCGCTGCGCGGCAAGGCTTCTGGCCCGGCCTTGGCCTCGGCCTTCTTCGATCTCTATGAGGCCAGCGACCTTCCGGCCCGCCAGGCCTTCCTCGCGCAGATCCACGATCTCCACCCGCGCGATGCAGTCGCGATCGACAAGGCGATCACCCGCTGGCAGGAAAAGCGCGACGAGAGCGCGGCCCAGGCGCTGAGCGAGGCAAGCGCTTCGCCGAGCCAGAAGCTCATCGGCATGCTCAACCTTGCGCCGCAGGGCACGCAGCGCTTGATCGCCATGCGGTCCGACCTGCTGAGCGCGCCCGACCAGACGCCGGGTCTCAAGGCGCTCGACCGCGAGCTCGAAGATGCCTTCACCGCCTGGTTCAACGCGGGCTTCCTCGAACTGCGCCGCATCGCCTGGGATTCTCCGGCCGCGCTGCTCGAACGCATCATCCGCTACGAGGCGGTCCACGAGATCGCCGGCTGGGACGAGCTGCGCCGCCGCGTCGAGCCGATCGACCGTCGCTGCTACGGCTTCTTCCACCCGCAGATGGCCGACGATCCGCTGATCTTCGTCGAAGTCGCGCTGACCGACGAACTGCCCAGCGGCATCGGCCAGATCACCGCGCAGAAGCGCAAGGTGATCGATCCGCACCAGGCCAGCCACGCGATCTTCTACTCGATCTCGAACTGCCAGGACGGCTTGCGCGGCATTCCTTTCGGCAACTACCTGATCAAGCGCGTGGTCGGGCTGCTCAAGGAGGAACTGCCGCAGCTCAAGTGCACCGCGACGCTCTCGCCGGTGCCGGGCTTCGCCAAGTGGCTCGCCGGCGAAATCGGCCCGGTGGGTAGCAAGGGGGATGCGAAGGTCCCGCCGGCGCGCGAGCTGCGCTCCTATGCGGCGCGCTATCTCACCACGGCGCGTTCGAAGCGCGGCGGGCCGGCCGATTCGGTGGCGCGATTCCACCTCGGCAACGGCGCCCGGCTCGAGGCGATCCACGCCAACGCCGACCTGTCGGCAAATGGCCTGCGTCAGTCGCACGGCGTGATGGTGAACTACGTCTACGATCTCGCCGAGATCGAGGCCAACCACTTCGCGCTGACCGAACTCGGCACGGTCGCTGCCTCGAAGGCGGTGCTCGCCCTCGCCGAGGGCGGCCAGGCCAAGGAAGCCAAGAAGGTCGAAAAGGTCGCCTGACCTCATTCCTCCCCGAGTGCGCTCGGGGAGGGCCTCAGTGCCCCGGGAAATCCATTAGCGCGGTGACGGACAGTCCCGCCGCGCGCAGCCTGTCGCCACCGCCCAGATCGGGCAGGTCGCTGACGAACAGCGAATGTTCGACCTTGGCCCCGGCCTTGCGCAGCAGTTGCGTCGCGGCGAGTGCGGTGCCGCCGGTCGCCAGGAGGTCGTCGATCACGACCACGCGCTGCCCGGCCGTGATCGCATCCGGATCGATCTCCAGCGTGCCCGTGCCGTATTCCAGCGCATAGTCGAGTGCCAGCACCGGCACCGGCAGCTTGCCCGGCTTGCGCACCGGCACGAAGCCGAGGCCCAGCGCGGCCGCCGCCGACGCGCCGAAGATGAAGCCGCGCGCCTCGATCCCGGCGATGGCCTCGGCCCCCAGCGCTTTCGCCTGCTCGGCCAGCAGCGAGACCGTCGCCGCGAAGCCGGGGCCATTGCCCATCAAGGTGGTCACGTCGCGGAACAGGATGCCTGGCTGCGGGAAGTCGGGAATCGTGCGGATCAGCGCCTTGAGTTCGTCGATGGTCATCTCTGCATGTCCCACAAAGAAAACGCCCCCCGCATCGGGTGATGCGGAGGGCGCTGATTAGCCTGTCTGGCCCTGGCCTCAGTGCTTCGTGTTACGCCACACGTTGCGGTAGGCGAGGTTGCCCAGGATCGTCGCGAAGATCAGGAACAGCACGACCGGCCAGCCCGTCTGGTGACGCTTCTCGAGCTTGGGCTCGGCGGTCCAGACGAGGAAAGCGGCGACGTCCTTGGCGTAGTTGTCGACCGTCGAAGGCGTGCCATCCTTGTAGGTGATCTGGCCATCGGCGGTCAGCGGCGGCGCCATCGCGAGGTTCAGGTTCGCGAAGTACGGGTTGTAGTGCAGCCCGTTCGGCGTCTTGGCGTCCGGGAACTCCTTGACCAGTTCGGCCGGCTGGTTCGCGAAGCCCGTCAGCAGCGAATAGACATAGGCCGGACCGTCGTGGCGGGCCTTGGTCATCAGCGACAGGTCGGGCGGAACCGCATTGTTGTTGGCGGCGCGCGCGGCGATGTCGTTGGCGAAGGGCTTGGGGAAGTAGTCGGTCGGCAGGCCCGGACGCGTGTTGGTTTCACCGGTGGCCTGGTCGACGCCCGGAACCTGGAAGCCGGCGGCGATCGCCTTCACTTCGTCGTCGTTGTAGCCGATCTGCTTCAGGTCGCGGAAGGCGACGTGGCGCAGCGAGTGGCAGGCCGAGCAGACTTCCTTGTAGACCTGGAAGCCGCGCTGGAGCTGCTGCTTGTCGAACTTGCCGAACACGCCGTCGCTCGCGAAGTGAACTTCCTTCGGGTGCTTGTGGAACTCGTGCTCGGCAGTCGGGGCAGCGGGCTCGGTGATCGCGTTGTAGGCGCCGTTGCCGAACGACCAGGCCAGCGCGACCGTGAAGAACAGCCCGACGGCGATGGAGAGGATGCGGATCATGTGTCTGTCTTTCCGTCTCGCTGGGGTTCAGTGGGCCGAAGCCGCGGCGGTGTTCTCGTCATGGCCGAGTACGGACTCGGTGATCGAGAAGGGCAGCGGATCGGGCCGTTCGATCGAGGAGACGATCGGCAGGATGATCAGGAAGTGGGCGAAGTAGTACATCGCCGCGATCTGGCTGATCATGACGTAGGGTTCCGCCGCGGGCGCACCGCCGCAGTAGAACAGCACCGCCATGGCAACCAGGAGCACGTAGAAGAACTTCCGGTAGGTCGGGCGGTAGTTGGCCGAGCGCACCGGCGACTTGTCCAGCCAGGGCAGGAAGAACCACACCAGGATCGCGCCGAACATGGCGAGCACGCCCATCAGCTTGGCCGGAACGATGAAGAAGTCGAAGGTGAAGGCGCGCAGGATCGCGTAGAACGGCCAGAAGTACCATTCGGGCACGATGTGCGCCGGGGTGCTCATCGGGTTCGCCGGGATGTAGTTGTCCGGGTGGCCGAACATGTTCGGCGCGAAAAACACCAGCGCGGTGAAGAGGACCAGGCCCAGGCCGAGCGTCCAGCCGTCCTTGGCGATGAAGAAGGGGAAGAAGGGAACGGTGTCGCTCTCGGTCTTCACTTCGACGCCCGTCGGGTTCGACGAGCCCGGGATGTGCAGCGCCCAGATGTGCAGCACGACCACGCCGACGATGACGAACGGCAGCAGGTAGTGCAGCGAGAAGAAGCGGTTCAGCGCGGCGTTGTCGGGGGCGAAGCCGCCGAGCAGCCAGTGCTGGATCGGTTCGCCGACCAGCGGGATCGCGCCGAACAGGCCGGTGATGACCTTGGCGCCCCAGTAGGACATCTGGCCCCAGGGAAGCACGTAGCCCATGAAGCCCGTCGCCATCATCAGCAGGAAGATCACGACGCCGAGCAGCCACACCATTTCGCGCGGTGCCTTGTACGAGCCGTAGTAGAAGCCGCGGAAGATGTGGATGTAGATGACTGCGAAGAACGCCGAGGCGCCGTTGGCGTGCGTGTAGCGCAGCATCCAGCCCCAATTGACGTCGCGCATGATGTGCTCGACCGAATCGAAGGCAACGCCCGCGTTGGCCGCGTAGTGCATCGCCAGGATGATGCCCGTGACGATCTGGATCGCCAGGCAGGTCAGCGCCATGAAACCGAAGTTCCACCAGTAGTTGAGGTTGCGCGGCACGGGATAGCCGGAGCCGACGGAATTGTAGACGAGGCGCGGCAACGGCAGCTTCTCGTCCATCCATTTCATGAACGGATGCGACGGCGTGTAATTATTGGCCCAGGGAAAGCTCATGGTTTGTCCTCAGCGTAGCTCTCGGCCTCAACCGATCTTGACGACGGTATCGGTGGTGAATTCGTACTTCGGCACTTCGAGGTTCTTCGGTGCCGGGCCCTTGCGGATGCGCGCCGCGGTATCATAGGTCGAACCGTGGCACGGGCAGAAATAACCGCCGAACTCGCCCTTCACTTCGCCCTCGCCGGCACCCAGCGGAACGCAGCCGAGATGGGTGCAGACGCCCATCGTGATCAGCCAGTTCTCCTTGCCGGGCTTGGTGCGCTGGGCCAGGGTTTCGGGATCGCGCAGGCTGGAGATCGCGACCTTGTCGGCCTCGGCGATTTCCTTGGGCGTGAGATTGCGCAGGAAAACCGGCTGCTTGCGGAAGACGCCCTTGATCGCCTGACCCGGCTTGATCGCCGACAGGTCGACCTCGACCGAGCTCTCGGCCAGCACGTCGGCCGAAGGGGCCATCTGGCTGATCAGCGGGATGAGCGTGAGCGCTCCGCCGACGCCAGCCGCGCTGACTGCTGCAATATTGATGAAATCGCGCCGCCGCACTCCATCCCCGGTCATGTGTTCCGGAGTGTCAGTGCCCGCATCATGTGCCATGGTTGACCTTGCCTTGCTTTAGACGCCCGCAACCGGAAAATGGTGCGGGCCTATATGCCCAGTGCTACACCTGAGTAGCCCCCTGACGCCGGCTTCTGCACGGGTCAGACCCGTGCCGGACCCCGGCTTGGCGCGCTGATAGACGCGAAAATCAGCCCTGCCAACCGCATTTTTGGCGATTTCCGCAAAGCGTTCAGCCTGCCTCAAGGCAGCGCGATAAGGGATATCTGCCGGCCATAGGCGGGCTCGCCGCGATGGCTCGCGCGGCGGAACGAATAGAAGCGGTCGGGCGCGGGGTAGGTGTCGAGGTTCAGTACCTCGACCTGGCCGATGCCCGCCGAAACTAGCCGCGCGCCAACGTAAGCGGGCAGATCGAACTGCCAGTGGCCGGGCTTTCCGCCCTTGAAGAAGCGCGCATTGGCCGAATCGGCGTCCAGGAACCGGCCGCGGAAGCCCTCGTCGACCTCGTAGCTGGCCTGCGCGATCGTCGGCCCGATCGCGGCGACGATCGCCTCGCGCCGCGCGCCCAGCGCTTCCATGGCCTCGATCGTCCGGTCGGTCACGCCGCCGATCGCGCCTTTCCAGCCGGCGTGGGCCGCGCCGATCACCCCGGCCTCGCGGTCGGCGAATAGCACGGGCGTGCAGTCGGCGGTGACGACGCCCAGCAGCAGGCCCGGCCGGTCGGTCACCAGTGCGTCGGCCTGCGGCCGCTCGGCGTCGCTCCAGGGTTCACGCACCGTGACGCAGTCGGGCGAATGGATCTGATAGCAAGCGACGATCGGCGCGCCGGGCAGCACCGCATCGCCGGCGCGCCTGCGGTTCTCCGCGACGGCAGCCTCTTCGTCGCCCGAGCCGAGACCGACGTTCAGCCCGGCGACCACGCCGGCGGAAACGCCGCCCCGCCGCCCGAGGAAGCCGTGCGGGATTCCCGCCAGCACTTCGGCGCGATTGACTTCGACTGGCTGGGTCATGGGTCGGGCGGTCTCGATGTTTGGGGCAAATGTTGCGTGTGGTGCTTCGACAAGCTCAGCACGAGCGGGTGAGGGGCATGTTCGCTTTCGTAATCGCGGCCCAAGCCCAATTCCGCTCAGCCTGAGCTTGTCGAAGGCCGAAGCACAACCTCAGCCAAGGCTCTTGGTCACCTGCTCGAGCGTATCGCGCGACAGCTTGGGCGCGGCGGCGATGCGTTCGAGCTCTGCGCGCATCATCGCCGAGCGCTGCGCCTCGATCCGGCGCCAGCGGCCGAGTGGCGGCACGAAGCGCGCTGCGGTCTGAGCGTTGATCGGGTCGAGCGCCAGGATCAGGTCGGCGATCATCCGGTAGCCCTCGCCGCTCCCCCCTTCTTGATTCAGGGCGTGGAACGCCTTGGGATTGACCGCGGCCGACATGTAGAGCGCCCGCACCCGATTGGGATTGTTCAGCGTGAAGTCCGGATGCTGAGCCAGCGCCTTGATATGGTCGAGCACCTTGGGATGCAGCGAGCCCGCCTGCAGCGAGAACCACTTGTCGATGACCAGGGCATTGCCGTCGTAGCGCTTGCGGAAGTCGGCGAGCGCCTCCTCGCGAGCCGGAGTATCGAGGCCGCAGAGGACCATCAACGCACCCTGGCGGTCGGTCATGTTGTCGGCCGCGGCATATTGCCCCGCCGCGCGCTTGGCCGCTTCGTCGGGCGCACCCGCGGCGAGATAGACCAGCGCCTGGGTCTTGAGCTTGCGGGCGCCGCGCGCCTCGGCGCTGCGGCTGTAGGTCACGGCGCTGACGCGGTCGTGCAGCGCGGTCAGCCTGTCCTTGAGCTCGCGGCCGAGCCAGGCCTTGAGGCCTTCGCGCTCGGCATGGATCGCGCCGGGATCGGCGATTGGCAGCTGCTCGGCGAGATAGGCTTCGGACGGCAGGATCATCAGCTCGCCGCGCATCAGGTCGTCGAGCGCCTTGTCGTCGAGGATCGCCGCCAGCGCCCGCCCGATCGCGTCGCGGCCCGATTGCCGCTCGGCATCGCAGAGCATGCCGCCGCTGACCGCCGCGACGAGGTGCTGGACGACGAGGCTCTGCATCGCCTCGTAGCGGGCGAAGGGATCGTCGTCGTTGGCGGCGAGGAAAACCAGGTCGGCGGTCGGGATGTCGCTTTCGATCGCGACCGGCGCGGTGAAGCCGCGGTTGATCGAGAGCACCGGCGTACGGGTGAAGCCGGGGAAGGCAAAGGTATCCTCGGCCTTGTCGAGCACGATCAGCTGCTCGCCCTTGTGCTTGCCGCTATCGCGGTCGAACAGCGCGACGCGCAGCGGGATCGGCATCGGCTGCTTGACCGGCTGGCCCGGCGTGACCGGGACGGTCTGGGCGATGCGGAGCGTCGCGGTGTCGCCCTCGTGGTCGACCCGCACTTTAAGCTGCGGCGTGCCCGCCTGGCTGTACCACTGGCGGAACTGCTTGAGATCGAGTCCGGTGCCGTCCTCGATCGCCTTGACGAAATCCTCGCAGGTCGCGGCCTCGCCGTCGTGGCGGTCGAAATAAAGGTCGGTGCCGGCGCGGAAACGCTCGGGCCCCGCCATCGAGCGCATCATGCGGATGACCTCGGCGCCCTTGTTGTAGACGGTCGAGGTGTAGAAGTTCGAGATCTCCTGATAGCTGTCCGGCCGGATCGGATGGGCCAGCGGTCCCGAATCTTCGGGAAACTGGGCCGATCGCAGCACGCGCACGTCCTCGATCCTTTTGACCGAGGGAGAGCCCATGTCGGCACTGAACAGCTGGTCGCGCAGGACGGTGAAGCCCTCCTTCAGCGAAAGCTGGAACCAGTCGCGGCAGGTCACGCGGTTGCCCGACCAGTTGTGGAAGTATTCGTGGCCGATCACGCCTTCGACCGCGTCGTAGTCGGCATCGGTCGCGGTCTCCGGGTCGGCGAGGACATAGCGCGTGTTGAAGACGTTGAGGCCTTTGTTCTCCATCGCGCCCATGTTGAAGTCTGACACGGCGACGATGTTGAACAGGTCGAGGTCGTATTCGCGGCCGAAGGCCTCTTCATCCCACTTGAGCGAGGCGATCAGCGAATCCATCGCGTGCTGGGTGCGGCCCTCGTCGCCCGGGCGGACGAAAATGTTGAGGTCGACCTTGCGGCCGCCGACGGTAGTGAAAGTGCCGTGGTTGGCGACGAGTTCACCCGCGACCAGCGCGAAGAGGTAGCAGGGCTTGGGCCAGGGATCGTGCCATTCGGCCCAGTGTCGGCCATCGGCGCTATCACCCGTCGCGGTGCAGTTGCCGTTCGATAGCAGCACGGGGAAGCGCGCCTTGTCGCCTTCCATGCGCACCTTGTAGGTGCTGAGCACGTCGGGCCGGTCGGGGAAGAAGGCGATGCGGCGGAAGCCTTCGGCCTCGCACTGGGTGCAGAGCATGCCGTTCGAGGCATAGAGGCCCATCAGCTGGCTGTTGCCCGCGGGATTGATCAGCGTTTCGATCTCGACCGTGTGGGCATCGCCCGACAGCTCGATCAGCAGGTCCTGCCCGTCCATCCGCCAGTCGTTCGCAGCCTGTCCGTCGACCAGGACCGAGCGCGCGGCGATGCCGTCGCCGTTGAGCCGCAGCGTGTTGTCGCCCGAGCCCTCGGCGTTGCGCCGTACTTCCAGCGTCGCCCGGACACGCGTGGAATCGAGGTCGAGCGCGAAGTCGAGGGCGATCTCGGGCACGAACCAGTCGGGCGCGCGGTAGTCCTCGCGCCGGATAACCGCGGGGGCCTTGGGCGGGGCGGCGGCGTCGGCCGTTTCGGGGTTCTCGATCGGCGTCGAAGGTCTGCTGGCAATGTCCATGGGGTCCAATCTAGTCCATGCGATTTCGATTGCCAGACTTCCTGTAAGAGATTGCGGCGCTATGAAATGGCGGCATGAAACAGCTGTTCATATTCGGCCTCGGCTATACCGCCAGCGTGATCGCGCGCGAGTTGCGGCAGCGGGGCTGGGCGGTGGCCGGCACCGGGGGCGGCGCGACTCCCTTCGATGACGAGGCGCAGGTTCGCGCGGGCCTCGCCGCGGCCAGCCACGTGCTTTCGTCGGTTCCCCCGGCCGAAGGCGCGGACCCGGTGCTCGCGCGCTACGGCGATGCCTTGACGCACGACTGGGTCGGCTATCTCTCCTCGACCGGCGTCTATGGCGACACGGGCGGCGCCTGGGTCGACGAAACCGCGCCCACAGGCGGTGGCCGGCGTTCGGCCCGCGCCGAGGCCGATGCGGAATGGCTGCAGCGCGGCGCGCGTGTGTTCCGCTTGCCGGGCATCTATGGTCCCGGCCGCTCCGCGCTCGATCGCGTGCGAGAGGGCAAGGCGCACCGGATCGACCTGCCGGGCCAGGTGTTCAGCCGGGTCCATGTCGAGGACATCGCTTCCGGCGTGATTGCTGCCCTTGATGCGCCGGCGGGCGCCTACAACCTCGGCGATGACCTGCCCTGCAGCCAGAACGCGGTGATCGAGGAAGCCTGCCGGCTCGCCGGCATACCGCAGCCGCCGCTGCAATCGCTGGATGAGGCCGGCCTGTCGCCCGCCGCGCGCGCCTTCTATGCCGAGAACCGCCGCGTCGCGAACGGCAAGGCCAAGCGGATTCTCGGCTGGCAGCCCCGCTATCCGACCTATCGCGAAGGGTTGCGTTCGTTGGCCTAGAGGCCCGCGATCGCCTCGGCCATGGCTCGGCAATCCTCCGGCCGGCTGTCCCAGGCCGTCACCATCCGCGCGCCGTCCGGCCCGTGATCGTAGAACGCGAAGCCCCGCCCGCGCAGCACGTCGCGTTCGGCGGCGGACATGCGCAGGAAAAGCTGGTTGCCTTCGACCGGCTCGAGCAGGCGGTCCGCCGCGCCTTGCGAGATGATCGCCGCGGCTTCGTTCGCGGCCAGGGCGTTCTCCAGCCACAGCTTGCCGTCCAGCAGCGCCAGGATCTGCGCCGCCAGGAAGCGGCCCTTGGACTGGAGATGCCCGGCACGCTTGCGGCGATAGCGGGCGATGTCGGCCAGCCCCTCGTCGAAGAAGACGATAGCCTCGGCGCCGAGGCCGCCGTTCTTGACGAAGCCGAAGCTCAGCGCGTGGACACCCGCGTCGCAGGTCAGCTTCGCCGGCGTGCAGCGCAGGAAGGCGACGGCATTGCCGAACCGCGCGCCGTCCATGTGCAGCCACATCGTCCTGTCGCGTGACAGCAGGCCGATCTCGGTCACTTCGGCGGAGGTATAGACCCGTCCCAGTTCGGTCGCCTGGGTGATCGAGATCGCCGCGGGCTGGACCCAGTGGACTCCCGGCTTGATCGGCTCGATCACGTCCTGGATGGCCGCAGGCGTCAGCTTCGCTCCCTCCCCGTCGGCCAGCATCAGCTTGGCGCCGTGGGTATAGAAGCCCGGCGCGCCGCCCTCGCTGGTCTCGATATGCGCCTCGCGGTGGCAGATCACCCCGCCCTGCGGCGGCACCATGGTCGCCAGCGCCAGGCAGTTCGCGGCGGTCCCACTCGCCACCCAGAGCGCCCAGCAGGGCCGTTCGAACACGTCTGAGAAAGCCTCGTCCAGCTTCGCGCTCAGCGCGTCGCCGTCATAGGGGGCGTCGGGAGTGTCTGCGGCGAGCATCGCCTGCCAGACGTTCGGGTGCACCGAGGCGGCATTGTCGGACATGAAGTGCATACACATATCAGCCTTGCGCCAGGCATCCGCCTCGTCAAGCGCCAGGGAGTCTCGCGATGGAAGGCCTCACGATTACCCGCCACGATGCCGGCGCCAATGGCGAGTACCGCGCCCATGTCCCGGGCAGCGAGGCGGTCGGCCGGCTGACCTGGTATCTCGAGGATGGCGTCAAGGTCGCCGACCATACGCTCGTCCCACCCGAGATCGGCAACCGCGGCGTTGCCGCCAAGCTGGTCGAGGCGCTGATCGCCGACGCGGATCGCGACGGGTTCAAGATCCGGCCGGACTGCAGCTATGTCGCGGTCGCCTTCCGGCGCCATCCCGAATGGGCCGGTCTGCACGCCTGAACGAGCGTTTGGTTCTGTCCGTAACGGCAGGCCGGCGCTCGGAAAATTGACTCCGCCAGCAATCGCGCCGCGGGACAAGTCGCAGTGCCCGCCAAGGGCAAGACTTGTTCCCGCGATGCTCTAGGTCCGCTCGCGTCCGGTTCGGCATGACCGACCTGGCCGGACGCCTGCGTTGCAGGAAAGCGCCTATCGAGCGCGCATGAGAACCGTCGGTCACAGACGGAGGGGACAAAATGAGGAAGTCAGCCTTACTGGCCGCTGCGGCCATACCGGCAATCGGCATCTGGAGCGCGCCCGCACTCGCGCAGGACGCTGCGGCGTCCGACGCACAAGGCGCCTATGTCGAGCGGGGCGACATTATCGTCACCGCGCGCAAGCGTCAGGAATCGATCCTGAAAGTGCCCGTCGTGGAAACGGTGCTGACGGCCGAATCGCTCGCCGCCAACAACGTCGTCGATATTCGCGGCATCACCCAGCAGGTCGCGGGCCTCCAGATCGGCGGCAACGTCCTCACCGTCGGCACGCAGATCGCACTGCGCGGCGTCGGCACCAGCTCGCTCGATGCGGGCGTGGACCAGTCGGTCTCGCTCAACATCGACGGCCTGCAGCTGACCCAGGGCGCGAGCTACGACGTCGGCATGTTCGACATGGCCCAAGTCGAAGTGCTCAAGGGCCCGCAGGCGCTGTTCTTCGGCAAGAACAGCCCCGGCGGCGTCATCGCCATCCGCACCGCCGACCCGGGCGACAAGGTCGAAGTGACCGCCAATGCGATCTACGGCGTCGAAGCCCAGTCCAAGCGCGGCGAACTGATCTATTCGGGCCCGCTCAGCGACACCGTCGGCATCCGCCTGGCGGGCATGTATTCGGACGACAACGGCTACTTCTTCAACAAGGCGACGGCGTTTCCCGGCACCGGCGCGAAAACGCCGTCGAGCAACCGCTACAACGCGACCGAGGAATACATCCTGCGCGGCACGCTGGTCTGGAAGCCGTCGAGCGACGTCAGCGTCCGGCTCAAAGTCAACAATACCAGCCGCAGAGTCGTCGGCGGCGGCTCGCCGCTGGGCAACTGCCCCGATGGCAACGGCGCGCCGCTGGGCATTCCGTTCATCAATCCGAACGACAACTGCAAGGTCGATCGCACCGCCTATATCGTCGATGTCGATCCGGTGGCCTTCCCCGATTCGCGCAACAACGGCACGCCGTTCCTGAAGTATGTGACGACTTTCGGAACGCTGGAGGTCAACTACGACCTCGCCCAGGGCATGACCCTCACTTCGACCACCGGGTACTTCCACCACAAGGTCGACGGCCTGCTCAACGGCGTCAACAGCGGCTATGCGGGGCCCTCGCTGACCTCGGACAACCGTTTCTTCCGCCGCGATTTCACCCAGGAAGTCCGGCTGCAGTCGGACTGGGATTCGTCGGTCAACTTCCTGCTCGGCGGGTTCTACCAGGACGCCCGCGTCCGCAACACGGTCTATGTCGCGGGCAACACGGCGCTCCGGCTGCCGCGGACGCTCACGGCGGGCACCAACGATGTCGGCATCGAGACCTATTCGGGCTTCGGCCAGCTGCGCTGGAAGCCGATCGAGACGCTCGAGATCGCCGGCGGCGTGCGCTATACCGACGAGAAGCGGCATGACGATGCGTCGAGCCTGACCTCCTATTTTGGCACGCCGATCCCGATCACCATCGCCAATCCGAACCTGCGGTCGAAGAACTGGTCGCCCGAACTGACGATCACCTATACCCCGACCGACGATCTCACGGTGTTCGGCGCGCTCAAGCAGGGCTACAAGTCGGGCTCGTTCATCATGACCGTGCCGGCGACGCCGGGCGACAACAATTCGTTCGGCGACGAAAAGGTGCAGGGCGGCGAACTGGGCCTGAAGGCGCGCATGTTCGACCGCGCGCTGACGCTCAACCTGGCCGGCTACTACTACAAGTATTCGGATCTCCAGGTCGGCGCCAACGAAGCGGCGGCCAACGGCCTGCCCGTGATCAAGACGATCAACGCCGCATCGTCGAAGGTCTACGGCCTGGACTTCGAAGCGACCTATGCGCCGCCTTCGGTCCCCGGCCTGTCCACGCGACTGGCGATCAACTACAATCATGCCCGGTTCCAGAAGTTCAACAATGCGCCCTGCTATGGCGGCCAGCGCGTGCAGGACGGCTGCAACCTGTTCTTCAGCCCCTTCCCGGCCACGTCGGCGACCGGCGCGTCGCAGGCCAATCCCGGGACGGGCGCGGTGCTCGTGAACGGCCTCTACGGGCTCTACAAGGGCCAGGACCTTTCGGGAGCGCCGCTGCCGAAGGCTTCCGACTGGACCGTCACCGGCGGCGTCGACTACGAGATGCCGGCGGGCAAGGATATGCGCGTGAAGTTTGGCGTGAACGGCCAATACACGTCGAAGTTCCTGCGCGGGCTGGGCCGCTTCGATGGCCTGGCCGGCCTGACCCAGCCGGGCTTCGCCAAGATCAACGCGAACATCGGCATCGGCGACAACGAAGGCGGCTGGGAACTCGCGGTGATCGGCAACAACCTCACCAACAAGTTCACCGCGGGCAACTGCACGACGTTCAGCGCCTCGACCGGCCAGGTGCTGCTGCCGCCGCTGACCGGCGGCACGACGCGCAATGCGGCCGGCCTCGATGAGCTCGCCTGCATTCCCGACCGCGGGCGCGAGGTGTTCATTCGTCTGACGCTGCGTCCGACGGCTCTGTAACGAGCAGGAGTGTCGTCCCGGGTGAAAGCCCGGGGCGACCTCTTACGGCCGCGGATATTTCTCGCGCAGCTTTTCGAAGGCGGTCCCCGGCCCTTCGGCGAGGCGGGCCTCGATCATCGCACAGACCGCCTCGGGCCCATGCGCGGCGGTGTCGATGGTCAGATCGGCGATGTCGTTGGCATAGACCACCTCGGTGAACCACGGCCGCAGCCGGGCCAGCCGGTCGACGATCTTCTTCACCGCATCCTCGCCGAGCAGGTCGGTGGGCAGCTTCTTGTCCATCTGCCGCTCGGCGACGCGCTTCTCCAGCACTTCGATCGGCGGCTTCAGCGTCACCAGCAGCACCGGCAGGCCTTCGAGCCGCCAGGCGCAATCGGCCAGCACCGGCGTCTGGGTCATCAGCAGGTGGTCGAACACGATGTTGCAGCCCTGGCGCGAGGCCGAGGCGATCCATTCGTGCAGCGTGGCGAAGGCCTGGACCCCCTTCGGCCCCAGCGTCCACTTGAGCGGCCCGTCGGGATTGGCGGGATCGGCCGGCTCGGCATGGATGCCTTCGCGCGACTTGGGCCCGTGGTGGCCGTATTGCGCGGGCTGGGTACCGGCGAGGAAGTGGTCGATGCCGTAGAGCAGCCAGTAGTCGTCGGACCGCTTCTGGAACAGCTCGGCCGCGGTCGACTTGCCCGATCCCGAAGTGCCGTTGATGATGATGATCTGGCCCGGTGTCGTCATTCGGCTCACTCTCCCAGCTTGATCTCACCGCGCGCCATCTGGCGGAAGGGCTCGGCGGGTGAGAACTCCTGGTTGTCGCCCCAGTGCGTCACCCCGTCCCAGTCCCATTCGGCCAGCGACCAGACCACGGTGTGATCGGTATAGCCGGTGAAGACCAGGCCCGGATCGATCGCGCCCGTGGCCTTCATCGACCGGCCGAGCGTGTCGGTGCCCTCGAACAGCACTTTCGACGGGCCGAACTGGCCGAACTCCAGGACGGTGCGCTTGCCCGAGACCATGCTCGCCATCTCGCCGTCCTTCATGATGTAGCCGCCGATGCACTTGGCCTCGCGGCCATAGAGTCCTTCGGTGGTCATGCAGAGCGCGTGGAACGAGCTGTCCCCGGCGATGCCCCAGAAATAGCCGCCGGTCGCCAGCGATTCGTACTCACGCGCGCCGTAGGAGGTGTCGCGCATCGAGAAGCAGTCGATCGGAAACTCTTCGCCGTGGCGGCGGATCGTGCCTTTCATCCGGCCCGGCTGCTCGATGTGGAACTTGGCGGTTGCCATCTGGCCCGGGTCGCCGGTGTGCAATTCGTGGCAGGGGCCGATGGCCTCCCACACGAGGTCCATCTCGAAGCCATCCTTGTCGTAGTCGATCTTGTAGCGCTTGAGCGGCTCGATCATCTTTACCTTGAGCGAAGTGCGCGCCTGCATGTCGAACTTCTGCGCACCCGCGGGCATGCCCTGAAGGTGGCTCCAGTTATAGTAGAGGCAGTTCCACTGGTAGGTGCCCGAAGCGTCCCACATGTTCGGGCCGCCGTTGAGCATGCCCATGTTGGGGCGGAAATAGTACTGGATCATCCCGTGGATCCGCCGCTCGGGGATCGAGAAGGAGAACCAGACGCTTTCGTTCCAGTAGGGATTGTCGTCGCGGCCTTCGCCGAAATAGTCGGCGAACGAGAGATCTGTGGTCATGCTGGGGTTTGTCCTTCGGGCCCAGAATCGGGCATCGTTATGTCGAGCGAGAGGCGGGTGAGCGTGAGCGTGGCGATGCGCCAGGCGCCGTCCTCGCGGCGGTAGGTTTCGTGGTAGTGACCGCGGCCCAGGATGCTCTTCCAGCCGGTCAGGGGATGACGGTCTTCCCAGGTGATGATGTCCTGCATCGCCCAGATCGCGCGGCCGGTGCCGTCGGCATCGATCTCGACCTCGCCGGCGAGGCCCTGGTGGACCGATACGGCGTGCTCAAGCGAATTGCGCAGCGCTGCGGCATAGGTGTCGCCGCCTTCGGCATAGACCGCGCCGTCGGGGGTCAGAACCTTGAGGTCGCTGGTGAAGACGCTGCGCAGCTCGTCCCACTGCTTGGTGTCCATCAGCCGGAAATAGCGCGCCTTCAGGCTGCGGATCGCCTCGATCGCTTCCAGTCGCTCCAGCCGGTCCATGCGCCGTTCTCCTCGGTTCGAGCAAAGCGCGAGACGCTGGATCAATGCAAGCGCCGGCAGATGACCGCTGCGGCAATGCGTCTTGCAGGGAGTCTATTTTCCGTTTCATTGAAACGGTGGCGGCACCAGCCCGCTCCCCGACCCGGCCACCCAACGAGATTGTATGCTCTGGGTGGCCGGGTGGGGGAGCGGGCTGGTGCCGCTTCCAGCGTCAGCTGGAAAACTAAGCGAAGCCGCGTTCGAGGAAGCTTTCGGCGAGGCCAGCGAGCAGGGCCGATCCCTGCGGCATCACGCTTTCATCGAGCATCATCTTGGTCGAATGGATGCCGCAGCACTTGGTCCAGTCCTCGCCGGCGTGGCTGACGCCGAGGAAGAACATCGCGCCTGGCACCTTGTCGAGCACATAGGCGAAGTCCTCGGCGCCCATGATCGGCGTGTCGAGGCGCAGGAACGCCTGCGGGCCGAACATCTCGCGGCTGATCGTCTCGGCGAAATCGACCGCGCGCGGATCGCAGATCGTGACCGGGAAGCCCGGGGTCACGGTGACTTCGGCGGTCAGCCCGTGCGCGCCGGCGATGCCCGCGGCGAGCAGGCGCACCGCGTCGGGCAGCCGCGCGCGGTTCTCGCGCGACAGGCTGCGCATCGTGCCCCTCAGCGAAACGCGATCGGCGATCACGTTGTGCGCGGTGCCGGCGTCGAGCTTGGTGATCGTCACCACCACCGGATCGTGCGCGTCGAACCGGCGTGTCACCATCGTTTGCAGCGCCAGGATGATCTCGGCCGCGACGGGCACCGGGTCCAGCGTCTGGTGCGGCATCGAGGCATGGCCGCCGCGCCCCTCGATGACGATGTCGAGCTGGTCCGCCGCCGCCAGCAAGGGCCCTTTCCAGCACAGTGGGATCCGAAGCTTGGAATTCACGTGACTTGAAGTCGCGG
>JADMIO011356684.1_pt1 | contig 54015 bp, 47 predicted proteins | sample 8958161 | NCBI WGS metagenome assembly JADMIO01 (sample SAMN16585339, study PRJNA669376) | soil metagenome | isolation source: Crop rotation soil | place: USA: Cullars Rotation, Alabama | collected 2011
GACAACTTGTCCACGTGGAATTCTAAGCTTAGGATCCCAATGTGCTGGAAAGGATCCAAAAGACACTATTTTCAAAAGAATGTATGAGGGTATCTTATACGCAGGAATTGACACAAATGAATATGCAAAGCCTAACCGCACTTTCATTTTTCTGCATAATGATGCTGTGAAGAGAATATCAAGCAATAAACTGACTACAGATTGTTACTGGGGATACTATAAAACTTCGGCGGGTAAAACTGCTAACGCATGGACGGATTATCCAAAAGAGCAAGTAAAAAACTGGCTTCTGTATCTTATTGCAGAAGGCCAATACAGCTTTGATAATCTTGGACCAAATAATGATACGCTTAAAACGCTGATGCCTCTGAATGCCAATGCGACCAATCCGGAAAGCATCATGCTTTTAAAGATCAATAATGATCAGAACTCTAAGCTCAGGATCAACGATTATATAGGCACCATTAAATATACTGAAGCAAGAACAGCAGGCATTTTAAGTACAAACGGACCTATTCATGTAGTTGACAGAGTTGTTGAATATAATCTTCAGTAGCACTAAAAATGTTATAAAGAGTGTTTCCTCGTAAGCTTGGTTTGCTAACAAGGCCTTCTTTTGAAGGCTTTGTTTTTTTAATAATTGTGTCATTAATTGAAACATGACACCGCAAGTATCTTTCAATAACGTTCTTCAAAAATTATCAACTTGCTAAATATTTGGTATTGACATCGCACACCCGTCTCTAACGAGAATCTAATAACGTCTAATGTCCTTTTATTGTTGGAATACTACTTACTATAATGGAAAATACAACATCAATGTAAGTGATAGAAACAAATTCATTCCGGTGCATCGAGTACCGAAGAGACAAAGCCAATGGTACCGAAATCCCGCTTTTTGTTGTAGTTTTTGCTCTCTCTCGCGGAGGTTGAAACCAAGTGTTGCGATTCTGGAGGGATAAAAATATGACAACGCATCATTTAAGAGGAAAAAGCTATTCAGAGAATAGCCTTTCAAAAATGCAAACCAGGATGAATTCCTGCACGGTGTAAAAATAGAAGAAGCTTTCAATGGATCAGTACAATAGAAAATTCTAATAACATTCTAATGTCGGCTGCTAGCAGGGGGTTTACCTTTGGAATAATAGAGATTTTCCAAGAATAGTTGATTTAGCTCCCTTTCCAGGGAGCTTTTTTTAGCATGATATGCGGGTATGTCCGATTCTTCAGTAAATGCGCAATAGTGTTGAATTAAGGATTACATCCATAATTATATTTTAATAAAGAAAATTTCGAGATATCCGCACAAAAACTCGTAGCAATTAATAAACGCATTTTCTGAAAGTGCTTAGGTTCATTACGACAATTCGAATCCTGTCACGAGGAGAACTACTATCAACCTATCTGACAACAATTTTGTTTTCTTTTGTTGTGGTGATTGACTTCAAGTCTTCGTATATTTTTTTATCGGGATGTTTACCATTATCATTGTTGACGATTGAAAAGCTGGCTAAAAGGGTGGTGGCAAGCGAGTAAACGATTGCTACTTTCGATCAGCCTCCTCACGCAAATCATGCCCGCGTTATATTATAGCCATTGTGTAAATTGTATCTGTCTTCTTTTGTAGTAGTCGAATGAAGCAAATAAGAAGACAGACATTCGTAGACGAAAACAAATCATCGTCATAGATAAAATTGGAAAAGGAATAGTCCTGGCGACCGTTTTGATTTGATGTTATTACTCTAAAGATGAAAGAGAAAAAGACAATAATCGTGGTAGAAGATGAGCAATTGGTACAACAGACGTTGCTGGAAAGCCTTTCTATCAAAAACTTTGAGGTTTATGGTTATGCTTCAGCTGAAGAGGCATTTAATTCTGAGCTGCTTCCCTATGCGTCATTAGTGGTCATGGACATTCAACTTTCTGGAATGACAGGGTTAGAAGCAACTGCCTTGATCAAGAACCAATTTCCTGGCCTCCCAGTCATTATGCTGACAGCTTTTAGCGAAGTAGAGTATCGTTTGGAAGGTTTTGAAAAAGGAGCAGACGATTATGTGATAAAACCTTTTTTCACAGATGAACTGTTGGCACGTATCAATGCTGTTTTGAAAAGATACGAATTACTCCCAGGTAAGAAGATCGCATACCAGGTGGGAGACCTGACTGTTGACATCAGGTCAAAATCGGCTGCTCGCTCAGGTCAGACCATTAAGTTGAGCCAGACCGAGTTCAATCTGCTCGCTTTCCTGGCCGAAGAAGAAGGTCATCCTGTTTCAAAAGAACAGATTATTCAAAAGGTTTGGGATGGACGTTACAATATAAGTGACAATACCATTGAAGTTTACATCAATTTGTTGCGCAACAAAATTGATAAACCCTTTCCGTTAAAATTGATCCGCACAAAACCGGGATTTGGCTATTATCTCTCGTCCCAACGGCAAGAAAAAAAATCCACGACCTGATGAAATTCTTTGTGCATATAAATAGCCTGAAGGCCCGCCTTGCTTTAGGGGCAGGCATCCTGTTTACTTTTCTGCTGGCAGTAACATTTCTGACAATTTATAGATCGTTTAGCAACTTCCGAAAGGATGAATTTTATACTCGCTTACATGACAGAGCGTATAATACATATAAATTATTAGTGGAAGTTGATGCGATTGACAGTGTTTTATTGCAAATAATTGACATTAACACCCGGCATTCTACTGTGCCGCAACAAAAGGTTTTGGTTTTTCATGATTCAACACTTATCTACAATTACAGTTCCAACGGCCAAGCAGCTCTTGACACCAGAATGTTTCCTGCCATTAAAAAAAACAAAGAGATGCGGTATAGCATTGAGAATTTTGAAGTGGTAGGTTTATCTAAGTCGTACAAGGGAAGAGATTATTATATTCTTTCCGCCGGGTATGATTTGTACGGACTTAGGCAGCTTTCGTTTTTAAGGTGGGCAATGCTCATTGCGTTTGTTTCAGGAACGGTTATCGCCTGGCTAACGGTCTATTTTTTCGTTAAGAAAATGGTTGGGCCACTAGATAAACTACAAATTAGTCTTTCAAAAATTGATGATAGCACGCTGCATTCACGATTGCTGGAAACGGGGCAGGGCGAAGAGGTAGACCTCCTTGCCATAAACATCAACCAGTTGCTTGCACGCCTGGAAAACGCTTTCGGTTTTCGTAAAGATTTTGTGCATTATGCTTCGCATGAACTTCGCACACCGCTGGCGGCCATGATAAGCCGGACAGAAAGCGCCTTAAATGGAACCAAAACGCTCATGCAGCATAAGGAAGTTTTGCAACAATTGCTGCAGCAGCAAAAACAGCTAACCGACATAACAACCTCGCTTTTGCTGTTATCAGACGCAAACAAGGGCTTCCCTTTGCAAGATTATCCCCTTGAGCGATTAGATGAGATGGTTTTCCGCTCTGCTGAAATTATCGAAGATCTTATTCCTGAAGCAACTATTGAAGTAAATGTGGAGGGATTACCAGCAAACGAAGATGCGCTGCTCCTCCCTGCCAATGAACCTTTGTTCCAAATGGCATTGAGCAATTTGTTGAAGAATGCGCTCCAGTATTCATCAGATAACAAAGCCGTCATAACCTTAAAGGTCATGGAAAACCAAAAAGAAGTTTCCATTCAGAACACAGGCGGGGCTGTTCCACATGAGGAACGCGAACAGATATTTACACCTTTTTACAGAGGCTCAACTACCCGTGATATAAAAGGTCATGGTTTGGGCCTGTCCCTGGTTAAGCAAATTACAATCCTGCACGGTGGAACGATTCGGTATGAACATGTTCACCCTCACAATTTATTTATCCTTTCGTTTCCTGACCAGCGTATTTCAACGGTCAAATAATCGCGCTGGCGGAATTGGCTAATTCCATTAAGGTGTTTTTAAGGTTGGACGGTCTATTTTACTTCTTCAATCGTTTCACCCCATGGTTGCTGGCCAAAACAAACTTCCTGTATCCGTAGTTCTCCCTCTTTACCAACCGCGGGACAATTGGTCAACCCAGTTCATGGAAAACAAAGAAAAACTAAATGCGTTCCTGCCGCACGTGTCCTTCAGGTACATTGTTGTTCACGATGGCCCGGTAGATGCACAGTTGGAGAATATGTTTGAGGTGCTACAATCGACTTGCAATGATGTAATTTTTCATGCCTACGACCGTAACAGAGGTAAGGGTTTTGCGCTTCGCTATGGAGTTGCCAAAACAGAAACATCTTTTACGATCGTGATGGATTTCGATTTTCCCTACTCGTTAAAAGATATTGCACGCATTATAAAAGGTCTGCAGGAAGGATATTCAGCAGTGACCGGCAGACGTAAACGGAAATATTTTAAGCTTCTCCCACTAAAACGGAAGGTTATATCGCTTAGTTATTGCTTGTGCAACCGATTATTTTTTTGCCTGCCTGTGAATGACACGCAATCGGGGCTGAAAGGGTTTAATAAAACCGGCAAGGCTGTATTTTTACAGACAAGAATTGATCGCTTCTTAGTGGACACAGAATTTTTACTACGGGCTGCAAGTAAAAAGATTGACGTAAAAGTCATTGACCTTCATCATAGGCCAGACATTTCATTTTCTAACTTTGGTTACAAAGTATTGCAAGCGGAGCTACGTAATTTTTTCTACCTGCTCTCGCTTCAGTACCGGCTAAACAGAGTTGATGCCACAGTTGATTACAAACCAGTTACGGTTCCTCATTTAAAGGCAATTAAATCCGGTTGATAAGAGAGGAATGTTGCGAGCGAATACTTTTTTGTACAACGAAAAATTGGCCTGGACCCTATGGTTTGGCCTTTCTCTTTTTGCTGCATTGCAGGCCATCTGGTTTGATCAAACTAACAACTTTCTTATTTACAGGCAAGTGTATTTTCACCTCCTTCAGGGTCGTAATTTGTTTCTGGCGTACCCGCAGGAATATTATGATGTAAACCTATACGGCCCTGTGTTTGGGTTATTGATTGCGCCCTTTAGCTGGTTGCCGGCAAAGGCTGGAATCGTCTTTTGGGTCTTGTTTAATGTATCCTTTTTGCTCTATGCTATTTATAAACTGCCCGTTCATCGAAAGTGGAAAGCGGCTATTGTGCTTCTCAGTGCACACGAACTTATGAACGCAAGTTCGTGGTTACAAATCAATGCTACAATTTGTGCTTGCCTGCTTTTGGGATTTACATATATTATCAAAGGGAAGGATGCCCGGGCACTGTTTTTTCTGCTTGGTGCCGCATTTATTAAGCTGTTGGGGATAGCCGGTTTTGCTTTCTTCTTTTTCAGCCAGAGACCTTTTCGCTTTTTATTATGGACGTGTATCTGGGGCATACTATTTTTCACAATGCCTCTCCTGCTCACTAATTTCTCCTTTCTTCTGCGTTCCTATCAAGAATGGTATGTGGCTATCATTGCTAAAAATCAGAAAAACGGCTCTTTCACAGCCGGCAATGTGCTGTACCAAAATGTATCGGTCCTGGGAATGATCCGTCGCATTTTTTATTTGCCACAAATGAAAGATTTTGCTGTTTTACTACCGGCCTTTGCATTGTTTTTAAGCCAATATTTCCCAGCAAAACATTTCAAAGATGTTCGCTTCCAACTCTATCTTTTGTGCTCAGTTCTTTTAAGCACAGTGTTGTTTAGTTCGGGGTCAGAGTCACCGACTTACATCATTGTCATGCCCGGCCTTTGCCTTTGGTATTTGATGCAGCCAAAAACCAGTCGAGTTAAGATCTTCTTTATTGTCATTTTTATTCTGACAACATTTTCCTACTCGGACCTGTTAACACCGTGGTTTCGTGAGCACGTAATGAAGCCATACTCATTGAAAGCGCTTCCCTCTTTTATTGTTTGGCTCATAATTTTGATTCAAATTCACAGGAAACAATTTTTGCAGGCAGTTCAACCCATGCCAGATGCCATGCATTTGGAAAGTTCGAATGGATAAGAAGATACTTTTGAGTTTCGATGTAGAGGAGTTTGATCTTCCGCTGCGGTATGGACACACTATTTTGGAAGCGGAACAGATGGAGGTTGGATACGAAGGGCTGGAAGAAACCATGAAGGTGCTTGACCCGTCTAACATTGAAGTTACCTTTTTTGCTACGGCCAATTTTGCTTCGCATTATCCTGCTTCCATCAGGAACATTGGTGAGAGACACGAAATAGCATCCCACACTTTTTATCATTCTCGGTTTGCAACCATAGACCTTGCAAGTTCAAAGGCATTATTGGAAAACGTTACCGGTAAAAGAGTGGATGGACTGCGTATGCCTCGTATGCAACCAGTGAACATGGCTGACGTAGCTAAGGCAGGTTACAGCTACGATTCATCTATCAATCCCACCTGGGTGCCCGGCCGCTACAATAATTTGAGTTTACCACGCACTATCTATAAAGAAGGGTCAATTATTCGCCTCCCTTCTTCGGTAACACCCTTTTTCCGTGTGCCTTTATTCTGGCTATCATTTAAAAATTTTCCTTACCTTCTTTATCGTCAATGGGTAAAGAACACATTGCAAAAAGATGGCTATGTGTGCTTGTATTTTCATCCATGGGAATTTGTGGACTTGCGTAAGTATAAGATCCCGGCCTATCTGAAAAGGGATGCAGGTAAAAAGCTTCAAAGGAAGCTAGCCAAGTTGATTGCCGATTTGCGCGACATGGGAGAGTTCATTACGATCGCCAATTATCTTGACAGGAGGACACCTTAATGATTGTGCAAGATTATCGTTCGTGAATAATTTTTATATTCCCGCAACAGAAAATAAGATGATAGAGGCTGTGTTGCATAAATCAAAAGAGACGAGTAATATGTTTCCTAAACACCGAAGTTACGTTCTACTGCCGCGCCGGAAGATTGTTTGACATCAATTTACACATCTCCAGAGCGGACAGCCATTTGACCGTAATTGACATTCGTTACTACCTGAAATCTTCCCTTGATCCACAGAAGGTTATCGATAGTCGGCCAATGCTTCCCTGCAAAGTGGCAACACCTCCGTGGCTCTCGGACAAGAAAGAAAAATTTGACATCAACTGCGAACATGACAATCCCTAACTGTTGGATAGGAGGAAACCTCAAACAACGAAAGCGACAAACCTACGCTAGTGTTTGATTTTCATTTGTATGAAATGCATTTGGGGCAGCGCGGTTGGATTAACACCGTCCGTAAGTTACCAGGGAGAGTGCTTTGAAAAAATGCGGAAAATAGTGGGGTCACTCAAGATTGACAATACAAATGAATTGAGAGGATCATATCGGTGAGAGGCCTACTGGCCTTTTCTTTCCTCAAGTAGTTTTTGCAGCATAGCTACTTTTTCCTTTTCGGCATTTAAAAGGGATTCATACAATTCGACGATTTTACCGATTGGATTAAATTGGTAATTTACAGAAGATGAATGATCGTTGTACGTATTGGAAACGATGTTAAACGTTGCTTCTTCTGTGAAATTTCGAATGGCTTCAATTGGAATTTTTAATGCCTTCGCAACCTGGGATAGCAGGTCCGGATCTATGCTTTCTCTTTGTTCTAAGTTCGATAAGTTTTGCTGACTCATTCCAAGTTCGGTCGCTAAGGCTTCTTGCTTGATGCCAAGGATTTCTCGAATGCGCTTAACATTTCGTCCTTCGTGAACCTTTCGAGGAAGTGTATCTATTTCCATGATTGCAAGTTTACCGATTTTTCATTGATTTGTACAACTTGGTCAACAACAGAGGTCAATTAAATCCACTGCTCCATATTACTTGATCACGTAAACTTTTAGAAGACACAAGCGCTTGTTGCTCCAGTGCTAATTTCGAAGGAGCGATGCCGAGAATCGGGCAAGAGCTAAGAGGATGGCCTCGTCCCACACTGTCCCGACGTTTTGGATGTCTAATTGTGATTTTTTGATTATATCCGATGCCGACCCAGACGCAGGAATGCACAAGTATCTTCGGTTACCCCAGGAGTCTTTGGTTTCAACCACAAGCCCCTTCTTTAGCAATCCCTTTTTGAAATGGTAAAGCGTAACCGACCACCACTCATTTTTGTCACCCATTAATCTAAATTCTGGATGAGCCAATTCTAAGTTGTATCCAATTTTCATGTCGGCCCCTTCCGCTTTTACGCGATATAATCCCCCTTTTGGGTTATCTCCGCCAGTGATATAATTATATTCTTCCCACGAAGTTTGGGAATGGCCGGCAAAAGGAAGCAGAATAAGAAAAATAACCCTCATTACTTTCATAGACAGCAATTTTATCGACTAAAGTAATCCACGGTGTTTCTTTGGTCAGCTGACGGGAATTGTATTTTACAATTTGAGACTTGTATTTTACCAGCGTCGCTCACCATCCTGATGGGGCCAAGAGCAACAAAAAAATATTTATGTTAGATATTATTGGCCAGATATTCTGGTATGGAATATTGGCACCCGTTAATTTCGTTTTTTGTCGTGAGGAGGTCACAGGTCAGTTTTTCGGTTAAGTTATTAACCGGCATTGGTGTAACAATCCTTTTGGCGCAATGTTTTATGCTATAGCATTGGGTATTCTATTTAGAAATGGACTTGGGCCGCGCTAATTTTTCCCCTTCGCGGGCCTGACACGTAAAGAGCCTTATTTTATGAACCGAACAATCGGCTTCGGGGGTGCTTGACGCGATTAGCGTTTTTTTCATGAACAGGGGCGGTTTGAGAAAATATAGCCGTTTGACTCGTTTACTCCATGTCACTCTTTTATTATGGTGACTGTCCCGATAACAACCAACTTTTTATTGCCATGAAAATAGAATAACATTCTTTATATTTGGCAAAATATTGGAACATGTCCGATTCTATAAAAAGGCCCAAGAACGACTTCTGCTCGACGGTAGAAGAATTTAGAGCCGTATGGTTGGAGCATATCGTTTCGCTGGAACAATTAAAAGACTTAAAAGGAGAGCCTCTAACAGCAATTATTCCAATGTGGAGAAAGTTAGAACTCATGCCATTTATTGGAGCTGGTAGAAAAGTCGAGCTGTCGTTTGCCCAGTTAATATGGCTACGAATCCTGGACACCTTAAGAACCCTTCGCTACCCTTTGGCAGACATTAGAAAAATCGCCGAATACCTTTTTATCGATGCATACAATAAGGATCTCGCTCGTAACAACATTGATAATATCATAAAAGGCTTATTAAAGCTTAAAAATCTAGGTACATTGTCCAAGAGCGAAGAAAAACGCTTGAATTATTTGCAATGGGTAAGGACACAACCCGGAATCCTTCTCGCATTCAAATTATCTATTAATTACCTCGTTGAACTGATCGACGCGTCATTGGATTCGGAACTTGAAGCTGCGCTGTTGATATTTGAAGACGGCGAGGTGATTGAGCAACTGGGGGATAGATATCGTTCGCATAGAAGCTCCAAGATAACTATGGGAATGATAGCGCGGCCTCACATTAGGCTATCAATTACACACTATCTCAGAGAGTTCATTGATGAGGAAAGCCTCTCTGTTGTGTATCCCAAAACATTCAACGAAGATGAACAAACTGTCTTGCGTGAATTGAAGAAAAAGCATGTTGAAGAAATTATACTGCGCATCGCGGGCGGCGTCATTCACAATATTGAAAGCCGGTCAACTGAAAGGCGTTCCGTTGAGGAAAGGGAACAGATCAAACGGATATTAGGTTTAAAAAACTATGAAAGGATTGAAATTAATACTGTCGACGGCAAAGAGTTTACGATAAAGCGAACACGAAAAAAGATAAATCGAAAAATGTAGCTTTTAGATTCTGATAGATCAGGTCTTAATGGATTAATTATAGTTCATTCCGATGGTCTCGGGTGAGCTAAATTAAAAATGAATCAAAAAAATGGTGACTCGAACAAAAACGAACTCACGTATGTAAAAAACAAAAACAAACAGAATACTGATAGTGTTAACCTTGGGCATGGAAGGACACTTTCCGACGATTTGGGGAACTCACAAGGAAAGAGTAATAGGAACGACCAACACATCGCTCAACAGATTGAATTGTTTGCGGATATTATTGCTTCTTATCTTCTAAATCATGAGTATGCAACGCATGACTAAAACAAATTCTGAACTTCTAGGTTTATTGCAACGAAATATTTTTAGTGGCTCCTCAAAAAAGCGTTCGGAGAGAGGCCTCAAGGCTGTTATCTATACAAGAGTTTCAACGAAGGAGCAAGCGGATAACAATGGAAGTTTACAGACCCAGTTAGCGCAATGTTTGGAGTATGCTGTGCGGAGAAAGATTGAGGTTATAGAAAAGTTTGGAGGAGTGTTTGAGTCGGCATCGACCGATGGCAGGAAAGAATTTCAGCGAATGCTTGCCTTTGTAAAGAAAAATAAAGATGTGTCCGTAATTCTCGTGCATAATTATGACAGATTTTCCCGCACCGGTCCAAGTGCCATGCAATTAACAGAGGAACTTCGTCGGCAGGGTGTTCTTTTGCGGTCAGTAACTCAGGAACTCGATCCCCTCACTTCCTCCGGCCGTTTGATGGAGAATTTTCATCACTTAATAAATCGATGGGATAACGATACAAAAGGAGAGCGAACAAAAAGGATGACAAGGGAAGTGATGTTAAAAGGCTACTGGCCGTACGCAACTCCCCTCGGTTACTTAAATCTAAAGCCCAAGCACAGGGCATGTTTACATGAATATGTTATCACGGAAGAAGGAAAGCTATTGCGGCAAGCATTTCAGATGAAAGCAAAAGGGACTTTTACTAATAGACAAATTATTGACCACCTCTCAAAAAGGGGATTACGAATAACAGAAAAGAATTTTAGATGGGTCTTAAGCAACGTTTTTTATGCGGGGTTTGTGACGGGTAATTTGGTTGATCACCAGTTGACAAAAGGTAAGCATCCACCTCTCGTGGATATGAAAACTTTCATGGAGGCAAACAAAATGATGAGGGATGAAACCAATGTTGGCGTTCCAAAATGTACAAAACAAGAGGAATTGCCCTTGAAGATTTTTGCAAAAGAGGAGGGTTCGAATGCCCCGTTTACCGGATACATTAAGAAAGGCAACTGGTATTATAAGGCCAGACAAAAAGGCGTGGGGGTAAACGTTAATGCTAATATTTTGAATGAAGCATTCAAAAATTTTCTATCACAGTTTCAGTACAAAAGGCAATATCATGATGTTTTGAAGAAAAAAATCTTAAGCAGTCTACAGCAATCGGTTCAAGATAAAATTAATGACACAAAAAAATTGAAAAAACGGGAAAGCGAGTTGGAAACAGAAATTGAAAAGCTGGAATTGAAATACATTAATGAGGCGATCCCCAAAACACTTTACGACAAATGGCTAACAAAATTTAGTGAAGAAAAAGCCGGGGTGCAAGCTGAATTGCAAAAAGTCAATTTTGACAGTTCGAACCTTGAAAGGATGGTTGAAAAAGGATTAGCCATCGCTCAAAACGTAAGCGGGGCTTGGGTTTCAATGAGGTGCGATGAAAAGCAAAGATTGCAATCCTTGGTTTTTCCCGAGGGAATCCTGTATAGCAAGGAAAAGGGTACAGTTCGAACCAATCGTGTGAACAGCCTTTTCGCCGCAATTCCTTATCTGACGCGGGTTTGCGACAAAAATAAAAAAGGCAATTCAAAAAAGAATTGCCAAAACCCCGATAAAGTGCCCGGGACTGGAATCGAACCAGCACACCCGTGAAGGCGGCAGATTTTGAGTCTGCTGCGTCTACCAATTCCGCCACCCGGGCAACAGGGGCGCAATATTACGGGTAAAAATTAAAAATTAAGAATTTAGAATTAAAAATTGGCGCCCGTAGTCATTTTCTTGAACTATAACACCTTCTTTTTATCACTCTGCAGTTGCGGCAACCGGTAATTATCAAGTAATGATTTTTGCGCCATCATCTTTTCAATGTCTGCAACTGAACGAGGAGCAAACACGGAAAGCAATTCATATCCATTCTGTGTGATCAAAGCATCGTCCTCAATACGAACTCCAATGCCCCACCATCTCTTGTCACATGGACTGTTGGGAGAAATATAGATACCAGGCTCGATCGTCATGACCATTCCCTTTTTCAATGTTTGCGAGAAACCGCGATCATGTACATCTAACCCGATATGATGTCCCAGGCCATGGGGATAGTATTTGCTCACTTCATTTTTGTCTTTGATAATGCCAAGTTTCAATAGGCCATTCGCGATCACGTCTCTTGCCGCATTACTCGCTTCCGAAAACTTCGCCCCATCTTTCAGGGTTTTAAAAGCAGCTTCCTGGGCATCGTACACCAATTGATAAATAGTTTTTTCATCGTTGGAGAACTTACCTTTTGCAGGAACGGTTCTCGTCACATCCGCGGTATAGCCGTGGTATTCCGCGCCGACATCCATCAACAAAAGATTATTGCCTATAGATGTTTTCGAGTTTTCCATATAATGCAGGATACAACCGTTTTCCCCGGCACCGACGATTGATCCATAACCGACTTCCTCAGCCCCATATTTTTTATGTACATATTCGTGCAATCCCTGGATCTCCAGTTCAGACATATCCGGCCTTAGCATCTTCATTACTTCATTTTGTCCCATGCATGATATCTCCACCGCCTTGCGTAGCAGGTACATTTCTTCAGGGGTTTTTACTTCTCTCAGTTGTCCTGTTATTTCCCTGAAAAGACGCGTGTCGATCTTTGTTTCCTTTGCATCCGGAGTAATTCCTGCTTTGGTTTTGAATTGGTTGATCAGGTCAAACAAATCAGCCGGATCATTTCGGCTGTTCGCGACATCATCATAGAATGCCGGGGTGATGATCTTAGATACTGAGTTAAATGCGATCGGAAAATTGTTGAACTGGTCATTATTGTAAACGGTGTTGATAGCCAGCCGTTCCTTCACACCATCAGGACCAAGCCTGCGGCCGGTCCACTGTTCCCGCTGGGCGTTTCTTTTTTGAACAAAAAACAGTTCATGATACTTGTTACCGGCGGAATCGGTTTGCTCGTCTTTGAAGATCAGCAAAACCGAGTGAGGCTCTTTATAACCTGTGAAGTAGTAGAGATCAGGATTCTGGTGGTAGATATAGTCAACGTCATTTGCAAAGTTGCGCACTGGTGCAGCAAATACAACCAATACCGAATGTTCAGGCATCAATGCCCTAGCTGCTTCACGACGCCCTTTGTGAAACTCTTTTGAAAGATAATCTGTAGGAAGATCCTGCTGGGAAAACGACGAAAATGCACATAAGAATATCGTAGCAAATAGCAGAGTTCTGGTCATAATCAGGAATTAAGAATGAAAAATTAAAAATTAAAAATGAAAGTTCGTGTGCCGTTCACCATTTTTCCCGCCTTCGCTAAAGCTTCGGACGGGCAGGCATTTTTCATTTTTCATTCCACATTCCACAACCAGCCTTCCTAATCGTCATCTTCCTCATGATACGACTCCTCGTTATTATTGTAATGCTTTTCCCATGCTTCAACCATTTCGTCGCTCAGGCATTCAACAATGTCGAAGATCTTCTCGTTCTTACGCCTCCATTCAGTTACGAGTTCGTCCTCATACTTGTGGATATACATGCAGTGATCGGATTCCACCGTCACCTTGATCAATTTAATGGGTGTGTCAACTTGTTCCTGCACCAGGTAGTAACATCCGGGTTCCAATAATCCATACGAATACATCTCATCCTCCGTTTTTGGTGGTCATTAAATAATTGGTTTGGAACTTAATGGGTACTGAACTTAAGGGGTTATAAGAGAAAGGAGTTAAAAAATTGTGCCTCGTTTCTGATTCAAATTTAGGGGTTTTAGTGTCAGACCGGTCAGCCGGATATCAAAAAAAATAGCTAAGAGTGGGAGGCAATGGGCAAAGGGCAATGGGCAAAGAGCAAAAGGCAAAAGGCATGGGCAAAAGGCAATGGGCAAAGGCAAATGGGCGATAGGCAAGGCCAGGGGCCAAAGGAGAAAAGGCTGAGAGCTTAAAGGAAAAGCGGCCTTAGGAGGCTTATTGCATCGCCCTTTGCCTTTTGCTTTTTGCTCTTTGCCCTTTGCTCATTGCCCTTTGCCCTCGGCTTTCAAAACTAATTCCTTTAGCACCCAAGAACCCGTTTTCGCTATATTTGCCCCTGTTAAAAAGGAGAATCCGGTAATTCTGCTCTTCAAAACCGGGTTTTGGGACAATACCTATGGCAGAAATAAAGACCAATCTTTTCGAATACACCGAAGAAAGTATCAAAAGCCTTGACTGGAAGGAGCACATCCGCCTTCGGCCCGGTATGTATATTGGGAAACTGGGCGACGGAAGTAGCCCTGACGACGGCATCTATGTGCTGGTAAAAGAGGTTCTTGACAACTGTATTGATGAGTACACAATGGGCTTTGGAAAAGCCATCGAGATAAAGATCGAGGACAAAACGGTGACAATTAGGGACTATGGACGTGGTATCCCGCTGGGCAAAGTTGTGGATGTGGTGAGTAAAATCAACACAGGAGCCAAGTACGATAGCAAGGTCTTTCAGAAGAGCGTGGGACTGAACGGGGTAGGAACCAAGGCGGTTAATGCCCTGAGCCAATACTTTAAGGTGTCCTCATTCAGGGAAGGCAAAGCCAAGGAAGCCGAGTTTGAGAGGGGCGTTTTGATCAAAGAATATAAAGAAGGAAAGACCGCCGAGGACAATGGTACCCTTGTAACATTCATTCCCGATGATACGGTTTTCAAACACTTCCACTTCATCCCCGAGTACCTGGAAAAACAGATCTGGAATTATTGTTTCCTTAATGCAGGACTGCGGATCATTTTTAATGGAAAATCATACGTCAGTAAGAATGGTTTGCTTGACTTACTAGATAGAGAAGTGAACGAGGACGAACGTCGTTACCCGATCATTCATTTAAGAGGCAACGACATTGAGGTGGCGATCACGCACAACAATGACTATGGCGAGAGCTATTACAGCTTTGTCAACGGTCAGCATACGACACAGGGAGGAACACACCAGGCGGCGTTCAGGGAAGCATTTGTAAAAGTCATTCGCGATTTTTATAAGAAGGATTACGATGTGTCTGACATTAGAACTGGTATCGTTGCCGCAGTTTCGGTGAGAGTGGTTGAACCAGTATTTGAATCGCAAACAAAAACCAAACTTGGTTCTTTGAATGTGGATGAAGGTGGTCCAAGCATGCGACAATTCATAATGGACTTCCTTGCGAAAGAACTCGATAATTATCTCCATAAGAATCCATCTGTCGCAGATGCGATCAAAAAGAGGATCGAGCAAAGCGAAAGGGAAAGAAAAGAGTTAGCCGGTATCAAAAAGCTCGCAAACGAGAGGGCTAAAAAAGCAAATCTTCATAATAAAAAACTCCGCGATTGTCGCGTTCACCTGAATGATGATCCTCCATCAAAAGGAAAAGAAGCATTCTTCGCCGTTCAAAAAGAAACGACGATTTTCATAACAGAGGGTGATTCGGCGAGTGGCTCCATCACCAAGGCACGCAGCGTAGAAACCCAGGCAGTGTTCAGTCTTCGTGGCAAACCACTGAACTGCTATGGAATGAGCAAGAAGATCGTGTATGAGAATGAAGAGTTGAACCTGTTGCAGCACGCACTGAATATAGAAGAGGGAATGGAAGGTCTGCGCTACAACAGGATCGTAATTGCAACTGATGCGGATGTGGACGGAATGCATATACGGCTGTTGATCATGACATTCTTTTTGCAGTTCTTTCCTGAATTGGTGAAGAACAACCACGTGTATATTTTAGATACGCCGTTATTCAGGGTGAGGAACAAACAGGAAACGATCTATTGTTATTCAGAGACTGAAAAACAGCAAGCGGTAAAGAAACTTGGGTCAAAACCTGAGATCACGAGGTTCAAAGGACTGGGAGAGATCTCACCGGATGAATTCGGACGATTCATCGGTGACGAAATGAGATTGCAACCCGTGATCCTCGAACATGGGGACCACATCCAGCACCTGCTCGAATATTACATGGGCAAGAATACGCAGGAGAGACAGGAGTTCATCATTAATAATTTGAAGGTGGAGTTGGATAAGGTTGAGGATGGGGAGGAATTAGGAGTTAGGAATTAAGAATTAGGAATTAAGAATTAAGAATTAGGAATTACGAATTAAGAATGAAGGAAAATAATATTGTTCTGCAGAAATCCTATCAATTTGCATTGAGGGTTGTTAAGCTGTTTCTTCACCTCAGGGAGAATAGAGTGGAAGAGCGATGATCTTGCAGCTATTGCGAGCAGGGACGTCTATTGGAGCTAATGCTGAAGAAGCCATTGGGGCGCAGTCAAGAAAGGATTTCATCACGAAGTTCAGCATAGCGTATAAAGAGACCCGTGAGGTTCATTACTGGCTTCGACTTTTGAAAGACTCCTCTCTCCTCGAAGAAAAATTGGCAGATTCCTTTTTAAAGGATGCTGAGGAATTAGGAAAAATAATTGGAACGATCCTGAAAACAACAAAAGGAAAACCCTATGAACGCAATTCTTAATTCTTAATTTTTAATTCGTAATTATTGAAAAAGCTCGACATCATCCGCAAATCAAAATCCCTGTTCATGAAATGGAACCTGCACAAAGTTGTCGGTCCTTTCAGTAGCGGTTTGAGCAATGCAATCAACATGGGGGATATGTCGCGATGGCGAAAGCAACACCCTGTGAATGGCTATAATGATTTTTATCAAAAGAAATGGGATTATTCTAGAAGATACAACCTGTACGAAGCATTGGGACAACAGGAAAATGTTTTCGGGCAAGCGATAGATTATTTTGAATTTGGTGTGGCCGGGGGACATTCATTCAAGTGGTGGTTGGAGCACAACGCTAATCCCGGTTCACGTTTTTTTGGATTTGATACATTCGAAGGTTTACCTGAGAAATGGGGGCCTTTTGAAAAGGGGGCAATGGCAGTAGCATTGGAGTCTTTGAATATTAATGATCCGCGTGCGGGCTTTTACAAGGGACTCTTCCAGGATACCTTGATCCCCTTCCTCGAAACATATGAGGGTAAGAATAGAAGACTGATCCATCTTGATGCGGACCTGTTTAGTTCAACCATTTTTGCATTGTCGCAATTATACCGGTTCTTACAGCCGGGTGATATTTTGTTGTTTGATGAATTTGCGGTACCGAAGCACGAGTTCTTAGCATTCAAAATATTTACCGAAAGCTTCTATGTAAACTACGAAGTGATCGGTGCTGCCAATAATTATTTGTTTGTCGCAATAAAAATTAAAGAGTGATATGATACATGTCGTTTTTCAGCATGCAGATGTTTCTGTGCTTAAACATACAATTCAATTGGACGATGGTCTTGCCGGTGATATCATCGAGATCAAGGATGAATTTGCCGTAGGGCCTTTGAAGGACATTGAGACAGAAGAGGGATGGAATGAAAGGACGACCTGGTGGAAATCCCTGCTCGATGCATCACCCTACGCTGAACAAAACCTGGTTGGCAGTTTCGATGACAGGAAAACTGTTGACGATTTGAAGCGAAGACTATCAGAAGATGAAAACCTTGAAGTTTGGATGTGGATGGGACAGAATCAACATGATGTGTGTGGTTATTACTGGCTGATCTTCCAATTGAAGGAATTCCAGGGAAGGGTTGTGGTTCTTTACCTAAACAACCTGCCATTTATCAACGAGAAGGGACTGATCTTCTACCCAACGACTATCCATGAAATACTTCCGAAAGAATTGCTGAAGGCAAAAAAACTGAACAGGAAAGTAACCCAAAGCGAATTTGAAATCGATCCTGATGAATGGAGGAAATTAAGCAGCGAAAATGCATCCGTGCGCATTTTGGAGGGTGGAAAAAAGATCGTTGGGAAAGAAGATGATTTTTACGACAAAGATGTGCTGACCGGTCTTACAAATGAATGGCAAAAAGGCAACCGTGCCATGCACAATATTTTAGGTAAGATGAAGGTTAAGACCGGGGATGTGTTCCTGTTGTGGAGGATGAAGAAACTGGCAGAGGACGGAAAAATTGAGATCAACGGGGATCCAGCAAAAGGCTGGAAAGAGTTTGAAGTAAAACTTAAATCTTCAGTACCGGAAGTCGCCGAAGTAAATACGCAGGCCTGATATGAGAAAACTATTCTGTTTCTTATTTGTCATCGCGTCCACGCAGGTGTTCGCACAAACAGTGCTTGAAAAGATAGAAGCTTTGATGGCTGCTTATGCAAGCGATCACAAATTCAACGGATCAGTTTTAGTGGCGCAGAAGGGAAAGATCATTTATGAAAAAGGATTTGGCTTTAAGAATGCAGAGGAGAAAATAACAAACGATGCGAATGGCATTTTTCAAATTGGTTCCATAACCAAGCAGTTCACATCCGCGATCATCATGCAATTGCAACAGGAGAAAAAGCTGTCCGTTCGTGACAAACTCAGTAAATATTTTCCAGGTTTTGTGAACGGTGATAAGATCACGATCGAAAACCTGCTCACACATACTTCGGGACTTCACAATTACACGGACGATACGTTGTTCATGAGAGACGATGTCAGTCGCCCGCGATCGAAACAGGAAATGATCGATCGCTTCAAGAGTTATCCGTCAGATTTTGAGCCGGGAAGCAAATGGAGTTACAGCAACTCGGGCTATTCGATGCTTGGGTATATCATTGAAAAAGTAACAGGTCAACCCTACGAGCGAGTTGTAAGGCTAAGAATATTGCAGCCGCTTAAGATGACACATACCGGCTTCGATTTTACGCGGCTCAGTGATCCAAATAAGACGCGGGGATATTTCTTCCGTCCCGACAAGTTGACCCCTGCACCGATAGTCGATTCCACCATCGCCTTTTCTGCCGGCGCTTTGTATTCGACAGTAGGTGACCTGTACAAATGGGAACGGGCCATCAGGACAAATAAGATACTTGCTCCTACTTCATGGAAAAGCGTATTCACTCCATTAAAAAATGGATACGGCTATGGATGGTCGATAGACAGCTTGTATGGCAAACTGTATACTTCTCATAGCGGGGGTATTCACGGCTTCTCATCCTACATCATCCGATTTCCAAAGGAAGATGTCGCCGTGATCATGCTCGATAACTATTCTTCTACTTTTCTATCAAAGATCTCAAAGAGCCTCGCTGCGATCGTATTCAACGAGCCATTCGATGTACCGGAGCCCGTAAGAGAGGTCAAATTAAGCTCCGGGGTTCTAAGGCAGTACGTTGGCGTTTACGAGTTAGCGCCGGGTTTTTCAATTACTGTATCCTTGTATGGCGATCATCTCAGGGCGCAAGCCACCGGCCAGCCGGCGTTCGAGATCTTTGCCGAAAAAGAGAATGTTTTCTTTTTAAAAGCAGTGGAAGCAAAGATCGAGTTTGTGAAAGACGAGGTTGGGAGAGTGATAGAGTTAATATTATACCAGAACGGGATGACACCGCATGGTAAGAAAATAAGATAGTACACAATGAAGGAAAAAAATCTGATCCAATTGCAGGGTGACCATGGTATCAATGGACAGTATAAAACCTGGTTTCTTGATTATGCCTCTTATGTGATCCTAGAAAGAGCGGTGCCTGCTGTTGAAGATGGGTTGAAACCAGTGCAACGGCGCATTCTTCATGCGATGAAAGAAATGGACGATGGCCGTTTTAATAAAGTGGCGAATGTGATCGGGCAAACAATGCAGTATCATCCGCATGGTGATGCTTCAATTGGAGACGCATTGGTGAATATGGGACAAAAAGATCTTTTGATCGATACGCAGGGAAATTGGGGTGACATAAGAACAGGAGACGATGCTGCTGCATCGAGATATATAGAGGGACGTCTTAGCAAATTTGCGCTGGAAGTAGTATTCAATCCGAAAACAACGGTTTGGCAGTTGAGTTATGATGGCAGGAAGAATGAACCTGTCACCCTTCCTGTAAAATTTCCATTACTTCTTGCGCAGGGCGCAGAAGGCATAGCTGTTGGATTGGCAACCAAGATACTGCCTCACAATTTTTGCGAGCTGTGCGAAGCATCAATCAAGTACCTGAAGGGTCGTCGCTTTGACATTTACCCGGATTTTCAAACGGGTGCGATGGCCGACGTTACCGATTACAACCAGGGGATGAGAGGTGGTAAAGTAAAAGTGCGTGCGCACATTGAAGAAGTGGATAAGAAGACGCTTGCCATACGGAGCGTTCCTTATGGTGTTACCACATCAGGATTGATGGACAGTATTGTGAAAGCAAATGACCAGGGAAAGATCAAGGTTAAAAAAGTAACAGACAATACTGCCGCGGAAGTAGAAATACAGGTTGACCTTGCGCCGGGCATATCACCAGACATCACGATCGATGCGCTTTATAAATTCACTGATTGCGAGATATCTGTTTCTCCCAACACTTGCGTGATCGTAGATCACAAACCTGCATTTGTCAGCGTGACCGACCTGCTGAAGATATCAGCGGATAACACGCGGGATCTTTTACAGAAAGAACTTGAGATCAGGTTGGCAGAGTTGCAGGAGAAGTGGCATTACACGTCATTGGAAAAGATCTTCTTTGAAGAAAAGATCTACAAAGAGCTGGAGAAAAAGCATGAGACGTGGGATAAAGTAATTGTTGCGATAGACAAAGCATTCCTCCCTTTCAGAAAACAATTGAGAAGGGACGTTACACGGGAAGACATTCTGAAGCTTACTGAAAAACCTGTTCGTCGCATTTACAAACTTGATATAGATGAATTAAATGAACAGATAAAGAACCTGGAAGCAGATATTAAACAGGTGAAGTTTGATCTCGCGCACATCACTGAATTTGCAGTCACCTATTTTGAAAACCTGTTGAAGAAATACGGAAAGGGAAAAGAGCGCAAGACTGAGATCAAAGTTTTTGAAGTGATCGAGGCAAAGCAGGTGGCGATCGCCAATACGCGTTTGTATATCAACAGGGCAGAAGGATTTATTGGTACGTCATTGAAGAAAGATGAATTTCTTATCGAGTGTTCAGATCTCGACGATATCATAGCATTTACAAAACGCGGTATGATGAAAGTGGTGAAGGTGCAGGATAAGGTTTTTATGGGTAAAGACATTTTGCATGCTGCTGTGTTCCGCAAAGGTGATGAACGCACCACTTATAATATGATCTATACCGACGGTGAGAGTGGCGTTTCATACGCGAAGAGGTTTAATGTTACGGGCATCACACGAGATAAAGAGTATGATCTGACAAAGGGATCCGAAGGCAGCAAGGTTCACTACCTGGAAGTGCGCCCCAATGGAGAGGCCGACGTTGTGAAGGTCTTTTTAACTCCGGGAAGTTCTGCCAGAAAAAAAGAACTGGATTTCTATTTCGAGAATCTTGATATTAAGGGCCGCAGCAGCATTGGAATCCAGGTGACCAAGCATAAGGTCAGCAAGGTGAAATTTGTAGAGCATGGACATGCAACGCTGGGAAGTATTACTATTTGGTTCGATGACAAGTTCGGAAGACTAAATCATGAGCGGAGAGGTATAGATTTGGGCAAATTCCTTCCCGAGGATAAGATCCTGATCATTTATACCGATGGGACTTATGAAATAACTGACCAGGAGTTGACGCAACGATTCAATCCTGAGGAAGTAATGTTAATTGAGAAGTTCAATCCTGAAAGGATCATTACAGCTGTGTATCTCGACAACGATAAGCTTCAGTACAATGTAAAACGTTTCAAGATCGAGACTGCAATGCTGCGCACAAGGTTCCTGTTTATCAAGGAAGGCAAGGAAAATATTCTTGAAGCCGTATCAACTGAGGAAGAACCGATTCTTGTCGTGCAATCAGGCAAAGGTTCACAGGTGCGGAAAGCAAAATTCAAATTGGCTAAGGTTGTGGAAGTAATGGGATGGAAAGCTGTTGGTGCCAAACTGGTTGACTTCAGCAAGAGCCTCATGATGGAGTGGGACCAGCAGGGCGAGGCAACGAAACAACAGGAGCTCTTCTAATAATTGATAATTTGATAATGGATAATGGACAATGGAGTTTAGATTTTCCATTGCATTATATTATACATTCTCCATTATCAATTCTCCATTATCAAATTATCAATTATCAAATTACCAAATTACACCAGCATCGTTACCGGGTTCTCCAAGAACTTCTTGAATGTTTGAAGGAACGCAGCTCCAACAGCACCATCTACGCTGCGGTGATCGCTGCTCATGGTGATCTTCATTACATTGCTTACGCCGAAGCCGTCGCCTTTGCGCACAACAACCTCTTTGATTCTTCCAACAGCCATGATCGCACTGTCGGGCGGGTTGATGATAGCTGTGAATTCTTCGATGTCCATCATTCCCAGGTTAGAAACCGTGAATGTATTCCCCGTGAATTCGTTTGGTTGTAATTTTTTATTTCTTGCCCTGCCGGAGAGTTCTTTTGTTTCTGCCGCTATCTGGCTCAATGATTTTTGATCGGCAAAACGCACAACAGGAACGATCAATCCATCTTCTATTGCAACAGCAACACCAATGTGAATGTGCTGGTATTGCCTGATGAAATCGCCCATCCATGAACTGTTCACAGCAGGATGTTTGCGCAGTGCCATAGCAACTGCTTTAACGATCATATCATTGAATGAGATCTTTACATCACTCACTTCATTCATCTGCGCTCTTGCTGCCATTGCATTGTCCATATTGATCTCCATCGTGAGATAGAAATGCGGAGCGGAGAATTTGCTTTCACTGAGACGTTTGGCAATTACTTTACGCATTTGCGAAACGTTGTGGTCTGTATATCCTTCCTCGCCCGTGGTAACTTTAGCGACGGCCGGCTGCCCGGCTGTAGTCTTGGCTGTTGCTGGCTCGCCCGTAGCTTTAGCGGAGGCAGGATTGAAATTGTCAATGTCACTCTTTATGATCCTACCGTTATCACCGCTTCCCTGAACCTGCGAGAGATCGATTCCTTTTTCTTTCGCTAACTTTTTGGCAAGAGGGGATGCCTTTATTCTGCCATCAGCAGATCCGTCGGCCTCACTGACGTCCTGGTTCGAAGATGATGCTTCAGGTTGTGTTTCCCCTTCTTCATTCTGCGTTCCCTCCTTCGCTAAAGCTTCGGCGGCCAAGCCTTGTTCGCTGTTCGATATTCCTCCGCCGCCTCCTTTCGCTGCACCGACAATCGCATCCACGTCAACCTTTCCCTGTTCACCAATGATACAGAGCAGATCATTCACTGCTATCTTTTCACCTTCTTTCGCACCCTGGTATAACAACTTTCCATTCTTATAACTTTCCAATTCCATCGTGGCTTTATCGGTTTCGATGTCGGCAAGCACATCTCCCTTCTTCACATCATCTCCAACTTTCTTATGCCACCCGGCAATTACACCTTCAGTCATTGTATCGCTCAATCGTGGCATCAATACAACTTCCTCCATCTTGCCAAGATCCATCCCTGCTGATTCTTTGCCTCCTTTGCCTTTTGATTTGGCCTCAGGTTCTACTTTAGCTTCTTCCTTTTTGCCCGTTGCCTGTTGCTTATTCCCTGACCCTTGCTCCCTGTTCCCTGCCTCTTGCCCCTTGTTCCCCGCACCCTGTTCCTTTCCCCCCGAAGTATACTGCGAAATATCCTCACCGGGATTTCCCAAAATGGCCAATAGATCATCCACCTGGATCTTGGATCCTTTATCACCTCCGAGGTGTAACAATGTTCCGTCCTTATAACTTTCGAGTTCCATTGTGGCTTTATCGGTTTCGATTTCGGCTAAGAGGTCACCTTTTTTTACTTTATCGCCAACTTTCTTGTGCCATGCAGCAATCACTCCTTCTGTCATCGTATCGCTAAGGCGGGGCATCAATATCACTTCAGCCATTTGTTCGGTAATTTGAGGGCCGAAATTAAAGCATTTTCAGGTTTAAGGACGCAAAGAACGCAAGGAACGCGATGGACTCGAAAAATCATTGCGACCGTTGCGCTTCTTTGCGACCTTGCGTCCTTTCCCGGTACCATAAAGAATACTGTGTAATGCTTAACAGGGCTTGTTGTGCTGCGAAAAGCCCACGGTCCACAAGCGATAATCGACAATTTGACAATAAAACCATTCAACCTACATTTGTCCGCATGGCTACTGACGTTTTCCAATCTCCCGATTATTACAATGTTGATGACCTCTTAACGGAAGAGCAAAAACATATTCGCGAGGCTGTACGCAACTATGTGAAGAAAGAGATCTCACCCATCATTGAAGACTATGCGCAGAAGGCGGAATTTCCGCAGCAGATCGTTAAGCAATTAGGGGACCTCGGTTGTTTCGGGCCAACCATTCCACATGAATATGGTGGTGGCGGATTGGATTACATCAGCTACGGATTGATGATGCAGGAATTGGAAAGAGGAGACAGTGGTGTGCGGTCAACGGCATCCGTGCAGGGATCATTGGTCATGTTTCCTATTTATCAATATGGAAGCGAAGAACAGCGAAGAAAATATTTACCAAAGCTTGCAACAGGAGAGTGGCTTGGTTGCTTTGGACTGACAGAACCTGATTTTGGAAGCAACCCTTCGGGGATGCTAACCAATTTTAAGGATGCCGGTGATCATGTGGTATTGAATGGAAGTAAGATGTGGATCAGCAACGCGCCGTACTCACAGGTAGCGGTAGTATGGGCTAAGGATGAAGCGGGTGAGATCAGGGGACTGGTGGTGGAAAGAGGAATGGAAGGATTCACTACTCCGACAACGCATGGCAAATGGAGTTTGCGTGCATCCGCAACAGGAGAATTGGTTTTTGACAACGTGAAAGTTCCGAAAGAAAATATTTTCCCGAATGTCAAGGGTTTGAAAGGTCCGTTGGGATGTTTGACAAAAGCACGCTACGGCATTTCATGGGGTGCACTTGGTGCAGCAATGGATTGTTACGACACCGCCTTGCGATACAGCAAAGAGCGCATACAATTTGATAAACCGATCGGCGCCTTTCAACTGCAGCAAAAGAAACTGGCGGAGATGCTTACAGAGATTACAAAGGCACAATTAATGGTTTGGCGACTTGGCAGCTTAATGAATGAAGGCAAAGCAAATCCGCAGCAGGTGTCGATGGCCAAACGAAATTCGTGCGAGATCGCTGCAAACATTGCAAGAGACGCACGGCAGATGTTAGGGGGAATGGGAATAACCGGGGAATACAGCATCATGCGTCACATGATGAATCTTGAAAGCGTCATTACATACGAAGGCACTCACGATATTCACTTGCTCATAACGGGAATGGATGTGACGGGATTCAATGCATTTAAGTAGCCCCTGTCGTACGCGGGGGAAACTTAGGTGGTACTTCCCTTTTTGTTTCTCTTTTTTTCACAATGTTTGGTATTTTGAAATTCATACATTGGAACCTCATACCAGTTCGAATATTTAGATGTTACAAAGCAAAAAACAGATCGATCAAAGTTCTCCGCCCGCTGGAGGACAGGGGACCGAGCCCAATCCAATCTTCAATCTTGCTATTGAACTGGTGAATCAAAGCAGCAGGAATATTTTTCTCACGGGAAAAGCGGGAACTGGTAAGACAACATTTCTCAAATACATCAGGGACAATAGTTTTAAGGAACTCGCTGTTGTTGCGCCTACAGGTGTGGCGGCAATAAATGCCGGCGGCACAACAATACATTCTTTCTTTCAGCTTCCGTTCTCACCCTTTTTACCCGAAGCGGCTGGGTTTATGGACCGCAACGATTCGACCAATAAGCACACATTATTTGGCAAACTGAAGTTAAACCGTGAAAGGATCAGAATTCTCCAGCAACTCGAGTTGCTGATCATTGACGAAATAAGTATGGTACGCTGCGACGTGTTGGATGCGATCGATGCTGTATTAAGACATTTCAGGAACCGGCATTCAGAACCATTTGGAGGCGTGCAGGTTTTATTGATCGGTGACATGTACCAGCTTCCGCCCGTTACGGCGAATGACGAGTGGAGCCTGCTTTCTCAATTCTATAATAGTCCCTATTTCTTCGATAGCCGGGTAATGCAGGAGACACCACCGGCATTTGTAGAATTTGAAAAGATTTACAGGCAAAGCGATCAGAGGTTTATTGACCTGCTGAACAGGGTACGCAACAATGAACTCGACGATGCATCGATGAACATGTTGCAAAGCCTGTATGATCCCAACTTCAAAGTAAAAAAGGAAGATGGCTATATCATCCTGACCACGCATAACTACAAAGCAGATGCTATCAATGCAGAAGAACTTTCCAAACTAAATGCACCAGTCTTTTCATTTAAGGCACAGGTGAAAGGTGAGTTCAATGAAAAATCTTACCCGGCCGATGAGAACCTGCAGTTAAAAGTCGGTGCGCAGGTCATGTTTATCAGGAATGACGTCCAACCGGTGAGAAGATATTTCAATGGCAAGATCGGCGGCATTAGCAGGATAGATGGCGACAAGATCTATGTTCAATGCAATGATCAAAAAGAAGAAATTGAAGTAGCCAAAGAGTTGTGGGAAAATTTTCGTTACACCCTTGACAGGAAAACGAATCACCTGCAGGAGGATATGATCGGGTCATTCTCGCAATATCCCTTGCGACTTGCGTGGGCCATTACAATCCATAAGAGCCAGGGATTGACTTTTGAAAGGGCGGTCATCGATGCGGGCGCCGCATTTGCGCCGGGGCAGGTGTACGTTGCCTTAAGTCGCTGCACTTCGATGGAAGGAATTGTTTTGCATAGCAAGATCACGCCTGCAAGTCTGCGAAGCGACCAGCGTATCGTTCAGTTTTCGAAAAGATTCCCAACGGTGAATCAACTGGAAGATGAATTCGTCCATTCAAGAAAAATATACCAGGCAAATGTGCTCCATTCTTTATTCGACTATTCCCGCATAGCAAAAGAGTCCGAAGAACTTGCCAAAATGATGGGCGAGGAAGCGAAAGATTTCAATGCCGATGGGTTGGAATGGATCACCGAAACAGGAAAAAAGATCCTTGCCATAGACGACGTAGCAAAAAAGTTCAGGGCGCATTTGAATATCTTTTTTGCAGAAGAGGTGTTGCCTGAACAAAATGCCAAATTGCAAAAGAGGATTGCTGATGCGTCAGCGTACTTTCTGAAACACCTGGATGATGTCATGCAATTCGTTTCAAAATCGCCGGTCGAAACGGAGAGCAAGGTGCAGGCGAAATTATTTAACGACTCTTTGAAAGACCTGTTTGTCTTGCTGTCGGAGCGAAGACATATGCTCCAGGGACTGACTGGTGGATTCAGTATCGGCTCCTATTACCAACAAAAAAAGACTTTCACTGTTCCGTCTTTCAGCGTGAACGCGTACGCAACTGAATCTACGGGGACAAAAGAATCGCCGCATCCAAAATTGCACCGGCAGTTGCGTGACGTACGGAATAAGATCTGCGAACAAAAAGATCTGCCTATATATTTTGTAGCATCCGGCAAGACCATTGATGAAATGGTGCAGTACCTGCCGCAAACGTTGGAGGAGTTGATGAAGATATCCGGGTTCGGGAAGGCGCGGGCCGAACAATTTGGTGAGCAGTTTCTTGAAGTGATTGTAACCTACTCAAAACAAAACGGGCTGACGTCCCTGGTTCACAATAAGAATCCAAAGAAAGAAAGAAAACCAAAGGCGGAAAAGAAAGAATCAACGAAGGACATTACATATCAATTATTCAGGCAAGGCAATGGTGTTCCGCAAATAGCGAAGCTGCGTAACCTGGCCGAATCAACCATAGAAGGACATCTTGCTTATTATGTCTCCATCGGGATGATTTCTGTGAATGAGTTGATCGGGACAGAGAAGATCGTATTGATAGAACCACACCTGCAGAATTATGAAGGTCCCACCATAACACCGATCAAAGAAAAACTCGGGGATGCAGTTACGTTTAGTGAGATAAGGCTGGTGCTGGCGGCGAAAGAGTGGGAGCGGGCAAAGAACACTACTTAGGTTTATTTGAGGTATGACATAAACGACACTATGGTACCTATAAGGACACTGCTGGTTGCGGCAGGTATTTTGCAAATTGTATTATCGATTGGTAGTATTGCTATCCCCCGTCTTTTGAATTGGAAGACTGAGTTGAACAAACTTCCGGTTCTTCTTAAGCAAATGTTTTGGGTGTATGCCGGTTATATTTTGGTGATCAATTTTTGTTTTGGCCTTTTGTCTATTCTTGCTCCAGGATCCCTGCTCGATAGGTCTCTCCTTGCTACGGTCGTTTGCGGATTCATCGCGGTTTACTGGGGCGTACGGGTTTTAATACAGTTCATTTACTTTGATCGAAAGTCTGCACCAAAAGGTTTCATTTACTTCTGGGGGGAAGTAGGGCTTGTCATTCTCTTTATTTTCTTTACCGTTGTTTATGGTTACGTTGCTTATTTGAATTTCAGTAATTCTTAATGAAGGTTTTCGTCCCCCATAGTACAACTATCCTTATTCTTATAATTTGTATTTTTCTCTTTGTTGTCTTGATCGGCTATGCTATTACACGGTTCTATTCCGGTAAAATAGCGATGGGGTGCTCCTGGTTAATATTCATCGCAGCAACAGTTTCGATTGAAAGAGTTTGTTCTGATGAGCCGCCGGGATTCAGGATGGTTGCTGTCATCCTGGTAATGCTTTATGGTATGAAGGTAGTTGCTACCGCCGCATATTATAAAAGCAGAAGGAATCGATTAAGTTTTGTTCAATGGCTGTGTTTTGTTGCGGGTTGGGTGGGAATGAGACCTTCCGTTTTTGAAACGCTTGGGGGCAGACCTTTGCCTGGGGCTAGACGATTGATACTTTTTGGATTGAGCAGGGTAGCCATTGGAGCAGTTGTATTGCTGTTTATGCGAACGGTCAGGCCGCATCCATCTAATGAATTCTTAGCAACCTTGTACACGTTTGTTGTGTTAGCCGCGTTAAGTTTAATCCTCCATTTTGGTTTTCTAAATATCAGTGCAGGCTTTTGGCGGACTTTTGGGGCAGATACCCGGATGTTATTCAAAGCGCCGCTGCTGTCAACTACATTAACGGAGTTCTGGGGTAAGCGCTGGAATCTTGCATTTTCCGAAATGACGTCTATTGCAATTTACCGCCCTTTGAAACCGTTGGCCGGGGTACGAACCGCAACCTTCATTGCTTTTTTGTTTTCCGGTTTGTTACATGAAATGGCTATCAGTATACCGGTAAAGGCTGGGTATGGTCTGCCCATGTTATATTTCGTGCTGCATGGGCTACTTATGTTGTCAGAAAAGTCTTTATCTAAAATCGGAGTGGAGATAGGAAAGAATGAATTTCTAGGAAGACTATGGATCATTTTTTGGCTGGTAGTGCCTTTGCCACTCTTGTTCCATAAATATTTTCTGAACGAAATTATTTTTCCATTAATCGGGATTTAAATCTCCCTTCTTCAAAGCTTTGATAATAAAAAAAGTAAAGCCACAATCGAATTGATGCCGGTCAAAGCATTGTTTTGTTGCCTCGGGATAGATATCATTCCTTCTCTTTCTTTTTTTCCTTCTTCATCCAATTATATTGAAAGCTAAGCGTGAAGTAATTTCTCTGCTTTGCTGTGATCATATCGCTGATGTAGTTCTCGCCAAGGAAGCTGTTGTAATTCCTGCTGCTGTTCAGAATATCTATCGCTGAAAAATTAAATTGGCCACTATGGTCCTTGAACACGCGGGTAAATGCGCTTACTGTCCAAAAGAAAGTCCCGCGTTTTACATTCGCTGGCACACGACCATTGTAGTTATAATTGACCAGGCTTGACACCCCGCTTTTTTTACTTAGCTGGAAGCTCGTTGTGTTAATAATTGTATGCATCATGTAGTTCAGATGACTACCAGTAAGTGGGTTGTAGCTTACGCTATTGTAGCTACCGTTGTACGAGATGCTCAAGTCGACAAAAGACTTGATGCTAAAGCCGTATTCTATTCTTGATGTGAGATTAAAATTTTCAGAGTTGATCCCGGCCTTGTCGGAGGGTGAGACAGTACGCTTATAATTAATGGCTGCGGAAGCGTTTAAGCGGGTTCTTTTGTTCCCGGTCATCATCCGCCCATAATTTATCGATTGATTAATGGCGTACGTCCTCGTGTAGAGCATACTGCTGTTATCGAAATAGACATTCCTGCCATAATCGATCCCGCCATTTGCGCTCAATGAGCTTCCTGCTTTTGACTTACTGTTATCGAGGGTATGCCAGTAGCTCCAGCTGCCTCTTAACGAGTAGATACCATCCACGTTGATGTATTGCAATATCCTTTTTCGATAAACGTCATAGAAAGAAGCTGCAACGATACTGTTTGCAGTTGGAGAATACGCAAGTGACCACGATCCATAACTCCCTTTTGAATAGTTAGCACTGTAATTAAGGCTATAACTCTGCTGAAACGATGACCGCAAATTTGGATTGCCAATAAACACCAGCAATGGGTTAGAATTGTTAGGTACAGGCTGTAACTGGTCGATGGTAGGATTCTGTGTGTTTGCGGAAAAACGGAACCCCAGGCTTTTAGTTTTACTGATCCGGTAATTCGCCATCACGGAGGGTGAATAGTTGAACTGGTCCTGTACAATGTTTTCCTTCGATTCCATCAATCGCTCCGATAAATTCCTGTAAGCCGCAAACCCAACGCTGAGCGATAAATTCGGCAGATCGTACATCAGCGACATATTGGTTGTGTTCCGGCTGTTGTTGGATGTCCAGCGGGAAGAGTATACACTGTCGTATTTATCTGTTTTTGTGATGGAATCGATGTTGAAAACGGCTCTTTGATTTTCAGATCGTGTTATGTCAAGACTGTTGCTTAACATCAGCCGGAGGTTTTTTGTGATGCTTTCAGTAAAGCTCGCGCTGATGCCACTCCCGGTTGCATTGCCCGTGGAGATGATGTGTTGCCTTAGGATGTCCCTTTTTGAAAAAATACCGGCGTTGTATAGTGCAATGTCCGAGTAATTCAATCCGTCGGAGCTGTTATCATTATTGGATAGCCTGAATGTAACTGATAGGTTTCGCCCTTTCTTTTTAAATTTCTTATTCAAAAGCAGGCTTGCCATTATATTACTTGATTTACCATCCGTCGATCCATTGCGAACGTTCTCATTTTTCATTAAGCCATTTTCCAGGATCGACGAAGCAGAGTTGAACGCACTACTGTTCTTGCTCCCTGATAACGACACGTTCAGGTTCGCATATAGCTTATCGGTACTCCAATTGGCGGCTGCGGCCCCCTGGTAATTGCTGTTTTTTGAATCGGAGAAACTCGTGGTATTTGTTATAAATGAAGAATCAGTCTTGATGAATTGTTGCACCTGCGTTTTTGATTCCTGCGCGGTATTGGTGCTCCCTACCGTGAAATTTCCATTGTATGAGAAGCTCTTTTTTATTTTATCGCTGAAATGGCCCCCGGCATTTTTCATGATTGATTCAAGAGACGGCCGGGTGTCATCGAATCCCTGGGTTTTATTATTCATCATGCCGCCCATTGCGCTTAGCTGGCGCAAGTCATTCAATTCGTTGCCCATGACATTCCCATTGTAGGAGTTGCGAGTTGAACCTCCCGTTACCGCATTCCCAAAAACATGCGATCCGGACTTCAACTGGATATTGAGTTTTTTTGTGTCGCCACCGCCGAGCATATCATTAAGGACCTGCTCCTGTGTTTTCTGGTCCATCACCTGTATTTTCTTCACAATGCCCGCAGGAAGATTTGATAGCGCGATGTCGCCCTTGCTGTCATAAAAAGTTTGCCCATTGACCGTTATCTCGGTGATAGGTTTTCCGTTGTGGGTTATTGTGCCATCGTCAAGTATTTGAATTCCGGGCAGGTCTTTCAAAAGTTCACCGATCATTGATGCTTTCGGGTGGTCAAATGAGTCGACCATGTACTCCGTAGTATCATTCTTTTGAACGATGGCTGGTATCCTGCTTCTGACAAGGATCTCCTCCATCAACTTGGCGTCGGGCACAAGGAAGATCGTATCGAGCCTGATCTCGTTTATCCCTGTTATCCGGGTTGTATATTCCCTGTAATTCTTATGCTGAAAAAGAAGATCGATAGTATCGGAAGTGGAGGCAAGGCGGAAATTGAACAATCCTTTGGAATTTGTAAACGTGTGCTGTTCTGTTTTCCCGGCACGAATGGTTACCATACAAGAGTCGAGGACATTGCTTTCGAGTGAATCAGCCACCACGCCTTTGATGACCGTATGCTCTTGTGCGAATGAAGAAAAAGGCAGGAAGAGAATGCACAGCCAAAAAGAATAGTTCAGGATAAGCAGTATTTTTCTCTTCTTGGTCATTGGAGCAGGCCTATGATAAACGCAGCAATATAGTTTCAAATTGTGATGCAATGCCACGATTTCACATTCAATTACATATTGGACGAAGCCGCTTGAAGAGATGTGTTCTTCCCGTGTTCCCTGCGCCCGTTGCACCATTGTACCCAATGCGCATCGCTACCAATTTCTCCTAACACGTGTAATCCTGTCTTAGATTTGCACACTCTTTAATTGTATGAAGATTTTCCTGATCGGATTTATGGGATGCGGAAAGACGCACTGGGGAAAGCTGCTTAGCCAAAAAATGCAGGCACCTTTTTTCGACCTCGATGAAAAACTTGTCGAGCAGGATGGAAGGGAGATAAATGAAATCTTTTCAGCGTCGGGTGAAGAGTATTTCCGGATGCTTGAAAAAGACGTTCTGCATATTCTTTCCGAAAGCCACGAGACTTTCATCATGGCCTGCGGTGGTGGCACACCTTGTTTTTTCAACAATATCGATTACATGAAAAAGCACGGAACCACCGTTTGGATCAATTGTTCAACCGAATGTCTTCATAAGCGGCTTTTGAAAGAAAAAGAAAATCGTCCGCTTATCAGGGCAGTTCCCGATTCGGAACTGCGTAGTCATATCGTTAAGAAACTATCTGACCGGAAGATCTTTTACCAGCAGGCAGACGTCATCATTAATGAGGATGACCTTACCTTAGAGAAACTGATCGAAAAGATATTTCACCAAACTTAATCATGCAGAAAACGTTCTTGATTGTCGGGGCATTATTGGGTGGCCTTGCAGTGGGGCTCGGAGCATTTGGCGCACATGGTCTCAAATCCCTGGTATCTGCTGAAACGGTTGCTACTTATCAAACGGGCGTTCAGTACCAAATGTATCATGCATTGGCGTTGTTGGTTGTAGGTGTGCTGTCCCAGCGGATATATAATGGCTTTCTCAACTATGCCGGAGTGTTCTTTATTGCCGGTGTTGTTTTCTTTTCAGGATCCCTTTACCTGATCGTGTCTTTACATGCAATGAATAAGCCGGTTCCAACGCTGGTAAATGTGATCACCCCGGTTGGCGGATTATTCTTTATTATCGGTTGGTTGCTGCTTCTGATTGGAGTAATACGAACTCACAAGTTGTAACTGGGACTCATGAAGGTCCGGGGGCACGAGCCAACTTAAACTGTTCAACCCCAACCTTAAACTCGCCTTTTTCCGCTCCTGTACTGCATTTTCACAACCCTGAGTATTATATTTGTTGCATGGCCACCACCAAGAAAAAATCCTATAAAAAGGCCGCTGAAAAACCTGGAAAACCAAGGAAAGCTAGTTCGCAGAAGCTGCAGAAGGACCGGGAAGAAAAAGTGGACTTGAAAAAACTCGCCAAAGATGAGCGTACATGGAAGATCATTGGTACGCTTTCTATTTTATTCTCCTTACTTCTTTTCCTTTCATTCGCATCCTATCTTTTTACCTGGCGACAAGACCAGTCACAGGTGATAAATCGAGGGCTTTCGTTCCTGTTTCAAAGCGGCGAGGGCAAGCCTGTGTCTAACTTGTTGGGACGATTCGGTGCCTATGTTTCGCACAATATCATTTTTAAAGGCTTCGGCCTTGCATCTTTCCTGTTTTGCACTTTCTTTTTCATCGTGGGAGTCAATCTCCTGTTTGAAAAAAAGGTGTTCTCCGTTCGCAGAAATCTCAAGTATGTAACAGTGGGCTTGCTCATAGCTTCTGTGGTGTTCGCATTTGTGCTTCCGCGGGAGGACTCGTTCCCTTATGGTGGCAACGTGGGAAACATGATCAGCGACTGGTTAGTCGGTCTTCTCGGCACGATAGGAACGGCTGCTCTTTTGCTTGTTGTTGGGCTGAGTTACCTGATCTGGCAATTCAATTTTTCATTCAAGCTTCCTGAGAAAAAAGCGGAGGAGCAAGTGCCGGAAATTGTTGCTGTGGATCCGATGGACGAAGCCATTAGCTCTCCGGGAAAGACAGGTATCAGCATAAATGATCTCTATTCAGAAAAATACGAGCCGCCGGTTGAAAAAAAGAATCTCCTGAAAGGTGAAGGAGAAATGGTGGTGAACATGCAGGAAGATGAGGACAACAGTGGTATGAGGATGATCGAAAAGGATGAACCGGAAGAAGAAGAGGAGGAACTGCCAATCAATGAACCAATCATTGAGAAGCAAATCGCTGATGACTTTTTGCATAGAACCGAGTTGGATCACCTGCAAAATTTTTCTCCCGATGAAGAGCCAAAACCAAAGAAACAAAAACAGGAACCCCAGCAAGACCTCGCACTCGAAATAAAAACGGTTGAACCGGTTGTTGAAGAAGAGAAAAAAGAAAAAGACTACAGTGACCTTCCACCTTACGAGCCCACGCTCGACCTGAGAGATTATAAGTATCCACAACTCGATCTCCTGGAAACGCACGGGAGTGAAAAGATCGTGCAGGATATGGCAGAACTGGAGACTAACAAAAACCAGATCATAACAACACTGCGCAATTACGACATAGAGATACAGAAAATATTTGCAACAGTTGGTCCGACAGTGACCCTGTATGAAATTGTACCGGCACCAGGTGTGCGCATCTCCCGGATAAAGAACCTGGAGGATGATATTGCATTGAGCCTTGCTGCACTCGGTATCCGGATTATCGCTCCTATTCCCGGCAAGGGCACGATAGGTATCGAAGTTCCTAATGTGAAGAAGACCGTGGTGAGTATGAAAACTTTGTTATCGGCGGAGAAGTTCATTCATAATAATTACAGTTTACCTATTGCCATTGGGAAGAAGATCGATAATGACAATTACATTGTTGACCTGGCGTCTATGCCGCATCTTCTTATGGCTGGTGCAACCGGCCAGGGTAAGTCTGTCGGATTGAACGCGGTCCTCGTTTCACTTCTTTTCAAAAAGCATCCGTCTCATTTGAAGTTTGTATTGATCGATCCAAAGAAAGTGGAATTGAGTGTGTACCGTCATATAGAAAAACACTTCCTTGCAAAACTTCCGGGAGAGGAAGATGCCATCATCACCGATACAAAGAAAGTCGTGCATACGCTGAATGCGTTGTGCATTGAAATGGATAATCGTTACGATTTGCTGAAAGAAGCAGGTGCACGAAATATCAAGGAGTACAATGAGAAGTTTATTAAGAGAAGATTGAATCCACAGAAAGGCCATCAATTCCTTCCATTCATTGTGTTGGTGATCGATGAATTTGCAGACCTGATCATGACTGCGGGGAAAGAGATCGAAATGCCAATAGCACGACTTGCTCAATTAGCACGTGCGGTTGGTATTCACCTGATCATTGCAACACAGCGTCCTTCCGTAAATATTATAACGGGTACAATTAAGGCAAACTTCCCATCTCGTATTGGATTTAAAGTATCATCGAAGATTGATTCACGTACCATTCTGGATGTGGGTGGTGCAGAACAGCTGATCGGGAAGGGCGACATGCTTATATCTCACAATGGAGAGATCACCCGTTTGCAATGTGCATTTGTAGATACGCCAGAAGTGGAAAGGGTCGTTGACTTCATTGCTGGTCAACGCGGATATCCACAGGCGTTCATGCTCCCCGAATATATTGATGAGAAAGAGCTCGAAGGAAAAGACTTTGATGCTGCGGACAAAGACCCACTGTTCGAACAGGCGGCAACACTGATCGTGCAAAACCAGGTTGGATCCACGTCGCTGTTGCAGCGACGAATGAAACTAGGATACAATCGCGCAGGTCGCTTGATGGATCAATTGGAAGCAGCGGGTGTTGTTGGCCCCAATCTCGGAAGCAAAGCAAGAGAAGTGTTAATAAAAACAGAACTGGAATTGCAGGAGTACTTGCAAAATCTAACCTAACGTTAAGAAAGGTTAGCAATTTAAACTATAGGGTTTCAGTTACTTCTTACCTGCCGTTTACTGGCTATCTTTGCCGCGAATTAAAACTCAATAAAATATTCTGATGAAAAAAACGATTACGCTAATGTCTTTTGCATTTGCAGCTTTGTTTGCAACTGCACAAGTTAAGAACCCCACTCAGAGCGATCCGGACGCCAAGAAAGTTTTGGATGCAGTGAGCGCCAACTTTAAAACTTTTAAGGCTCCGAAAGCAGCGTTCACCTATAAAGTTGAGAACGCACAGGGAAAGGCATTGTCGACAAAGAAAGGGTCCGTTAGTATGAAGGGTAATAAATTCAAAGTGATAATGGATGGATTGGAGATTATTTCAGACGGCAAGACAGTTTGGAATTATGATAAGTCTGCGAAGGAAGTGACAGTAAACAATGTGGATGCAAATCCGAACGCAATGACGCCACAAAAGTTGTTTACCAATTTTTATGATAAGGATTTTTATTACAAACTGAATGGCGAGAAGAAGGAAGGTGGAAAGACAGTGACCGAAATTGAGTTGACCCCCACAGATAAAACGCGGCCGTATCACAAGGTGTACGTTTTAGTCGATAAAAAAAGCAACACGATCTATAGCGCAAAATTTCTTGAGAAAACAGGCGGCCGTTATAGTTATACCATCACAAGTATGACGTCAAACTCGGCCACTGCCGACAGCGATTTCCTTTTCAATAAAGCCAAATATCCCGGCGTAGAAGTAGTTGACCTGAGATAACCGGAATAAAACATTTTTAAAAGTCCCGCTAATTTGGCGGGATTTTTTTTGCGGGCCGCGAAGCAAAATTGGCAAAGCAATAAACAATTTTGTCAGAGGCGGATTTTAGTTTTTTATCTTTTATAAATTGCTTCAATTAAACTCTAACGAATTATGAGTCTGCGAAAAATTTATCTTTTAAGCAGTTGCTTGCTTGCTTTATGTTTTGCTTCCCAGAGCCAGGAAAAGAACACTGGCAATTTCATGGGTGTTAAAGGAAAGTATAACCTGGAACTGGGTGCCGGTCTTGCCACGTATGAAGGCGATCTCACTCAAAAGAGTACTTTCTTCGGGCAGCCAGGATTTGCATTTACATTGGGAAGTGACTACAACTTTTCTGAATGGGTGCAATTAAACCTCGGTTTCTCTTTCATGCGTTTAAGAGCGGATGATAAAAAGAATTCCGACACCCTCCTGACGGCCCGTAATCTTAACTTCACATCGAACGTTTGGGATATTAACGCGACGGTCCAGATCAATTTGCCATCATTCGGGAAATTCACACCCTACGTTGATGGCGGTATCGGGCTCTTTCACTTTAACCCGACAACGATCGACAGGTATGGCAACAAACAAATGTTGCATAAAATGGAGACAGAAGGGCAGGGACTCATGGATGCCAATCGCCCGCATTATTTGTTGACCGAAGTGCAACTACCGTTTGGTGCGGGTGTTCAGTACAGTCTTAGTAAAACAATGGCGTTGAAGTTCGACGTACTGTTTAGAAAAACATTTACCGATTATATCGATGACGTTAGCACCACTTATGCCGAAGCATCGGTGATCGACAAGAAATTTCCCCTGATCAAACAGCTTGCTTTCCGTGGAGACGAAATAAAGCCAGGCGCACCATATCCATCCGGCGCCCGCAGGGGCAACCCTGATAAGAAAGATTTCTATTACACCGGCCAGGTAAAGCTGGTGTACCAGTTAAAGAAAAAACTTCTGTAGGTCTCTCTCGGAAGTTCCATAAAGAATCCCGTGAGCAGCGGGATTTTTTATTTAGATGAGTCGTATTTGTTTCGTTCCAACAGGTACTCCAGCAGCAGCATTTTATTGTAGGCAGGACAATAGAAGTAATACACCATGTATCTCCAGTGCAAAAACAATTGTTTTAGTGGCAGCGGAAAATTATATGCGGCTCGTGCCTGGCAAAATGAATAGTTAGTTGTTGTTATCGTTTCAATATCGTTTATACTAATTCGCAGGTCACCGGGTCTTTCACCAAGTCGTAACAGCGATGTACTCAAAACAATTTGATCCATCAATTCTCTTGATCGGCCCAGTTCTTTTTTTGCATCGGCAATGATCTGCGATCTGTATTTATCTAATGCGGGAATGTGGAAACGTCCCATCAGCCGGGCGAGGTGATACAGGAGAATGGGGCGAGTAACATAGTAAGGCGAGATGAACACCGGCGATTTCAAGTACATCCTTTGGGATACCATTTGTTGCAACAGGTCAATTGTGCTGCTGTCTTGTTTCGTTAGCGGCAGATTTCTGTCAAAAGAGAAATAAAGCAGGTTGCAATGCACACCAAAGTCGAAATCCGGTGGAGACTTAAGACCCAGATAAGTGCTGTGTGCCGCAACTGATCGGAGTTCTTTGTAGGTGGTATTTATTTTCCGGGTAGGACGAAATAAGTTGCTCACTTCAGTCATCCGTTGCTTTACGATTTTGCACACACTGTCACCGGCGTTCATGCTCATAAGAATCAATACAGTATCGTCGGCATCATTGCCCCTGTTGAATGCATCACTCATCTTATACCAAAAAAAAGAATGGGGTAGTACAGGGTAACCCGTAGGCCAGAAAGCGTAAAAAGGATAACCATTTCTATCCTGGTAGTGATGATACGATGCAGTCGCTCTTTGAACAATTTCCTCAGCAATTAATTTGTTTTCACCTTGAAGACCTGGCGACAGGTTGCGAAGCGTAAATCCAATTGCAGCAGTATAAAAAATATTGTAATCGGGCTGGTGGTTGTGCGGAATGCCTGCACATTCCCTCGACGAGGGGAAGGTTCCTTCAAAAAAATCAGGATCGGTGTCGCGTACCTGCATGAATGCAATGTCTGTGATCAGTCTTTTAATAAGAAGGGAATCGCCCTGACCGGCTGAAATGTGTGCAAAGCAAAAGGCGAGAATTAGAAGTGTAAAAGGCTTAGATGGAATCAAAATTCATTTCAATTTCGGTACACGGTAAATATAAAAAAGCCAGCGCAGAATGTTTCCAGGCTTTTGCATATCACAGACGATCTGTTGTCTTGTCAAACGTTGTAAGCGCAGGGGTTTGCCCAGTCGCTGTTCAAGCCGTATCATTTTATCCAATGCGACCAGGCCACGGGAGATGATAAAATTCATCACGATACAAAATTCTTCTTTCTGCTTTTTTTGAAATGGCAGAGCGTAGATGCTTCGATTGGTTTCTGTGACTTTTTCCAGGAACTTATGCTTTAACGATTGAAAATCTGTGCACCGGTCGGGAAGGGTTACAATGCCATCGGGAAGGTCTTTGTGCATATCAAAAATATCATTCGTCAATTGCATCAGGCTACCCACGTTGAATAGGGCATAGGTCATGGCTTCGCTTGCCTTATTATTTAAGATCGAATGATAAATGATTACAGAATAACCACCCTTGGAGAAAGTGATGCGTTCCAATTCTGCATCCCGTATCGCGGGATCTGTTTGTTTTTTTGTTTCCAGCTGTATCTCAAAAACGTTCCTGGCAGACTGCAGGTAGTCACCTTGATGCACGACGTCATTCAGCAAAAATGTTTGTATCTCTTTGGCAACACTGGCTGAGAATGATTGCGGCTCGTATGTTTCTGGTGAGTAAGTGATATTCCGGATGGAATCTTCATCAAGTTTGTCAATGTCAAAGAGGTCATCGCCGACTGGTGTCAGGATCCCAAACAGTGTTGCTCGCTTTCTCTCCGCAACCGTGAATGGTTCGTTGTAGAGCCGTTTGTAACTCGCACAAAGAACAGCCGGTATAAACAGGCCATAATACGATTTGATCTTTTTGATTTGTTGCTCGCTGAATTGGCCAGAATATTTCTTCTCCAGTTGTTTGACATAAGGCTGGAGAAATGATTCATTGTACCGGCGCTGGTTTCTTATTTCCTGGTAAAGCTTTCGGAATGAACGGGTAAAGGTGAAAAAATTCATCTGTTCGGTAGAGTTGGTGTGGTGCCGTAATGCTGCTGAATTTTTAGTTAGTTTGCGCCAAAATGGAAAAATGAATTTAGGATATTTTTCATACCCGATGCCGGTTAACGAGCCCGTGTATAATTATGCGCCCGGATCACCGGAAAGAGAAGCATTAAGGAGAACACTAAACGAATTAAAATCCCAGGTTGCGGATATACCAATGTTCATCGGTGGCGATGAAGTGAGGACAGGGAAGTTAAAAGAATTGCGTCCACCTCACGAGATCGGCCATTTGTTGGGAAATTATCATGCCGGGGACGAGGGTCACGTGAAGCAGGCAATAGCGTGCGCATTGGAAGCGAGAGAAGCATGGTCGTTAATGGAATGGGAAGATCGTGCGGGCATATTCTTAAGAGCGGCCGAGTTGATCTCAACCAAGTACCGCTATCACATGAACGCGACAACAATGCTCGGACAAAGTAAAAATCCCTACCAGGCTGAGATAGATAGTGCATGCGAATTGATAGATTTTCTCAGGTTCAATGTTCATTTCTTAAGCGAGATATATAGACAGCAGCCCATAAGCAGCGCAGGTATGCACAACAGGATGGAATATCGTCCGCTGGAAGGTTTTGTTCTCGCCATCACACCGTTCAACTTTACGGCCATTGGTGGAAACCTTCCCACGAGTGCAGCAATGTGCGGCAACGTTGTGGTTTGGAAGCCAGCTCACACACAAGTATTCGCCGCGCAAATGTTCATGCGCATTTTAAAAGAGGCAGGTCTTCCTGATGGTGTGATAAACCTGATCTATGTAGATGGTCCTACGCTGGGGAAAGTTTGTTTTGCCCATCGCTATTTTGCAGGCGTCCATTTTACCGGTTCAACAGGTGTATTTAACCAAATGTGGAAGACGATAGGCGAGAATACAGGGAACTACAAGAGTTACCCGCGTATTGTTGGAGAAACGGGAGGAAAAGATTTCGTGATCGCACATGAATCTGCAGACCCGCGAGTTGTTGCCACTGCTTTATTGCGCGGAGCTTTTGAATACCAGGGGCAAAAATGTTCCGCGGCATCGAGGGCATATATCCCATCCAATATTGCCGATGAAGTAAAGCAATTGTTGATCGATGGGGTGAATTCGTTCAAGGTTGGAACTGTAGAAGATTTCGGCAACTTTATCAATGCAGTTATTGACGAAAAGAGTTTTGATACGATCGTCAATTATATCAACAATGCAAAAGCATCGAATGATGCAAGTATTCTTGTTGGTGGCACATATGATAAGTCCAGGGGATATTTTATTCACCCGACGATCATCGAAGCAAAAGATCCGAAATATGTAAGCATGTGTGACGAAATATTCGGACCGGTACTGACAATATTTATTTATCCCGCCGACAGGTTTGGTGAGACGCTCCATCTTGTTGATGAAACATCGCCTTATGCCCTTACGGGATCCGTAATTGCACAGGATCGGTTTGCAATTGAGTTGGCAACTGAAAGGTTACGCAATGCCGCTGGCAATTTTTATATCAACGATAAGCCAACAGGTGCGGTTGTAGGACAGCAACCATTTGGCGGTGCCAGAGCGAGCGGAACCAATGACAAGGCTGGTTCTATCTTAAATTTATATCGTTGGCTTAGTGCGAGAACAATAAAGGAAACATTTGTGCCACCCACGGATTATCGTTATCCATTTTTGAGAGGCGAGAGCGGCGAAATATAGTTCGAGATCGATCTAAGGAAGATATCCTCTCCAAACATTCCGTGTTTTAACGTTTGCTACATCTGCGCCCGCAATTATTTCAAATAACTCCATTTGACGTTTAAAAGCTTCCCCGAATGACGGGCGATCACTCGTGTTTTCCACTGATTGCCAGCGCCCAGGGCTCTACATCATTACATCAATCCGAGTTCGGCCTTTTTTTTGTACAAGGTGCGGTAAATATTGCAACTATGAAAAAAATCAGCTTACTCCTCTTGTCATTAACGATGGGAGTTATTGTATTTGCTCAGAACGTGGATTTTGGCCTGAAGGGCGGTGTAAACCTCTCGAGTCTTACAAACATTTCAAACAGCGATTCCAAGCTCGGCTATCATCTTGGTGGTCTTGCACATATTCATCTGAATCCTCAGTGGGCATTGCAGCCTGAACTTGTATACTCCAACCAGGGGGTTGAATATACAAGTGGTGGTTTTGTTCACAAACTGAATTTGGACTACGTCAACATCCCGGTTTTGTTTCAATACATGGCGGGCAGCGGGTTTCGCTTACAAACTGGTCCACAAATCGGATTCCTTACTAATGTTGAAGACAAGATCAATGGAAATGAAACAAATACTTTCTCAACCAGTGATTTCAAGAACACTGATTTTGCCTGGAGTTTTGGTTTGAGTTATGTTGGTGCAACGGGTTTAGGGTTTGATGCCCGCTACAACCTCGGATTGTCCAACATTAATAATTTTGGCAACAATGATTTAAAAAATAATGTCCTCCAGGCAGGGCTGTTTTACCAGTTCAATAGTGGCGGCGGAAAGTACAGGAAATAAGGGGCTAAGAGATCAAAAGAGAAAAGGAGACAAAAGAGGAATCATCCTCGGGTCTCCTTTTCTTATTGTTATCAGGCAGGTTTGTTTCGGTTCAATAAAACGGGCGAAAGTACCAAAGAGAAAGAGCTAAGAGATCAAAGGAGAAAAGGAGACAAAAGAGGACTGATATCCCTTGACGTCTCTTTTTTCTTATTGTTGCTTGCTTTGTTCGGCTTCCAAATCCTGACCATGAAGCAATAGAAATATCTCGTTAATACCTCTCTTTTGTCTCCTTTTCTCTTTTGATCTCTTAGCTTTGTTTTCTACAAATCACAACATTGAAGTCCATCCTTAATCAGCAGCAGATAGAACTCACGATAAAGAGACTGGCAAACCAGATATTGGAGAATCATGTCGGGCTGGAAAATACGGTGCTGATCGGTCTCCAACCCAGGGGGATCTTTTTATCGGACCGGATCGTAAAGGAGATTGAAAAAGAAGTTTCCACGGGTCATATTCACTATGGAAAGCTGGACATAACCTTTTACAGGGACGATATCAGGAAAGAACTTCATGTACCCAATCATACAAACATCTTATTTTCCATTGAAGGCAAGAATGTAGTGTTGATCGATGATGTGCTTTACACAGGGCGAACTATTCGGGCGGCCCTCGATGCGCTGATGGATTTTGGTCGTCCTGAGAAAGTGGAACTGATGGTGCTGATCGACCGGAGGTACAGTCGCCAGTTACCCATTCAGCCCGATTACAAGGGCAAGTCAATAGATTCCATCATTACACAGAAGGTAAAGGTGTTCTGGAGAGAGAAAGATGAGAAGGATGAAGTTGTACTCGTTTGATCTTCAAATTTTATCCACAGGCTCAACTATCGTGTGCGATTTACGAGCAAATACACCATCACAGCCTATCTTTGATTTTTAATGGCACTTTCCTCCCGACATCTTCTCGGCATTAAGGATCTTACGCCGGCAGATATTTCCCGAATTCTCGAAACGGCAAAGCAATTCAAAGAAGTTTTACAACGTCCGATCAAAAAAGTCCCGTCTTTGAGAGATATCACCATTCTCAACCTGTTTTACGAAAATTCCACCCGCACGAGGATCTCTTTCGAGTTAGCGGAAAAAAGATTGTCTGCCGATACTATCAATTTCACGACTTCAGGATCGTCAGTTTCGAAGGGGGAAACACTGTTGGATACAGTGAACAACATTCTTTCAATGAAGGTCGACATGGTTGTTATGCGTCATAGTGCAACCGGAGCGCCTCATTTTTTGGCGAAGCACATTCCTGCTGCGATCGTTAATGCAGGCGACGGAATAAATGAACATCCAACCCAGGCGTTGCTCGATGCGTTCTCAATCCTGGAAAAGCATGCAACTCTTGAGGGCGTAAAAGTTGCGATCATCGGCGATATTATGCATAGCAGGGTCGCACAAAGCAACATGTTCCTACTTAGCAAAATGGGAGCGGAGATAACTGTTTGTGGTCCTCCTACCTTGATACCAAAGTTTATCGACAAGGCGTTTGATGTGCGCATAGAGTATAATGTGAGAAAAGCGCTCGAATGGTGCGATGTGGCAAACGTCCTACGCATTCAATTGGAGCGGCAAAACCAGGTGTTGTTCTCCTCCCTACGTGAATACAGCCTGGCGTATGGCATCAATAAAAGAATGCTGAACGAACTGCCAAAGAAGATCACCATCATGCATCCGGGTCCCATCAACAGGGGTGTCGAACTGGATAGCGATGTTGCAGATAGTGATCAATCGATCATACTGCAGCAAGTGGAAAATGGGGTGGCGGTTCGAATGGCTGTGTTATACCTGCTATCAGGCTCGGCCGCTTAAGGAATTACGATAGCTTTGTAAAAGAATTTGATTTATGAGAATTGGTCTATTCCCCGGCACTTTTGACCCTGTTACATTCGGGCACATTGATATCATCGACAGATCGTTGCCATTGTTTGACAAGCTCTACATCGGCATAGGAATCAATTCTAACAAGGCGCCGATGTTCTCTCCTGAGCAAAGGGAAAGATGGCTCGAGGAGATCTACAGAAATGAATCGAAGATCGAAGCGATCATTTATGAGGGACTAACGATCGAGTGTTGTCGCAAGATCAATGCAAACTATATTCTTCGCGGCATCAGGTATGTAAACGACTTTGAGTACGAAAAAGCGATCGCGGATATGAACCGAAGCCTCGATGAAAATATCGAGACCGTTTTTCTCACTTGCCTTCCCAAATACACTTCGGTAGCTTCCACACTTGTTCGCGATGTCATACGCAATGGGGGAGATGTATCCCAATTTGTGCCGGATGTTGTTTTGCGGACAATACAGAAGATGGACAATAATGTTTTATTTGCGTAATCAGTTTTCGTTATGACCAACAATGTCAAACAAGCGGTTCCGTTTTTGTGGGTACATGACATCGAACGTTCAATCGCATTTTATCAAACGCTGGGATTTCAATTGATCAATCAATGGGTTAATGAAGGTAAGTTGACATGGTGCTGGCTTCAAATTGGCGGTGCTGCAATTATGTTGCAGGAGTTCTCGAAGAAAGATCACCATGAAGACATGTCAGTGCAAAAATTGGGAGATGGAATCTCAATTTGTTTCATTTGTGAGGATGCATTGGAAATTTACAACGAGATTTCTTCCAAAGACATCGATGCATCTGAACCCTTTGTGGGAAACAATATGTGGGTCACAGAATTGAAAGATCCTGACGATTATGATCTATGCTTCGAAAGCAAAACTGACGCTCCTGAGGAAACAAAACTATCTGAATGGAAGAACAGCCCTAATGCTTCTCTAAAATAGTCCGGGCTTTGGTGATGACATCCTTAACGAGTGGATACGTGTTGGCGATTTGTGCAGACAAATCGTCTATGTTTAACCACTCACATTTTTCAATATCCTCTTCTGTTTGAGGAGTCAGTTCGTGCTTGTCGGATGTTTTCATGAGGAACCAGTGAGATTCCTTAAGAATATGCAGCCGGTTTTCATGATAAGTGTGAAAAGTGGTCAATAAAGGCTTTTGCATCTGTACATTAAGAAGACCGGTTTCTTCCTTTACCTCTCTTATGGCGCAGCTCTCAAGGTCTTCCCCTTCGTCCAACTTTCCTTTTGGCAGATCCCATTTTCCTTTGCGAAAGATCATGAGTATTTCTTTCTTTCTATGTACCAATCCCCCCGCTGCTTTTACCAGGGTAAACTTCTTTTTGAATGCTGTCAGCAGGCTGTCAACATCGTCATGCATGAACACACCGGCATGTACGCCTGGCTGCTCCATTTCATATAACATTGTCTTGATCGTATGGGAATCGAAATCGTCGATGAACATGGTATCTTCTCTATGCAAATAATCATCAACGACGGACTTATCATTGACAAGAAATAAAGGCTTATTGTTGAAATAGATGGTATACACTATAAGTACGAAGTAGAAAGTTAGAAGTACGAAGGTAGAGCATCGTGATGTCATTCAATGTCATTCGCTCACCCGACGTCGTGCTTCGAACTCTGTACTTCATACTTTATCGTGGCTCCCGTTATCTTCGCAGCATGACAGACGCGTATGTATCGGCGGAGAAACTATTGCAGGCGGGGGCGGTCAAACTAAGTCCCAATGATCCATTTACCTGGGCAAGCGGGTGGAAAAGCCCGATCTATTGCGACAACAGGAAGCTTCTCTCACAGCCATTTATCCGCGATTACATCAAAAGTGAATTGTGCAATGTAGTGTTCGAAAAATTTTCCGGAGCTGAATTGATTGCTGGTGTGGCGACGGCAGGCATCCCCTGGGGTGCAATGGTGGCAGATCAATTAAAGCTGCCCTTCATTTATGTTCGTCCCAAGCCGAAGGAGCATGGGCTTGGTAACCAGGTAGAGGGTCAGTACCACCCAGGACAAAAGGCTGTTGTTGTCGAAGACCTTATTTCTACGGGAAAAAGTAGCCTGCAGGTAGTGGAAGTATTGCGTGCAAACGGGGTTGAGGTTGAAGGGATGGTATCAATTTTCAATTATCGTTTCCAGCATGCTCTCGATGCCTTTGAAAAGGCGGCTGTTACTTTTTATTCACTCGCAGATTATCCCACGTTGATACGGCTTGCGCTGGAGCGGGGAATGATCAACCCCAATGACGAGGATGTTTTGTTAAAATGGCGGTCGGCCCCGGAAAGCTGGACCGGAGTATCCTAAATTCGTAAAAATAACTTCTATGAAAAGGATCCTGTTGACTGCCATAGTCGGATGTTTTTTATCCGCATCCGGGAAGGCGCAAACCAAAGCGTTGAAGATCGACACTGTGAAAACTCCAACCGTTCAATGTGAAATGTGTAAAGACAGGATCGAGGAATATCTGAGGCGGGTTGACGGCGTGACATTCGTGAACGTCAAATACAAGCAGAAGTTGACGATAGTTAAATATTTGACCGACAGAACTAATATTGAGATGATAAAGGCCACAATTGCAAATGCAGGCTACGATGCGAATGAAATTGCGGCGAATCCTGAATTCTACAAAATGCTTCCAAAGTGTTGCAAGAAGCCTGAAGACGGCGGCGGTATGCCGAAACATTAAAATTATAGCCCCTTCGAGAGGGGCTTTTTTATATCCTTACGTCATTCAATTTGTGTTTCCCTTCATAAAGCACCGGCTTTGTAATGTAAATACCAAGCTTTCCAACTTTAGTGGTTCCCTCGGCCTTTATCAGGATTTCTTTGTTTGAAAGATCCTTCAGGTTCAATTGCAGAAACTTGTCCAGCGGAATCGTCCCTGAAATGGGAATCGAAAAATCTGCTTTCTTCTCCACCGATATCAACGAGTCCTGGGTGAATGTGCCCAAGTGGATTGAGTTGACATACACCTCTGCTTCAGTTTCTTTGATAGTCACTCCAAAGTTGTTTGGGTTGTGATACGTGACATTGAGGCCAATGGTCCCTTGGGTAATGCCAAAGCTCTTTACTCTGAACTTTTCTATCTTCAGGAACTCTGGGTCCTTAACATTGGTACAACCTGAAATTATCAGTAGTAGGGTGGGGCAGAAGATCTTCCAATTCATATAAATCCTAGTTGGACAAATATCGTGCATTAAAAATTGCAGAGACAAGGGCGACTATATACCAGTTACCACAGGCCGTTTAAATACGCAACTAATTGATAGTCATATTAAAATAATCAAAATTTAAGGTTTGGATTTAGCAATATCTTTAGAGGTGAGATCATTTTTTTTGGGTATATTTAAAGTAAAAGTTTAGGTAACTTTTTAAGCCAATTTAATTATGGGGTGTAGTTTTCCAATTTTAGGTAGTGGGTCAGTTTGAAATTTTCAGGTATTTTATCGGTTAGGTGTTTTCACCAATTGTAAAGAGACATAATGCCATATACTTTTGCCGCTGTACTCGTTTTCATATAAGGATTAGTAATAAACCCCTTCTTTTGGAGGGGTTTTACTTTGTAGGTAACAAAACCGCCTATTATTTTAGCGGCTCATAGACTGATTTTAATTCCTACCCCTTTTTCTAAAGGGGTTTTTCATTTAGTAACGTGTGCGCCATGATAATATCAGACAGTTGCCTTTCCATTTTTACTATCCAGTCGGGTGCTGGGGGCATGATAATCCAACTATAGCCATCATGCTTCATTTCAAATTTAATAGTATCGCTTGTAGCCGTTAGCGTGGTAACAAATAATTTCAATCCAGCAGGGGTTAGGGTTTTCCTGAATGCGAAATATCGTTTTTCTCCATTCACTTCAATGTCGCTTACAAAATCGGGCATGAAGCAAAACTAATCTGCTTTCTTCTTATAGCTGCCTCTTTTCTTACTTACAGGATCGGGAGCGAGCCTAACAATATCTTCAATAGTCATTGGTCTTTTAGTTAATCCCGCTTGCATAGCTGGCGTTACCCTAAGTGACTTGTGAATCTTAGCGAAGTTGTAATAAACAAAATGCAGTGCAATTGCATGACAATGATTTTCCAGCTTTTTAGAGAAAGCGTTTGTCAATCTTGTAAATCTTCTCATGTGCATTCTCATTGTCAAATTTTGACGTTCTACATAAAAAATAGAGATTGGTGACAAGAGGATTCAGTGGTATTTAAGTTGGAATAAAACTCGTCGAGTAGCTATCAATATAACCGACGATGTTATGACGGTAAGAACAGCGCAAAGTCTCTTAATTCAATTGGAGTTGGAGGACTTAATAGGCAGACTTGGCCTATAAAAAATATAAAAATCTTCTAAAAGCTCCCGCATAAAACGGGGGCTTTTTTACTTCTTTTTCTTTTTTCTCTTTTCAGATTCTGGCAGGGGAGTGTTAAGCGCCTTCTTTAGTGCTTCCTTGAAAGTCATATTTAACTTTGGAGGATTCTGTAGGGACTCTTTTTTTTTATTTCCAGGTCGCTTATCCATATATTTAAAATACCTAACTGCAAATTTATCCAAAATTGATAACTGCCGAAGACTTTACTTTTCCCGAAGCCATGCAGAAAGTGGAATTTGAATTGAGGGGAACCTATTTATCCTATGCCTGTGATATTGAGTGGTCTTTAACTGAAATAATTTGCACTTGCTTTATTGATAAATACGAAAATAGAGATGCGTTTAAGGTAATAATGCTTGAAAAGGTGATGTTCGGAAAGAAACTTAATATAGTAAGACAAGCCGTGAAAAATTACAATGAAGAATATTACCAAAAGTATAAAGGCACTTTTAAAGTGTTAGATCGGCTTTCTTCCCTAAGAAACTTACTAGCCCACTCCGTAATTCTCCCAGACCGTCAAACGCAGGATAGGATATTTTGATATTTGAACACATAAGCGGTGGAACTATCGTTAAAGAGGCTAAAAGCGTTAGTGGTTTATTCGCAGAATTAAGAGAAATAGAACACGCATGGCATCAATTAGTCACTTTGCAGGTTACCCTTATCTCCGAACAAAGGCGGGAGACGCATTGATAATCTGTTTTTTATTCTGACAAGCGATTCCTTAGAATAGTCATCAATGTTTGGGTTATTAAGTATTTTATCAATCATTTTTATCAATTCTATTTTCTCTGCATTCAAACTCTTTCTAGTAGATTTTTTCTTCATAGTTTTTGAATTAATTGTCTGTATTTGAGCCTTCCCTCTGGATTGGAAAGAGTAATAACGAACCTATCCCTATCCTTTAGCTTTCTAGAATTGTAACGATAGGCAAACTCTTCGCAGTAGCGGTGTAAGTGCTTGTGGCTTACTTGGTGGTAAATGCCATAAATCCCACGTTTTAAAATGGAAAAGAAGCCTTCAATCGTATTGGTATGGTAAATATCTCCGACTAAATATTCGCCCAAAGAATGATTTACAATCATGTGCCCTTTATGGGTTTCATCAATCCCACGATAGGACAAATGAGCATCAGTAACCACAATGGCATCGGGGCTTACGTACTTATGAACAAAGTCTTTAAAGCCGTCCGTTTCCCCAATTACCTTTAGCCTCAACTTGCCGTCTCTTTCGACTAAGCCCATTACGGGTATTTTAGGGTCTTTGCCAATTTCCCTTAGTTTGTCTCTCTTGTGGGTGTGCATATTTGCCCACTTCCCGCCCACATACGTTTCGTCCACTTCCACGACATTCGACAGCATTTCATCGTCGGCAGGGGTAAGCATCGTCCTTATACGATGCCACATAAACCAAGCAGTCTTTTGAGTTATGCCTAAGTCTTTACCAAGTTGGATAGAGCTAATACCTTTTTTATGAGCCGTACAGATATAAATGGCAGCAACCCAAGTTGAAAGAGGAATCTTACTGTTTTCGAAAATAGTTCCGACCGTTACCGTAAAATCTTTGCGACACGTCTTTGCCCTGCACCTGAAAGTTTTGCCGTCCTTGAGCCTGTATGGCTTCGCCTCTTTGCAAAAAGGGCAACAAGGATTCCCGCCCCAACGTAGTTCTTCCACGTAAGCCCTGCAAACTTTTTCGTCTGCCATTTTTATAATCAATTCCTTCAAGTTCCTAAATTCCATTTCGTCTCTTTTTACGGGTTGTGTTAGATAAATCCTTTAGCACCTTTCCATAGATCAGTTTCTAACAGGCTGTGGGAATCTTAGCAGGGTAGGGCAGGTTACCTAAATTTCTTGGAAACGGCCTGTGGGAAGATGTATATAATTGCCGAGACAAGCTGAAAATTTGTGTCTAAACGTGCTAGCAATCTTAATATCCGGCAGTAGACTTTGAATACTAAATTAAATAGGTTGCCTATGCGTATATTTATTTATTAAAAATCAAGTAATTACATGTTTTATATAAATTTTTTAATGATGTTATTTACCAGTAAAGTACATCCATCAACTCTAGATCCATAGTTCTCTACCAAAGAGAAATAAAAACACAATTAAAATAATGATTATCAACGCTAAATAGATGTTAGTTAAACAACAATTTCCTAAATGTTTTTACATTGATTATTAATTTACTATATTATTGAACGCTCACGATTCAAGTGAGAACAATCTGGGGCATTATTGCAACTTCACTTTCCGGATTCTATCTTTGTCACACACTTCTAATAGTACAACCTCCAATCCCCTTGACGACCGAAAAAACACCCGTCCTTTAAATAACCTTCGATTCGCTTTTTTTGTAACCGATAATTGGCTGATGAAAGTGATAAGGTATGGCACGTCGTTAATGGTGGCGATAATCGCTTATTTGTTTTCCCCTGCCCAGGATTTTTCAAACAAGGGTAAAGATTTTTGGGTCATCTATACCGGCCACATAGACGGCACCACATCCAGGATGGCCCTGTATATCACCTCCGATCAAAATGCTACGGGAACTGTGTCCGTCGCCGGCAGCATCATCAATTTTACCGTAACTACAAACCAAGTAACAACTATCAGGCTCACAAATACATCAACTCCCAGCAACGCATTGGTCTATAATAGTCAAACGGTGGGCATTGGGGTTAATAAGGGAATTCACATCGTGGCAGATCATCCCGTGGTGGTGTATTCTCACATTTTGAATGCTGCCCGGTCAGGATCAACGCTTGTGCTGCCAACTCCTGTTCTTGGGCGGGAATATTATGTTTCCAGCTATAAGTCTGTAGGTAACGGAGGGCAGAGCGTGCGTCGGTCAGAATTCGCGGTATGTGCCACCGAAGACAGTACAACTGTGGAGATCACCCCGACTGTGCCGGATGCTAACAATACGTATGCAGCGAACGTTCCCTTCTCGGTGGTGCTGAATAAAGGTGATGTGTTCCAATTCCAATCTGCCAATGATAATGATCTCACAGGAACGCACGTCAAGTCTATTGCAACGGCCACCCGGCCATGTAAGCCGATTGCAGTTTTCTCGGGTTCAACGTGGACGGCAATGGGATGTACCAACGCCGGGTCGGGGGACAATCTCTACCAGCAGCTATTCCCTTTTGTGTCCTGGGGCAAATTATACTACACTGCTCCTTTTGCAACCCGGGCATATGACATCTTCAGGGTTCTTGTTCAGGACCCGGCTACAGTTGTAAGTGTAAATGGCGTTGCACTAAATCCGGCCACGCTTATTGGAGGACGTTATTACGAATTCAATACCCAGGGAAATAATGGACCGAGGATCATTAGCGCCGATAAGCCGATATGCGTGTTCCAATATGTGATTACGATGGCCTGTGATAATGTGACGGCCGGAGACCCGGAAATGATCATTCTTAACTCAGTCGAACAAACGCTCAGCGATATCACCGTGTTATCTGCCAGGAATGATCTTACCCCACCTAATACGAACATTACTTCACACTATTTGAACATCATTTTTAAAACATCTGCGTTTAGTTCGTTGAAAATTGATGGCTCATCCCCGACTGCATCTCCTGTTGCAATTACTGGAACTGGGTATTCGTATATACAGGAAAATGTAACGGCTTCAACCAGTGCTAACCCATCGCACCGCATTACCTCTGACAGTGGATTCATTTGTATTGCATACGGATTTGGGAATGTCGAATCCTATGGATACAACGCCGGCACCAATATTAAGGACCTCTACCAATTTGTGACCATCAAAAATGAATATGGCACAGTGAATTTCCCTGCAACCTGCCGGAACAGTCCCTTCTATTTTTCAATGACTTTTCCGTACCAGCCGACGCAGATCAATTGGCAATTCGGAGGACTTTTTGCGGACACAACCGTAAACAATCCGGTTTACGATTCAACATGGGTGGTCAATGGAAAACAACTTTACAAATACAACCTTCCATCAACTTACAGCATTGGAGCACCGGGCACTTATCCAATCAAAGTGATCGCGCAGAACCCTTCTTCCGATGGATGTGGCACGCAACAGGAGATCTCATATGACTTGCAGGTCTATGACCGGCCGAGCGCAAATTTCAATTTTACTACAAATGGCTGTGCCAATGACAACGTCAAGTTCTCTGATGGATCGAACACGAATGGCAGACCGGCGTACGTATGGAGTTGGAACTACGGCGACGGAACCACGTCTACACAGCAAAATCCGTCCCACAGCTATAATGCAGCAGGTTCATTCGATGTAAAATTTTCCGTTATTACCGATATCGGTTGCTTATCGGATACGGCAATGAAAACCGTCGTGTTAGCACAGCCGCCGGTTGCCAAATTTGGCGCGTCATCCCCGTCCTGTGTTAGTAAAACAATTACGTTCACCGATTCGTCCACCACAAGCTCTTCAGCTCTTACAGTATGGTATTGGGATTTTGGTGATGGAACAGCACAGGCACCAGCGACATCAAATACTCCGCAAACGCATACTTATGCATCAACCGGAACATTTAATGTGACGCTGCAGGTAGAAACTGCGACCGGATGCAAGAGCACAATACTGACAAAAGCAATAACCATCTATCCTAATCCTGTCCCGTCATTTACATTTGGCAATGCATGTCTGCCGACGGGTACAATGCAATTTACAAATGGAAGCACGGTGAGTGATGGCTCCGCGCTGAGCTATAACTGGGATTTTGGTGACGGCGGAACTTCGACGCAAACAAACCCTTCATACAACTTTGCAAGTGTAGGACCATTTACAGTTAAACTTACTGCCACTTCTTCTACCGGGTGTACAACAAACATTACAAACAGTGTAAACACGATCTATGCCCAGCCACAGGCATCGTTCACCTCCGCGGCAGAGATTTGTCTTGGAGCAACGTTAACGCTGACTGATCAGAGTACAGCGCCAAACAGTTCGGTGAGTCAATGGCAATGGAATTTTGGAGATGGACAAACATCAAATCAGCAAAACCCAACGCACACTTATGCTGCTGCCGGGACGTATAATATTACACTCACAGTCACATCAGCGATAGGATGTACATCTACCACATTTACCAGGTCGGTTGTGATCAATTCA
>JADMIO011101920.1_pt1 | contig 54008 bp, 43 predicted proteins | sample 8958161 | NCBI WGS metagenome assembly JADMIO01 (sample SAMN16585339, study PRJNA669376) | soil metagenome | isolation source: Crop rotation soil | place: USA: Cullars Rotation, Alabama | collected 2011
GCCGCGACTTCAAGTCACGTGAATTCCAAGCTTCGGATCCCACTGTGCTGGAAAGAGTTCGTGTGCATGAGGATGTGCGCGTCGCGCCGCCAAAGCGACCTGCGCGGTCAAGGTTGCGTGGCGAGTCCTCCTAACCCATATCGAGAGCGTGGCATCCCCCAAAGATAGGCTCCTTGAGGGGCCGATCCTGCGGTCTCTCCTGGTGCTCGCGGTCCCGATCGTTGCTGCGAATGCACTGCAGTCGGCCTATCAGCTGATCGACGCCTTTTGGGTCGGGCGTCTAGGCGGGGCCGCGGTCGCCGCGGTGTCCGTGAGCTTCCCCGCGATGTTTCTGACCTTCGCGATCGGCGGCGGTCTGTCGATGGCGGGCTCGACCCTCATCGCCCAGTACGTCGGCGCGCGCAACCAGCGCATGGTCGGTCACGTCGCCGGGCAGACCCTGCTGATGGTGGCACTCGCCTCCGTGTTGCTGGGGGCGATTGGTTTCTTCGGCGCCGCGGCGCTGCTGCGACTTATGGGCGTGGCGCCTGACGTTTATCCCGGTGCACTGGGCTTCATGCGCGTGTCGTTCGTCGGGACGATCTTCACCTTCACCTATTTCGTCTTCCAGTCGATCATGCGCGGCATTGGCCGCCCCAATCTGCCGGTCTATATCGCGCTGGGCACGGTGTTCCTGAACTTTGTGCTCGATCCGCTACTGATCTTCGGCTGGGGCCCAGTGCCGGCCTTCGGGGTGATGGGCGCGGCGATGACGACGGTTTTCTCTCAGGCGATCGCCGCGGGCATCGGCATCGCCGTGCTGCGGCTCGGCCTGCACGGCATCCATGTCCAGCGCAGCGACTTCATCCCCGATCTGACCTACGTGAAGCGGGCCTTCTTCCTCGGCTTGCCCGCTTCGGTCGAAATGTCGGCGCGCGCCGGCGCGCTGATGGTGATGAGCTTCCTGATAACCAGCTTTGGGACCTTGGCGCTCGCCGCCTACGGCGTCAGCGCCAACGTGCTGCAGGTCGCGATGATCCCGGCAATGGGTTGGTCCATGGCGATATCGACGCTGGTCGGCCAGAACATCGGCGCGCGCAACGTCGAACGCGCGGCCGCGATTGGCCGGCTGGGAGCGCTGATCGGCTTTGGCGGCTTGGCGGCGTTCGGCCTGCTGGTCTTTCTTTTCCCGCGTATCATCGTCGCCTTCTTCGTGCCGAACGATGCCGCGGTGATCGAAGCAGGTGCGGAATTCCTGCGCATCGGTGCACCGGCTTGGGGCTTCCTCGGCCTGCAGTTCGCCCTCACCGGCGTGCTGCGCGCCTCGGGCAACATGGTGCTGACCATGATGCTGACCCTGGTGTCGCAATGGGTGCTGCAATTCCCGCTTGCCTATGTGCTGTCGAAACATACCACGCTCGATGTACAAGGCATCTGGTGGGCCTTCCCCATCACCAATGTCGCGATCGGTCTGATCACGCTTTGCGTCTACGCCAAAGGCGACTGGAAGAAGAAGCGCCTGTTGGACGAAGAGGAGGTGCTGACCACCAAGGTGAGCGACGACATCCTGAGCGGCGAGCAGCGGCGCTAACAGGCCCAAGGAGCTTGCGAGCATCGACTGACCCGCTCGCCCATTGAAGCCCTCCTCGGCCGTCGATGGGAAGGGCTTGTGATGATAATGAGCGGGACCCCTTGGTGGGCGCGACCTTACTCACGCGATTCCAGGCTCGCAGATATATCGTGCACAATACATCCCTGCCGTGATGCCGTTTCTCGTTTCTCGCGAAGTACAAGGCGGAGGTCGTGGCCGCCGAGTTGGACGCCAAGCCGCTCGAGGGCAGCCCGGCGAAGGGAAGCTAGTGCGTTCGAGTGTGGCCGCTGTCACTGGCGCGGCCAAGTTCGAGCGAGGCCCTTCCCCCAACTTGACCGGCTACATCTTCCCCGCCGACCGGGGGCCTGGACACCATGTAGGCACGTCGAAAGTCTGGCGCGCCCTTCGCGATCGGGCACGGCTGAAGGCAGCCGGGAATGGCGAGCGACGATCTTCCGGAGTGAAGGCGATGACCTCGCGGCCTGGCATGCGGATTCCGGAGCAAGTCGGCCACCGATTCCGATTTGAAACCAGCCCACTGATTCCGATTTGAAGCCGGCCAGCTGTTCCGACGGAAGTCGGCCACCGATTCCGATTTGAAGTCGGCCACCTCTGAAGGTGGCGGGCGCTCGATCTCTGGTTGAACCGCATAGGCTCGCCCCCGGCCTGCAGCAGGGGGAGAGCCGATGCCAGCCGAGAGAGTGCCGATGCGAAGTGTCAGGGAGATATTGCGGCTCAAGGCCGAGGGGTTGAGCGACCGGGCGATTGCGCGCAGCACGCGCTTGGCCCGCAGCACAGTGAGCGACTACGCTGGCCGGGCGGTCGCGGCCGGGCTGAGCTGGCCGTTGCCCGAAGGGTTGACCGACACGGCGCTGGAGGCGTTGCTGTTCGTGCGCGGCGGCCCGGCGGCGGGCGCGCGACGCAAGCCCGAGCCGGACTGGTCGAGCCTGCATCGCGAGCTGCGCCGGCCGGGCGTCACGCTGATGCTGCTGTGGCAGGAGTATCGGGCGGGTGCGCCCGACGGCTACGGCTACAGCCGCTTCTGCGAGCTCTACGAGGAATGGGAGAGCCGGCTGTCGCCGACCATGCGCCAGGTCCACCCGGCGGGTGAGCGGCTGTTCGTCGACTATGCCGGGCAGACCGTCGAGCTGGTCGACGGCCGCACCGGCGAGGTGCGCACCGCGCAGGTCTTCGTCGCCGTGCTGGGTGCCTCGAGCTACACCTATGCCGAGGCGACCTGGACGCAGACGCTGCCCGACTGGATCGGCGCTCATGCTCGTGCGCTGGCCTTCTTCGGCGGCGTGCCGCGCCAGATCGTGCCCGACAACCTCAAGGCCGGCGTGCTCAAGGCCAACTGGCACGAGCCCGGGCTCAACCCGACCTACCAGGACTTCGCCCGCCACTACGGCACGGCGATCCTGCCGGCCCGGCCGCGACGGCCGCGCGACAAGGCCAAGGTCGAGGTCGGCGTGCAGGTGGTCGAGCGCTGGATCCTGGCCCGCCTGCGCAATCAGCGCTTCTTCGCGCTGAGCGAGCTGAACCGTGCCATCGCGGAGTTGCTCGACGAGCTCAACGGCCGGCCGATGCGGCGATTGGGCGTCAGCCGCCGCCAGCTGTTCGGGGAGCTTGATCGGCCGGCACTCGCCGCCTTGCCGGTCGAGCCCTACGTCTACGCCGAATGGCGCCAGCGTCGCGTCGCACTCGACTATCACGTCGACGTCGACGGCCACTACTACTCGGTGCCGCACCGCCTGCTGCGCCAGCAGGTCGAGGCGCGCATCACCGAGCGCACCGTCGAGCTGTTTTACAAGGGCGAGCGTGTCGCCTGTCACCTGCTGGGTGGCGCCCGCGGCCGCCACACCGCCAGATCCCCGTCGACCGCTGGCACGACATCATCGGCGAACCGACCGTCGCTGACGCTATCCTCGACCGCATCGTACACAACGCCCATCGCATCAAGCTCAAGGGCGAATCGCTGCGCAGGAAACTCACCTCCCAGCACGCCGCCGCTTGACCATGCAACCTCTGTGATGCCAAACGACAACCGACCAGACGGGCGCTCACCACCGGCCGACATCAATCGGAATCCCCGGCCGGCTTCGAGCGGAATCAAGTGGCCGACATCATTCGGAATGACCGGCCGACTTCAGCGGAATACGCAGGCAAGGCGCTCGGTAAGGTATGGCACGACGATAGCGTTGATCTCGCTGGCAGCGTCGGCAACCCTGTCGGACACGCGAAATCCCCCTTTCGCCTGGATACGACCCATTAGACAGGCACGGAGCCCGTTGACAACAGCAGAAATGGACGGCCGCGATGGGAGAAATTTGGCCAGAACGCAAAAAGCCGCCGCCCCCGTGACGGGCCGGCTGCAAAGTAGGCGCCGAAGCGCCGAGGGAGGAGCAGCGGGTCTCGTCCGCCGCATCGCGCGCCGGCGATTCGCCGGCCGCGATCTCTCGGTCAGGTATGAAGGGTGGTCAAAGAGCCCTCTAAAGAGGCAAAATTGATGATCGATACAACCCCGGGGGGGGAAGCGTATGCCGGAGGAAAGACAAAAAACGCCGTCTCTTGCAGTCTGGCTTGGCGGCGCCACACTGGTCGTCCTAGCCCTAATAGGCCTTCTCAATACGATCCCCGGCCTGAAAGCCGCGACGCGCACCGCTTGGTGCTCCCTCGTGACATGCGGATGGCAATGGGAACGAATTGCCAATACCGACTGCGGTCCCCCGGATGACATCGACCGTGGACGTGAGAAGCCGGATCCCGCGCGGTGTGCGGGAAAGCATTCCGGTGAAGTTCCCGCACTGGCTGGCACCGTCGCTATTTGTTGGCCGCACGGCAGCGACGGACCAGTCTGCACCTATAAAAGGAGAATCCCCACGGCATGTGTTGGCGGAAGGAACGTTTCCGACTCATGGCTCTGTGTCTACTCGGAAGACTGACCAATCATCGGCACGAAGTCGTAGCGCAACCCCTTGAGGACGCCGTGTCGCAGCATGCTTTCAGCCGTGACGTTGGAATAGGCGACCTCGGCCTGTAGATGCCGCAGCAGCCATACAGCCTTCGGCCGCCGCGGCGGATGGCTGACCGGCGCCTTCGCCTGAGCGAACTCTCGCAACGTCGCCCTCAGCTCGGCGGCCTGGTCGAGCGTCAGTCCGATCTGGATCTTGCCAGCGTAGGCGAGCCGATCGCCATCGCGCCGCCCGACGTAGAGCGCCCCAACCCGCGGCGGCCGAGACCCGGCTTCGTCGGCAAAGCCAATCACGGTGAACGTGTCGCTGAGCTTGCACTTGACCTTCACCCACGACGACTGCCGGCCGCTCCGGTAGGGCGAGGACGCGCGCTTGGAGACAATGCCCTCCAGGCCGAGCTTGCGAGCGGCCTCGAAGAAGGCGGCGCCATCAGCCTCCATGGCCTCGACCTCGATGAACGTGCGCAAGCCTTCACGTAGCAGCTTGCTGAGCAACTTCCGGCGCTCCTGCAGCGGCAGCGGTCGCAGGTCTGTCCCGTCCAGTTCAAGCAAGTCGAAAACGCAGTACCGCAGGCGTCCAGCGTCCAGTTCCCGCCTCAGCGCCTGGAAATCGGACTAGCCGTCCTTGTCGAGGGCCACGGCTTCACCGTCGAGGATGGCGCTTTTGGCGTTGAGCTGGGCGACGGCCGCGGCGATCGGCGCAAAGAGGGTTGTCCAGTCGTGGCCTCTCCGCGTGTAGACGGTCGCCTCGCCGTCCCGCCAGGTGCGCCTGCATCCGGTAGCCGTCCCATTTTATCTCATGCAGCCAGTCCGCGCCTGTCGGCGGCTTGGCGCTGGGCGTCGGATGGCACGGCTCAATAAATACTGGCCGATCCGTCCGGATTTGCATTGTTGTGTTTGAACTCAACCCACGTGCTCTCGCGCGTAAGCCTGCACAGCTCGAGAAAAACGCCCTCGTGCAAAGTTGGTCTTGAAGACGCCTGTGCCATGACACCGCTCGAAATCCGCCGTGGTGTTACCCCCGTGTTACCCCAAGTCAGAGTGGGACCGCGGCCACGAATAGTAAGTGATTGAATTTACTGGTGCCCGAGACGGAATCGAACTGACGATTCGAGGGTCGATTCTTATGACTTTTCCGCCCTCCCTTGCGTCGCGAGATACCAACACTGATACCAACAGAAGACGGTTGTGAAGCGGTTCGATTCTTCCGGTGATTCAGATCGTCGCAGGCGACATGGAAGCGTCAACGCGTGCATGTTGGCAATGTGCGCTGGGAAGGGCGGGCGAGATCGCAATGAAGCGCGCATTCGGCGGATGAGCGCACAGACAGGTGGCAGTCATCCCCGCCTACAGCAGCGGGCACTCATCTGCGCGACAACGCCGTCTGTACAGAGCACGAGAACCGAGTCCCAACAGTCGTGAGCGCGCCCAAATGCGATGGCCACAGCGGTTCCCTATGGCGGCGGCGCGTATGGCTCGGTCTGCCTCGCGTGCCTTCGAGCAATTCTCGGGATTTGGCGATTGCCGCCTGGGTCCGGACTTTCAATTCGGCGGATAGACAAAACTCATTCTGAGGCCAAGGCACCGCCACGCGAGCGTTAGCCTTCGCCCCAGGCGCTCGCGTCAGGGTCCCACCGGCCTCGCGCAGCCTCGGGTTGGGCCAAGCCCGCGATGACCGGCCCAAAGAACCGCCGCAGTTCGTCCAGCACGCGGGGAAAGGGCGGCGGATCAAGCGACGGCGGCGTGCGTCGTAGGAAGCCCGTCCACAGACCGCGCTCCTCAGCAGTCGCGGCGAAGGCTTCGGTCAGCCCCACTGGCATCGTGGTGGGAATGGTGGTTTCTCGACGCCGCAGGGTCCCGCCCACCGCGGCCACCAAACCCGCCAAGTCGAACGGGAAGGTGCGAGTGGTAACCCAGATGTCGTGAAAATCCTTGATCCGACCGTTCGCTTCGCCGAACCGGATCATCGCCTCGAACTTCTCGGCGACGACCGTCTCCGGCGGATACATGAGGATGTTGGCCTGGGGCAGGCCGGCGAGCAGGCTCGGAAAATTCTCTCGTTTCGGTGCTGGGTAGACATGGTCGCCGAATCCGATGTCGACTTGGACGGGAATCACGGCGGTGCCGAGACGGCCGCGTAGCCCGAGCCGAGCGCCTTGGTACTTGTCGGCCTCGCGAACAGGCTCAACCTTCAAAGTCCCCGGATCGAAGATGATACCATCCTCAGGAACCTCCACGTTGCAGATGCGGGTGAACTGCTCAGTGAGGGCGGCCGGGTCGGGATCGTCGTGGCCCAAGAGGTCGAGGTCTCCGGTGGGGCGAAAGACATGCTGCGGCCAAGTAACGAACAGCATGGCGCCCTTGAGCACATATCGCTCCGTGGCCTCGGTTTGGCTGAGGCGGAACAGGAACCGCTCGATGGCGTAGCGACCCATCACCCGGCCGAAATCGTCGCCGTGCTGCCGGGCGTGGTTGTAGAGCCGTTGCCGGATCGACGCGGCAGGATCCCTGATGATCTTGTCTTTCATTGCATGGCCTTGATGAAGGGCTCCATCCGGCTGACGACCCGGTCGATGGCGGCGAAGGCCATCAGTTCGCTGGGAGTAGTCTTGCGTTGGCGCAAGGCGTCGCGCAGGGCTTCGATTGCGACGTCCTCGCCGACATGCCGACGGTGCTTGAAGCAGTCGGCCACCGTCTTGGCTACGCCGTAGACCGGCACCTGGACGCCCTCCACTTCGGTATGTTCGATTCCTGCGGTCAGGGCTTCGCCGGTTGCACGGACGATCTCCAGCCGAAGGCCCGCCGCCATCGGCGTGCGGGCCTTGTGCGGAATGGTCATCCAGACCGCGTGCGGCAGCTGGGTAGTAAGCTCATGGTGGCGCAGAGCGCTGATCAGGCTGACCACGCCGTTTGGCACCAGGCGGGCGGCTTGGGCGAGGTCGTGCGCCACGTCCTCTCCGACGCGTTCGGGGTCTTGGTAGAGCCCACGCCCCAGCTTTGCCAGGATTCCTGCGTCGGTGAGGCGCTTGAGGTAGACCAGAGGGATGCCGGCCGCCTTGAAGTCGCGCGCGCGCGCGATTCCTCGAGCGCGCGTCAGGTTGAGGGCGCGATCGCGATAACTCATATGACGCTCGGCCATGATGTTATCTATTATCGGCAGAAAATAACGAATTGTCGACGAAAGAGAACACTCGAAGAATCTCAACGGACGTCATATATTTCATATGACTATGACCTCGTCTAGTTCTCCGGCCGATCTTACCCCGCGGCACGTCAAGGCCGCACGCGCGCTGCTTGCCTGGTCCCAGCAGGATCTCGCCAAGGCAGCCAAGGTGGCGACCTCAACGGTAGCCGACTTCGAACGCGGCCAGCGGACCCCGGTCGCAAACAATGCCCAAGCCATTCGCGCCGCTCTGGAAACTGCAGGAATCCGCTTCCTGCCCACCGGCGCAGTGATCGGGCCGGCAGTGCCAATTGTAACCCAATCCGGCCGCCCCGGCGCGCCAGTCCGTTGGGTCAGCGCTCAGGACCTGTCCGACTGGGCCAACCGCACGGACGGAGCCGTCAGCCTGCCGACGCTGCTGGCATTCCTGATCCGCGCCACCCACGGGACCGCCGTCCGGCTGCGCTTCCCGGCTGACGAAGGGGTCCGGCATCCGGGCTGGGATGGCCAGACTGATGCCGACGACGCGAGCCAATACGTGCCCCAGGGCGTGACCGGCTGGGAGATCGGCGCCCAACGCAGCAGCATCTCCCAGAAGGCCGACGACGACTACCGCAAGCGCACCGACAAACCCGCGCCGATCGACCCGGCGACTGCGACCTATATATTCGTCACGCCGCGGCATTGGCCGCAGAAGGACGAATGGGCGAAGGCGCGCAAGGCCGAAGGGCCATGGCATGACGTTCGCGTCTACGACGCCGACGACCTGGTCCATTGGATAGAGCAAACGCCGGCGGTCGGGCTGTGGCTGGCGACGCGTCTGGGCAAGCGTCCGCCCGCCACGCGGGAGCTGGACGAGATCTGGGAGGAGTGGTCCCGCGCCACCCAGTGGCCGCTGACCGAGGACTTGGTGCTTAGCGACCGTGACCAGGACGCCGCCGAAGTGCTGCGTTGGCTTCGCGGCGAGCCGTCGGTCCTGTCACTGCAGGCCACCACCACCGACGAAGCCGTGGCCTTCTTTCACGCCGCGCTGAGCGAGCTACCCGATGACTTCGGCAAGGCCTATCGCGCCCGCAGCCTGGTGGCGACCACCACCGCGGCCGCCCGCGCGCTCACCAACGCACCAGCGCCCCTGATCCTCCTGCTTACCGAGCCGGAGCCGGGCCTCGCGCGCGCACTCGCCGACCGTGGCCATTACGTCCTGCAGGCCTATGATGACAGGCCGATCACGAGTGGCCAGGTCCGCACGCTAGCGCGGCCATCGCGCGAGGGCATCGCCAGCGCCCTGATGGCGGCCGGCATCGCCGACCCGCGTGCCAAGGCCCTGGCACGAGACAGCGCCCGCAACCTAGCCGTCCTGCGCCGCCTGATCCCGGCAGCGCCGGGCCGCAAGCCCAAATGGGCAGAAGACCCGCCGCCGCACGCCTTGCTGGCGGCATTGCTCGCAGGCGGCTGGGACGAGAACGGCGAAGCTGACAAGGCCCGGGTCTCAGAGCTGGCCGATGCGCCCTACGACTCGGTCATCGCGGCCCTGACTCGCTATGTAGGTCAGTTCGACAGTCCGCTGCAGAAGATCGGCTCGACCTGGCGAATTGCATCCCCGTCCGACGCTTGGCTACTACTGGCCCATCACCTAACGGTGGCGGACATCAAGCGCTTCGAGGCGGCTGCCCATGCCGTTCTGGGATCGGCAGACCCGCGGTTCGACTTGGACCCGAATGAGCGGTGGATGGCCGCGGTTCGGGGAGTCCACCGCGACTACTCGGGGATGCTTCGCCACGGGATTGGCCAAGTCCTGATCCTCCTCGCCCTCTGGGGCGACCAAGTGGTCACTGTGCCCGACGCCAAGCGACGGGCCGACGCCATCGTCACCAAGCTGCTGCAGAACGCCGATGATCGACGGTGGTGGTCGCTGTCGCGCGACTTTCGCCTCCTGGCCGAGGCTTCGCCGACCGCCTTCCTGTCGGCGGTCGAAGACAGCCTCGACCAAAATAACCCACCGATCAGCGCCCTGTTCGGACACGACGAGGGCAGAATCTTCGGCGCCGAGCACCTGTCCGATCTGATGTGGGCGCTGGAGTCACTGGCCTGGTCCCCGGACTGGATGCCCCGGGTGACCCACATCTTGGCTCGCCTGGACGCCATCGACGTCAAGCCTCGCCGCTACACGAACGGGCCGGCCAACAGCCTGCGCGAGATCCACCTGCTCTGGAGCCCGCAGACCTTCGCCAGCCTCGACGAGCGTCTGCGCGCGCTAGACCTGATCCGGAAACGGGAGTCGAACGCTGCCTGGAAGCTCATGCTCGGCATCCTGCCCCGGGGGCACGACAGCTCCTCGCCTTCGCCAATGCCGCGCTGGCGTGACTTCAGCGTCGATACGGTAGAGTCGGTCACCTGGGCGCTGATCGGCCGCGGCACTGCCGCAGTCAGCGAACGTCTGCTGGTCGACGTCGGCACGAGCCCCGCACGCTGGGTGCTGCTGCTCGACCGAATCGGCGACCTGGCGCCGGGGCCCGATGCCGTTCTCGATGCGCTCGAAGCTGCCGAACCCCGCATCACCAATAAGGAGGACCGCGCGATCTTCTGGAACAAGCTGCGCGGCGTCCTCCACCACAACCGGCAATTCCCCGACGCCGAGTGGAGCTTGCGGACACCCGTGCTGGACCGCCTGGAAGCGATCTACGACCGCTTTGCGCCCGACAATCCGCTGGAGCAGATCGCGTGGCTCTTCCAACAGGCAGTGCAACTGCCCAAGCCCTCCGCCGAGGGCTGGCAGGCCGAGCAACGGGACGTTGAGGCCGCCCGTCTGGAAGCCGCTCGAGCGCTCTATGCTAAGGAAGGCATTCCGGGGGTGCTGGCGCTGTCCCGACTGAGCGATGCGCCCGGATGGCTGGGGAAGGCGCTGTATGACGGCGGCCTGTCGGCCGCTGAGGTCGACGCGCTGATCGAGGCGGCGGCGCGCAGCGAGGACTCCCATGAGCGGGACGTTGCCCACGGGCTCATCATCTCGGCTTATCGGGATCGAGGGCAAGCCTGGGCTGCAGTCCTGATTTCCAAGGCGCGAGAACAACATTGGGGAGACGCCGCCCTGATGACGATCCTGCGTGCGCTTCCCGTCGAACGGTGGACGTGGAATCAGGTCGCCGCGATTGGCGGGGAGATCGAAACCACCTATTGGAGGCGCACGCCCATTTTCTGGATGAGCGACGACCGCGCGGACGTCACCTACGCCCTCCGCAAGCTCATCGAGGTCGGCCGCGCCCGCCCCGCGGTCGCGCTCGCCGGCCGCGGCGACAAGGTTCCCCTGGCGTCCGATCTCCTGGTCGAACTGCTCCAACAAGCGTTGCTGCAGCCCTTCGAGGCCGATGACGACAGCAACGAAGCCACCATGTTCCAGCACTATGTCACCGAGATTCTGGGCCTGCTCGACGAGCGCAACGATGTCGACCGGAACGCCCTCATCGTGCTGGAGTGGCAGTACCTTCAGCTGCTGAAGCATTCACGGCGCCCACCGAAGGTTCTGCTTCGCGCGCTGTCGGAACAGCCGGCACTGTTCATCCAGATGCTGAGCGCGATTTTCAAACCCACCGAAGAGAGCGGCGTTGTCAACCCCGAGCCGCCGGACCCCGAGAAGGCGCGCGTCATTGCCACCCAGGCTTATCGCCTGCTCGAACTCTGGGACCGCATCCCCGGCACGCGCGACGATCGTACGATCGACGGCGAGGTCCTGGAGTCCTGGATCAAGGAGGCCCGGACCCTTGCCAAGGCCGCGGGCCGCGAGGACATCGCCGACAGCCGGATTGGCAAGATGCTCTCGGCATCGCCGATGGGCTCCGACGGCGCGTGGCCAGCTGAGCCTGTGCGTGACGCGCTCGATCTTTTCCGCAGCAAGGCAATGATCGAGGGCTTCGAGGTCGGCAAGGCCAATCGGCGGGGCGTCACCACGCGGAGCCCGCGCGACGGCGGCGCCTTGGAGCGCCAGGAGGCGGCCAAGTACCGGACCTGGGCCAAAGCGATCAGTTATGAGCATCCCCACACTGCCAAAGCCCTCGACCACTTGGCTAATCAGTACGAATGGGAGGCCCAGCGGCATGACCAAGATGCCGAGCGTTTGGACTGGGAAGCCTAAACGCCAAGGACCTTGGGAAATTTAGGCACGTCATGTTGGCCTCTAAGCTGATACGTCGCGACCGGCCTGACAGTCGGGCGCTTCACGTCAGCGCCCCTTTTACGACATCAGGAGCGCGAAGCTTAGGCTTGCCCCTCCGGCCTTGCCATCTTCTGTCGGCCGTCCTTGTTTGTACCAGCGGAGTATCTTCATGCCGATCGCGGTGTAGCCAGCCACCCCGAGACGTGGAGCACTCTTATGCGGCCGAAGACGGTGGTAGCAGCACCTAGCCGATTCCGAATGATTCGTTTTAGATCCAAATTGTTCTGAGAAATTCAACCCGGGGGCTTTGGGGGAATATCTGATTCGGAGCCGATTCTCAAAATGACCTTATTGGCACTGCTTCCAGTGCCTTGAGGATGGAGAATACGATGGCTTCCAAGGCGGCGCGCGCGAACGGTTCTACTAGCCAAGCTGTTGGCGTCGCGGAGAGGACTACAGATCCAGTACCTGCCACTTCACTATCGGCACCACTTCCGACCAGGATCAGGACCAGAACGACGATCCCGGATGAGATCGTGCGACACGATATTTCCGACGAGGAGCTTCTCCTTCTGGAACAAGGGGATCGGAGCCTTGGCCGAGACGTGGGGATAATGGCAGCGGGCGTCTTGTTGGGCTGCCTTCCTGGGTTTTGCAAAGGCTGGGCGATCCTGACAGGGGACTATCCAGTTACGCCTACACTGGAGGACTTGGCGAGCCTTGCGGTACCCCTCGTCGCTCTCACAACGCTCGTCATCGCAATTGTCGTGCTTCGGTTCGACCGGAAGCGACACCCCGGCACCATTGCTCAAAAAATCCGTGCCCGTTCACAGGCCCGCCTTGAAGGCTGAGAGCACATATTTGAGCACCTGCGACTGGAAGTTGCGCAAGGCGGCAATACACAATACCCTGCAACGTTCGACCGAGGAATTTCCCTATGGCTACCCGCGCGAAGCGAACTGCCAAGCTCAAATCGACAGTTGAGAACCTCCAAAAGCAGCGCTTGATCTACGTGCGGATCTTTTACTTTCCGCACCTGGTGAATGCAGAGCTTCATCGGCGGCTAAGTGGTCATGGGAAGCCCGATCTCCTGCCGCCAGCAGAGTTGATGGCGCATGGAGAGGAACGCTGGCCAGGAAGCGAACGGTCCCTCGGCTTCTATTTCGAATTGGATGGTCAAGCGCCGTCTTTGGAGTTCATCCGAAAGGCATGCCGCATATTCGCCCGCGATTGGATCCACCGAAAGCGTTCCCCAGCAAAGATTGACGACATCGCAGCTGCTTTGGAGAACTATGTCGTAAACGGCGTTGACGGCCCCTATGCGGCATTACGCGGGGACTCCTTTGCCGATCTAGAACTGGCCTTCGAACACGAGCTGAGTTTGCCAGTCGAAGAGCCGAAGAAGCTCAGCGGGCCATTCTCACAGCTCGGAGATATGCTGCACCAAGAGCCCCTCAACGCAGCGGCTCGGACATTTCTGCGCGGTGGCGGCCCTGACGATTGGTCGGTAGTCCGACAGGTCGCTGTGCCCCGATTCGCTGAAAACAAGATCCTATCAGCTCTGCTCAATGATGGTGTTCGCCTGGTGACCCTCACTGGCGCGGCCGGCGATGGCAAGACTACCATTCTCAAGCGTGTCGCGATGACGCTTCGGCGCCAAGGATGGCGCGTCTTTTTTTGTGTCGCGCGCCGCCGGCCCTTTCCTAATTTGCCCAGGTTCGAACCATCAGAACATCGTACCTGTATTCTGATCGACGATGCCGACCAGGCCGCGAATTTCGATCGCCTGGAAGATGATCTGGCGCGCAATCCACAAGTCGCTGTGGTGCTGGCCGCCCGCGCCTACAACTGGGTCAGAAAGAGGTGGAATTTCCGGAACGCGTTCCCCGTCGGCGTCGAACGTCTGCACCCTTCTGAATTCGATAGCTTGGCGTCGGCAATCTTCAAGCACGCTGCGGCGGACGCTGGCGTTCCAATCGAAGAAATCAAAAAGCGCATCAGTGACAGCGTCCGTGGTCAGCACCCTCATCTGCTCGCCGCGATGATCTCCGCGACAAAGGGCAAGGCATTTAAGGCAGTCATCACAGATATGATCAGTGAGTTCGAGAAAGAAGGCGATGCCTGGATTTTAAGAGCGATCGCGGTCGGCATCATGGTATCAGAGCTAGGCCGTGGTCGGATCAGTCGCCTGCCCTATGGGCTTCTTCGCGCTGTGATAAGTGCTCAGCTCAAACAGACCGCTCCTTCGATTCCTGAAGGAGAACACATCAGGAGAAAATTGCGGGAATGGCAGAGTGAACTGACCCTGCGCCGAATCGGCTACTTTCAAATCACCAGCGAATGTGACCTCCGCCATCCAGACATCGCCGACATAGTTCTCGAGCAAGCCTACGGGTGCCGGTGGCACGAAGGCGTAATCGAACGGGCCGAGCTCTTCGCGTCGGACTTGAGCGAGTTAGCGTCCATTGAGGTCAATGGCCAGTTTAGCAAAAAAGACCCTCCAAATGAACGGTGGCGCCCCTACCTCGCGAGGGCGGCCGCCCAGATGATGTTTGGCGATTCGCCTCCCGACTTTTTATGGGTTGGACATCAGGTCATCTCGTCGCTCATCGAGCTCCTGGGCCACTATCCCGAAGACCGTGCCGTCAAACGCTGGCTCTATACCATCCTTGGTCGTGCGCTGATGGCTCACGAGACTCCAAACGAGATGGATGACCAGGGTCGACGGCCCGCCGATCTCGCATTCGAACAGGCACTGGACCTTTCGGATGCGATGACTCTTTCGGACACCTGGTTGCGTTGGATCGATGCGGCCGTGAGATGGCGCGAAGAACCCGCACGCCTGGAACTGCAGAACATCATTCATGCGGGAGAGCGCACTGAGGACGATGACATCGACATGGACCATGACGACGAAGTTGATGATGATGATGATGATGATGTCGAACAGACACCTGATGAATATTCCGACGACGGTCCGGAAGAGACGGCGGTAACATTCGACAATGATGATGATGATTCCCGCTCGTTTGATGACGACGTCGAGGACGAGGATGAGGTTGACGACGATTGGGAGAACGACGACCGGCCAGAAAGGAGCTCGCTTGCTCGCTTGGCGGAGCAAGCGGCGTATGAACGGCAGCGCCGGCACGCCGAGTGGGCGAACCGAATGCTGACGCTCTATGATCTACCGGGAGAATCTCCCGGAGCCGCTCTGCCCTACTTCCCTCGCTGGCTTTGCCGGAGGGCCTGGCAAGCTGGTGTTCACTCCAATATGCGATTCAAGTCTTGGATAGATACCGAAGAGGCACTTGACCATTTTGGTCTGCCCACTGATCCTGATTTGTATTCGGTTCGGTGGATTTATCAGAACGTACCATTATCCCTGGCAACTTCGACCGATCATTTGTTTCGATGGGCCAAATTCGAAGCCACCCATGGAAATCTTGGTGATAGGATCTCACCCGCACCATCGTCCGCACGGGGAATCATTCGAAGGCATTTGGATCTTGTGCTGAAGGAGACAGACTTCCTCGAAAGCTGGCTGCAGCTGGAGGTCCGCGATGAAAACATTGGCGAATTTGCCGAACCGGCCGAAGGCTCAGCGCGCTGGATTTGCCGCGAAGCGTGGAACCGCGGCAATCGTTCGCTTGGCTTGAGAAAAATGTGGCTTGTCGCCGAAGAAGCGAGCGAAACGTCATTCACAGCAGACATCGCCAAACCTGTTACTTTTTCAAGTCGCTGGATTCATCGGCAAAGGTGGAAGGACAGTGTGGGATTCCTGCCTCTGCTGCTGCTTTGGATCAGATATGAGAGAGGCGTCGGCAATCTTGGTGCCTGCCAAAATCCTGCTGATTACTCGGCGCGTTGGATTTGCCGAACCGCGTGGCTCATCAGAAGCCAAGGCAAGATGCAAAAGCCGGAGCAATGCCAAGCATTCTTGGCAGAGTGGCTCGCAACCGAATTGGTCGATTGGCCAAAAGACGATGCCAGTTTGGAGCCCAATTCTCCAAGATGGATTTGTCGACAAGCGTGGCAAGCCGGCTTGCGGACTCCTGTATTTTGGCGGTCATGGCTCACCCTCGAAGAGGCTAGCTCAAATCACGGTGACCCAAATGGGGCTGACCAATTCAGCGCAAGTTGGATCCGCCGCGAGGGAAAGAAACATGGTTTGGTGACTTCACCCCTTCGACCCCTCAGTTTAAGCACTGCGCCAGAACGCGCCAACCGCTCGAACGAAACGGCCGTCCGACAAAAGTTTTCACATGGCCGCACGCGCGCGGTCACTGTTGAGGTTAAAAAGCCCTATCGGCGAACCACTACAGAGCCGCCGTTGCGCTTAACTGAAACGGTTCGCCCCACCTCGCCACTCAGATTGCGGACCCTGACGGCCGAAGAGAAGGAAGCGCGTGAGCGTGCTCGCTCGCGGCTCGCAACAAAAAGGGGACCTGCCGAGAACGATCCGGAGTGCTGATCGCGGCGGCGCGTCAGTAGAAGTTGTCCTCGGCTGAATCGCAAGGTCGTGTCCCACGGAGTGGTGTAGGTGCTGGGGATAAGTAGCCCGCCGCCGCGACCGCTCAAGAGTCTGGCGGCGGCGGGCTACTTATACCCAGCGGTGGTCACCGGCAAATTCCGGGTAAAGGGTCGGGTTGCGAAGACCAACCTAAGACCGAGGAAGTCACCGATGACCGACGAAATGATGAACCTGCGCGCGCTGGTGGAGAAGGCCCCCGATGCGGATCTGTTGCGTGACATGATCGGCTTCGCTGCCGAGCGGCTGATGGAGCTGGAGATTGGCGCGCGGACCGGCGCGGCGCATGGCGAGAAGAGCGCGAGCCGGCTGGTGCAACGCAACGGCTATCGCGATCGCGACTGGGAGACGCGAGCCGGCACGGTCGAGCTGCGCATCCCGCGGCTGCGCAAGGGCAGCTACTTCCCGAGTTCCGTACGCGTCCGGTGTAGGCCGCCTTTTTGAAGCATCTCTCGCGTGAGAGAAGCGTGCCCGTTAATTGGCGAGGTAATGGGCACAAATGACGACAGTTACGGTTTTGAGGGGTCCGGAACGACGGCGACGGTGGTCGGCTGCGGAGAAGGCCAGGATCGTCGAGGAGAGCCTGCAGGCTGGGTCAGGCGTGGCGGAGGTGGCGCGGCGGCACGATGTGCACCCGAACCTGCTGCATTGCTGGCGCCGGCAGGCAAGGCGGGAGATTGGCGGATCGCTGCGTTTCGTGCCGGTTGCGGTGGCGGTGCCGCCGGGCCTAGCGTCAGGCGGCTTGATCGAGATCGAGCTGGGCAGCGTGCGGGTTCGGGTCGATGCGGCAGTCGATGAGGCGGCGCTGGTCCGGGTGCTGCGAGCGCTGGGCAGATGATCGGGCTGCCGAGCGAGACGCGGGTGTGGCTGGCGAGCGGCACCACCGACATGCGTCGCGGCTTCGACGGGCTGGCGCTCCTGGTGCAGGAGGTGCTGAAGCGCGATCCGCACTGTGGGCACCTGTTCGTGTTCCGCGGCAAGAGCGGCCGGCTGATCAAGGTGCTGTGGCATGATGGCCAGGGCATGTTCCTGCTGGCCAAGCGGCTGGAGCGCGGGCGCTTCGTGTGGCCGCGCACGGAGGGCGAGGCGGTGACGATCAGCGCGGCGCAGCTCGGCTATCTGCTGGAGGGCATCGACTGGCGCCTGCCGGAGCGGACCTGTCGACCCCAGGTTGCAGGGTAAGCTGTCAGGCGAAGGATTGGCGAAGGCTGATGCGACATGACGACTCGGCAGGTGTCAGGATCGTTGCCTGAGTTGCGCGCGCCGCCACAATGACGGAGTGACGCGACCGACGGACGAGCCATTGCCCGACGACATCGCAGCGCTGAAGGCGCTGATCGTGGCGCAACGCGACGCTCTGGCGGCGGCCCAAGCGCGCGCCACGACGGCCGAGAACGAAGCCAAGGTTCGAGGTCTCGAGATCGAGAAGCTGCGGCATACGATCGCCAAGCTGAGACACCAGCAGTTCGGCCAGTCATCGGAGCGCCGCGCACTGCTCGACCAGCTCGAGCTGCAGCTGTTCGAGCTCGAGGAAGACGAGGCGCAGGCGGCAGTGCAGGCGAGCAAGCCGGCCCGGACGCCGGGCGTGGCGGTGCAGTCGTTCGAGCGCCGCAAGCCGGCCCGCCGGCCGCTGCCCGAGCATCTGCCGCGCGAGCGCGTGGTCCACCCGGCGCCGAGCGCCTGCCCGTGCTGCGGCGGGGTGCTGCACAAGCTGGGCGAGGACGTGACCGAGATGCTGGAGCTGGTGCCGCGCCAGTGGAAGGTGATCCAGCATGTGCGTGAGAAGCTGTCGTGCCGCAGCTGCGAGAAGATCGCCCAGCCGCCGGCGCCATCGCACCCGATCGCACGCGGCCGCGCCGGCCCCGGCCTGCTGGCGCACGTGCTGTTCGGCAAGTATGGCCTGCACCTGCCGCTGACCCGCCAGGCCGCCACCTACGGCCGCGAAGGCATGCCGCTCGATGTGTCGACGCTGGCAGACTGGGTCGGTGCGTCGGCGGCGACGCTGATGCCGATGGTCGAGGCGATCGGCGGCCATGTCTTCGCGGCCGAACGCCTCCATGCCGACGAGACGACGGTGCCGGTGCTCGCCGCCGGCAAGACGCGCACCGGGCGGCTATGGACCTATGTGCGCGACGACCGGCCGTTCGCCGGCAGCGATCCGCCGGCGGCGGCCTACTTCTACTCGCCCGACCGCGGCGGCGTGCATCCCGAGGCGCATCTGGCCGGCTACGCCGGGCTGATGCAGGCCGATGCCTATGCCGGCTTCAACCGGCTCTACGAGGCCGGCCGCAAGCCCGGGCCGATCGTCGAGGCGGTATGCTGGGCCCATGCCCGACGCAAGCTCTTCGACCTGGCGCGGCTCAACAAGGCGCCGATCGCCATCGAGGCGGTGTCGCGTATCGACGCTTTGTTCGCCGTCGAGCGCGAGATCAACGGCAAACCGCCGCACGAGCGCCGGCAGGTGCGCCAGGAGCGCAGCAGGCCGACGGTCGAGGCGCTCGAGACCTGGCTGCGCCAGCAATACGACAGGCTTTCGCCCAACAGCCAGGTCGCCAAGGCGATCGCCTATAGCCTCAATCGCTGGGACGGCCTGGTGCGCTTCCTCGACGATGGCCGCCTGTGCATGACCAACAACGCCGCCGAGCGGGCGCTTCGCGGCATCGCCGTCGGGCGGCACAACTGGACCTTCGCCGGCTCCGACGCCGGCGGCCGCCGCGCCGCCGCCATTTACACGCTGATCGAAACCGCGAAGCTCAACGATGTCGATCCGCAGGCCTGGCTTACCGACCTGCTGGCACGATTGCAGGATCACCCGGCCAAGCGGATCGACGAGTTGCCGCCCTGGAACTGGAAGCGCCCGCTGCAACCACATCAGGCCGCAGCGTAGGATCTCCCGCCGCTTCCGACGTCTTACGTCAAGACCTTACTCCGCGGCCCTGGCCGTAGGCGTACCGAGTTCCTGGAGCCCCGGCGGATCGCCGAGAAGGCGCTGACAGTGATTCAGGAAGCCTACGTCCAGGGCATCTCGACACGCTCGGTCGATGACCTGGTCAAGGCGATGGGCATGAGTGGCATCTCCAAGAGTCAAGTCAGCCGGCTCTGCGAGGAGATCGATCAGCGGGTCAAAGCTTTCCTCGATCGACCGATCGAGGGCGACTGGCCTTATCTGTGGATCGACGCCACCTACGTAAAGGTTCGCCAGGAAGGTCGCATCGTGCCGGTCGCCGTGATCGTGGCGGTCGGCGTCAATGCCGATGGCCGGCGCGAGATTTTGGGCCTCGACGTCGGTCACTCCGAGGCCGAGACCTTCTGGACCGGCTTCCTGCGCAAGCTCGTCCGCCGCGGCCTGCGCGGCGTCAAGCTGGTCATCTCCGATGGGCATGAGGGTATCAAGGCAACGGTGTCCAAGATCCTCACCGCGTCCTGGCAGCGCTGCCGTGTCCACTTCATGCGCAACGTCCTGGCCCACGCCGGCCGAAGCGGCCGCCGTGTCGTCTCCGCCTTCATCGCCACCGCCTTCGCTCAGGAGGACGCCGGGCAGGCTCGCGCCCAGTGGCGACGCGTCGCCGATCAGCTGCGGCCAAAGGTTCCCAAGCTCGCCACCATGATGGACGAGGCCGAGCCCGACGTTCTTGCCTACATGAGTTTCCCCAGCCAGCACCGCGCCAAGCTGCATTCCACCAACCCGCTCGAGCGCCTAAATGGCGAGATCAAGCGACGCACCGATGTCGTCGGCATCTTCCCCAACGAGGAGGCTATCGTTCGCCTCGTCGGCGCCATCCTGCTCGAGCAGAACGACGAGTGGGCCGTTCAACGCGCCAGATACATCACTCTGGAAAGCATCGCTCCCATCGGCGATGATCCTCTCGTCGGGCTGCCCAACGTAGCTGCCTGACCGATCCGGCTTACGTCCGGAATGCGGCGCCCACCGCAGGCACTTACACCACGATACGGGACACGATCAATCGCAATACCAACAGCGGCATTTCAGATACCAACAAATGTACCAACACCTTGCGTCGTTGGCGACCGCGAGCACTCGATGGTCGTCAGCAAAATCGCGACAAATTCTTTGAAGATTGCGTTGTGACGAACCAAACGGTCATTTCGATTCCAAGAACGGAATCGAAATGTGCTCCCAACACATTGAAATAGCAGAGAAAATTGGAGTGGTGCCCCGAGACGGATTCGAACCGCCGACCCCATCATTACGAATGATGTGCTCTACCGGCTGAGCTATCGGGGCTACGGCGCGGGTTCTAGGCGAAACGCCCAGGGGGCGCAAGCATGGTAGGATGGGCCGGGGGAGTCGACCATGCAGCTTGTCCGTCGCCGCTTCGTTGCCGGCGCTGTGGCCGCCGGATCGCTCGCCGCCGTGCGGCGTCCGGCTGGCGCCGTGGTCGTGCTCGACGAGACCTGGCGGGCCGAAGGCGGCGGCCCGGGCCATGAAGCGCGCGGCTTTCGCGCCCACGTGGCCCTGGCGCACCAGCCGCAGTTCAGGGCCGTCATGTCGCTGTCCGGTGACGACGGTGAGTCGTGGGGCATCGCCTCGTCGACCTGGCTCGGCAACGTGCGCGGCGAGGCCCGGCTGCTCACCGCCGCCCACGTCTTCGAGAGCGACGAGACCGCCGACGACTATGTCTACCGCACGCCCGGCGGCAAGGTCCTGCAGGGCAAGGACCTCGTCGTCCATCCCCTGTACAACGGCAATATCGATGATCGCGGCGGCTTCGACTTCGCCATCGTGACCCTCGATTCGCCGGTCGACGATGCGGGGCCGCCGCCGCTGCTCTATTCGGGCAACCGCGAGATCGGCCGGCGCATCGTGATGGTCGGATTCGGCAGCCGCGGCATCGGATCGGTGGGCGAGAAAGCCGTCTATTCGACGGGCTCGGACAAGGCCGCGGCCGAGAACACGGTCGACGAAGTGATGAAGTCGGTGGGCGGCAGGACTGCCAAGGGCGAGGACGCCGGCAACTGGCTTGCCGCGACCCTGCACCGGCTGTCGGAAGGCGGATCGCGGCTCGACGGCATCCTGGGGTCGGGCGACAGCGGCGGCTCGGCCTGGCTGTCGGACGGCAATGGCTGGGCGATCTGTGGCGTCAATTCCTCCGGCGGCGAGAAATATGGCGAGCGCGCCTATTTCGCCCGGGTCTCGGGCGTGGCGCAATGGATCGCGCGGCACGTGCCCGGCGTGCGCTTCGCCGCGTGAGGCGCGTGTGATGCAGCGCATCAACCGCGAAGCCAGGTGCTGCTCCGATCAGACCCGCGTCGCGAGCGGCTGCTTTGCCGACCTCGAGGCGCCGTCGGCGACCGTGTCGAACGACGGCCGCTGCCGGTGGCTGGGCTTGCCGGCAGACTGGCGAACGACGTTGTAGCTCCGGCCCGGACGGCCCTCCGGCAGCGCTGGCATCACGGCGATTAGGCTCTATGATCCGGCGCGCAAAATCCTTGGGAGAAAACCATGGCCAAAGTGGCGTTTCTGGGTCTCGGCGTGATGGGCTTCCCGATGGCGGGGCATCTTGCCGCCAAGGGGCACGACGTCGTGGTCTACAACAGGACCTTCAGCAAGGCCGAGGCGTGGACCAAGAAGCACAAAGGGACCGCGAAGCGCACGCCCAAGGAAGCCGCCGAGGGGCGCGAGATCGTGTTCTGCTGCGTCGGCAATGACGATGACCTGCGCTCGGTCGTGCTCGGCGAGCACGGCGCCTTCGCCGGCATGAGCCAGGGCTCGATCTTCTTCGACAACACGACGGCGTCGGCGGACATCGCCCGCGAGCTGCACGCCGAGGGCAAGAGGAAGGGCATCGATTTCGTCGACGCGCCGGTGTCGGGCGGTCAGGCCGGCGCCGAGAACGGCCAGCTCACCGTCATGTGCGGCGGCGAGCCGGCGCCGTTCGATCGCGCCAAGCCGGTCGCTGACGCCTATGCCAAGGCGGTGACCCTGATCGGTCCGCCGGGATCGGGCCAGATCACCAAGATGATGAACCAGATGTGCATCGCCGGCGTCGTCCAGGGGCTGGCCGAAGCGGTCAATCTCGGCCAGCGTTCCGGTCTCGACCTCGAGAAGGTGTTCAGCGCCATCTCCAAGGGCGCGGCGCAGAGCTGGCAGATGGAGAACCGCTGGAAGGCCATGGTCGAGGGCAAGTTCGAGTTCGGCTTCGCGGTCGACTGGATGCGCAAGGACCTCGCCATCTCTCTCGCCGAAGGCAAGCGCGTCAAGGCGCAGATGCCGCTGGTCGCCCTGGTCGACCAGTTCTATGCCCGCGTCCAGGAGCGCGGTGGCGGCCGCTGGGACACGTGCAGCCTGATCCAGCCGTTGCAAAAGCCCTGAGGCCGAACCCATGGCCAGCTACAAGCTGTACGGCCGACCGGGCTGGGGCTCGGCGCTCGTCGAGGCCCAGCTCGTCTGGTACGGCCTGCCCTACGACTTCGAGCCGGTCGACGATCTCTTCAAGTCGCCGGACGCCCGCGCCAAGCTCGAGAGGGTCAATCCGCTCGCGCAGGTGCCGACGCTGGTGATGCCCGACGGCAGCATCATGAGCGAGAGTGCGGCGATCACGCTGCTGCTTGCCGACACGACCGGCAAGGACTCGCTGGTGCCGGCCGCGCAAGCGAAGGAGCGCGCCACCTTCCTGCGCTGGCTGGTGTTCGTCGTGGCAAACATCTATCCGACCTTCACCTACGCCGACGACCCGGCCCGGTTCGTGTCGGTCAATGCCGCGCGCGATCCCTTCCGCGCGGCGACCGATGCCTATGCCCAGCGTTTGTGGAAGCAGGTCGACGGTCAGGCCACGGCGCCGTGGTTCCTCGGCGAGCGCTTCTCCGCGCTCGACATATACATCGGCGTGATGACGCGCTGGCGCCCCAAGCGCGGCTGGTTCGAGATCGAGACGCCGCGCCTCTTCAGCATCGCGCGCCGGGTCGACCGCGCCCCCGAGCTCGCCGAGGTCTGGAAACGCAACTGGCCGGCCAACTGAGGCGCGGACGATGGCCAGCATCGGCATCGTCGGCGGCCTCGGCGTGGGCGCCACGGTTCACTACTACGAGAACATCACGGCCGCCTGCAAGGCACGGGCGGTGGTGCCCGATCTCGCGATCGTCCATGCCGACGTCGACTACGGGCAAGGCCTGGTGCGTGCCGGCAAGCTCGACGAGCTCGCAGCCTATCTCGCGGCCTTCGTCGAGCGGCTGCGCAAGGCCGGTGCTACCAGTGCCGTGCTGCCGGCGGTCACGCCGCACATCTGCCTGCCCCAACTGGCACCGCGCGCCAGCCTGCCGCTCGTCAGCATCGTCGTCCCGACCGCCGTCGAGCTGCGCGCCCGGGGCATCAAGAAGGTCGCTCTGTTCGGCACCACCTTCACGATGGAAGGCGGCCTGTGGGGCCTCCTGAAAGGCATCGAGATCGTCAAGCCGGCGCCCGACGAGATCGCCTTCATCGGCAAGGTCTATCAGGGCCTGCTCGACACGCAGAAAGGCAACGAGTCCGACCTCGCGAGCCTGCGCCGCATCGCCGCCGACCTGCAGCGGCGCGCCGGCGTCGAGACCATCCTGATCGCCGGCACGGATTTCACCGTGCTGTTCGACGAGCAGACGGCAGGCTTCCCCGCTCTCGACATGGCGCGCCTGCACATCGACGCGATCGTCGAGCGGCTCGTCGACGCCTAAAAGGTCTGGCGGACCCCGACGATCTGTCCCAGGCACCGCCGAACGTGGTCGGCAGTCGCTGGCTCGAGCCCATCGACCTCGATCTCGACCGACAGCATGTCGGCATCGGCCTGCGCGAAGACTCGGGCCGGCACCAGCCCGCGCTTGGCAAGAAGCTCGAGCGCGCGCGGCAGAACGGCCGGCTCGGCGTCGGCTTCGAAACAGTATCGAACGGTGGAGGAATTACGCCTGAGTGCGAGGACGGACATGGAACAACTCCCGGAATGACGAACGAACAGCGGCGCGCCGGTTTGCTTGGCAAACCGGGGTGCTAATTCGCGCAATCAGGAAGTCCACGCCGGACATGGCTGCACTATAGCGCGGTCCCGGCCTGGCAGGCTACCCTTTCATCAGCCGAGGGAAAGGTAACGAGAATGCGTTCGACACCCGTCTACGAGGTGCATGCCATCAAGTACGCCCATCTGCCGCGCAAGGCCTGGGAAGTGCAGATCACGCCCGACCCGCACGACGCCGACTTCCCGATGGACTATTTCGTATGGGTGGCGATCCCGCTCGACGAATCGGGCAAGCGGGCGATCGGCGGCAAGCCCGTCGTGATCGACACCGGCTTCAACGCCCAGGTCGGCAAGAAGCGCGGCCGCGAGGTCAAGCGCAATCCCGCCGACCTCCTCGCCGACTTCGGCGTCGACCCGAAGGAGGTCGAGGACGTCATCATCACCCATCTGCACTACGACCATGTCGGCAACTGGGACAAGTTCCCCAAGGCGCGCTTCCATCTGCAGGACAAGGAGATGCAGTTCGCTACCGGGCGCCACGTATGCCACGGCACCTTCCGCCATGCCTTCGAGATCGAGGACATCGTCGGCATGGTGCGCGCCGTCTATGGCAAGCGGGTGGTGTTCCACGACGGCGACGAGGAGATCCAGCCCGGGATCTCGGTGCACCTGATCGGCGGCCACACGATGGGAATGCAGTCGGTGCGCGTCATGACCCGCAACGGCTGGCTGGTGCTCGCGTCCGACGCAAGCCATTACTACTGGGGGGTCCGGGACAAGAAGCTGTTCTCGATCGTGTTCTCGGTAGCCGACATGCTGGCGGGCTACGACAAGCTCGCGAAGCTCGCCGACGGACAGGTCGACATGGTCGTTCCCGGCCATGACGCCGAGGTGATGCAGCGCTATCCGTCCTCGCGCGACGATCTCAAGGGGATCGCGGTCCGGCTCGATTGAGCGCCGCTTCCTCCCTCAGCCAGCGGAGGTAACGGCCGACGGCACGGGCATTGGCGCCACCGCTGCGCGCCACGACGTGGAAGTCGCGGTTGCCGCGACGACGGAAGGCGAACGGCAGCTCGAGCCGGCCGGCCGCCAGGTCGTCGGCGACGAAGGCCACGATGCCGACGGCAATGCCGATCCCTTCGGACGCCGCCTGGCACGCAAGGTTGAGCGTCTCGAACTCCGGGCCATGCGCGGCGTCGATCTCGCGGATCGCGCGAGTGATCGCTGGATCGCCCGTCGCGCGCGCGCAGGCGTCCAGCCAGTGCCGCCACTCGCGGGGCAGCGGACGCGAATGGATCAGGACCTTTCGCGCCAGCTGCCGCAGGCGGTCGACTTCGCTGCGGCAGCCGCGGAACTGACCGGGCGCCGCTACCGGAGCGGTCTCGATCTCCAGCAGCTTGTGGCGCGCAAGACCCGGCTCGACCTCGGCGAGATCGCCCTCGGCGCCCAGCCGGATGGCGATGTCGACGCCATCGTCGCGATCGAAGTCCACGTCGACGAGCGAGGTTGCGAGCTGGACCTCGATCTGCGGATGGCGGTCGAAGAAGCGGCTCCAGCGCGGCAGCAGCCAGCGCGCGGCGAACGTCGGGTAGGCGGCGACGACGAGCCGGTTGGGCTTGCGCGCGCGCTCGAGCCCGCGCGTCGCCGTTGCGATGGCGGCGAGCGGCGCCGCGACGTCGCGATGATAGCGTGCACCCTGTGCCGTCAGCTTCAGCCCGCGCGCGGTGCGCTCGAGCAGCCGCACGCCGAGATGGTCCTCGAGCTTTCGCACCAGGCGGCTGACCGCTCCGGGGGTCACGCCGAGCTTCGCCGCGGCACGCGAGAAACTCAATTCGCTTCCCGCCTCGACGAAGCTCCTCAGGCCATTCAACGGCGGCAGCTCGTTCTGCATTTCGACGTCGATTTGTGAGTAAAAGTCAAAGAAGCCAACGATTAAATCGTTTGTCGCCACTCCGGTCCACCGCCATCTGTGCCGCCTTCGGGGAGCAGAGCGTCAGGAGCGGGGAAGCGCATGGACGGATTGACCCGGTCGATAAGAGCCAACGGCCAACAGCATGTCGGCGGCGACAGCCGCGGACAGAACCTGTTTCGCATCGACGGATCGTTCCGCGACCTGCTGCGGCTCTATCTGACGGAAAAGGAGCAGGCGCATTTCTGGCCGCACTTCCACCGCCTGGGCGCGCTCGCCGGCGGCGACCTCGACCGCTGGGCCGACCTCGCCGACAAGAACCCGCCGGTGCTGCACAACCGCGACCGCTTCGGCCGCGACGTCCAGTGGATCGAGCACCATCCGGCCTATCGCGAGATGGAGCGCGTCGGCTTTTTCGAGTTCGGCCTGCATGCCGCGCCGCATCGGCCGATCCTCGGCTGGCCGACCGCCGTGTCGCCGCTGGTGAAGTTCGCGCTGCACTACCTGTTCTCGCAGGCCGAGTTCGGGCTCATGTGCCCAATCGCGGTGACCGAGCTCGCGGCCATGCTGGTGCTGCGCTACGGCTCGCCCGAGCTGCGCGAGACGTACGGTCAGCGCATGATCTCGCTCGATCCGGCCGAGCTCCTGCAGGGCGCGCAGTTCATGACCGAGAAGGCGGGCGGCTCCGATGTCGGCGCCAACGAGCTCCGGGCCGTGGCGGACGGCAGCCACTGGCGGCTGCATGGCGAGAAATGGTTCTGCTCCAACGCCGATTGCGGCGTCGCCGTGCTGCTGGCGCGCATCGAAGGCGATCCTCCCGGCACCCGGGGCCTCACCGCATTCGTCGTGCCGCGCGACCTCGACGACGGCAGCCGCAACGCCTATCGCATCGTGCGGCTGAAGGACAAGATGGGCAGTCGGTCGCTGGCGAGCGGCGAGATCGTCTACGACGGCGCGCTGGCCTTCATGCTCGGCGAGCGCCGGCAGGGCATCCGGATCCTGCTCGACCAGGTGAACATGTCGCGCCTCTCGCACGGCATGCGCGCCGCGGCGACCATGCGGCGGGCGCTGCACGAGTCGCTGGCCTTCGCCCGCTCGCGCACGCTGTTCGACAAGCCGGCGATGAGCCAGCCGTTGATGCGCCGCCAGCTCCTGCAGGTGCTGATCCCGGCCGAGCAGGCGCTGTCGACCGGCTGCTACGGCGGCGACATGTTGCGCCGCGCCGAGGCGGGATCCAACAGCGCAGCCGAGCTGCTGCGCATCATCACGCCGGTCATCAAGATGCGCAGCAACCGCGACAACGTGCAGGCCACCGGCAAGGCGATCGAGATCCGCGGCGGCAACGGCGTCATCGAGGACTGGGTCAACGCCCGGCTGCTGCGCGACGCCTTCGTGCCGGTGCTGTGGGAAGGCACCAGCGTCGTCAACGCGCTCGACGTCGTGCGCCGCGCCATCGGCAAGTCAGGGGCGCAACGCGCGTTGCGCGACGAGCTGCTGCGGCTGCTGGCCGAGTCCGAGGAGCTGCCCCTTTCCTATCGCGAGTGGCTGCAGTCGCTGGTCGAGCATGCGCTGCAGTACGCCGAGCATGTCGCCGGCGACCCGCGTCGCGAGAAGCATGCGCGGCTCGCCACCAGCCGGCTCTATCACGTGCTGTCGGCCGTGCTGCTCGCCTGGGAGGGCTGCCGCCTGGGCCGCGAACGCGGCGATGCCCGGCGTCTGCTGATGTCGCGTTTCGTCGTCGAGCACCGGCTCGACCCGGCCCGCGGGGTCGAGCTGCCGTCGGACGACGACTGGGAGGAGGAGGCGGGCTGCCTGCTGCTGGCCGAGACGGCGGTGCCACTCGCGCGCGCCCGCGCCCTGGTCACGGTGCGGGGAGCCGCCTGATCGGCTCCCCGCATCCGGTGCAGTGCTCGCCGGCTACTTCTTCTCCACGTTCCACAAGGCCAGCGCCGGCGTGCGCAGCAGGCCGTTGACGTTGGCGCGGATCGCCGTCGGCGTGGTGAACTGGCCGAGCACGGCGTGCGTGGGATATTCCAGCACGCGCAGCTGGACCTGCTCGGCGATCTGCTTCTGCTTGGCTGGATCGGACTCCGTTGCGTAGGCGTCGCGCAGCTTCTCGAGCTCGGCGTCGCACGGCCAGCCGAAGGTCGCCTTGTCGCAGGACGCGTTGAGGAAGGCCGTCGACACCGGATTGAGCACGTCGGTCGAGCCCCACGAGGTGAAGAAGGCGCTCCAGCCGCCCTTGTCCGGCGGATCCTTCTTGGCGCGGCGCGTCACCAGGGTCTGCCAGTCCATTGGCTGCAGGTCGACCTTGAGGCCGATCTTCTCGAGCTGGGCCTTGCCGACGGTGGCGAGGTTGTTGTGGCCCGAGGTGTCGGTCTGGTGCAGAAACACCGCTGGCGTGCCGTCATAGCCGGACGCCGCCAGCAGCTCCTTGGCCTTGGCGACGTTGCCGGAAAGCTTGTCCTCCCAGCCCTTGGTCGATTCGAGCGGCGAGCCGCAGGGGAACAGCGACCGGCACTCCTTGTAGTACTCGGGATTGCCGACGTTGGCGTCGAGGAACTCCTTCTGCGACAGGGCGTAGAGCACGGCCTGGCGCACCTTGGGATTGTCGAACGGCTTGTAGAGCACGTTGAAACGCATGGCGTACTGGCGGCCGGCCGTGTTGGTCACGGTGATCTTGACGTTCTTGTCCTGGGCGAGCAGCGGCAGCAGGTCGGGCGGCACGATCTCGACCAGGTCGACCTCGCCGTTGAGCAGCGCGTTGACCTGCGTCTGCGTGTCGGGGATCCAGATCCATTCGATGCGGTCGACCTTGGCGACCTTGCCGCCGCTGAGGCCCGAGGCGGGCTCGGCGCGCGGCTTGTATTTCGGGTTCTTGACGTAGACCGCCTTCTCGCCCGGCTTCCATTCGTCCTTCTTGAAGATGAACGGGCCGGAGCCGGTGGCGTCGGTGATCTGCGTATTGGGGTCGGTGTCGGCGATGCGCTTGGGCATCATGAAGGGCACGTTCGAACTCGACTTGCCGAGCGATTCGAGCACCATGCCGTAGGGCTGCTTCAGCACCATCTTGATGGTCTTGGCATCGGGCGCGCTGAGATCGGTCACCACGCCCAGGAGCTTCTGGCCCATCGAATCCTTGGCGCCCCAGCGCTTGATCGAGGCGACGCAGTCGGCGGCCGTCACCGGCGTACCGTCGTGCCATTCCAGCCCGTCGCGCAGGGTGAAGGTCCAGGCGAGCTTGTCGGGCGAGACCTCCCACTTGTCGACCATCTGCGGCTTGATCTCGAGCTTCTCGTCCATGGCGAACAGCGTGTCGTAGACCATGTTGCCGTGGTGCGTGGAGATCAGCGCCGTGGTCCAGATCGGATCGACGATCTTGAGATCCGAATGCAGCGCCACCTTCATCGTCGTCTGCGCCCAGGCCGGCGCCGAGAAGGCGGCGACGGCCGCGAGCGTGCACGCCAGACGGCGGCTCAGTTTCAGCATGATCACTCCCTTCGATGCTCCCCGCGGCCGCACCATAGGGCGATCAGGCCGCCTGCGCGACGGCCAACAGCGCCTGCCAATCCGTCAATTTGACGCGAGGCCGGCCGATGGCTGCCCCAGCGGCGATCTCGTGCCTGTCGATGCGATGCCAGCCCGCGGCATCGACTGCCACCGGCAGGATGTCGGGCCCGCTCTTGGGATCGCGTTCGGCGAGCCACGCCATCACCTGCTTGGCAACCGCGTGGCTCTCGGCGCGGTTGGTCGGGATGGTGCCCGTCGGGCCGCGCCTGGCCCAGCCCACGGCAAAGAAGTCCTCGCGTTCGGGATAGGCCTCGCCGTCGTAGCCGATGCAGGTGACGACGAGGTCGGCCGCGAGCGCGCCGGTGGTGAGCGCGACCTCGCCGGGCGCGAAGGCGACCGGTGCCGCGTTGAACAGGAAGTGCACTGTGACCGGCTTCGATCCCGGCTGGTTGGCGGCGAAGCCTTTCAGGATCTGCAGGTTCTTGGCTTTGCGCAGCTTCTCGGGCGTCGGATCCGATGCCGGCGGCACGGCGTCGAGGCCGTTGGCGTCGGTCACGGCGACGGCGCGCGCGAGCCGGCCCATTTCGGCCAGCTCGTTGTTGGTGAAGGAGGCGTTCTCCGGCCCGCGCCGACCGATCACGTAGATGTCCTTGATCGGCGCCGCCGCGATCGCCTCGCCGGCCTCCGGCACGATGTCGCTCCTGGCCATCTCGTCGGCGCTCTTGGCCAGCACGCGCGCGACGTCGAGCGCCACGTTGCCGTTGCCGACGATCGCCACGCGCTCGACCCGGGAGAGGTCGGGCCCTTGGCGGAAGTCGGGATGGCCGTTCAGCCAGCCGACCAAGCGCCACGAGCCCCAAACCTGGGGCAGATCCTCGCCGGGAACGCCGAGCTTGCGGTCGATCACCCGGCCGGTGGCGACGATCACCGCGTCATAGGCCGCGCCGAGCTCGTCCCAGCTGAGGTCGCGGCCGATCTCGACGTTGCCGGCGAAGCGCAGGTCGGGCTGGGCGAGCAGGCGGTCGAACTGGCGCACCACCGCCTTGGTGCCCTGGTGGTCGGGCGCCACGCCGGCCCGCACCAGGCCGAACGGCGTCGGCAGCCGGTCGATGACGTCGATGTGCAGATCGGGATTGGCGCGCAACAGCCCGTCGGCGGCGTAGAAACCCGATGGACCCGCGCCCACGATGGCGACGCGATGAGTCATGGCGGCCCGCTTAGCATATGATGCCGCCCAATGGCTAAGCACTCGGCTAAATACCCTCGTCTCACGCAGCTCGGCCGGCCCGTCGCCCTGCCCGAATCGCCGCAAAAAGCCGTGCTGGAGACCGTACCGAATGCCCGGCCGCGGGCGTTGTACCTGGTGCGCTTCACCGCGCCCGAGTTCACCACACTTTGCCCGATGACCGGCCAACCCGACTTCGCCCATCTCGTGATCGACTACGCGCCGCGCGCCAGGCTGGTCGAAAGCAAGTCGCTGAAGCTCTATCTCGGCAGCTTCCGCAACCATGCCGATTTCCACGAAGCCTGCACGCTCGCGATCGGCCATCGCCTCGCCGAGGTGCTGGCGCCGCGCTGGCTCCGGATCGGCGGCTACTGGTATCCGCGCGGCGGCATGCCGATCGACGTGTTCTGGCAGACCGGGACGCCGCCCAAGGGCCTGTGGCTGCCCGACCAGGGCGTCGCCTCGTACCGCGGCCGCGGATGAGCCGCCCGCCGCCTGTCCCAAAACGTCGACCGCGCGCCGCGACCCCAGGCGAATTGCGCGATGTCATCCGCGACGAAGCCTTGCGCCTCGGCTTCGACGCGGTCGGCTTTGCCTCCGCGACGCTCACCCCCGAGGCGCGCGAGACCAGGGGGCGGCAGCTCGCCGAGTTCGTCGCCGCCGGCTTCCATGGCGACATGGGCTGGCTCGCCGAGCGCCGGGAGCAGCGCACCGATCCGCAAGGGCTGTGGCCCGAGGCGAAGACCGTGGTCACTCTGGCGATGAACTACGGCCCGGCGAGCGATCCGCTCGAGGTGCTGCGGCACGGCGAGCGTGCGGCGATTTCGGTCTATGCCCAGGGCCGCGACTACCACGACGTGATGAAGAGCAGGCTGAAGGCGCTCGGCCGTTTCATCTGGGACGTCTATCGCCATCCCCTGAAGGTGTTCGTCGACACCGCGCCGGTGATGGAAAAGCCCGCCGCGCAGATGGCCGGGCTCGGCTGGCAGGGCAAGCACACCAACCTCGTGTCGCGCCAGTTCGGCTCGTGGCTGTTCCTCGGCGAGCTGCTGCTGTCGGTCGAGCTGCCGGTCGATGCGCCGGAGCAGGATCACTGCGGGCAGTGCCGCGCCTGCCTCGACGTCTGCCCCACCGCCGCCTTCCCGGCGCCTTACCGCCTCGAGGCGCGACGCTGCATCTCCTACCTCACCATCGAGCACGAAGGTCCGATCCCGCACGAGCTGCGGCCGCTGCTCGGCAACCGCATCTACGGCTGCGACGACTGCCTCGCCGCCTGCCCGTGGAACAAGTTCGCCCGAGCGGCGCGCGATCTTTCGCTGGTGCCGCAGCCGGCACCCGAGCCGCCGCTTCTCGCCGCGCTGGCGGCGCTGGACGACCTCGCCTTCCGCCGGCGCTTCGCCGGCAGCGCCGTCAAGCGCATCGGCCGCGACCGCTTCGTGCGCAACGTCGCCTATGCGCTCGGCAACAGCGGCCGACCCGACATTGCCCAACCGGCGCTTGCGCCTCTGCTGGCCGACCGCTCCGATCTGGTGCGCGACGCCGCCCGCTGGGCGCTCGCGCACCTCGCAGGCGAGATCACCGCCGCGCCTTGAAGAAGTCGTGCAAGAGCTCGGCGGCCGCGCTTTCGGAGAGACCGGGATAGAGCTCGGGCCGGTGATGGCAGGTCGATTGGTCGAAGATGCGCGGCCCGTGCTCGACGCCGCCGCCCTTGGGATCGGCCGCGCCCCAATAGAGGCGGCGGATGCGGGCGAACGAGATCGCCTGGGCGCACATCGGGCACGGCTCGAGCGTGACGTAGAGGTCGCAGTCGACCAGCCGCGGCGCGCCGAGCTTCTCGGCCGCCGCGCGGATCGCCAGCATCTCGGCGTGCGCCGTCGGGTCGTGCAGCGCCTCGGTGCGATTGCCTGCCGCGGCCAGCAGCGCGCCATCCGGGCCGACGATCACCGCGCCGACCGGGACCTCGCCGTCAGCCGCGGCGGCACGGGCGGCCGCGAGCGCAAGTGCCATGGGCGAGGACTGCGAGGCGTCCGGCATGGCGCACTATAGCGTGCGCCCAAGTCCGCGCGTATCTTGGCCGTCATGCCACGCCCCCTGATCGGAGTGACCCTGGATGCAGAAAAGCCGGGCGGCTACTCCAAGTTTCCCTGGTACGCCTTGCGCCAGAACTACCTCGACGCCATCGACCGGGCGGGCGGCCTGCCGGTCGCCCTGCCGCACGAGCCCGACCGCGTCGGCGACTATCTCGAGCGCATCGACGCGCTGGTCGTGACCGGCGGCGCCTTCGATGTCGACCCCTCGTACTACGATGGCGGGCCGGCCCATGCGACCGTCGTCACCAAGGACCGTCGCACCGCCTTCGAGTTCGCCGTCACCCGCGGTGCGCTGGCGCAGGACAAGCCCGTGCTCGGCATCTGCGGCGGCCAGCAGCTCCTGCACGTCGTGCTGGGCGGCAAGCTGATCCAGCACATCCCCGACGCCATCGCCGATGCGCTGGCGCACGAGCAGCCCAACCCGCGCGACGAGCCCGGCCACGTCGTGAAGGTCGCCGCCGGCACGCGGCTGCACGACATCGTGCTGAGCGACGAGCTCGCCGTGAACAGCGCCCATCACCAGGCGGCCGCCGACGCGCCGGCCGGCGTGGTCGTGAACGCCGTCGCGCCGGACGGCGTGATCGAAGGCATCGAGGCGCCGCGCTACCGCTTCTGCATCGGCGTGCAGTGGCATCCGGAGTTCCTGATCTCGGACGGCGACAAGCGCCTGTTCCACGCCTTCCTCGACGCGGCCCACGGCCGGTGAGACTGGCGACGAAAACTGGCGACGGAACCAGCGCCATGAACGAACCCGAGCGCATTGCCAAGCGGCTGGCGCGCGCTGGCCTGTGCTCGCGCCGCGACGCCGAGCGCTGGATCGCCCAGGGACGCGTCAAGGTCGACGGCCAGCTGCTCCAATCGCCCGCCTTCACCGTGACCGATAAGAGCCGCATCGAGGTCGACGGCAAGCCCCTGCCCGACGCCGACCGCGCGCGGCTGTGGCGCTATCACAAGCCGACCGGCGAGCTGGTGACGGCGCGCGATCCGCAGGGCCGCCCGACGATCTTCGACGCGCTCCCGAGATCGATGCCGCGGGTGGTGACGGTCGGCCGCCTCGACTTCATGTCCGAGGGCCTGCTGCTGCTCACCAACGACGGCGGCTTGGCGCGCCGGCTCGAGCTGCCGGCCAACGGCTGGACCCGGCGCTATCGCGCCCGCGTGCACGGGCTGGTCGACGAGGCCAAGCTCGCGTCGCTGGCCAATGGCATCACCATCGACGGCGTGCGCTATGGCGCGATCGAGGCCAGGCTGGAGCGCCAGCAGCGCACCAACGCCTGGCTCGAGATCGCGCTCGGCGAAGGCAAGAACCGCGAGGTGCGGCGCGTGCTCGCCCATCTCGACCTGCCGGTGATGCGCCTGATCCGCGTCGCCTTCGGCCCGTTCTATCTCGGCGAGCTGGAACGGGGCGAGGTCGCCGAGGTGGCGGCCCAGGCGCTCGACAACCTGCTCGGCCTCAAGCCGGCGCCGCGCAAGCCGGGCTGGGCGAAGCCGCAGGCGCGCAAGAGGCGGCGCTGATGCTGCGCATCGTCGCCGGCAAGCATCGCGGTCGCACGATCGACGCCCCCGAAGGACAGGCGACGCGGCCGACCGCGAGCCGCGCGCGCGAGTCGCTGTTCAACATCCTCGCCCACGCGAGCTGGCGCGAGGACGGGACGTCGCCGCTCCTCGAAGCGCGCGTGCTCGATGCCTTCGCGGGGTCCGGCGCGCTCGGGCTCGAGGCGCTCTCGCGCGGCGCCGCGCACGTCACCTTCCTCGACAGCGACGGCCAGGCGATCCGGCTGATCGGCGAGAACCTGCGCAAGCTCGGCGAGACCGGCGCCGCCAAGGTGGTGCGCGGCGACGCCACGCGACCGCCGACGACGCACGTCGCCTGCGATCTCGTCTTTCTCGATCCGCCCTATCGCTCGGGGCTGGCGGCGCCGGCCCTGGCGGCGCTGGACGAAGCCGGCTGGATCGCCGCCGGCGCCGTCGTCTCGGTCGAGTTGGCGCACAACGAGGACCTCGCCGTTCCGCCTGGCTTCGCCCAGCTCGACGAGCGCCGCTACGGCGCCGCAAAGATCCTCATCCTGCGCAAGGCATCATGATCCTCACCGCTCCCCTCTACATGCTGCGTCACGGCGAGACCGCCTGGAACACCGAGCGGCGCATGCAGGGCACCAAGGATTCGCCGCTGACCGAGCGCGGCCGCCAGCAGGCCGTCGCGATGGGCCGCACGCTTCGCCGCGAGCTCGAGCGCGCGCCGGGTCGCACGCTGTTCTTTCGCAGCCCGCTCGGCCGGGCGCGCGAGACCGCCGACCTCGTCGGCCGCGAGATCGGTCTCGAGGCCGGCGAATGGCGCGACGATGCGCGGCTCGGCGAGCTCGGCTACGGCCAGTGGGAAGGCTTCAGCTGGAAGGAGATCGAGGTCACCCATCCGACGGCGCTGGCCGACTGGCGCGCCGACCCGCACGGCTACTGCCCGCCGGGCGGCGAGACGCACTTCGACCTGCGCCGACGCTCGGCGGCGATGCTGGCCGAGATCGCGGCGTCGGGCACCCGCACCGTGGTGGTCGGCCATGGCGTGAGCGGCGCGGTGCTGCGCGGCCTGAACCTCGGCCTCGATGCCAAGGCGATGTTCGTGCTGGAGAAACCGCAGGACGCCTTCTTTCGCCTGCTGGCCGGCGTCGAGGAACGGATCGTCTGCGATTAGAGCGGCGCCCGATCAGATGGAACCGCATCGGTTCCATCTGATCGGGGGAAGCCGCTCTAAATATATGGATTCTAGGGCACGACCTCCCGCTCGGCTGATTCCAGCCGAGCGGGACGTGCCCTAGCTGCGCGTCAGCCGCGCCGTGCGGCGGCAGCCGCTGGTCTCGCTGACGATCAACGCGCCACCGTCGCTGCGGGCGTTGAGCTTGCCTTCGAGCCGGTTGCTGCCCTTCACCGACGCGACGCTGATCAGCGGAAAGTCGCCGGGGCGCGCCAGGCCGTGGATCTGCCACAGGCCGGCCATCGCCGCCGGCGGCGGCGCGTGCTTGGTGTTGGGCACCGGCCCGTGCGCCGTCGTGTCGGTGGCCGAGCCGTCGACGATGCCCGATTCGATCGTAATGTCGTAGTCGAGCGGCGCGTTGCACGAGCCGCCGTCGCTCCGGCCGCGCCACTGGCCGTCGAGCGGCGAGGCCGGCTGGGCGTGGGCAGCGGCAGCCGCGGCGAGCAGCATCCCTGCCAACACTGCATGCAGTGCTTTCATCGGCGGCCGAACAAGCGCTCGATGTCGGCGAGCTTCAATTCGACGTAGGTCGGCCGGCCGTGATTGCACTGGCCGGAATGCGGCGTCGCTTCCATCTGGCGCAACAAGGCATTCATCTCGTCGACGGTCAAGCGGCGGCCGGCACGCACCGAGGTATGGCAGGCGAGCGTGCCGCACACCTCCTCGACCTTCTCCTTGAGCGACAGGTGCTCGCCCATCTCGCCGAGCTCGTCGGCGAGGTCGCGCACCAGGCCCTGCACGTCGACCTCGCCCAGCACCGCCGGCGTCTCGCGCACCACGACGGCGCCGAGCCCGAACGGCTCCAGCACCAGGCCCATCTCGCCGAGCTCGCCGGCGCGCGCCACCAGCCGGCGGGCGCCGTCCTCGCCGACCTCGACGACCTCGGGCAGCAGCAGCGCCTGGCGTTTGACGCCGTCGGCCTGCAGCTGGTCCTTCAGCCGCTCGTGCAGCAGCCGCTCGTGGGCGGCATGCTGGTCGACGATCACCACGCCCTGGTCGGTCTGGGCGACGATGTAGGTCTCGTGCAGCTGCGCCCGCGCCACGCCGAGCGGATAGCCGGCGCTGGCGCCGCCGCTCTCCGGGCCCAAGGGCGCCTCGACGCGCGCCGAGGGTGCCGCGAACGGCGCCATGAACTCGGCCGCGGCTTCCGCCAGCCCGCGCGGCGGCAAGGACGGCCGCGATGCGAAGCCCATCGGCAGCGGCGTCGCGTAGCCGGTGTGCGGCCGCATCGCGCCCAGGGCGGCGTGCGCCACCGTCGTGCTGGCGCGATGGCCGGCGGCCGACAGCGCGGTGCGCAAGGCGCCGACGATCAGGCCACGCACGATGCCGGGATCGCGGAACCGCACCTCGGTCTTGGCCGGATGGACGTTGACGTCGACCAGCGCCGCCGGCGCCTCGAGGAACAACGCCACCATCGGATGACGATCGCGCGCCAGGAAGTCCTGGTAGGCGCCGCGCACCGAGCCGGCCAGCAGCTTGTCGCGCACCGGCCGGCCGTTCACGAACAGGTACTGGTGCTGGCCGGTCGGCCGGTTGAGCGTCGGCAGGCCGGCGAAGCCAGTGAGCCGGAAGCCCTCGCGGTTGGCATCGATCGCCAGCGCATTGTCGGCGAAGTCGCGGCCCATGATCGCAGCCAGCCGCGCCAGGCGCGCCTCATCCGGCTTGTCGAGCAAGGTCGGCGCCGTGGCGGCGAGGTCGATCAGCGCCCGCTCCTCGCTCTCAAGGCGAAAGGCGATCGCGGGATGCGCCATCGCCAGCCGGCGCAGCGCATCGGCGACGTGGGCCGCTTCGGTGCGCGGCTCCTTGAGAAATTTCAGGCGCGCCGGCGTCGCAAAGAAGAGGTCGCGGACCTCGACGCGCGTGCCGGCGGGATGGGCGGCGGGCCGCGGCTCGCCCTTCACGCCGCCCTCGATCTCGAGCCCCCAGGCTTCGCGCGCGTCGGCCTGGCGCGAGGTGATGGCGAAGCGGCTGACCGAGGCGATCGAGGGCAGCGCCTCGCCGCGGAAGCCCAGCGTGCGGATCGCGCTCAAATCGTCGTCGGGCAGCTTGGACGTGCAGTGCCGCTCGACGGCGAGGCCGAGCTCGTCGGCGGTCATGCCGACGCCATCGTCGACGACCAAGATCAGGCTGCGCCCGCCCTCCTTCAAGGTCACGGTGATGCGCCGCGCCCCGGCATCGATGGCGTTCTCGACCAGCTCCTTCACGGCACTCGCCGGCCGCTCGACCACCTCGCCCGCGGCGATGCGGTTGACGAGCGTCGACGGCAGCCGGCGCAAGCCGCTCACGGCGCGAGCCCCACCGGCTTGCCGACCGCCACGGTGATCATGCGATCCTGGTCGAGCAGCCGCCGTGCCAGCCGCCGCACGTCGTCGATCGTCACCCGGGCGATCAGGCTGGCGCGTCTCTCGAGATGCTCGGGCGACAGCTGATCGACCTGCATGGAATGCAGCAGGCCGGCGATGGCGCCCGACGAATCGAGCGACAGAGCGAGCGCGCCGGTGAGGTAGGTCTTGGCGTTGGCGAACTCCTCCTCGGTCGGACCGTCCTTCTGCAGGCGCGCGAGCTCGGTCCGCACCACGTCGAGCGCCTGGGCGATGCGCTCGTTGGCGCTCGCGGTCGAGACCACCAGCAGCCCCGCTCTGCGGTAGGCGCGTACGCTCGACGAGGCGCCGTAGGCGAGCCCGCGCTTCTCGCGCACCTCGTTGAACAGCCGCGACTGCTGGCCGCTGCCGCCCAGCACGTGGTTCAGCACCAGGAGCGCGTACCAGTCGGGATCGTCGCGCCTGAGCGACGGCAGGGCGAGCAGCGCCGTGCTCTGCGGCACCGGACGCTCGACGACGATGGTGCGGGCCTCGGGCGGCGGCGTCCACTCGGGCAGCGGCGCCGGAGGCGTGCCTTGCGGCAGGCCGCCGAAGGCGTGGTCGAGCAGGCGGGCGAGCTCGCCTTCCTCGATGTCGCCGACCGCCGCCACGATCAGGCCGCTGCGCATCAGGAGCGCGGCGGCGCGGGCGCGCACGTCCTGGGCGCTGAGCCGCTTCAGGTCCTCGACCGTGCCGTCGGGATCGTTGGCATAGGGATGGCCGGCGAACTCCGCCTGCATCAGCGTGCGCACCGCGACCGAGCCGGGCCGCTGCGCCGCCTGGTTCAGCGACGCGATCATCTGGGCGCGGCGCTGCTCGAGCATCTCGGGGTCGAAGCGCGGCTCGGTGAGCGCGAGCCGCAGCAGCTCGAAGCCGTCGTCGCGGTTGGCCGACAGCACGCGCAGCGAGCCGCTCAGGCGGTCGAGCGAGGCGCCGAACGAGATCGAGGCGCCGGCCTCCTCCTGGCGCAGCTGAAAGGTCTGGGCGCCGAAGCTGCCGGCACCGTCGCTCAGCAGCGCCGACATCAGGGTCGTCACGCCCTGTTTGCCTTGCGGATCGGACGCCGTCCCGCCGCCGGCAAACGAGAAAGCGAGCGAGACGGCGGGGGCGCTCTTGTCCTGCACCAGCCAGGCCTTGAGCCCGAGCGGCGTGGTGACGGTCTTGATGTCGACCGCGCCCGCGATGCCAGCGCCCGCGACGAGGAGCGCCAACGGGAGGATGGCGAAGGCGGCGATTGCCGCGAGCAGGCGCCTCGTCGGCCGTCTCATCGGCTGCCCCCTTGGGGCGTCAGCAGCGACGTCACCTGGCCCTGCGGCTGCCAGACATGCCGCGCCGCGGCGACCACGTCCGCCGCCGTGACGTTGGCGATGCGCTGCGGCCAGGCGGCGACGTCGGCAACCGTGCCGCCGGTCGAGAGCGTCGCGGCATAGATGCGCGGGCCGCTCGCCAGCGAATCCTGGGAGTAGATCGCCGCGGCCAGCAGCTGGTTCTGCGCCCGCTCGACCTCCTCGGCCTTGACACCGTCGTCGACCAGCCGCGCCAGCTGGTTGGCCACGGCAGTCTCGATGTCGGCCACGGTCGCGCCGGCCGCTGGGTGGACGCCGACGTCGAAGGTCGTGAGGCCGAGACTGGCCGCGCTGTACGACGCCCAGGCCGCGAGCGCGAGCTTGCTGTCGTCGACCAGCGCGCGCGACAGCCGGCTGCTCTCGTTGCCGCCCAGCAGCCGTGCCAGGACCTGCAGGGCGTAGGCATGCTGCGTTGCGCCGGTGCGATAGGACGGCGCGAGATAGTACTGTCCCCACGACGGCTCGGCGACCCGCACGTCGGCCCGCGTCACGCGCTGCGGCAGGTCGGGCGCGCCTTGCGAAGGTCGCGTGCGCGGCGCGACCGTGCGCTCGGGCACCGCGCCATAGTGCTTTTCCGCCAGCGAACGCACCTCGTCGGGCGTGGCGTCGCCGGCCACGATCAGGACCGCGTTGTTGGGCGCGTAGTGCGCGCGATAGAAGGCGGCGAGATCGTCGGCCGTCAGGCGCTCGACGTCGTCGACGTAGCCGACGGTCGGCATGCCGTAGGGCTTGCCGCGGCCGAACACGCGCTCCTGCACGACCTCTTCGAGCAGCGCCCCGGGCGAGTTGTCGGTACGCATGCGGCGCTCTTCCAGCACGACCTGGCGCTCGGGCGTCAGCTCCTTCTCGGTGATGCTGAGGTTGGCCATGCGATCGGCCTCCATGCGCATCACCAGCTCGAGCCGCTCGGGCGACACGGTCTGCCAGTAGCCGGTCGAATCGTAGGTCGTGTAGGCGTTGTCGCGGCCGCCGCTGAAGGCGACGGTGCGGGAAAACTCGCCGGCCCCGACCGTCGGCGTGCCCTTGAACATCATGTGCTCGAGGAAGTGGGCGATGCCGGTTTTGCCCATCGCCTCGTCGGCGCTGCCGACCTTGTAGACGACCAGCTGGTTGATGATCGGCGCGCGGCGCGAGGGCAGCACCACGACCTCCAGGCCGTTGCCGAGGGTGAAGCTTTCGACCTGCCGCGGCGCCACCGTGAACAGCCGGGCGAAGGCGCGCGGGGCCGCCAGCGTCGACGCAGCGGCGAGGCCGCCTAACAGGGCTCGACGGCGGATCATGCGCCGATCATCGGAGCGGGGGTGCTCAGAAGATGCCTTCGAGCAGGCCGCGCTTGCGCCGCGTGATGGTCGGCGTGGCGCCTGAAGCAGGCTGGCCCGAGGCCTGCGCGTCGCGCAGGCGCTGCTGCTCCTTGGTCGGGTCGAGCACGACGCCGCTCGGCGCCGGGTCCTGCCAGAAGATCAGGCTGTCGACGAAGCCCTTGTTGTTGTCGTTGATCGTCCGGGTGTCCTGGTTGACGCGGGTGCGGATCTCGGGGTCGATCGCCCCGCTCTGGCTGATCTTGGAGACCAGCGCCTGCTCCGAGCCGGTGGCGGCAGTGGTCGTCCCCTGCCCCGCACCCGGCACGCGCGGTTGCTGGTTGCGGCCGGCAAGCACCGGCGACAGCGCTTCCTTGGCCTGCTCGGCGGGCGTCAGCTCCTGCGGGCGCGGCTCGCCCGGCCGCGGCGGGCGCAGCTCGGCATTGGGCGGCATGGTGAGCGGCGAGTGCGAAACGATCTTGAACTCGTCGGGCGAGACTTTCTTGGCGCCGCCGATGTTCTCGAGCGCGCTGCAGCCACCCAGCGCGAAGCTCGCAAAGGCGGCGCCGAACACCAGAAGGGCCGTCGGAGAAAGACTCGTGCGGAGCATGGTTTTTCCTGGAGGGAACTTTGTGTCTGCTGAAATTGGCCGCATCAGGGCGCACGTTGTCGTTCGCCGATCAGCGAGTCGATCAGCATCAGCGCCACCCCCACCACGATCGCCGAATCCGCGACATTGAAGGCGGGCCAGTGCCAGCGGCCGACGTGAAAATCGGCGAAATCGAACACCGCACCCCAACGGGCTCGGTCGATAACATTGCCGATGGCGCCTCCCATGACAAGGCCGATGCCCCACGCCGTCAGTGCACGATCGCTGCGGCGAAGCCAGACGAAGAGCCCGATGCACACCGCGATCGCCACCGCCGACAGCAGCCACGGCGGCAGAGGCGAATCGCCGCCCATCAGCCCGAAGCTGACGCCGCGGTTCCACACGACGACGAGACGGAAGAAGCCGTCGATCACCGGCACGATGCCGCCCGCTCCAACGAGGTACCCGAGCAGCAGCTGCTTGCTCGCCTGGTCGACGATGACGGTGGCCACGACCAGCGCCATCGCCTGGCGTTCGACCGGCCTCATCGCACTGGGGGCGCGCCACTCCAGCGGCGCGTTCTTGTTTGCAGAGCCAAATGATCGCGCCACTGGAGTGGCGCGCCCCCAGCCATGATCATGATCCGACAGCCTCCTCGCAGCGGTGGCAGAGCAGCGGATGGGCCTTGGACTGGCCGACCTCCTCCAGCACCTGCCAGCAGCGGGCGCACTTGTTGCCGGCCGCGAGCAACGGCTCGACCGCGACGCCGGCCACGTCGGGGAGGGTGAAGGCGCCGGCCGGGCCGGTGTCTTCCACCAGCGCGCCGCCCGAGGTGATGGCGATCTCGGCAAGGTCGATGCCGTCGAGCGCTTTCACGTACTCCGGCGCGACATGCACGCGCGGCGCCGCCTGCAGGCTCGAGCCCATGCGCTTCTCGGCGCGCTCGAGCTCGAGCGCCCCGGTCACGACGCGGCGCAGCGCCCGCACCGTCTTCCACTTCTCGCCCAGCGCCTCGTCCAGCCACACCGGCGGGATGGCCGGGTAGAGACGCAGATGCACGCTCTCCTTGTCGCCGTCGGGCACGCCCTTGGGCCTGGCGAGCCACGCTTCCTCGGCGGTGAAGCAAGTGATGGGCGCGAGCCACGCCGTCAGGAACGAGAACAGCTCGGACATCACCGTGCGCGCGGCGCGCCGGCGCAACGCCGTGGGCGCGTCGCAGTAGATCGCGTCCTTGCGGATGTCGAAGTAGAACGCCGAGAGGTCGACGGCACAGAAGTTGTGCAGCTCGGTCGCGATCTTGTGGAAGTCGAAGTCGTCGACCGCCCGTCGGAAGGTGCCATCGAGCTCGGCCAGGCGGTGCAGCACCCAGCGCTCGAGCTCGGGCATGTCGGCGTACGGCACCGTCTCCTCGGCCGAGTAGCCGGCGAGGCTGCCCAGCAGGTAGCGCAAGGTGTTGCGCAGGCGGCGATAGGCCTCGGCCTGGTGCTTCAGGATCTCCGGCCCGATGCGCTGGTCTTCCGTGTAGTCGGTGCCGACCACCCACAGCCTCAGGATGTCGGCGCCGTACTGGTCGCACACCACCTGGGGCGCGGTGATGTTGCCCAGCGACTTGGACATCTTGCGGCCCTGCTCGTCGAGCGTGAAGCCGTGCGTCAGCACGCCGTCGTACGGCGCGCGGCCGCGCGTGCCGCAGCTCTCCAGCAGCGAGGAATGAAACCAGCCGCGATGCTGGTCCGAGCCCTCGAGATAGAGGTCGGCCGGCCACTTCAGCTCGGGATTGCCCTCGAGCGTGAAAGCGTGCGTCGAGCCCGAATCGAACCACACGTCGAGAATGTCCTTCACCTGCTCGAAGTCCTCGGCCTTGTACTTGTTGCCGAGGAAGCGCTCGGGCGGGCTCTCGAACCAGACGTCGGCGCCCTCGGCGCGGAACGCCTCGACGATGCGGTTCATGACCTCGGGATCGCGCAACGGCTCGCCGCTCTGCTTGTCGACGAACACCGCGATCGGCACGCCCCAGGCGCGCTGCCGCGACACGCACCAGTCGGGCCGCTGCTCGATCATGCTGCGCAGCCGGTTGTAGCCGGCCGGCGGCACGAAGCGGGTGGCGTCGATCGCCGCCAGGGCCTTCTCGCGCAAGGTGCCGCCGATCTCGGCGATCGGCTTGTCCATGGCGATGAACCATTGCGGCGCGTTGCGGAAGATCACGGGCGCCTTGGAGCGCCAGGAATGGGGATAGCTGTGGCGGATGCGGCCGGTGGCAAGCAGCTTGCCGACGGCGTCGAGCGCCTGGGCGACCGCCTTGTTGGCATCGCCCTTGACGCCTTCCGAGGTGTAGACGCGACGGCCGGCGAACAACGGCACGTGCGGGTAGTAGGTGCCGTCCTCGGCGACGGTGTCGGGCACCTCGACGCCGTTGGCGATGCCGAGCTCATAGTCGTCGGCGCCGTGGCCGGGAGCGATGTGCACGAAGCCGGTGCCGGCATCGGCGGTCACGAACGAAGCGGGGAACAGGCGCACGTCGAAGTCGTAGCCCCCCTTGGCGTCGGCATGGCCGCGCAAGGGATGAGCAGCGCGCAGGCCTTCGAAGTCGGTCGGCGCGAGATCGGCCAGCACCTTGGGTGTGAACTTGGCCTCGGCGGCGACGGCGCCGACCAGCTCGCGGGCCAGCACCATCTTCTCGCCCACCTTGGCGCGGCTTCCCTCCTCGGCCGCCGCGACCTCGACCAGGACGTAGGCGATGTCGGGCCCGAAGGCGAGCGCGCGGTTGCCGGGGATCGTCCAGGGCGTGGTGGTCCAGATCAGGATCGAGCTGCCGTCGAGCTTGCCCTCGCGCGAGCTCAGCACGGGAAAGCGCACGTGGATCGTGTCCGACGTGTGGTCGTGGTACTCGATCTCGGCCTCGGCCAGCGCCGTCTTCTCGACGACGCTCCACAGCACCGCCTTGGAGCCCTTGTAGAGCCCGCCGTTCATCAGGAACTTGCCGAGCTCGTTTGCGATCACCGCTTCGGCCTCGTAGGCCATGGTCGAGTAGTAGTGCTCCCAGTCGCCCTCGACGCCGAGCCGCTTGAACTCCTCGCGCTGCACGCCGATCCAGTGCTGGGCGAAGGCGCGGCACTGGCGGCGGAACTCGCCGACCGGGACGGCGTCCTTGTCCTGGTTCTTGGCGCGGTACTCCTCCTCGATCTTCCATTCGATGGGCAGGCCGTGGCAGTCCCAGCCGGGCACGTAATGGCTGTCCTTGCCCAGCATCTGCTGGGTCCGGGTCACCAGGTCCTTGAGGATCTTGTTGAGCGCGTGGCCGATATGGAGGTTGCCGTTGGCGTAGGGCGGGCCGTCGTGCAGGACGAACTTGGGGCGGCCCTTGCTCTCGGCGCGCAGGCGCTCGAACAGGCGCATGTCGGCCCACCGCTGCAGCAGCTCGGGCTCCTTCTTGGGCAGGCCGGCGCGCATGGGAAAGTCGGTTTGCGGCAGGAAAACGCTGGATTTATAGTCGGTTGTCACGGGAAACTCGGCGCGAAAGGGAGCGAACATCGACCGCCGGGGAGGCGGCCGCAAGCAGGCATGATGACCCGGCCGCGGTCAGCGGACCGGGCGGATAATTCGCTCCTGCGGGGCTCCGGTGAACATGAGGCCGGCAATCTATGGACGGGGTCGCAGAGGGTCAAGGCGGCGCACCGTGTAGCAATTTCCGGCAATTTCCGGCGCGCCGGTCTGACGATAATTCCTCGGAATATGGCCGCTGAATCAAGCCGTTAGGAATTATAGGCATTTTCGGCATTTCCGGCAGTGACTCCCGAAGAGGCGCTCCCTTGGGCGCGACGCTCTCCTTCTGGCGACACCGATCGATCGCCAGGTGATGGCGCGCGCCGACGTCGACGGGAGAGTTATAGCAACGTTCGCCGTCAGGCCGGGGTAATGAGGGGGATAGACGCTAGTTTTTTCATCAGGCGCTCAGCGCGCCGGCACGCCGACATCCTCGGCCGCGAGGCCGCAGGCGCCGCCTTGCCAGCGGTAGGACGTGGCAATGCCCTGCTCGACCGTCCATTCGAGGAAGCATTCGTCGCGCACGATCCCGGTCCCGGTGTTGTGAAGCGGCTGGATGGTGCCGCCGCCATAGCTTTAGGCGAGCAGCCGATCGGGGATGGCGTAGGTCTGGCGCCAGTACCATTGCAAGGTGCTGACGCCCGGGCCCGCGTCCGTGCGCTCGTCGGGTGGTCGCCGCATGGCCGTAAGGAGGGTCGCTTCGTCGCGGCCGACGACGGGTTTCAGGCGAGCATCCAGCGTGTCGGCCGATGAACAGCCGCAGACGAAAAGAAGAGCGGGCAGGATGTATCGACTCATGACGCCACTCACACCGTTGCTGCCGACACCGGCTTGGAATTTCTGCGCTCCGACGCCGGCTCGAGCGGTAGAATGGGCATTAATCCAGAGAGGTGGGATCCTGTTCAAGTCCTCGGCCAGGCATCGAACGATCCTCGCCTTTCGCCACGCCGGCGGAAGCAAGGTCGAAGTCATCGAAGGCAGCCGATCGCCCTGGCGGTTTCGGCCGCATTTCCACGCCGGCGACGAGGTCGTGCGCATCCTTGCCGGCCGCGCCCGGCTGCGCCTTGCTTCGGCCTGCGAGGAGTTCGGCGCGGGCGATACGGTCGTCGTCCCGGCAGGCGTCGTCCATCGCTTCGAGCCGGTCGATGAAGAGGGCTGGGCGTTTTCATCCGAGTTCTTGCCGCGGCGTGCGCAAGCGCCGGTGCAAAACTCCACCGATATCGACGAGACGGACGGGCTCGTGAAACAGGTGAAGTCGCTGCTCGGCGAGCGCAGGACGCTGCGGACGCACGTCGATGCGATCGCCGACGCGTGTGCCGTATCCTCGGGTCACCTCGCGCGAACGTTTCGTCGCGCCGTGGGCACGAGCCTGCACAATTTTCAGGTGCTTCTCGCGGTGCGCAGGGCGAAGACACGCCTGCAGGACGGCGCTCCTCTCGTCGACGCCGCCCTCGAAGGTGGTTTCTACGACCAGGCCCATCTCGCACGCGAGTTCGTGCGGACGTTCGGCATGACGCCGGGAACCTTCCGGTCGGCCTGGGCCGCGCGCTGATCCGTTCTGTCCAAGACCCGCGCCCCGCAGCGCCGTTAGGGTCGGGCATGTCCAACCCATCGCTCTCGTTCTCTCTCGTGACCGACGCCGACCGCCGGACCTACTGGGTTGGCGGCCAACGCCAGGCCCTCATCGTCGGCGCGGCCGAAACCGGCGGCCGCTACACCCTGTCCCATTCGACCATTGCCGTCGGCGGCGGCGCCGCCGAGCACCGCCACGGGCGCGAGGCGGAGGCCTTCTACGTCCTGTCGGGGATGTTGCACTTCACCGTGGTCGGCGAGCCGATGATGACCCTGCGGCCGGGCAGCTTTCTCCACCTCGAGCCGGGACTGGCCTACCGCTTCGAAGCCGTCGGCGCGGCGCCCGCCGAGGTCCTGATCCTCTACGCGCCCGCCGGGCTGGAACGCCTGATCGAAGAAGCCGGCATCGCCGATCCCAACGACGCCGAAGCGTCGCAGCAAGCGGCGCTGCGTTCCGTCGCGGAGGCCGACGCCTTGAAAGCGGCGGCCCGGGCCTATGGGCTCCTCTACGCCGGCGCGCCCGAGCCGTGAGGCATGTCCCCTACTCCGACACGCACTCGAAGCTCGTTGCCGCGTTGACGTCGCCGCTGCCCTTGTAGCGCGGCCAGGCCGGGAACTTGCACATCGGCCGGGTCATGACCGGCTGACCTGAAGCGTCCTGCTTGGTCAGCACCAGTGCCTGGCGCGACGGCGGCGTGCCTTTCTCGACCCAGGTCGTCAGCGCCTTCATGAGGTCGACCTGGTCCGGCCCGGCGCCGCCGGCGCAGTGCCCGACGCCGGGCGCCAGGAACAGCTCGACGGTGTCGTCGGCGGTGTCGCGGCCCATCTTCTCGACCACCCGCTGGTAGTAGCGCGCGGTGTCGCGCGGGCTGATGGCGGTGTCGTTGGTGCCGTTCCACAGGATCAGCTTGGCGCCGCGCGCCTTCAGCCCGCTGAGGTCGGGATTGAAGGCTTCGTACAGGGCGCCGACCAGGCTGAGCGAGGCGAGCCATTGGTTGGCGTCCCAGGTCTTGGTGTCGAAGCCCGGGTCGCGGGTGACGAACGAGCGGAGGAAGCCGTCGGAGAAGACGCCCTGCAGCGAATCGCCGCCGAAGACCGAGACCGACGGCCACACGTACTCGCCCCAGCCCTTGGCGCTGTTCTCGGCGCCGGGGTTGTAGCCGGGATGCGACCACGTCCCGTCCCGGGTGGCGATCGGCGAGGTCACCGTCCTGACCGTGGCGATCTGCGCATCGGACAGGCAGCTGTCGCCGGTGTCGGCGCCGTTGGCGCAGCGCAGCTCGGCGGGATCGTAGTTGCAGGCGGCCGGCCGCGAGATGATGCCGTCCTCCAGCCCGTCGAGCTTGTCGCACTTCGCCAGCACCGCTTTGGCGAGCAGCGTCTGCTTGCCCGGATTGAGGTTCCCCGCCGGATTGCGCACCGCCTTGGCGATGCGGTTGAACTGCAGGTGCAGGCCGATGATGTTTCCGGCCGGGGCGCGGGCGACGATGCCGTCGAAGTCGTTGGGCCAGCGCTGCGACAGCATCATGGCGTCATGGCCGCCGCTCGAGCAGCCCTCGAAGTAGCTCTTGGTCGGCCCCGAGCCGTAGAACTTGGCGATCAGCTCCTTGCCCAACGGCAAGGTCCGATGCTCGCTGAGATAGGTGAAGTCGGCGAGCTTGACGGGATCGTAGGCGAAGTTGCCCTCGAAGTAGCCGGCGTCGCGGGTCGGATAGTCGTAGCCGCCGTTGGTCACCATGGTGGCGTAGCGCTCGCTGCGGATCGAGGTGCTGAAGAACGGCCGGTCGGGATCGAACAGCGCGCCGCGGAAGCCGCCGCCGCCCAGGAACACCAGCTTGCCGTTCCAGCCCGAGGTCGGCAGCCGGCTCTCGAAGCGCAGCGTCGAATCGTTCATCCGCACCAGCACCCGGCAATGCTCGGGCTGCTTGTCGTTGGCGGCGACGACCGTCGCGTCGGTGATCGTCGCCTGGTTCAAGCCCAGCGTCTGTCCCTTCAGCGCGGCGCAATCCTCGGCCGATGCCGTAGCGGCTCCCGCGACCACCGCTGCGATCGACAGCAGCAGCCGCTTGACGATGCCTGACGTCCCCATGAGCGTCCTCCCCCTTTGTTATGCCGACGACAGGGGGATGGTATCGGTCGGAAGGAACCCGGGACAACGGCGCAGGCCTGCACCCGGCGCAAAGCCGACGCGATGTGCGGGCGGAGCGCGCCGTCACGCGGCAGTTGCAGTGATCCAGGAACCAGCATCTGCAATCGGGCGGAAGCGCGCGAGCCTCTGGTGCTCACGTCGTCGTGGTGCCTCCGTAGGTGGCGCCCAGGCCGCGTCAGGCCGTATACTTGCTCGATGCCTCATGGCGATCTGACCCTGGTCCGCGAGTTCAGGCGGCGCGCTGAGCAGGCAATGCCTAGCCGCATCGTGCACGTGATCCTTTACGGCTCGCGTGCACGCGGGGATGCGCGACCCGATTCGGACTGGGACATCGCGGTGTTCATCAAAGGCCGCCAGTCGCCTCACGATCGCCGCACGCTGTCCGACATCGGCTTCGACCTGATGATGGAGAGCGGCCAGCATTTCCATGCCATGGGCGTGGACGCGTCACGATCGCTTGAGGATTCTTCGTTCCTGAAGAACGTCCATGAGGATGGAATAGCGGCGTGAAAGTCGAGGCCGCTCGCCGGCTGGACAAGGCGGCGCGTTTCCTGGCGCAGGCCGAGGAATGTGCCCCGGAAACATCACCAGGAGCGGTTATCCACCTCTCCTACTATTCCATGCTGCATGCTGCCGCGGCTGTTCTCGTGGAACGGCTCGGACGCGCACCAAAGACACATCGTGCTGTCATAGCGCAGTTCTCGAATCCAATCAGGAATGAGGGAGATCGTGCGCGATCCCTGAGCGTTTTTTAGACCAAGCGGAAAACTTGCACATCGTGTCGGACTATGCCGAGGCGTATGCCGAATCCCTCCGAGGCATCTGGCGCTCTGCCCCCGCCCCAGTCCGTGGGCCGTGTGGAGCGTCATGCAGTCGCCGAGCACCGGGGTAATAGGAGACGCCACGGTGCCGGAGCGCTTTGTGGTCAGCGAGATGGCCATTGGTCACGCGTGCAGGTCGTGATCGATGCCAATATTGCTCTCCGCAACCCCGGCTCCTATCGTAGCCATCTGAAAATCGGGGTGGGCCATGGGATTGCCGCTTGAAGGCGCGGTCACCGACTTAGCTCGCGGCGCGAGTCACGGGGACCTCCAATGACGACCGTTACCGGCGGTCAGCTCCTGTACATAGCCGCCGGACAAACGGTCAGCGACCTCACTGTTTTGTCCAAGGGACACGTAATCGTGCAGTCTGGTGGCCAGACAACCGGGACCGTCATCTCCAGTGGCGGTTCCGAATATCTTGTCTCTGGTGGCGAAGCCAACAGCACCATCGTATTTGGTGGCGGCTTCTTCTCCATAGACCCCGGCGCCACAGCTGCGCAGACGCAGCTCCTGTTAGGCGCGGTAGCGAACGTCGATGGTGCTACCACAGATACGCTGATTGAAAACGGTGGCAGCGAGTATCTCTACGGCGGAGCCGCAAGCGGCAGCGTTGTCGAGAAGGGGGGCGCCGAATATGTCTACAATGGCGGCAAGGCCATCGACACCCAAGTGGCCGGCAAACTGGTCCTTTCATCGGGGAGCTTGACCAGCGGCACGGTGCTCGACAGCGGCGGCAGCGAATATGTCGGCCCGGGCTGCACGGCGAGCGGTACCGTTGTGCATGGCGGCGGTCTGCAGAATGTTCAGGGCACCGCCATCGGAACAACGATTGAGGCCGGTGGACTCCAAATCATCTCGGACCTGTCCAATGAACTCCGATTCTTTGCAATCAGCTCGATCGTGCTCAGCGGCGGTGTCCAACTAGTTTCTTACGGCGGCGTCGCAAGCAAATCGGTCGTCTCGAGCGGCGGGCTGGAGTATGTCGCTTCGGGCGGCGATCTTAATAATGGGGCCACCATTGCTGGCGGAACGCTGGTCTTCGAACAGGGCGCCGCTTCAGATACCGGCCCGATTCTGTTTGAGGGCATCGGGGGAACGTGGTCGATCGGCTCGATTGCGACGCCCAGCAACGTGATCAGCGGCTTCGTGCCCGGAGATAAGATCGATTTTCCGAATGTGCCGTTCGATGTAGGCGCCACCATACAGCACGACCCGAGCAGCATCACTGTCAACGAGAAAAACTATGGGATTGGCCTCAACATCGATCCGTCGCAAGACTTCGCCGGGGTGACGTTCCAACTCTCGCCCGATGGCAGGGGCGGGACCTATATCACAACTAGAGCGGCCATGGGGAACTACTCGATTTCCCCCGGTCGCGCCACGGTCGACGAAAACGCCGGAAAGCTCGTTTTCACGATCACGCGAACGAACAACCTTCAAGCGGAAACCGTCTATGTCAGCACAATCCAGGATCAGGGATCCTACAATGCTGCCTCCGGAACGACGAGCACGAACTTCTACTACGACGGTCTGGCAAACGTCCCGTTCACATTTGCGGCTGGCCAGGCGTCGCTTGACGTACCTCTAACCCTTCACGATCGCGGCCTCACGTTGGGTAGCGAGAAGTTCACTCTGGCCGTACAGGCAGCGACCGGAACGCTTCTGTCGTCCACTACCTTCACCATCGTCAACACCGATACGCCGGCGTCCTCGACTTACGGGATCACACCCGGTCCCGCGACAGTCAGCGAAAGCGCAGCCAAGCTCCTGCTGACGGTAACCCGAACCGACAGCGATCAAGCGGTTACCGTCTTCGCAACGACGGTCGCGGACCAAGGCAGCAGCAATGCTGCGTCGGGCACAGCGAGCACCAACTACTACTACGACGATCTGGCAAGCGCGTCGGTGACATTCGCGGTGGGGCAGAAGACGGCAACTGTCTCCCTTACCCTTCACGATCGTGGCCTCACGTCAGGCAGTGAGACCTTCAGTCTGGACCTAACGGGACAGGCGGGCGCGTTGGTGGCCTCGACGACGTTCAGGATTCTCAATACCGACTTGTCGCACCCACCCGTGCAACCATCTCCAAGCGATCTCGCGCCGACGCTGACGGGACCACGCTCGCCTCTTGCGTCAACCGCTAATACTTGGCTTGTGGACTTCGGCTCCGACTTTCATGCAACCGATGCAGACGGTTCCGTCGTCCGTTACAAATTCGTCCAGACCGCCGGCAATGGCTTCTTCACCGTAGATGGATTGAGAAGCGGCACATCTGTCGAGATTCCCGCAAGTCAATTGCGACGGATCGGATTCAACGTCGGGACGAGCGCCGACACCGACACGGTGCAAGTGGTAGCCGTGGACGACAAGAATGGGACGAGCGCGCCCCTTACGGTTTCCTTCGCCGTCTCGCCAACAGGCGCTCTTTCGCAAGCTCCGACGCCAGCGACGCTTGTCGACTTGAGCGTCGATACATATCGCGCGGACCCTTCCGGGGCGGACGGGTACTTACCAGTACCTTTCGACACTGACGGCGACAGGATAGATGACGTCGATACCTTTCGCGGCGTTGCCTATGCCAGCGCCGACTACTCTCGTGTCGTAATAGCCTTCCGCGGCACCAGCAATCTGGACAATCTCATCGCTGACGGATCATGGGTGAACGACTCGGCCAATGCGATACTGAAGAACTACTTCGAGCGAGCCGTCTATCTGCTGGAAGATGTCCAAACTCTCTACCCTGGCGCGAAGATCGTAGTGACGGGCCATTCGTTAGGCGGATCGTTGGCACAACTCGTGGGCAAAGCGGCCGGCCTCTCCGCCGCCGTCTTCGACGCGCCGGGCGCATCGGACTTTTATCAACCGCTCTTGGACACCCTCAGCCACGACGATGCGACGACGGCCAATGCGCTCGCGGCTGAACGGGGAAGGAACGGCGATCCGACGTCTCTAAATTTCAGGGTCTATGGCGACCCAATCTCGACGGTCGGCAAATCTCTCGGCACGACGATCACCCTGGCGAATCCGTCCGCGGATATCGCTGATTTGCCGCCGTTGGATAACCATGATGCGGGCTTGGTGGCCTTGCAGGTCCATGGATTCGAGGCGGGAACAGTGTCGCAGGTGGCGGACAACGCCGATGAGCCGAACATGTGGGGGTCATCCCTTCTGCCAGTCCAGTTCCTAAACGGTGCGATAGGGCTGCTGCACAATTGGTTGGTCACGACGTCGAAGCTGAATTGGATAGATCCGGCCGGCAACGCTGATTTCGTCTACACGCAGGACGCCAATTCTCCCTCGATCAGTATGGTAGAACTGCCGGCGCTGCCAGGGGTCGCCTTGTACCGGCTCAGATATGAGAAGGGTAGCGCATGGTCGGCGTTTCAGGAAGTGCCAACGGAGGACTGGTTTGCGCTGCCCACCGATGTGAACGGGTTGGAATTTGTTCCTCTCGATAGCGCAGGCAGTCCGGTTTCGGTCACCGCGGGCATGGTATTCGGTCTGATCTTCTCTGACACCGGAACGGTGAATGGGCTAACGTGCAGTTCGGATCAAATACCTAACGACGGAAGCGTCGACGCCGCTGTCCAAATAGGGACTGGTACAGACTTTTTTGGAGATGGCCTCAGCAACGTTTTTGTGCGCGACGGCAGCGGGGGAGTGCTCGTCTACAGCCTGGACAGCACCGATGTCCTGAAGAATTACAAAACACTCACTTACTCCGGAGGTGACCCCTATACGGTGCCTGTCGGAACGATCGTTACGGCAACGGGCAGCAATGCACTGGGGTTGGGTGGCGCGGACCTATTTCTTCAGCAGAACAACGGACTGAAAAGAGTGGCGGAGGTCGACGATACGGGTAATGTCCTAGGTTATGTCCTGCATATTTCCTCGGGCCAGCTGAGCAGCGGAGAATCGGTCGGCAGCGGCGGCAAGATTGTCGTCGATGCCGGGGGGACCGCGGAGGCAACAACTATCCTTGGCGGCGGCCTTGAGGTCGTGTCGAGCGGCGGCGCCGTCGCCGGCGCGACAATCAAGGGAGGCACCCTTTCTGTTGAGAGCGACGCTTTGGTAGGCAATGGGCCGTTCACCTTTTCCGGTGAGGGCATACTCGAGTTTGCGGGCGGCGAGGTGCCGAATAATACGCTCAACGGTTTTATGCCGGGAGACAGCGTTGATCTCACGAACATCGCCTATCACGCCGATTGGCGCGTGAGCCTTGCGGACGGCCTGCTTCAGGTCAGCATGGGATCAACGACCTACGCCCTGCATTTGAACCCGTACCAGGATTTTCGCAGCGACACGTTTGTGCTTACCGCGGACGGGCATACGGGCACCACCATCACGATGACTGGACCTAGCTCAGTAGCAGCCTACGCCGGCAATGCGGCTGATTATTCGGTCGTCATCAATGCCGATGATAGCGTAACTGTGAGCGATATCCGGCCCTCGACGCCGGACCTTTCCAGCACATTGGGATCCTAAGCTTAGAATTCCACGTGGACAAGTTGTCGCG